>Ga0209979_1000026_pt1 | contig 306152 bp, 294 predicted proteins | sample AnhtaG_FD_183114 | JGI IMG/M metagenome (GOLD analysis project Ga0209979, IMG submission 183114) | Deep subsurface microbial communities from Anholt, Denmark to uncover new lineages of life (NeLLi) - Anholt_01485 metaG (SPAdes) (version 2) | ecosystem: Environmental > Aquatic > Marine >...
CACAGGGCCACGACTTCGTCCTTGAACTCCTGGGTGTACTGCGTGCGCTTCGCCATCTGTCCATGGACTCCTTCCCTCCCCTCTTACCCACAGGGGAGCAAGTGTCCACGAAACCGGAGCAAGCCCAGTCGCCGGGGTCAAATTGCATTTCGATCGATCGCTGCCCAAACGAACCCGGGGGCCCATCCAGCGGTGGGTCGCGACCAGCGTGGTGGAATGAGGGGCCGAAACGGCTTCGGGCGCCCTATCAGGACAGCGCGCTCTTGAGGGCCGAGGCCGCGCTCTGGAAGTCCTTGCGCTTGACGCTGATCTCGATGCGGGGGACGAACCCCGCGAGCAGGGACGCCTTCTGGATGGTCGCGTCGGTCAAAATGGCGCTCGAGCGGGCGATCGTGACCGACAGGGTGAACATCTTGGCCTGGTCGAAGCCCTTGAGGGCCGCGATCAGCTGGTTGACCTGCCCCTCCAGCTGGTTCGCCTTGTCCATCAGGGGGCCGTTGAACACCCCGGCGACCTTGGAGAGGTTGCCGCACAGGGCGGCGGTGGCCGGGCTGTCGGCCGCACTCTTGAGCGCCTGCTGCAGCTGCTGCCCGTACTGCATGATCTGGGCGGCCTTGCCGGTGGCGGGGTCGGCCAGCACCCCGGCGTTGAGGCTCACGAGACGGGCGATGTCCGAGATGGCGGGGTAGCGACGGTCGAGGATCGCCTGGTGGAGCTGGGCGACCTGCTGGTCGAGCTGGGCCGCCTTCTCGCTCGAGCTGGTCGCCGTGAGGCCCTTCTGCTCGCTCGACTCCATCGCGTCCACCCGCTCGCTCAGGTTGGCGAGCAGCATGGCGTCGCGCGACAGGGCCCCCGTGATGTCGCTCAGGCTCGCGAAGTCCTTGGCCTTGAAGGCTTTGATGAGCTTCTCGTCGAGGGCCTGCACGAGCTTGACCTTCTTGTCGATCCCGGCCGTGAAGGGATCCAGGAGCCGGCTGAATTCGGAGGCTTGCGCCTGGGCTTTCTTGGGCGGGGTGCCCACCAGCTTGTCGGCCAGTTCGGCGATCGCCGTCGCCTGCGTCAAGAGCTCGTCGCGGAAGTAGGCGGCGTCGACGATCAGGCTGCTGCCGACGAACGAGAGCGACATGAAGTCGCGGATCCCGATGGCCCGTTCGAGCTCGGCCTGGTAGCGGGCGAAGTTCCCCTTCTTGCCCTCAGCCGCCCGCTTGAGGGCCTGGGCGCTCGCCGCGAGTTCGCCGACCACCCGGGCCACCTCGCCCGGGTTGCCCGATTTGATGGCCTCGTCGAGCGCCTGGTTGCTCGGACCCTCGGCCGCGGGCACCACCTTCTCGACCACCACCGGCTCGGGCGCGGGCGCGACGGCCGCCGGGGCCGTATTCTGCTCGGCCATCTGGTCGATGAAGTCATCGAGAGAGCGACTGGCCGCCTGGGCCGGTGCGGGATCCGCCGGGCGCTCGGGGGCTCGGGGGCGCTCCGCCTCTGGCTTGAGGGGCCGCGACGGCGCGGACTTGAGCGGGGCGGTCGCCCCACGCTTGGCCGGGGCGCCCTTCTTCTTGAGGGAGTCGCCTTTGGTCTTCTTCTTTTGACCCTTCTTGCCGCCCAGCGTCGAAAGGAGGCGGTCAAAAAACGAAAAGCTCATGAGGCGGTCCGCGTCCTTCCAGGGGCTCGGTGGTCCCCGCCATTATACCCCTCGTCCCACCGGGACAATCGTGCGGATATCACAACCGGGCCCACATGCGGCCGTGCCGCGGTCCTACTTCACGACGAGGACGGAGCATGCGGCGTGCGAGACGACCCGGGACGAGACACTGCCTAGCAGGAAGCGCGCGAGCCCGGTCCGCCCATGGGAGCCGACCACGATCAGGTCGACCCGCTCGCGGGCGGCCGCGTCCAGGATGGCCGCGGCCGGGTCCCCCTCGACGAGCAGGGTTCGGACCCCGAAGCCCTGAGCCGTGAGCCGGCGCTCGCCTTCCTGCACGATCCGCGCGGCCTCTTCGCGGACCTCGCGGGCGTACTCGGTCAGATCGAGGTAGGGGGGGCCCGCGAGGCTCCAGATGGCGCTCGAGGGCCCCGGGTAGGCCGTGAGCAGGAGGACCTCGGTGGTCGCCGGGGCGACGATCCGTCCCAGCTGGTCGAGGGCTTCGCGCGAGCAGTCGGATCCGTCGGTCGTGGCGAGGACCTTCATGGCCGTACCTCCCCGGGGGCGCGACAAGCGCGCCCGCCGCGTCTCCCCGGCGGGCGCGCTTGTCGCGCCCCGCCGCCATCGGGTATGATAGCTCCACCCCGGGATCCCCGGTAATCCGCCTGTCGGGCCAGCCTTCGCCGCCCCACTTGACCCAGGGAGCCAGCACCCCGTGAGCACCGAACCGCAAGCCGTCCAGGTCGATCGCGCCCCGGCGACCCCGGACGAGACCGCCTTCATGCGCCGCGCCCTCGAGCTGGCCGTGCAGGGCCGGGGCTGGACCAGTCCCAACCCCATGTCCGGCGCCGTGATCGTCAAGGATGGTCAGGTGGTCGGCGAGGGGTTCCATCCGCAGGTCGGCCAGCCCCACGCCGAGATCTTCGCGCTGGACGCCGCCGGGGCCCAGGCCGAGGGGGCCACCCTCTACGTCACGATCGAGCCGTGCACCCATTTCGGGCGCACCCCCCCCTGCGTCGATCGCCTGATCGAGGCCGGCATCCGGCGGGTCGTGATCGCGAGCGAGGACGCCAACCCGCTCACCGCGGGCCGGGGCATCAAGGCGCTCAAGGCGGCGGGCCTGACGGTCGAGGTCGGGCTGGAGCGCGAGGCGGCCCGGAACCTCAACGAGGTCTTCTTCAAGTACATCACGACCAAGCGGCCCTTCGTGTCGATCCGGACGGCCATGAGCCTCGATGGCAAGATCGCGACCACGGCCGGGGAGAGCCGCTACATCGCAGGCGGTGAGGCCCAGGCCCAGCTGCAGGAGCTGAGGGCGACCTACGACGCTGTTTTGGTCGGCGTCACGACCGTCCTGCAGGACGACCCCGACATCGTCTGCACCCTGCCGCGGGCCCGCAACCCGCTGCGGATCGTGATCGATTCCCTGGCTCGCACGCCGTTGACCTGCAAGCTCCTGAGCAAGGCCGGCACCGGCTTGCTGCGGCCCAACACGATCGTGGTGGTGACCAAGCACGCCCCCGAGGAGCGCATCCGGGCCCTGCAGGCGGTGGGCGCCGAGATCCTGGTCTGCCCCGAGGTGGGGCACGCCATGGAGGCCCACGTCGACCTCAACAAGCTCATGCAGATCCTGGGCCGGCGCGAGATCACGAGCGTGCTCATCGAGGGGGGCGGCAACCTCAATGCCGCCGCCCTGCAGGCCGGCATCGTGGACAAGCTCTACTGCACGATCGCCCCCATGATCATCGGCGGCCAGGCCACCCTGACCCCGGTCGAGGGGATCGGCGTGACCTTCGTCGAGGAGGCCCTGCCGCTCTACCGCATGCGCAGCCGACCCCTGGGCGATGACCTCCTGATCGAGGCCTACCTGCACGACGCCTAAGGATGCCCAGAAGCGAGCCTGGATGGCTCGCCATCTTTGCTTAGAGGTTCGCCGACTTTTCTACCGGCTCTCCCAGAGGGCCCGGTGGGCGGCCTGGAGCCCCTGTGCGACCGGTCCGATGGGTAAGGGCTGCCCTCCGACCTGGACGGCGCTCACGACCCCCACGACCGCGTTGGTCAGGAAGACCTCGGCGGCGCCGCTCAGATCGGGGGGTGACACGCTGCGCTCCTGTCCCGAGAGGCCCATGGCGGGCAGCCGTTCGAGGGCCCAGGCACGGGCCACTCCGGCGAGCGGGCCGTCCGAGAGGGGCGGCGTGATCACCTGCCCCTCCGGCGTGACGACGAAGAGGTTGTGGGCGCAACCCTCGATCACCCGACCTCGCTCGTCTGTGAGCAGGGCCTCGTCGTAGCCGGCTCGGCGGGCGGCCATGCGGGCCAGGTGGTAGGGAAGGTAGGCGAGGGTCTTCATGCCGGCCACCGGGTTGTGGGCCCCGGGGTGGCCCGGGCGCAGCTCGACCCGCAAGGGCTCGGTCGAGACCGTCAGGGGCTCGGCGGTGGCGACGAGGCGGGACGCGGCCGTCAGGGTGACCCGCAGGCGCTGGTCGCGGGGGCCCCGAGCCATGGCCCGGAGGGCGTCCGGCAGGGCCGCCCACGTGGGAGGCCGGGGAATCCCGAGGCGCTCGGCGCTCGCGGCGAGGCGCGCCAGGTGCCGGTCCAGCCAAGGAACCTGACCGCGGGCCCCCCGCATGGTCTCGAACAGGCCCAGGCCGTAGCGCACCCCCTCGTCCAGGAGGCTGACCTGGGCCGCTTCCGGGGGGACGAAGGAGCCGTCGAGCCAGACGGTCACGCGAGGGTGGCGCCCAGGGTCTCGAGGAAAGCCGCGGCCTTGTCGAGCGTCTCCTGGTACTCGGCGTCGGGATCCGAGTCGGCGACGATCCCTCCGCCCACCTGCACGAGGACCCGGTGGCGCTGGGCGATCGCCGTCCGGATCGCGATGTTGAGGTCCAAGGAGCCGTCCCGGCCCAGGTAGCCGATGGCCCCCGTGTAGAGCCCGCGCCGGGTGGGCTCGAGCCCCGCCAGGACCTCGATGGCCCGGATCTTGGGCGCCCCCGTGATCGAACCGCCCGGGAAGGTCGCGGCGATGAGCTCGACGGCATCGGCTCCGGGCCGGAGGCGTCCCTCGACCGTGGACACCAGGTGCCAGACGGTGGGATGGGCTTCGAGGGTGAAGCCCTCGCTGACCGTGACGCTGCCCGGTACGCACACCCGGCCCAGGTCGTTGCGCTCCAGGTCGACGATCATGAGGTGCTCGGCCCGATCCTTGGCGCTCGCGAGGAGCTCGTCGGCCTGGGCCCGGTCGGTCTCGGGATCGGCCCCGCGCGGCCGGGTGCCCTTGATCGGCTGAGTGACGACGCGGCCGCCCCGCAGGCTCAAGTAGCGTTCGGGCGAGACGCTCACGACCGAGGCCTCGGCGAGGTTGAGGTAGGCCGCGAAGGGCGCGGGGTTCCGCGCGACCAGGGCCTCGAACCAGGCGTAGGCGCTGCCGATCACCGGGATCTCGAAGCGCTGGGAAAGGTTGGCCTGGTAGAGGTCGCCCGCGCGGATGTGGTCGAGGATCTTGCCGACGGCCTTGCGGTAGGCCGAGGGGCCCAGGTTGGGTTGCGCAGGTCCCGTGGCATGGGCCGGCATCAACGCGCGCGGCTCCGAGAGCCCTTCGAGCCGTTCGAGCCATTTCGCGCGCTTGGCCTCGACTTGCTCGTCGTCCTCGCCCGGGGCGGCCGACACGCACAGCAGGGGCGCCCCTTGCGGGGGAACCGCCACGACGGCGTCGTAGAAGCCCCAGGCCATCTCGGGGAGGTTGGTGTCCGCCGCCCCCCGACGCGGCAGGCGTTCGAGCTGCCAGGCGAGGTCGTAGCCGAGGAACCCGACGGCGCCGCCCCAGAAGGGAGGGGCGTCGGGCAAGGCCGGGGCCCGCCATTGGGCGAGCGCCTCGCGCAGGGCCTCGAGGGCGGGGCCCAGGCTTTCCGTGGCACGGCCATCCTTCCACAGGCGACGGATCTGCCCCCGGCTGGTCAGGAGCCAGCGTGGCTCGAAGCCGAGGAATTGCCAGCCGGCCTCGCGCGGGCCCGACTCCAGGATGAAGCCGTGCGGAGCGGATCCGGCGTGGGCGCGCAGCCGGGACAGGTCGACCGACAGAGGGGTGAACGGGGGAAGGGTGGCCGTTTGATCGCTCATGGGCGTGATCGTAGCACGGCCCCTGCCCGCGCGGAAGCAGCCGGTACAGGAGGGGGGGACCCGGGTATGATGGCCCTCGATCCGGCACCTTTTGCGTGGAAGCCCATGTCCGTGACCCCGTCCCCCGGCTGCCCATGACCTCGCCGCACGCCCCGTCCGACGGTCCTGCGGTGCCCGGCGTCGCCTCGCTCGACGAGTCGCTGCCGAGCGACCCCTTGCTGTTGCAAGCCATGGTGCGGGAGCTGCGGGAGCGGGAAGCGCGCTGGCAGGTCGACATCCGGGAGCTCATGGAGGCCCGCGAACGCGCGATCGTGGCGAGCCAGGTCAAGAGCGACTTCCTGGCCAGCATGAGCCACGAGATCCGCACCCCCATGAACGCCATCATCGGGATGGCCGACCTCTTGTGGGACACCGACCTCACCGACGAGCAGAAGGAGTACGTCACGATCTTCCGGCGGGCCGGGACCTCGCTCTTGGAGCTGCTCAACGACATCCTGGACCTCTCCAAGGTCGAGGCGGGGCACATGGAGCTCGAGGCGATCCCCTTCGACCTCGAGGAGGTGGTCGCGAAGACCGCCGAGGTCATGGCCCTCAGGGCCCATCAGAAGGGCCTGGTGCTGGTCTGCGAGCTCGTGCCGGGCACCCCGCTGGGCCTGGTGGGCGATCCGGTGCGGCTGCGCCAGGTCATCGCCAACCTGGTCGGCAACGCCATCAAGTTCACGCCGCAGGGCGAGATCCACCTCAAGGTCGAGCGGGATCCCGAGGGCGATCGCCCCGGAGACCTTCGCTTCTCGGTGTCGGACACCGGCATCGGGATTCCGGAGGACAAGGTCTCGAGCATCTTCCAGAGCTTCACCCAGGCCGACTCGTCCACCACCCGTGAGTTCGGCGGCACGGGCCTCGGGCTCACCATCTGCCAGCGCCTGGTAGAGCTCATGGGCGGCCGGATCTGGGTTGAGAGCCGGGTGGGCCTGGGCAGCACCTTCACCTTCACGGCGCGCATGGAGCCCCAGGCGGTCAGTTCCTTCCGACCGGCGACGGGAGCCTCCGACCTGCATGGCCTCAAGGTCCTCATCGCCGATGACCAGGCCGCGAGCCGCCACCTGACCCGCCAGTGGATGCTCGACTGGGGGGCCCACCCGAGCGAGGCCAAGTCGGGACAAGAGGCGGTGGCAGAGCTCATGCGGGCGCAAGCTGGCGGGGTGCCGTACCACCTGGTCGTGCTCGAGGCCCACATGCCGGACGCGGACGGCTTCTCGGTGGCGCGGGCGATCGCCGCCGAGCCCGCGCTGCGCGAGGTGGCCATCGTGCTCGTCACCTCCGAGCACCGCGCCGGGGACATCGTCAGGGTGCGAGAGCTGGGCATTGGCGCCTTTCTGGTCAAGCCGTTGAAGAAACAAGACGTCCTCGAAGCGATTCACCTCGCTCTGCGCCTGCCGGAGGCTGACCTGGTACCGCCCACGGACCTGTCCGAGGAGGACCGTCCCCTTCGGGTGCTCCTGGTCGATGACTCGCTTGACAACCGGATGCTGGTGAGCGCTTACTTCAAGAAGACCCTGCACCGGCTGGACATGGCCGAGAACGGTGAGGAGGGGATTGCCCGGTTCCAGGCCGCCGACTACGACCTGGTGCTGATGGACATGCAGATGCCGGTGCTCGACGGCCTCGCCGCCACCGAGCGGATCCGCCGGTGGGAGAAGGATCGGCGGCGTCCCCTCACCCCGATCATCGCCCTGACGGCCAACGCCTTGCCGGAGGATATCGCCCGCTGCCTGGAGGCGGGGTGCACCGCCCACATGGTCAAGCCGATCCGCAAGGCTGGCTTGCTGGAGCTGCTCGAGACCACCGCCCGGCGGCAGAAACCGTAGAGGAACCGTGCCCGAACCGATCCGCGTCACCATCGACCCCGACCTGGCCGAGTTGATCCCAGACTTCCTGGCCCACCGGCGCCGCGAGCTCGACGACCTGCGCGCCGCGTTCGCTGCGGGCGACTTCTCGGCCATCCGGGAGATCGGGCACCAGATCAAGGGGACGGGTGGGGGCTTCGGGTTCATGGCCCTGACCGATCTGGGGCGTGACCTTGAGGCCGCGGCCAAGCTCGAGGACGCGCAGGGGGTCGAGGAGACGGTCGGGCGCCTCACCGACTACCTGGAGCGGGTCGAGGTCATCTACGAGGGCTGAACTCCGAGATCCACAGGGGCCTTCTATCGGGCCTGCTTCCAGCGGACCAGGATGGATTCGCGCTGGAAGACCCGGATCGCGATCACCAGCAGGATGAGCGCCAACACCCAAATGCTAGCGCTCGCCATGAGCACGACCCCGTTCCCGAGGGCCACGCCGCGGCTCACCATGACCACGAAGGCCATCACCACCGGCAAAACCAGCAGGCCGCCGATCTGGCTCGCCGTCCGCACGTCGTTGACGCGGGCCGAAACGGCGACTAAGAGCATGACCGTGAGCAGGGTGAGGCCGGGGACCATGAGGGCGAGGGTGAAGAGCCACTCGCTCGAGAACACGGTCGCCATGAGCACCCGCGGCGTGGTGAGCGGTCGGCCCGCGAGCCAGGTCACGAGCCAAGACAGCCAAACCAGTGCAATCCCGGGTAGGCCGGAGGCCAGGGTCTTGCCCAACAGCAAGGCCCCCGTCGAGATCGGCGTGGCGAGCAGCGGTTCGAGGGTTCCCTCCTCCTTCTCGCCGACCACGGCGTGAGCGGCGAGCTGAGCCGACACCGAAATGGGAATCAGGAGCCAGACCAGGATGAACTGCCCGAGCACCATGAACTGGGCGATCTCGCGCGGGGTCGCTCCCTTGAGCATGGCGGGCAGGTGGGGGTGGGGAGCGCCGTGAGTTCCCCCGGCCGTGTGGTCGGCCGCGTAGAGCGAGAGTACGGCCATGGCCGTCAGCAGGGCGAAGGGCACCAGCATGGTCACGATCACCCCGGGTCGGCGCCAGAGGTCGCGCACCTCCTTGGCGAAGACGACCCCCACGCTACTCAAGGCGCAGGCTCCCCGTGAGGCTCAGGTAGGCCTGCTCGAGGCTCGCCCGTTCCTCGGTGACGCGGCGGACGGCCCCGCCCAGCCCCACGACCTTGCGCACCAGCTCGGGATTCTGGCTTTCGGGGTCGGTCAGGGTGACGACCAGCGTCGTGTCTCGCCACTGGACGCCACGCACGAAGGGCAACCGGGCCACCTCGTGCTGTAGGGAGTCGGAGCGCTCGGCGAGCACGATGTGGGTCTTGACCCCGAAGCGGTTCTCGCGCAGGCGCTCGGGGGTGTCGACGGCGATGAGCTTGCGTTTGAAGACGGCGACCCGGTCGCAGAGCCGCTCGGCCTCGTCCAGGTGGTGGGTGCAGAGGAAGACCGTCTTGCCGCGCTCCTTGAGAGCCAGGATGAAGTCGTGGACCAGCCGCACGGCCTCGGGGTCGAGCCCGGAGCTCGGCTCGTCGAGGAAGACGAGCTCGGGGTCGTGCAGGAGGGCGCGGGCGATCGCCACCTTCTGGGTCATGCCCTTGGAGAAGCTGCCGACCGGATCGTGACGGCGCTCGTAGAGGCCCAGCGCCGTCAGGTGCTGTCGGATCGCGGGGGCCGGGTCCGGCACGCCGTACAGCTTCGCGAAGTAGCGCAGGTTGTCCTCGGCCGAGAGCTTGCGGTACAGTCCCGGGGACTCGGTCAAGAGTCCCACCCGACGCCGGATGGTCGCCCCGTCCTTGCGGACGTCGCAGCCGACCACGCGGGCCGATCCGGAGGAGGGGGCGATGAGTCCGCACAGGATCCGCATGACGGTCGTCTTGCCGGCCCCGTTGGGGCCGAGGAAGCCGAAGACCTCTCCTGCGCGGACGCTCAGGGTCACGTCCTCGACGGCCACGAAGGCGCCGAAGCGCCGGCTGAGCCCCTGGGTTTCGATCACGTGGCCTCCTTCGGGCCCAGCGTAACCCGCCTGGGGGCCTCTGACAAGCCATCGTCGGGTATAAGCCAAGCAGGGAGACGATCGATGGGTTCGCGCCGAGGCCTCGTCTGGGGGGCCGTCACCACGTTGCTCGCGGCTTGCAGCTTCTCCGCCCCCTTCGGGATCGGCGGGGCAGGCGGGTCGGCGGTGCACGGCACCGTCGTTCTCCCATCCCAGTTCGTCTCCCTGAACGGCACGGGCCTTCGCACTCCCGTCGGTTACCGGGTCCTGGACGCCCAGACCCTGCTGGAGCAAGCCGTGGGCGGCGCGAAGGTCAAGCTGCTCTCGCGGGATGGCCTGGCCGTGCCGGGCGTGAGCGACACCTCGACCGACGGCTCCGGCCAGTTCGCGATCGCCGCGGCCCCGGACGGGGTCTACCAGGTCGAGGCCGACTCGGGCACCCAGGCCCGCCTCAAGACGCTGGTCAGGGTCCACGCCGGGCAGACCAGTACGACGGTGCTGTCGGTGGCGAGCACGCTGGTGACCTCCCGGGTGGTCCGCACACGGCTGCGCCTGACCAACCTGGACCAGGGGGTGTTCGACTCGATCGCGGCCCAGGCCCGCGGCCTCATGACGACGGCCGACGTCCCTGACCTCAGCGGGGATGCGGGGATCAACGCCGGCTCGGACGCCTATCTGGCGAGTCATGGCGTCATCCGCCAGCAGATCGACGCGATGCTGGCCCAGCTCGCTCAGGTGGAGGGGGTGGGACTCGACGCGACCGCGACCCAATCGGCCTCTCCCTCGCCCGGTCCGTCGGCGAAGCCGAGCGCCAACCCCCATGCCACCCCCACACCTGACCCCACCCCGATTCCCAAGGACACCAACCTGGGGGGGAAGCCCCTCTCGGCGCTCGCGAGCGTCTCGCTGGACGGCAATCCCTCTTGGGTGGCCAACGAGGGCACGGCATTCGTTTGGGTGAGCACTCCCAACTCGATCAATCGGCTGTCCGTCTCCGATGCGACCTATCAGAGGCGTTACGGGATCGATCCGGGCTTGGGGGCGTTCAACCCGGCCCAGATTGCGATCGATCAGGGCACCCAAGGGGCTTACACCGTCTGGGTGGGCAACCAGCACGCGGCCGGAACCAAGGTGGCTCGCTACGACGTGATGGGCACCTTCCTCGGGGCGGTGGACGTGCAGGGCGTGGGACCCTCGGCGATCGCCGTCGACGCCGATCCCTCCGGGCACCACGTTTGGGTGGGGGTGAACGGAGATAGCAGCGGCCGATTGGTCGTACTGGATGTGCAGGGCAATGTGCTCAACGCCGGCACGACGGCCCCGCACCCCTTCCAGATGGCCTCCTGGAACTATACGGCGCCCAACATGGGCCCCCTCATGTGGGTCGCGACCCCGCGTATCCTGTACCGGCTGGGCGCGCGTGCGGTCGATATCCAGCAGGCGGGACTGGGGCTGTCCCAAGGGTCGGGCAACTCCTTTGCCTTCGATCAGACCGCGACGAACCCGCTCACGGGGCAACCGGACGGCCGCTTGAACCACCCCATTGCCGCCATGTCGGTCACCAAGCCATACGGAGACGTGTGGCTGGTCTTGCAGGACCCAGGGGACCCCAACGCGACCCTCCTGCGCATGCAGCCCGATTCGCTGGTGCCCACCGGAATCCAGCTATTCGCGACGACGGCGCCGGTCGTGAGCGTCTTGGTGGATTTTCAGGGGAACCCCAGAGTGGCCACCCAGCGGGAGCTCATCCAGTTCGACGGCCAGAACAAGACGACCTTCCTCTCGCCCTACGCGAACGCCGGTCGGCACATCCTGGGGATGTTCCAGGGGTTCGACTTCGCCCTTTGGACGGCCTTCGACAATCCCGGGCAGGTGGTCAAGCTGAACCCGTAGCCTCCGTCTCCCCGTTCTTCAACGGGGAGACGGGTCCCTTGGGACCCGGATCAATACAGCCAGCTGAACGCGTTCCCCACGGCCCTTAGGGTGCGTTCCTTCCAGTTGGTGTTGGCTGCGATCCACGAGAGGTCGATCGGGTGGGCGGCGGCCCAGTCGGGTTCGGCCACGGTCTGGCCGAACTCGGTCACCTTCGCGGGGTCGGACACCAGGTTGATGATCTCGTGGTTGCTGAAGTAGGTCCGGTGGTCGGCGTTGGCCGAGCCCACCGAGAGCACCTTGTGGTCGACCATCATGCCCTTGAAGTGGCTGAAGCGGTCGACGGCCTCGCCATTCTGCACGCCGCCCGCCGACACGCGCACCTCGGCGCCGGCCGACAACAGCTTCTTGGCCGTCATCATGTCCATCTCGTAGTTGAGGTCCTTGCCCTTCTCGCCCGACATCGGGATGAGGGCCCGCACCTTCAGCTCGGGCAGCACCTTGTCGACAGAGGCCTGCACCTGCTCGGCCGGCACGGGGCCGTGGGCGTAGCGGGTGAGGGTCAGCTGCGTCCGCTTGAACAGGGCGGCCCGGTCGGCCGTGTTCTGGGTCTTGGCCGCGACCAGGTCGTTGACGAGGCCGCGGTCCGCGAAGTAGGGGCTGATGACGAAGATGTCGTGGCGGGCATTCTGGATCGCGGCCCGGTGGGCCTGGCGGATGCCCTTCTCGCCCGTATAGGGGTCGGTGACGAAGGTCTCGACGGTCGAGTGGCCGTTGGGGGCCGGCACGGGTCTGGGGGCCTCCTTGGGCACCGTGCCCCCGGCGTTCGCCCAGTTCTTGTAGAACTGGCCCTGCACGCGGGCCGCCTCGTCGCCGCGGACCTTCATGAGGAGGTCGTTGTAGCTGTTGACGGTTGTCTTGGGGTCGCCGAACCTGAGCTGGTAGGTCTTCTGGAAGTACTCGTCGCCCACGTTGCGGCCGCCCACCAGGTACTCCTCCCCGTCGGCGAGGTAGATCTTGCGGTGGGTGAGCGGGATGCCCATGGCCTTGAGCGACACGTAATTCGGGTTGAAGACCCGGGCCTCGACGCCGTTGTCGTTGAGGAACTTGACGATGTTCTTGTCCTGGGTGCCGTAGCCGGACCCCAGGCCCATTGAGTCGATGATGACCTTGGCGTCGAACTTCTGGCCCTTGGCTTGGGCGGCCTTGACCTTGTCGACGAGGGCCTGGGCGAGCTTGCGGCCCGTGTTGTCGTCGTGCCAAATGAAGGTCTCGATGTGAAAGGACTTCTTGGCCTTGCCGAGCGAATCGAGGATGGCCTGGAAGGACTCTTCGGCGCCGTGGTGGTAGCTGATGGCGTTGTGGTGGGTCGCGTTCTTCAGGACGATCCGGTCGAGCGGCTCGCTCGAGCGGCTGGCCGTGATGCCCAGGTCGATGGCGGCCTTGGCAACGGCCTTGTCCACGTCGATGGTGGCCGGCGCCGCCGCGCGGCGCGTCAGGCCCAGGCCAAGCCTGGTCATCTGCTCGGAGATGGCCGTCATCCGTACTCCCCCCGTCCGCTGTTAAGTAGGCGTATGGAGGTTTTCGGAGCGATCGCCCAGAAGTTTCTTATGGGCAGTTAAACATCCTTGGCAAAATTGGTTAACCATGGCGTGGCCGAGGGCGCCGCCGCCCGGATGCCCGAGTCGCTTGACCCCGCTGGTTCGGGTTGGTGAGTCCCAGGTGAGGGCCCCGGGGCACGATGGGACCAGGCGGGAGATCCGCCCGGTCCGCGCCAAGAGGAGAGGGGGCTATCAGATGGGTCGAGTTCGTCGTCTGGGCTTGGGGGTGCTGCTGGTCTTCGGGACCCTGGCAGCCACGGCTTGCGCCAACTTGCCTGTCCAGTGGGTGACCGGCATGACCGGGGTCCGGCTGTCGCTCGTGGCGCAAGTGGAGGACTCCCAGCTGCGGACCCAAGCGGTGGTCAACCCCTTTACCCAGGCGAGTATCGCGCATCTCGTCATCCGGCTCTATAGGGTGGCCGGAGGCGTGGAGACCCCCGTTTTGGACGGGACTGGCGCCCAGTTGACGCGCGACCTCGGGAGTGGTCAATTCGGCGCTACCGTGTCCTTCGCGAGTCTGCAGCCCAATACGACCTACCGGGCGCGGGCCTATGCCTACAAGGCAGCGGGCACGTCCCCGTCGGACCTCATCAGTACCAGCGACTCGAACTCCTACGTCGACATCCCGGTGACCAACGATGACCGCCCCGGACCGGTGATCCTCAGGGTCCGGTTGCTGGATGTCCCCTTCAGCGGCCAGGCCAGCGCCTCCGGGGTCGTCATCACCAACGGCGGCTACGCGACCGGCACGGAAACCATCCAGTAGCTCCAGAAGGGGGAGGCCCCGGGATGTCGACGCGGTTCTTGTGGATCCTCGTGGTTGCAGCGATCGCCCTGTTGGAAGGCTGCATGCCGTGGCCCGTCGGGCTGACGAACGCCTCGCGTTCGGTATCTCTGGTGCTGCAACCACAACTGGTTGAGGGGCGCTATACCCAGGCTCTGGTTTCTAACAAGACGGCGGCGGACATCGCCCGACTGGACATCATCCCCTACGTCTTGACGCCATCCGGAGAGTTTAGGCCGATCTCCCGGAGCACGGGCCAGCCCACGGATCCATCGGACTCCGATCGGGTGCGTGTGAGCCAGACGGCTCCGCTCAATCTGTCGAAACCCGTGATCCTCACCAACCTTCACCCCAACACGACGTACCGGATTTTCGCTCAGGCCTATGACGCTTCCGGCCTCCTGATCTCGACCACGGACACCGGCTCCTACGTACAGGTGCAGCTTGGCAGCGACGATCGACCCCAGATACCGACCTCGCTGCCGATCCGGCTGATCGACACCCCGTTCAACGGCCGCACCACGGTGACCCTCTCCGCGACGGGATCGACGGCCTACGACTCCATCGATACGGCGCTCTACGCGGTGATCGGCGGGAGCGAGGTGGCGGTGGCCGGAGCGACCGCTTCGCTGCCCCGTTCCGGGACCCCCGGCGTCGTCGCCCTGTCCAACCTTCACGCCAATACCCTCTACCGCTTGAAGGCTGTACCTCGGGTGACCGGAGCTGGTCCTGCCCCCGTGACGGGCAGCGTGAGCCTTCCCGTGGTCAACGACGACCGGCCCGCTTCGGCCGCCGTGACGGTCGTCGTGCCGACCTACGACGGCTCGAGCTTCACCTATGGCAACCTCACCCTCTCCGACACTCAGCTCTGGCAGGCGCGATCGGTGATCGTCACGGGGGTCCTGCGCATCACGACCGGCGGCAGCCTGACGCTGGATGGCGGCCAGCTGCAGTTCAGCCCGCTCCTCGAAGACGGCAGCACGTTCGCGATGGACGGGAACGGGCGCTTCGTGGGGCGCAACGCGACCCTCACGACGGCGTCCGGCAAGCAATGGAACCTGAATGCCTACGGCACGAGCCAGTTCCAGGCGACCAACATGACGATCACGCGCCATTCTGGCCTGCGCTTTTACAACTCGAGCACGATGGAGGCGTGGGGGGGCAACGTCGAGGAGGTGCAGGTCCACGACAATGCCGCCGTCACCATGCACCGGGGAGTCTCGACCTACCTCGTCCTGTTCTTCACCGGGACGGGCACGTCCCGGCTGACCCAGGGAGAGCTGACCACGGGGAGCGGCCTCAGTCGCGCCTTCACCATCGCCACCGGTCCCACGACCACCGGTCGCGTGACGCTCGATGGGGCGAGCGTGGTGGGCTACCAGCTGGATCTCAACGACTCCGTCAGCGTCCAGGTCCAGAACGCAACCAACATGGTGCTGGCCCTACATTTGAGCAACGTCTCGCAAACGTTCGCGGCCGATCTCACGTCCCCCTCGCTGGCCAGTGGCTCGGTGGATTTCTCGGCCCAGGGGGGCCCCACCTTCGCCTTTGCCGACTCCAAGGTGTGGAGCCTCAACCTGTACCTGTCGGGGAACTGCCAGATGACGTTCAACGGGGCCACCCGCTTCACGGAGCCCAACGTATCGGACACGTCGGTCCTGACCCTCGGGGCCAGCACTTCCCTGGATGCCAACCTGGCCCAGACCTACGACAGCGGCCAGATGATCCTGAACGGGACCCGCTTGCTCGAAGAGGGCGGGGTGTTTCCCTCCCTGACGGCGATGGGCAGCTCCTCCATCCGCATGACCGGAGTCGACGCCACCCCGAACACCAGGGTGTACGCGAACGGCCAGGGTCAGGTCGTGATCAACGGGGGACGCAACTGGAACGCCGCGACCATGTTCCAAAACATCGACACCCAACCACCCGGGGGCATCACCCTCAGCCCGTGACGGCCGGATCAGCTCCGGCGGGCCTGTTCAGCCAGGAGAAACAGGTCTTCGGGCGGCTGAATTCCCGCCCCTTGCTCGAAGAGTCGGCAGCACACCGCGAAGTGCTCGAGAGCCCGTCGGTGTTCGCCCGATTCCAGGTAGCGCAGCAACTGCTCGCGGTGGAACTCCTCGGAGAGGGGGTCGATCGCGAGCGCCCGCCGAAGGACCTGGTCGGCATCCGCATGCTCGGGAGCCAGTTCGATCAACGCGCGACATGCCTCCAGAGCCATGTTCCGATAGCCGATCCTCCTGGCGTGCACCCAGGGCAGGTCGAACTCGGGCAAGTAGTCACCGTGATACCCCTCCAGGGCATCGAGGAGAAGCTTGGCGCGCCTTTCCCCGGTCGCCAATCGGGCCGCACGCAGGGACGACTCGAACTCCAGTACGTCGTAGCTCACAGGGGCCTGGCGGTTGAAGGTGTAAACTCCATCGGCTCGTAGGATGTATCGGGAGGGGGTTCCGCCCTGAAGCCCTGGCTCGAGGGACTTGCGCAGACGCAGGATCGCCATGTTCAGCGAACCGTCCGTCGCCTCTTCACCGGCGTCGTATAGCCAGTCGGCCAGCTGGGGCTTGCCCACGCCCTCCGGGTGGTCCAGGAGGACGGCCAGCAGGAGGCGGGCCCGCATGTTCCGCCATTCCCTTCCCGAGAGTTCCTGCCCTCCCACGGAGACCCGCATGCCGGCAAAACAGCGAATCTCCAGGAGGGGCTCCGGCCTCAGGGACGCGGCCATCGGTGCGGCAGGGCGATCGCCCTCACCGCCCTCCAAGGTGTCCAGTTCGGACAGGAGGTGGCGCCAACCCTTCTCTTGGGCCATCGCCTTCAGCTCGCCGAGCATCTCCCGGCCTTCTCGGTCTTGGCCCGAGATCATCAGCAGCCGGGCCCTCACCTGGAAGAACTCGGGGACCCGCCCCATGGCCTCGGCGCCCCCGATCAGCGCGATCGCCTCGGCGGATAGACGCTCGGCGGCCTCGAGGTCCCCTGCGGTGATGGCGAGATCGGCCTGGAAGTTCAAGGAGTAGGCCACGCTGAGAGAGTCCTGGCTCCGACGGGCCAGGTGTTCGGCATCCTCGTAGCACGCTTGGGCGCCCGTCAGGTCTCCTTGCTGCGCCATGACGTAGCCGAGCGCCCGCAGGGCGTATCCCTCTTCCCTGATGCGTCGGAAGCGCCTCACGAGCGTGAGGGCCTCCTCGGCCATGGCGCACGCCTCGTCGTGGCGTCCCAGGTAGGTGAGGACCTGGGCCCGATTCACGGGGGTCATCCAAACAGCGGGCACCGCACCCCCCTGCGACGGGGCCCAGGCCTGCTCGTAGCACTCGAGGGCGCGTGCCAGATCCCCGAGTTGGGCGTGGCACACCCCCAGGTTGTGGGCGGCGCGGGCCTCCGCGTAGCGATCGCCCTGGCGTTGGCTTTGCCGCCGCGATCGCTCGAAGTGTCGCAGGGCCATGGCCGGATCTCCGTCGAAGAGGGCCAGGACCCCCTCCAAGTTAGGGATCTCGGCAAGTCCACGCTGGTTCGCTTCCAGCTCCGAGCGAGACCGGGTGACGAGCTCGAGCGCGAGGGTCGTCTCCCCCCGGCTGGCCGCAATCATGGCGCGCGTCAACCGAGCTCTGGCCGCCCCCAAGCTTTCATGAGTCAGTTCGAAGGCCGTGCCGGCCTCCTCGGTGAGGGCGGCCGCGCGTTCGAACTCACCCCAGTGGCGATGGGCCTCTCCCAAGGCGAGGGTGAGTTCGGGCGATCGCCCGTGAGGGCCCAGCGCCAGGATGGCGCTCGCCAGGGCATCGAGCCGTCCTTCATGAAGCCATGGCTCGGCGACCGATTCCAGGCGTGCCGCCGCGTAGGCTCCTGCGCCGGCTTCGATCCAGCAGCGGAGGGCGCTGGCCTCTTGTCCCCGGGCCCACAAGTGATCCCCGATGCGCCGCAGGGTCCCCATCAGCTCCGGCTGAGGGGTTTCTTGCCAGGCGCGGCGGCGCAAGAGGCCCCGCCATGGCTGGGGCACCTCGAACGACTCCTCTCCGGCTGGTCGGATCAACCGGTGGCGGATCAGGTGCTCGCGAAACTCGCCGTCGAACGGGACTTCCAGGGCCTCGGCGCAACAGCGCGCGTCGAAGACGTCGACCAGGGAGGCCTTGCAGAGAAAGGCGCTCACTCCCTCGGGATGGGGATCGAGGACCTCCTCCTGCAGGTAGGCGGCGAGTACGTCGGGGGCCATGCCGACCGAGGCCGGCCACCCCCCGGTCGCCGCCCGGATGGCCTCGATCTCCGGCTCGGAGGCGTTCGGGTGGCACGCCCGCAACTCGGCTGGATCCAGCGCGAGGTGGGATTCGTCGAGCACCTGGAGCGCTCTTCTGGCTTGCATCGCAGCCAAGCCGATCTCCGGCGTGCAGCGCGTCGTGAACACCAGGCGGATCGAAACCGGAAGGTACCTCAGGAACCTCTCGATCACTTGAGCCAGGGTCGGGGATTCGGCCAAGTGGTAGTCGTCGAGAATCAAGACCAGGCGATCGCCCCCCTGTTCATCGAGATCGACTAGCAGGGTGTCGAGCGCGGCGAGGGTGCCAGCCCGGTCGTGGCTCGCGGTCAGCATCGAGGCGGCTGCTGTGCGGAAGCCCGGAATCGTCCGCCCGAGCGCTCCGACCAGGTAGCCGAGAAAGAGGCCCGGTTCGGCATCCTCGGGATCGAGGCTGAGCCAGCATGACCGCCTATCGCGGGCCCAATCCGCCAGCAACGAGGTCTTGCCGTAGCCGCTTCCGGCGATCAGGGCCACGTGCCGGCCGGCCTCGATGGCCTCGTCCAACGCCTGCCAGAGGCGGGGGCGTGCGAGGCACCAGGGACTGGCGGGCGGGATCGCGGCCTTGCGTCGGAGGATGGGAAGGGAGGACATGGCCTTGTCACCTCGCATGCGGCAATCCGGCCCCATTATATCCCCCTGCTGGTGAGCGCTGGGTGAGTCTCCCGGGTCCATACTCGGAGGGGGAGCCGGCTTGCCGGGGGCCTCGGGTATAACGAACTGGCGGCTGATCGGGCAGGGGGGAGAGTGGGGATGGCGCGTCGAGTCGCGGTGGGGGTGCTCGGGGCGATCGCCCTTCTCGCGGGGTGCGCGAATGTCGGGGATTGGCTGACCTCGCCGAGTACCGCTCGGCAGGCCTTGGCTCAAGACTCCCCCCAGCAGCTCGTGCATCAGGGTGGTGTGGTGCTCGCCACGGCTCGGATCCTCAGCAAGGCCCTGTTCGACCAGGGGCCTCGTCTCGCCGGCCGCGGAGGATCGGTCATCAGCAACAACGCCGGGAACCTGGCGACTCCCTACCACACCGTCCCAACCTATCGCACGCAGGCGACTTACGCCCACCTCGTTGCCTCGATCGAGGAGTCCCAGCAGACCGACGGAACCTGGGAGTACTTTCTGGACCTCGACGGCACCCATGGCGAATCCATCGTCACCCAGAGCCGCCTCAAGCTCACCGCCACGGACTCCGTGGTGGTGCCCGACTCGCTGGTGTTGCGGGACTGGGCGCTGACCGAGGAGGGGACCGAGTCCGTGCCGCCCGATGCGCCGCCCGGGGCGATCGGCCTTGTGGAAGGCATCCGCATCGTTGTCGGCGATGAGAACCTGATCGGGACCCAAGTGGCACACAAGGTGGTCGTCCCTCAGCCCGATGGCCGTGAGATGGACTGGCGGACGACCACCGACAGCCGGGAAGTCCGGTTCAAGCTCCCGTCCGTTCCGGCGCTCGACGGGAAGCCGCTCATCCAGCAGCAGGTGGCCTCACGGTACCAGGCCCAAGCCGGATCCTGGCCGGTCCCGCTGCAGGAGGTCGAGCAAGAGACGTGGCCCGACGGCATGAGGACGCAGCAGACGACGACCAGGACTCCGGATCTCGCTCGAGCCACAGTCGAAGGCCAGATGTCGTTCACCGACCCGCGCCCGTCGGTCAGCTATCATCAGGTCTTCGACTACCAGGCCGGTACCGCCACCCACCGGTTCACGACCTCCGGTGTGACGGTGGAGCTGTACTACCTAAAGGACCGGTTCTCCACCGGAGAGATCCGGGACGCCAACGGTCGTCACCTCGCTGACTTGCGACCGCTGGTGCAAGAGGATGAGCTCGCCATCGTGTACCCGGACGGCAGCCAGGAGACCGTGACCGCCCAATAGGAGAGAGGGTTGATGCACCGTGCCGTAGAAGCAACGTGCAAGCGACCTCCTGCGATTGGCTATAATCGGCTAGCAACAGGGATTATGTCGATCTTGGAATCGGGGTGTAATCCGTTCGTCCCTATGCTTTTCTTACTTTTCTGGGCAGCCACCCTCCAGGTGGCGAGGGTGAAGGTCTGGCGATCACCATCAAGCATCCATCCTGGCCATCAGGATGGATGCTTGATGGCAGATTCCACGTCCAGGTCGAACTACCGGCTCTCTTGGGGCGCTCACGCCGTCAAATGCGACGATGCCCGCCGGGGATCGCCCCTGCGGTTAGTTCGTTGAGGGTGGTAGGTCCTTGGTCAGGCGTTTCTCGACCTTCCGGATGTCTTCTTCAACGGCGAGGTCTTCGGGGGCAATGCCACTGATCTCCATCATCGTTTTCCTGACCTTCTGGCCAACCTGGTGATGAGCGGCGTTCGCGTTGGCCTTGCCCCGGATCCGCTCCTTCCGAATCTTCTCCTCGGTTTGCGTGGCCCGGAACAGGTTGGCTGCCAGCTCGGTGCTGCCCATGTGGTTGAGCAGGTCCTGACTTTTGCCAAGCCCCTTGTAGGCCTTGATCTGATCGACTCCGAGGCCCCCATAGAGGCCCTTGTAGCCGTGACTTTGGAAGATGGCGTAGTCTTTAGGGTCCGAGATCCCGGCATCCTTCGCGGCGGCCGCCAGCTTCTTGTTGTGCTCCTTCATCTCGTTGCGGAGCATAACGCGCTGTTTCTGGCCGTCTATGAGTGCCTGGTCTGCGATCTCTTGACGCCTGGTCTGGATGGCGAAGTAGTTTTGCCCGAGGGCTACCATCAACTTTTTCGGGTCAGCGTTCTGGACGACCAGATAGCAGGCGTACCGGGAGAGAAAGGTCGATTCAACCTCGCGTTGAGCACCGCTGCCGATCTCGACCTTTTCGGTGAAGTCAACGAAATGGTCCTCAGTCGCACCACCACTCGCTTTAAGGCTTGTCTTAGCACGCTCGATCGCCTGTACAAAGTTGCGGTAATCGCTGTAGCCAAGGATTTCAGCAAGTTCCCGGCTGTGCCAGAACTCTTGCCCCTCGGTGTCGCGGCGCTTGATGTGCTCGAACGGTGATTCGCCGGTCATTCCAAACTCCCTGTGCCCTTGTATTGGAGCTTACAAGCTTCCCCTCAATCATACCCCGTTCTCATGGGATGGTCGTTGTTCTAGTTTGTTGGCGACGTCTCAAGTCAAGGCTGAGCACGAGGCCGGTCTCGTTGTCGCTTTCGGGTGTGACGGGTGGGACACCTGGCCGAAACCCGCATCCTGACGGAATCTCTCGATCCGATTTGCTGTCCCACCCCTCGTGGGGCAAGGTGGGACGGCTACCCCTCCGCCTGGTTGGCGATCCCCCCTGCGATTTTCACGGACTCCCCAGGAACCGCCAAAACCGACGAAACCCATGCGGCGATCGCCGGCTTTCGGCTCGCCAAGGGTGGCCTGGAATGGCCTTGCTTCCGTGGGTAGGGGATTCTATTTGAGGAGCTTCTCGGTTCGGAGAAACTCGCGAAGTACCTCCTCCATCCGCGTCTTTAGATCGTGAATTGGAACGAATGCCTCCTGCTTTGCCTGCCTTGAATGGTCGTCGGAATCGAATTCTTCCACGGCATCCTTGAAGCGATTGAAGAGACTCACCGCCTCCTCATGCAGCTCCATCGCCTTCTTTGGGAGAAGCAGTCGAATAGCCCCCTCTTTCTCGCTCCAATCCTCGAGGAAGCTATCGAGCGACTTGAGAAACTCGTCCTTGGTATGGGTGATGCTGCCATCTGGCAGTCTATGAGCATCTGCATGAGCTGCTCTCTGACATGAACGATAATGCCGATAAAACACTCGGTAGTACTCGATTATCAGATCCAAGTAATGTTCATAGCTAGACTTCTCAAGACTGAGTTCGTGTTTTATCGCTTCGAGGGCTTCGTTTAGTTTCGCGCCCTCATTCTGAAGTATACGCTTCGCCCATATGGTTCCAAGCCACCCAGCCAAACCAAAACCTGTGGCCCCAGCAATGCCGGCAGGAGCAAGCAAATCATTAGCCGTTATTGCCATGGGCCGACTCCAAGCGATCCTTCGATTCCTTTTGCGGCCTTCCCTGCCTCGGCTCCCCCACGTCCCGCCAGGTCGTCCGCTCCTTCATCTGGTGTGTCTCCCTTGTCCACCGTCGACGATAATCGCTCGTGGCGCAAGCTGATGGACAAACCAGTAGGCTGTCAGCCCATAGAGGCCGAATGATGCCACAAGAACGGCCAGGGCCAGTCTCCTCCGGGTCGATGCCGCTGCCCATCCAAGGGCCAGGCCTAACCCGAATGGAACAAGCGGAGTTAGCGACCACCCGAGCAGTTTCCGCAGCCCGATGGTACCCGTCCCATTGCTAAAGGCGAGATTCACCACAAATGAGCTTCCCAGTTTCTCTATCAACACCTGTCGGCTCCTCGGCCACCATGCTCGGTCTTGGGGGCCAGGACGAGGCGAACTAATGCACCGTGCCGTAGAAGCACTTGAGGTACTGGGTCTCGGGGGCCGCGGGCAGGGTGGGGTGATCCATTCCGGCCCCCCGCATTTCCAGGGAGCGCAGGCGACGCCCCGAGTCGATTGCCGCCGATTGGATGATCTCCTGGAAGTGCGTCGCCATGATGTGGTGGGAGCACGAACTGCTGACCAGCAGGCCCCCCGGCTTCAACAGCCGGATCCCGCGGAGGTTGATCTCCTTGTAGCCCCGCACGGCGCCCGGGATCGACTCCTTGGTCTTGGTGAAGGCCGGCGGGTCCAGGATCACGACGTCAAACTGCTCCTTGGCCTTCTCTAGCTCGCGCAGGTAGTCGAAGGCGTTCGCCACCACCCACTCGCAGCGATCAGCGACCCCGTTCAGCTCGGCGTTCGCCCGCCCGAGCTCGATCGCCTCCTCCGAGATGTCCACGCTGACCACTTCCGACGCCCCGCCTACCGCGGCCGCCATCGTGAAGCCGCCCGAATAGCAGAAGCAGTTGAGCACACGCTTCCCGGCCGATAGCTGTCCCACCTGAAGGCGGTTGGGCCGCTGATCCAGGAAGAAACCGGTCTTCTGGCCGTGCTCAAGGTCGATCTTGAGCCGGTAGGGCCCTTCCGAGATGACGAGGTCGGTAGGAGGAGCCTCGCCCCAGAGCACCCGGGTGCGCGGCTCGAGGCCTTCCAGGCGGCGCACTGGCACATCGCTGCGCTCGAAGATCCCCTTGGGCTGGACGAGCTCGACCAGCAGCTCGGTGATCTCCTCGAGGCGGACCTCGATCCCGAGCGAGAGAACCTGGATCGAGAGGTAGTCACCGTAGCGATCGACGACGAGGGCGGGAACGCCGTCGGCTTCGGCGTTCACCAGGCGGTAGGCGTCGGAATTCACCGGATAGGCGGCGCGCAGGGCGATCGCCTCCGCCAGCCGCGATTTCCACCACTCCCGGTCGATCACCTCCCCCTTCACCCGGCTCAGGATCCGGACCAGGATGTTGGACTGCGGATTGCAGTACCCCTGCCCGAGGAACTTGCCCAGGGCGTCCAGCACGGTCACGATGGCCCCCTTGGCCTCGTCACCAGGCTTGGCGAGGATCTCGCCAGCAAAGACCCAGGGGTGGCCCGCCTTGGCACGCTCGTCGCGGCGGGGCTTGAACTGGACGGTGTGGGTGGCCGTGACGGTCGGGGTCAATCCAGGGCTCCTTCCAGGGAACGCATGACCAGGCCGGCGGGCACCCGCGGGACCAGGTCGACGGTCCGGCGGGGGGCGGCGGCTCCGGTGGCGGCGAGCTCGGTGACGAGCTCCGGCGAGGGCGGGTTGAGCAAGAAGGCGAGCTGGAACTGGCCGGACCCGATGCCGACCAAGACCTCGCGCGGATCGCGGGCGTAGGCGACCGTGGTGCTTCCGTGCCAGAGCAGCTCCGGCACGCCGAGCAAGGGATCGAGGATCCCCCAGTGGACCCAGGCGGCGTCGAGGCCCGACCACAAGGGGGGCCGATCGCCCAGCTCGAGACGAACCCCTGGCTTGAGCCTCAGGGAATAGTAGGTCAGATCGTGGGCGAGGATCAGCCCGAACCGGAGCGGGTCCCCCGCCTCGTGCTGCTCCTTGACGATCGCCTCGAGCTGTTCCGGAAAGGGCCGGTCCGGGTCGATCGCCCGGGCCGTGACGTCGAAGTCGGCAGCCAGCCGCGTCATCAGGTCCGCGGGCATGCCCTCGACCCGCACCAGACGGTGCCAGGGTTCCAGGACGAGCGCCGGGTCGTCCTGGTCGACCAGCTCCATGAGGACGAAGTTGTGACCTCCCGAGTCGGTGTCAGCCCCCTGGGAGTTGAGGTGGTCTCGGTGGGCGATCGCCGCCGCCAGCCGGTTGTGGCCGTCCAGCAGGGTGAGGGGGCTTGTGGCGAGAACGCCCTGGACCTCGTGGATCACGGTCGGATCGATGATCTTCCACAACCGGTGGCGTCCGCCGCCCTCGTCCGTGAGCTCCAGGAACGGGGCCGTGAGGCTGATCTCGAGCACCCGCTCGGCCACGATCTGGTCGGGATCGGAGTAGAGGCCGACCAGCGGACTGACGTTCGCCTGCACAGCCTTGATCATGGCTGTGCGCTCGGCCTGGCGCTCGGGATGAGCAGGCTTGATCGCTCGAATCGCCTCGTCGAGCCGGACGATGCCCAGGATCCCCCGCCGACTGCGTCCCCGATGGGTCTGCTCGTGCAGGTAGAGGCTCGGAATCTCGTCCTGGCGCAGCACCCCCTCCTTACGCCACTGGGCGAGCGTGCTCGCCGCGCGAACATGGCGGTTGTCGACCACGTCGTCCTCGGGCTGCTCCTGGCCCACCTCGATCCGCACGGCGTTGTAGGGGTGGCGCAGGAAGTAGCGGAAGAGCTCTTGCCCGCTCACCGCGTCGTACGGGGGGCAGAGCAGGTCGGCGTGGCGGGCGGCGTGGTCCGGGGCGTAGCGGAGGGCCCGGAAGGGGTGAAGGTCAGCCATGGAAGCCTCTCGGAAAGGTTCATGCTACACGGCCCCCGGGGCCCCCGCAACCGCGGAGGGGTGCCGGGAGCGGGGCGATCGCCTACAATAAGGGCGCCGTTCACCGAGAAAGGGGCCCCCATGACCGCCGTTTCGTCCTTCGACACCCTGCCGCTCGGCCCCGAGTTGCTTCAGGGCCTGCGCAAGAGGGGGTTCCGCACGCCCACGCCCATCCAGGAGCTGGTGATCCCCGAGGTCGCGAAGGGCGGGGATCTCATCGTGCAGGCCCAGACGGGCTCGGGCAAGACCCTCGCCTTCGGGCTGCCCCTGCTCGATCAGGTTCCGGTCGACGAGAAGGCCCCGACCACCCTGGTCGTCGCCCCCACCCGCGAGCTGGCCAAGCAGATCAAGACGGAGCTCGCGAGCGTGCTGGCGACCCTGCCGCGTCTCGTCGTGGCGGCCAGCGGTGGAGAAGGCCTGGAGAAGCAGATCAAGGCGCTCGAGCGGGGCGCTCACCTGGTCGTGGGCACCCCGGGGCGCCTCAACGACCTGGTCAAGCGCGGAGCGCTCAACCTCAAGCACGTTCGAACCCTCGTGCTCGACGAGGCGGACGAGATCCTGGCCAAGGGCTTCGGCGAGGAGCTCAATCAGCTCGTCGAGCGCATGCCAGCCCAGCGCCAGACCCTCCTGTTCTCGGCGACCATGCCGGCGGCCGTGCAGCGCCTGGCGGACGCCACCCTGCGCAAGCCGCAGCGGCTCAAGGTCAAGGAGGCGCCTACGACGCCTCTCGAGATCGACCACTTTGCCCTCGAGGTGACGGACGAGACCCGGCTCGGCGCCCTCATGGCCTGGCTGGAAGCCGAGCGGCCCTTCATGGCCATGGTCTTCTGCCGGACCCGGACCGAGACGGAGTGGCTCGCCGAGCAGCTTTCGGACAAGGGGTTCGAGAACGAGTACCTGAGCGGCGAGTTGTCGCAGAACAAGCGCAGCCAGATCCTGGAGCGCTTTCGCTCGGGGGACCTGCCCCTGCTCATCTGCACGGACCTCGCGGCCCGTGGCCTCGACGTCGCAGGGGTCACCCACGTCGTCCACTACACGGTGCCGACCACCCTTGAAACCTACATCCACCGGTCTGGCCGCACGGGGCGGGCCGGACGCAAGGGGGTGGCCTTGACCCTCGTCGCCCCCCAGGAGCGCCGGAACCTGCACGCCATCCAGAAGACGGTCGAGCTGAAGGGCTGGCATGGCCTGAAGGTTGAGGGCCTGCCGCGGATCAAGGGGCCGCAGGCGAGCACGGCGAGGCGATCGCCCAGCAAGGCCGAGCCGACCCGAGGCCGGGCCGGGACCAAGCGTCGCTGACGAAAGAAGCAGGCCCCCGGAAGACGGGGGCCTGCTCAGATAGTCGGTGAGGTTACGGGGCTAGCTTCACCACTGAATTTCCACCGCTATTGGTGAACCAGGGGTGGCCCGTCGGGTCGATCCGCACCTGGAACGGACGCTGGGCCGGAACTGACCTCAGCAGCGTGCCGTTGGGCGAGAGTTCCACCACGTTGCCGCCATTGAGGTTGGGAATCCAGACGTCCCCCGAGGCGTCGGTCGTCAGATCCTGCGGGTAGTTGCCGGCGTTGTAGGTGGCGATCAATCCACCCGAGGCGTTGAACTTCGAGACGGTCCCGCCCCCTTCGTTGGTGACCCACGCGTTGCCCGCCGGATCGATCGCCACCCCCGCCGGGTTCTGCCCTCCACCGCCGACCGCAAAGAGAGCGTGGCCGTCGGGAGCCAGCTTCCAGACCGAATCGCTGTACCGGCACGGAACCCAGAGGTTGCCGGCGTGATCGATCGCCATCCATGCGGGACCGCCGCCGACTCCGTAGTTGCCGAGGATCTGGCCGTTGGGCGACACCTTGGTCACGAAGCCGCCTTCGATGTCATAGGTGACAAAGAAGTTGCCCTGGTGATCCTGGACGATGCTCGTCGGGCGCCCAGAGGGCAGCGCGACGGTCCGAACGGTCTGCCCCGCCGAATTGAGCTCGGTCAAGGTGTTCGAGCCGTAATTGTTGAACCAGACGTTATCCGCGGCATCGATGACGATCCCGTAGGGTATCTGGCCCACGGCATACGAGGCCAAGGGGTGCCCGTTGGAGGACAGGACGTCGACCCCGTCCGGACTGCGGCGGGTCACCCAGACGCGGCCGTGGGAATCGAAGGCGAGGCAGCTGGGATGGGTCACCGGAAACGAGCCGCTCGCCGTGTCACAGAGGACGACGCCCGATTCACTCGCCGTCGGGCCCGTGAACTGGCCGTCGATCGGGTTGAGGACGACGGTGCCGGTGCCGTCGAAGGGGGTGCTGTCGAGCTGGCAGCGGATGGTGACCGAGACCTGGTCGTTGAGGTCGCCCGAACCCGTGAAGTCGAAGGCCCCGGTTGCCGGGGTTTGGGTATTGAGGACGGTGGTGGAGGCCGTGCCGCCGACGTTCCCCTTCACGACGACCGAGACGTCGTACTTGACGCCGGGCCGCAGGTGGGTGAACTGGGCGGTGCCGTCGCCGTTCGGGCAGTGGACGGCCACGGTCGTGAGGGCGTGGCCATTGAGGCTCAGGGTCACGTCGTACTCGTAGATGTCGGCCTTGACCCAGCGGTGGCGGATGGCCTGTACCGAGCGGTCCTCTCCGAGGGAGCCGAGACGCAGCGTCGCCTTGGCCTGGCCGCCCTGCGCCAGGTCGAAGGTCTGAGTCGCCGCCGAGGAGACGGTCGCGGATTCGGTCATCGGGGCGGGAGTACTACCCGAAAGGGGTTGCCCACATGCCGTGAGTCCCGTGAGGGCCAAGGTCGCCGCCAAGAAGCCCAGTCGCCGCATCGGTACCTCCATTTCATGGTCAGGACTTTGATTATACTTAACCATTAGTTAACCTTTTGTCAAGGAGGCGAAGGGCCACCCAGAGGCGGGAATCAGGCTGGAGGGCGATGGGGGACTTCGGAGAAAGCTATCCCGAGCGGCGGGCTGACAGAATCAGCCAGACCAGATCGACGAAAGAGGCGATCGCCATCCCTGCTACCGTCGCGTCGGCGAGGTACAAGGGCCAGTGCCAGGTGTCGATGGCCGTCCCGATCGCGGCCATGGCGATCGCGAAAAAAACGAAGAAGCCGAGCGCCCTGCGCGGGCGCCCGACGTAGAGGTACCCCCCGAAGGGGCTCAGGAGGACGGCGAAGAAGAGGGTCCAGCCGATCGAGCGGCTGGCCATGTGGCGCTGGAGTCCGGGTGGAACGGGCATGCCGAAAGGCGGCGGACCGCCCACCGGGCGGCCCGCGATAGGCTTAGGGAGACTTGGTGTCGAGCAGCTCGACCTCGAAGATGAGGGTGCTGTTGGGCGGGATCACGTTGGGGACCCCGCGCTCACCGTAGCCCAGCTGGGGCGGGATGTAGAGCTTGCGCTTGCCGCCGACCTTCATGCCGGCCACGCCCTCGTCCCAGCCCTTGATCACCTGACCGGCGCCCAGGGTGAAGTCGAAGGGCTGGTTGCGATCCTTCGAGCTGTCGAACTTGGTGCCGTCCTGCAGCCAGCCCGTGTACTGCACGGTCACGTGGTCGCCGGCCTTGGCGACCGCGCCGGTACCGACCTGCAGGTCGTCATACTTGAGTCCGTCCGCCATGGTCACCGCCTTGTTCGATGGTTGGTTGCTGATCTTCTCTTCCCCCCGGCAGCCGACGAGCACGAGCCCGGCGACCAGCACGGCTGCTGCGATCTTGAGTTTCACGGCCAAATTGCTTCCTTTCCCTGGATCGGGCGCGACGGGCCTCAGTATAATCGATGGTCCGCCCCTCCGCGAGGGCCCCCACCCGCCCGAAAGGAAGCCTCCCTTGATCACGCAGACCCAGCGAGTCCACAACTTCTACGCCGGCCCCGCCACCATGCCTTTGCCGGCCCTGGAGCGCGCCCAGGCCGAGCTCCTCAACTTCGCCGGCACCGGCATGTCGGTCATGGAGATCAGCCACCGCTCCAAGGAATACCTGGCTCTCCACGCCGAGGCCCAGGCGCTCTTGCGCGATCTCCTGACCATTCCTGCCAACTACAAGGTCTTGTTCCTGCAGGGGGGCGCGAGCCTGCAGTTCGCCATGGTTCCGATGAACCTCCTGGGCGGCGATCGCCGGGCCGATTACCTCGTCACGGGCGACTGGTCCAAGAAGGCGCTCAAGGAGGCCAAGCGCTTCGGCACCACCCAGGTCGCCTATTCGGCGGAGGGCAGCAACTTCGACCGGGTGCCACAGCCTGGCGAGGCCCTCTCGCTTGATCCGGGGGCGGCCTACGTCCACCTCACGAGCAACAACACCATCTTCGGCACCCAGTACCACGCCTTCCCCGATACCCAAGGCATCCCCCTCGTGGCGGACATGTCGAGCGACATGCTCTGGCGTCCGTTCGACGTGACCCCCTTCGGTCTCATCTACGCCGGGGCCCAGAAGAACCTCGGGCCGTCGGGCGTCGTGGTCGTGATCATCCGAGAAGACCTCCTGGAGCGCTGCGAGCCCAACCTGACGCCGATGCTCAGCTACCGGACCCAGGCCGAGAACGATTCGCTTTACAACACCCCGCCCACCTTCGGGGTCTACATGCTGCGCAACGTGCTCGCCTGGCTCAAGGAGATCGGCGGCCTCGCCGAGATCGAGCGCCGGAACAAGCAGAAGGCCGAGCTCTTGTACCGGGTGATCGACGCCCATCCCGGGGTTTACCAGGGTCACGCGCGGCCGGACAGCCGATCGGTCATGAACGTGACCTGGCGCCTGCCGAACGAGGAACTGGAGAAGGCCTTCCTCAAGGGGGCCGACGAGCGGGACCTCGTGGGCCTCAAGGGCCACCGGTCCGTGGGCGGCATGCGCGCGTCGATCTACAACGCCATGCCCTTGGAGAGCGTGCAGGTGCTCGCGGAGTACATGGATGCCTTCGCGCAGAAGCACGGATAGGCGCTCCGACAAACGCCTGCTCCTCTTGCACACCGGTGGCACGCTGGGCATGGCCCGGCGTTCGGCCGCCGGTGCCCTCACGGCGGGTGAGCCCGCCGAGTTGCTCGCGGGATTGCCCGAGGCACGGGCGATCGCCCAGGTCGAGGCCCGGGCCCTCTTCAACCTGGACAGCTCGGACGTGGGGATCCCCGAATGGCAGGCGATCGCGAGCGCGATCGAACAGGAGCTGGACCGGTTCGACGGCTTCGTCGTCCTGCACGGGACGGACACCATGGTCTACACGGCCGCCGCCCTGTCCTACATGCTGGTCAACCTGCCCAAGCCCGTCGTCCTGACGGGCGCCCAGCGGCCCCTGGCCGAGCTCCGGACGGATGCCCGCAACAACCTGATCTCGGCCCTGGAGCTCGCCACCATGGACGTGCCCGAGGTCGGGATCTTCTTCGACCACGCCCTGTTCCGGGGCAACCGGGCCAAGAAGGTGAGCGTCCACGAGTTCGCCGCCTTCGCCTCTCCCAATTACCCGGTGCTCGCCGAGGTTGGCCTCGACGTGACCCTGCGCCACGACGCCATCCGCCGCCCATCCGGGCTGTTCTCGGTCCACCGGGACTTCTCGGACCGGGTCCTTACCCTGCGAGTGACGCCCGGGATGCACCCCGATCTTCTAGCGGGGGTGCTCGCGGGGCCGGCCGAGGCGATCGTGCTGGAGGCCTTCGGGGCGGGTAACGTACCTTCGCGCCCGGACGGGCTGCTCTCCTTCATCGCTCAGGCGACCGAGCGGGGGAAGCTGGTGGCGATCGCCACCCAGGCCCTCTCGGGTGCGGTCGACCTCAGGCTCTACGAGTGCGGGCGCCAAGCCGAGGCGGCGGGCGCCGTCAGCTGCCGCGACATGACGGTCGAGGCGGCTGTCGTGAAGCTCATGTTCCTGCTGGGTCAGTTCGGCTCGGTCGAGCGGGCGCGGCGGAACCTGCTCGTACCGCTGGCCGGAGAGGTGTCCGGCTGAAGGTCACTTTGGATCGAGGCAACGTCCGTCATCCCGATGAAAATCGGGATGACGGACGTTGCGGGGTCCTGCTACTGCGGGAAGGCGTAGCGCGGGTCGTTGAAGTTGGTGGTCGCCGGATTGGCCGGGAATGAGGCCTGGTTGATGGCCGAATCCGGCGGGACGATGGCCGACAGGGTCGCGTTCTTGCCGCCGTCGCCCGCGTTCGAGAAGTAGAAGTCGTGCGGGCTCGAGGTGGCGAGCCACGAGAGCCCGTCGTTGGGGGCGAAGCGGAAGAGGTTGTTCGTGAAGGGCGTCGCGACCCCGGCGATCGCCGCCGCGCTGCCGTCCGCCAGGAAGTTGACGCTGAAGGCGTACACCCCGGTTTCGATCGACTGGTTGATGAAGCCCGCGAACTGCAGGGCGAAGGATGGCGACGCGGGACTGGTCGGCGTGAACTTCTGCAACTCGAGGTGGGCCTGGGCCTTGAAGGCGGGTGACGCCGTCGCGAGCGTCGTGTTGTCCGAGAGCAGGTCGACCGAGGCCGTCGCGAGCCCCAGGTCGTAGCTGGTCACCACGGCGAGGTGGCCCAGGTTCGGGTCGAGGAAGCGGATGACGGCCTTGCCCTGGGTGGTGCTGGAGTAGCGGATCCCCGCGATCTGCCGGCTGGCGGTCGCGACGTTGCCCACGTAGACGTTCAGGAGGTCGTGGTCCGAGAAGGTCTGCAGCTGCAGGGTGACCGGGTTGCCCGGGTTATTGGGGTCGTTGACCGAGACCGTCGCCCCGGGGGTCAGGCTACCCGACGAGACGGCCGCCAGGAGTCCGTTGATGAAGTTGAGCGAGCCGCCGTACGGGGCCAGGTAGCTCTGCAGCGATCCCGAGACCGAGAGCAGGCCGAGGGTCTGGACCCGGTAGGGGGCCACGGTCGCGAGTGCGGCCGACTGCTTGAGGGCGGCCGACTGCTTGAGCGACGAGGGCAACGAGAGGCCGATGGCCGTCGGCACGCCGAAGGTGTTGGTGACCGCGACCGACGTCGTGGCGCTCGCCGTCGCATTGCTGGTGGTCGCCCCCACCGCGGTTGGTGAGCTGGTGGGGTTGGGGGTCCCGAAGGTGATGGGCTGGCAGCCCACCAGGGTCACGCTGAGCGCAAGCGCCCACCCACGCAGCCGAATCATGGTCACCTCCTGCCCCTCCGGGGATTGGCCTCTGACGCTCCAACCATACCCGGCAACCGAGCGGAATACCGGGTCAGGGGTCACATGCCGGCCATGAGGTTGAGCACGACCAGGCCACGGATCCACGCCGTACGCAGGTCGTAGGCGACCATGCGGACGTCGCCGAAGCCCGCGGGGCGGGCCATGAGGTAGACGTGGTCGGGGTCGTAGGGGGTGAAGCGCGGGGGGCAGCCGGGAAGGGCGATCGCCCGGAGGTCCGGGATCAGGGTCGTCTCGTTGCGCCAACGATCCATGACCCAGGCCTCACCCGCGTGCGTCACCCAGACCACCCAGCGCCCGTCAGGCGAGAGGGCGCAGCAGGCGGCCTCCCGCGAGTCGACCTCCGGATCGAGCGGCAGGACGTGATCGCTCGCATGGAGGTACAGGTAGACCCCTCCATCCGCCGTCGTGAAGGCGGCGAGGTCTCCGCGGGCCGTCACCTGCAGGCTCGTGACCCCGCCGCGGGGGCCCGCGCACTCGTTGACCCCGTTCAGCTCGGCGGGCCAGGGCTCGGGGCCCGGCCACTGACAGTAGGCCTGTCCCGCACCGGCCCGGAACCGGGCGCCGTCGCGGGTGGCGAGGAAGTAGACGACCCCATGCCGATCCCGAACCGGGGCGAAGGTGTAGGGGGCGACCGAGTCGGTCGCGACCTCTTCGATCAGGGTCGCGTGGAGGTGGTCGTAGGTGTAGATCCCGCCGTCCCGGTCGAACGTGAAGACCCCGGGGGCCGCGAGGGTCACGTTCTCCATGCCGCGCCCCGCGCCCGGGTAGGCGTACACGTCGACCGCCTGGTCGTCGTAGAGCAAGAGGTGCGCGTTCGGGCCGGGAGGCAGGGCGAAGGGAACCTGGACCGGCGGTGGCGGCGCCGCGGGGGGCGGCGGGGGGCCAGGGGGCTTGGGCTCGACGGCTACGACCGGGGACCCATTGAGGCAGCCCAGATCGGGCTCATCGGAGGCCAGATCGGCCGAGGGGGCCTGGCCACACGCGGCCAGCAAGCCCAGTCCGAGCACCCCCACGCTTCGAGCCCAGGTGGACGTCATGGCAGCCCTCCGACCCCTAGCTTGCCTGCTTGGAGACCCGGAGGCTTGGCCAATCCGAACAAGTTTGCTAGGTGATCTAGGCACCGGGTTCATCCGGCCGCAACCCCAGAGGAGCGCCCTCGTCACGTCCGGGCGCTAAAACGGGCATGTCGGCCCACGAGAGGAGGACCCCATGCGCGCGCACCACGCCCGAATCTGTTCGCTCGTCATGATCCTGCTGGCCCAGGTCGGCGGGTCCTGGGGTCATGCCCGCGTCCCCAGCCGGCTCTCGCTCCCTGCCCTCTCCCAGGCCGTGCAGGTCGCCTGGATGCCGATCCGGCCGAACCACCGCGGATTCTGACGGGCCGTTGGCCCGCCTCTCGCTTGACCCCACCGGGACCCGGAGTCACGATGGAGCTCCCGAAGGGCAGAGAGGAGGCCCCATGGCCTACATCATTCCGCACAACGAGCCGGCCATCTCCTTGACCCTTGACCTGCACGAGACCCTGCTCATCGTCGACGCCCTCATGGAGCGGCGCAAGGACCGGTTCGGGCAGCCGTTCGCGGAGGGGACGGAGGTCACGTTCGAGGAAGTGGTGGCCCAACTGGGCAGCGAGGAGGACGCCGAGGACTTCCTCACCATGATGGAGCTGGAATCGGCCCTCCTCGACTCCCTGCAGATCTTCGAGGAGGAGGGCGACTCCGAGGCATGAGCGGGGTGGTGCTCGTTCGGGGATCAGGATACTCTAGAAGGGTTCCCCGTCTCCCGAGAAAAGGCGCCACCCCATGTCCGACCTGACCCTCAACCCTCGCCACACCCGCGATTACATCGAGCTCGAAGAGCGCTACGGCGCCCACAACTACCACCCGCTCGATCTGGTGGTCGAGTCGGCTCAGGGTGTCTGGCTCTACGACGTCGAGGGCCGGCGCTACATGGACTTCCTGAGCGCCTATTCGAGCGTCAACCAGGGCCACTGCCACCCCCGCATCCTTGCCGCCCTCAAGGCGCAGGCCGAGAAGGTCACGATCACCTCGCGGGCCTTCCGCAACAACCAGCTGCCCCTGCTCTACGAAAGGCTCGTCAACCTGACGGGCTTCCCGCGCGTCCTGCCCATGAACTCGGGGGCCGAGGCGATCGAGACGGCGATCAAGGCCGCCCGCAAGTGGGGCTACCAGATCAAGGGGATCCCGGCCGACCAGGCCGAGATCGTCGTCTGCGCCAACAACTTCCACGGCCGCACCACGACGATCATCAGCATGTCGACCGAGGACAGCTACCGCGAGGGCTTCGGGCCCTTCACCCCGGGCTTCAAGGTGGTCCCCTTCGGCGACGTCGCCGAGCTCGAGGCGGCCCTCACCCCGCACACCTGCGCCTTCCTGGTCGAGCCGATCCAGGCCGAGGCGGGCGTTCACATCCCGCCCGACGGCTACCTAAAGCGGGCGGCCGAGCTGTGCGGCGAGCGCCAGGTCCTGTTCATGCTCGACGAGATCCAGACCGGGCTGGGTCGCACGGGCAAGCTGTTCGCCTTCGAACACGAGGGAGCCCGCCCCGACGTGGTCGTACTCGGCAAGGCCCTGTCGGGGGGCTTCTACCCGGTCTCCGCCATGCTGGCCAACGAAGAGGTCATGAGCGTCTTCCAGCCCGGGCAGCACGGCAGCACCTTCGGCGGCAATCCCCTGGCGTCAGCCGTCGCGATCGCCGCCCTCGACGTGCTCGTCGACGAGCACCTGGTCGAGCGGTCGGCCGAGCTGGGCCGCCACCTCATGGACCGGCTCTCGGCCATCGAGAGCCGGCACGTCAAGGAGATCCGTGGGCGCGGCCTGTTGGTCGCCGTCGAGCTCAAGGGGCCGGCGCGTCCCTTCTGCGAGCGCCTGATGGCCGAAGGCGTGCTCTGCAAGGAGACCCACGACACCGTGATCCGGCTCGCCCCGCCCCTGGTCGTGACCGAGGACGAGCTCGACTGGGCCTGCGAGCGGATCCGGCGCGTCCTCGAGGACTAGACCATGATCGAGGCCCCGGGCGATCGCCTCGTCTCCCACGACCCCGCCACCGGCGCCGTCCTGGGCGAGGTGGCCGCGACCCCTCTTGAGGAGGTGGGCGCCGTCCTCGCCCGGGTGCGCTTCGCCCAGCCCGCCTGGCAAGAGCGGGGGTATCATGGGCGGGCGATCGCCCTCATGCGCTGGCGCGACGCCATCCGCGACGACCGGGACGGGCTCGCGCTGTTGCTCAGCCGCGAGAACGGCAAGCCGCTCGCCGAGGCCATGGCCGAGGTCCTCTCGGCCTGCGACTTCCTCGCCTACTACGCCAGCCATGCCCATCGCTTCCTCAAGGACCAGTCCGTCCAGGTCTGGAACCCCCTGCTACGAAACCCCAGGACCTACGTGACCTTCGTGCCGAAGGGCGTGGTCGGGGTCGTCTCGCCCTGGAACTACCCCTTGCTGCTCGCCATGGCGAGCGTCAGCGGGGCGCTCGCGGCGGGCAACACGGTCGTGCACAAACCGTCCGAGCTCACCCCGCTCGTCGCCGCGCGGGTCGGCGAACTCGCCCGCAAGGCCGGGCTGCCCGAAGGGGTGTTTACCGTGATCCCGGGGGACGGCCGGGTGGGGGCGGCTCTCGTTGCGGGCGACGTCAACCACGTCTGCTTCACGGGCAGCGTGGCCACGGGCCGCAAGGTCGCCGTGGCCTGCGCCGAGCGCTTCGTCTCGACCTCCCTCGAGCTGGGGGGCAAGGATCCGGCCCTGGTTCTGCCGGACGCCGACCTCGACTTCACGGCCAAGGGGCTCGTGTGGGGGGCCTTCCTCAACGCTGGGCAGACCTGCGCGAGCGTCGAGCGGGTTTACGTCGACGAGGCGATCGCCGAGCCCCTCACCGAGCGGATCGTGCGCCTCACCCGGACGCTGTCGGTCGGCGCCGGCCAGGATCCGGCCACGGACGTGGGACCGATCATCAACGAGGGGCAGCTCGCCAAGATCGACGAGCAGGTCCGGGATGCCGTGCAGAAGGGAGCCAAGCTGCTCTTGGGGGGGCACCGCCTCGAGCGCCCGGGCCAGTTCTACGCCCCGACCGTGCTCACCGACGTGACGCCCGACATGCTCCTCATGCGCGAAGAGACCTTCGGGCCGGTCCTCCCGATCGTGCGGGTCTCCGGGGGCTCCCAAGAGCTCGTGCGGGCCGCGAACGACTCCCCCTTCGCCCTCAGCGCGACCGTCTGGGGTCGGGACATGGCCCGGGCCGAAGACGTCGCCCGCCAGGTCGAGGCCGGGGTGGTCTGGATCAACACGGGGATCGCCTCCTACGGGGTCCCCGCCACCCAGCGCGGCGGCATGAAGGAGAGCGGGGTGGGCCGGGTGGGCGGCCAACTCGGGCTGCTCGAATACGTCGAGTCCAAGCTGATCGACGCGAACCCGTCGGGGCGCGAACGCTTCTACTGGTACCCGTCCTGGCCGGGAGCGACGGCCTTCATCTCGAGCGCGATCGAGACCCTGCACGGGGCGAGCGTGGGCGATCGCCTGCGTGGGGCCATGGGCCTGCTGCGGAACTGGCCGCCCCGCCGCTAATTCCCCATGCTTCCTTGTTTACAGCCCGGATCCCCCCACGATAGGATTCGGGCGACGGCCGGTGTCGGCCGAGAAGGAGGGGCCATGGGCATTCTGGCGTGGATCGTCGTCGGGCTCATCGCCGGCTGGTTGGCGACCCTGGTCGTGCCGGGCGCCGTGGGGGGCATCCTCGGCGACCTGGTCGTGGGGATCGTGGGGGCGTTGATCGGTGGCTTCATCTTCCGGGCGTTCGGGGCGGCCGGACCCACCGGCTTCAACCTCTGGAGCATTCTGGTGGCCTTCGTGGGGGCCGTGATCCTCCTGTTCATCGTCAAGGCGGTCCAGACCCGGGCGACCTGACGCTGGTCCGGATTCCCCGGAGGCGGGCTATCTGGCCCGCCTCTTGTCTTTGAAGAAGTCGAGGATGGCCCCCTCGTGGATCGTCGTCTCGGAGTGGCCGAGCCCCTGGTAGGTGCGGAACACGTGGGGCAGGTTGAGGCCCGCCAGCGCCTGGTCGAGGGCCTGGCTCTGGGAGATCGGCAGATACTCGTCGGCGTCCCCGTGCTCGAGGTAGATCGGGATCCCGGCGAGGTCCTTCGCGCGCGAGACGAGGTCGCCCCGGGCCCGGTCGGCGTCCGTGAAGGTGCCGCCGTAGGCGGCGTCGATCGAGGCCTGGTAGAGGCCGTCCTTGAACCCCCTGAGCGCCCCCAGGTCACTCCAGCCCTGGGAGCTCGCGACGGCGGCGGGCTCGTCATCCGTTCCCTTGCACTCCAGGGCGGCGAGGAGGGCCGTGCCGCCCCCCATGGAAAACCCCGTGTAGTACCAGCGGTGCGGATCGGCGTGGTAGTGGTCGCGCAGGCGGGAGAGCATGGCGCGGTGCATGGCGATCGCCCGCGGGTTCCCCCAGTGCTGCTCGCCCGCGAGGTCTCCCGCGGCGACGATCCAGCCCAGATCGGCCGCGAAGCGCACGAACCGGGTGTTCTTGGTGAGCTGGTGGGCATCCTGCTGGTAGGAGTGCAGGAACACGACCGTCGGGTAGGAGGCGCTCGCCACGTCCTGGTACCCCGGGGGCAGTGCGATGACGAGCTGCTGCGCGCCCAGCACCTCCTCGACGACCTTGCCCTGGGCGAGGGGCTCGGGCGTCGGCAGCGCGACATAAGGATGGAGCGAGGGATCGTTCGGGGGAACCGGGGCCTGAGGCGCGCCCTGGGCGCATCCCCAGGGTGCGATGGCCAGGAGCAGCAGAGCGAGCGAGCGGATCTTCGGCATGGGCCCTCCCGGGGGTGGTCGACCCGAGCGTAGAGGGAAGGGTGGGGCGATCGCTAGTCGGGCCCGCCCAGCCCCCCTCGGCGCCCCTCACCTTGCTCGCTTTGAACGGCTTCCGAACGGATTAAGAACAGGTCGCAGAGTGGCCCCTAAACTTAACGTCAGGTTGGTGGAAGCACAACCTATAACCCAGGCAACACCGAGAAAAGTCGGAGGGGCCATGTCACCACGCGCCATGTTGAATCGGGCCAGTCTCGCCCTCATCGCCCTGAGCCTGGGGCTCGCGGGGTGCGGCCGCGTCCCGAGCGCGCCGACCGATCTGGCCCCCACCAGCAGCGGCACCGTCAACATGGTCGCCCAGCGCCCCAGCCTGCCCCCAGGGGTCATCCCGGTCAGCCTCGCCATCACGCCCAACCGGGGATCGATCCCGGTCGGCAACCAGCAGGGCTTCCAGATTGCCATCAAGGCCAGCGACGGCAAGACCTACACCGATCCCAGGCTCGTCACCTGGTCGATCAGCGACCCGCAGGCCGGCTCGATCAACGATCAGGGCGTGTTCACGCCGCTGATTCAGCGGGTCGTGACCGTCCACGCCGCCCTCATGGACAAGTTTGCCGACGCGACCATCACGATCGTCCCGGCCGTCTACACCTGGCAGCAGGTCCAGAGCCCGACCGTCAACGACCTGTACGGCGTCAAGATGGTGGCCCCGCGCGAGGCCTGGGTGGCCGGCGCCGGTGGTACGATCGTCCACCTGTTGAACGGCAGCTGGCAGGTCATGAACTACCCGATCCCCAAGACCTTCACCTGGCGCAGCGTCGACTTCGCGAACCAGGGCACCGGCTGGATCGTGGGCTATCAGGGTGATTCGGCCGATGGGTCGGGTCCCGCGATCTCGCTCGCCTTCCGCGACGGCTACTGGGTGCCGACCCCGGTCGGCGTCAACGGCGCGCTCCTGAGCGTGTCGGTCGTCGCCCGGGACAACGCCTGGGCCGTCGGCCGCGACAGCCAGGGCAAGCAGCTCATCATGCACTGGAACGGCGCGGGCTGGGTGCGCGACCCTTATGCCGCCGGCGGTCAGCTCAACGCCATCCAGATGCTCGGCGCCTCGGACGGCTGGGCGGTCGGCAAGGAGGGCCTGCACGTCGTCACCCTGCACTACGATGGCCAGTCCTGGAAGAACGTGCCTTTGCCGCCCTTCTTCGAGGCGTTCGCGAGCTCGGAGCTCGATGGCCTCTGCATGCTGAACGGTCAGCAAGGCTACGCCGTCGGCAAGAAGACGGACATGCTGGGCGTCACCCATGGCCTGATGATCTACTACGACGGCCGCTCGAGCAACGTGATCAACTTCTCGAACTGGTCCGAAAAGCGCGGGGCGAGCGGGACGACAAAGTACCTCGACCAGGTCCCCCTGCACGGGATCTCGATGATCGATGCCGACAAGGGCTGGATCCTGGGCTCGATCACGACCCCCAACCGCACCGAGGACCCGGCCTCGTGGCTCGGCGGGACGCTCAACGACATCTTCGGCAACCTGCTCGGCTTCAACGGGGTCAGCTACGACATCGACAACAACTTCCAGCACTACAACCTGTCGAGCGACTTCACCGGGATCCACGTCCTGCCCCAGGGGGACGGCTGCATCGTGGGCAAGCGTGGCTACATCATGCAGCGGGCCTACGACTGGCGCGGGGTGCAGCTCGGCAACCCGACCCAGGCGACCAGCTCGACCAACCCCTATCCGCAGCTCGGCGCCTCGCCGACTCCGCAGCCCGGGCTCTACCAGTAGGGCTCGAACCCATCCGACGCGAGCCCGGCCAGGCAGCGGGGTCTCCGTGCTACCATGCCCCCAGGGGGAGGTGGCGGTGCGGATCGGGATCTTCGGGGACATTCACGGCGACTGGGCCAGCATGCAGCGGGTGCTCGCGGCCCTCGAGGCCGCGGGGCCCGATCGCCTCGTGTGCACCGGGGACCTCGTCGTGCATGGTCCCGATTCGGAGGCCTGCGTCGACTACATGCGGCGCCACCCCGAGATCGTCTGCGTCAAGGGCAACCACGACCACGGGGCCTCGGTCCCGGACGACGAGGTCGAAGGGCTTCACTTCTTCAGCCGAGCGGGTTACCGCCACACCATGGAGGCCCGGGAAGCCCTCAGCCCCGAGAACCGGGCCTACCTGCAGGCCCTGCCCGATCGCCTCGAGGTCGAGGGGGCGACCGTCACCCACGCCACCCTGCGCAGCAAGTTCGAGCTCCTCAACAACCGCTTCACCATCGAGACCCTGTTCGCCGACATGGAGACGCCATGGCTGTTCGCGGGCCACTCCCACCGCAGCGTCGTCCACCGCCTGGAGGTGAGCCGGGTTGCATCCTTCCGACCGCTCCTCACGGGCCGACCCGTCCGCCTGAACCCGGCGGTCCCGACCATCATCAACGTGGGCAACACGGCGCAGCTGCTCTACGACCGGTTCCCGCCGGTCTACGTCCTGTGGGACACCGAGGAACGGGTCGTCGAGTTTCGGGAGGTCGACCTCGACTGAGGTGACTCAGGGGCGGGAGTCCGAGCGCTCCTCGCGGGCGAGTCGGGCCAGTCTCAAGAATCTGGCCAATTCTTCGACGCACCGCAATCGCTCGGCGGGCGTGAGAGCGCGAAAGGCACGGAGCTGATCGTCGGTCAGGTAGTAGGTGCGATCGCCCGGGTCGAACTTCTGGCTCACAGGTCTTGGATCCTCTTCAGATGCTCGATATCCAACCGATCAATCGGCCGATCGGATGCCTGTTTGAGGGCGATCAGGTCCTCGATGGCGGCCAGGCTTACCGGGATGCCATCGATGGTAAGGATCTCCGCCCGAGGCTGCATGTCCCCAAAAGGGACGGGCGGAAACAGCAGGATATCCAACGTAACGCCGGCCGTCTCTCGAGAACGAAGCGAGAACGCCTCCAGGTTGCGCTCCGTATGCCATTCCTGAAGCAGGGTCGAGTCTTTCAAGGACTCGATTGGGACCGGTAACTGAGGAGTGAGCCCGAGCTCGTTGGCTGCCTCTATCAGGGCTGAAACATTCTGAGGGTCCATGGCGATGACGACATCCACGTCCATGGTCGCACGCTCGATCCCGTGCAAGGAAACGGCCAGGCCTCCGATGAGCACGTAGGCGACATGGTGGCGGGTCAGCGTGGCGAAGAGATCGAGGTAGTTCATCGAGGCCGATCATACCCCGCGGATGCTGTTGGGATTCCACCCGAAGGGGCTCCGATCAGCTTGGCATGTTCACGAAGGCGAGCCCCGGGTCGATCTTGAAGGTGCCGCCCCTGATATAACCGACCCCTTTGTAGTTGGCGACCGCCTTGGGGGCGGCGTCGTCCAGGGCCTTGGTGATCTGCTTGCGGGCCTGGGAGTCGAGGTCGCCCCCGAACAGCTTGACCAGCATATTGCCCGAGCTGGCATGGACCGAGTTCGTGGGCTGCCAGATCCAGATCATCCCGGTGGCATCGATCTGCACGTCGAAGTCGAAGCCCACCGAGATGTTGAAGCCCTGCTGCACCGTCACGCCCGTCACGTGGATGATGGTGCCATCCGGGTTCGCGATGATCCCCTTGGGCAGGTTGGGGCGCAGGTTCTGCGTGAACTGCTGGACGACCATGCCGACCGCCTGCTGCCGCAGCTGGTCGCGGTTGCCAGACACCATCGGGTCGTTCGCGGCGACGGGCTTGAGGGACAGGTAGTCGTCGATGATCTGGGCGGCCGTGTCCGGATGGGCCTGCTTGATCCAGACGACCATCGGGTTCTTGGTGAGGTCGTTGGGGTCCCCGCCCGACGGAGGGGGCGTCGCGGCCACGCTCTTGGATTGAAAGGAGGTGGACGGGGTCGTCCGCGGAACGGTCGGAGCCTTGCCGCAGCCCACCACGAGGCCCAGGGCCAGGAAGGCGGCGGCTAGCGGCGACGGTTTCATCACGAGCGGTCCCTCTCTGACTCCCCTTCCGGGGTTATCGCCCCGGGCGGAAGGGAGAGGGTAAACAAAGGGTCAAGTCTGGTTCAAGTTACGGATAATTCAGGGGGCCGGAGGGGCCGTCCAGACGCACAGGGCGTTGCTCACCGGTCGCTCGGATCCGTCCGACGGCCGGTTCTGGACCTTCTGGTCGAGGACCAAGGTGGTCGACCCGCCTCCATCCAGGTTCATGGCCTCCGTCGCCCCTAGCTCCTTCAACAACTGGGCCGTTTCCGGCAGGGTGAGGCCGATCGAGTGGGAGGGCGATCGCCCATCCACCGTCACGATGAGCAGCGTCCCGTCCGCTTTGAGGCCGATGGCCGTGCGCGGCGCTCTCCCCACGGCAATATCGGAGGGAAAGCGCTCCTGGTCCGAGTTGACGGTGATCTGACCGGCGGAGAGCAGGCGGGGGCCACCGGCGATCGCCTCCGTCACCCCCTCCCAGTAGTCCGAGAGCGGTACGTGCAAGGAGGCCGTCGCGCCCGGCACCAGGAGCCCGACGAGCCAGGGGGCCGAGGGTCCGGTGGTCGAGACGACGAAGCCGCCCGGCGGGATCTCCGTGTCGGCCGATCCGGTCGCCACCACGCGCCCCTGCGCGTCGATCGCAGCCTCGAAGGAGCCCGTCGCCGCCGGGGTCCGGGTGCGCTTGCCGTTGCGGTCGGTGTAGACGGCGACCATGTCGGCCCAGCGAGGCTGGTTGACCCCGTCCACCTCGAGGCTCTCCCCCAAGGGCAGCTCGAGGTAGGCACTCAGCGCCGTCCGCTCGATGAAGGGGTGTGCCCCCGAGAGGGCGAGCGTCGTGCGGGCGAAGATGGGCCCCGAGACGAGCTGACCCCCAATCATGAGCAGCCCCAGGGGTTGCCCGCCCCAGCCGAAGTAGGTCCCGTTCACGGCGGCGGCGGCCCCCACGCGCCGGGTCATCTTGCTCACGGGCTCGAGTCCGAAGTGCCCGTCCCGCCCCTCGGCCAGCACGGGGGCCACGCGGAGGCCGGAGACTTTGAGGTCCACGTCGAGGACGTGGATGGAGAGGGGCCCTGCCGCGGTGCCGCGGCGCCAAGACTCGTGGACGAGGCCCGGGGCGACCGACTGCGAGGCGACCTCGGTGAAGAGCTTGTCGAGGGTGACCATGATCCGGACGGGCGAGAGCCCCTCCTGCCGGACATGCACCGGTAGGCGGTAGGTCCAGGGGATCTCGAGCACCGGGTCGTTGCCGTCCTGTCCCCAGTGCAGGTGCGGCAGGAGCGAGTCCGGCAGGATCGGGTCGAGGAGGGGGAGGCGATCGCGGGTGAGCCCCGCGAACTTCAGGCGGCAGGCCTTGTCGGTCGATTGGTCGGTGAGCGCCACCCCGCGCGTGAGGTCGAGGGTGAGGGCGAGCGACTCGGTCGACGAGGCGGCCTGGAAGGCCAGGAGATCGTTGGGGAGGGGGGACGGGCTGGCAGGGGATGAGGTCGGGGCCCGGCCCAGCGCGACGGCGAGGGCGAGGGCGGAAAGGGTCACGGTGGGCTAGACGACGACCTGCTCGGTCCGCTGCTCGACGCGGTGGATGTCGGCGCCTGCGGCGCTCAGGCGATCGCCGATCGCCTCGTAGCCCCGGTCGATGTGGTGGAGGCCCGTCACGACCGTCTCGCCCCGGGCGGCCATGCCCGCCAGGATCATGGCGGCCCCGGCCCTGAGATCGGTCGACTTGACCGGCGCGCCCGTCAGCTGTGCGACCCCCTGGATGACGGCCACGTTGCCCTCGGCCTTGATGTTGGCCCCCATGCGCACCAGCTCGTCGATGTGCAGGAAGCGGTTCTCGAAGACCATCTCGGTCACGACCGAGGTGCCCTCGATGGTGGCGAGAAGCGTCATGATCTGGGCCTGCATGTCGGTCGGGAAGCCCGGATAGGGCATGGTCCGCACGTCGATCGGATTGAGCGGTCCCTCGACCGTGACCCGCACGGCCTCGTCGCCCACCGGGGTGATCACGACCCCGGCCTCGGAGAGCTTGCTCACGATGGCCTGCATGTGGTCGAGGCGCACCCCCTCGAGCGTGAGGTCGCCCTTGGTGATGGCGGCCGCCACCATGAAGGTGCCCGCCTCGATGCGGTCCGGAATGATCCGGTGGGTGCAGCCGCCCAGGCGGCGCACGCCCTCGATCGTGATGGTCTGGCTGCCGGCCCCCGAGACCTTGGCCCCCATGCCGTTGAGGAAGTCGGCCAGGTCGACGATCTCGGGCTCCTGGGCGCAGTTCTCGATGACGGTCGTGCCCTCGGCGAGGGTCGCCGCCATCATGATCGTCTCGGTGGCCCCCACGCTCGGGAAGTCGAGGTAGATGTTGCCGCCCACGAGCTGGTCAGCCTGGGCCTCGACGTAGCCGTGCTCGATGGTGACCTTGGCGCCCAAGGAGCGCAGGCCCTTGAGGTGCAGGTCGACGGGCCGCGAGCCGATCGTGCAGCCGCCCGGCAGGGGGATGCGGGCGTGGCCCATCCGGGCGAGGATGGGACCGATGGCGAAGAAGGCGGCGCGCATCTTGGTGACCAGGTCGTAGGGGGCCGCGAAGTCGCACAGCCCGCTCGCATTGGCCTTGAGCAGCCCGGGGCCGACCATCTGGACCTCGACGCCCAGATGGCGGAGGATCTCGCTGATGACGGCCACGTCGGCCAGGTCGGGCACGTTGGAGATGAGGCAGTCGTCCTGCGAGAGGAGGGTCGCGGCGAGGATGGGCAGCGCGCTGTTCTTGGCGCCGCTGATGCGAATCGACCCCTGGAGAGGCAGCCCGCCCTTGATGATCAGCTTGTCCAAGGCCGTCTCCTCTCTACGTGCGTCCCGTCGCTTGCTTGGTGCCATGGTACCCCGCCCAGATTGTGCGCGTGTTACCAAGGTGTTTCGGTGATCGATCCCACAATCTCAAGTTAACCGCTCGGTGGACGCAAGGCCGGCGAGCTTCCCCCAAACTCCCCATTTCAGGGACATCTCCCGGCATTCATGATCTACCCGTAGAATAGCCCGGCGAGGGGCCGGTCCTCTCAAAGGTTGGGTTAAATTTTTCCCGGTCGAGGGTCTTTCTCCCTTTTGCACCGGGGCCTTCGGCGGTTCTGCCAAGGTTAAGAGCGCTCAACGGCTTGCCCTACGCCCGCAGGTTGAGCTTGGGGGCGCCCTTCTTGACGCCCTCCACCCGCAACACGATGTCGTCCGCCTTGAGGCCCCCCGTGAACTCGGTGCGAATCCAGTAGCGCCCGGCGCCCGGCACCTGAATGTTCTCGAAGCTGGTCCTGAAGCCCATGCCGCCGCCCGCCTGATCGAGGCTGATCAGCTCGTGGGCGAAGGAGATGAGCTCGGTCTTGCGGTCCTCGGTCCACATGGAGTGCTTGCACGAGTAGCGGCCGGCGGGAAGGTCGTAGGCGCAGCTCAGGACGGCGAACGAGAGGGGGACGGGGAATTCTTCGGCCACGACGCGGTGGATGGGGTGGATGAACAGCTGCTTGTTGTTGGAGACGTCGACCTCGACGTTCTCGAACAGGATGGTTTGAACCGTCGGCATCAGGCCTTCCTTCCCTCCAAGGCGGGTGGCGAGCGTTCAGACCAGGATAAAACACCCCCTCCATGCCGGCAAGGTCATCCGTCACGCCCGGCGGATCCGTTGCTGGCGAGGGTCGGCCGTGGTACACTGGCGATCCGCTTCAACGCCCGGGTGGCCCGATCCGTCGCGGCCTTCCGGAGACCTCACGCCAACGCGCGCCGCAGGCGGTGTCGGGGACTCGAGTCCCCCTGATTCCTGCTGGCCGACCCTCTCGAGGGTCCCCGTTGGCGGCGGATTAACCGGTATCCCTCGCTTTGTCCCAAAGGAGACTCGACCCATGCCCGTCGCCCCCATGAAGAGCCTGCTCGAAGCGGGCGTCCACTTCGGCCACCAGACCCGGCGCTGGAATCCCAAGATGCGCCCGTACATCTTCGCCGAGCGCAACGGCATCTACATCATCGACCTGCAGAAGACCTCGCGCTACCTCGATGCCGCCTACTACTTCGTGCGCGACATGATCACCTCGGGCCGCACGATCTGCTTCGTCGGCACCAAGAAGCAGGCCCAGGAGACGATCCGCGAAGAGGCCGAGCGCTGCAACCAGTTCTACATCAACCAGCGCTGGCTGGGCGGCATGCTGACCAACTTCGAGACCATCAAGAAGCGGATCGCCCGCCTCAAGGAGCTCGAGCAGATGAAGGCCGACGGCACCTTCGACCGCCTGCCCAAGAAGGAAGCGGCCATCCTCGACAAGGAGATTCTCAAGCTCGAGCGCATCATGGGCGGCATCAAGAACCTGCCCGGCCGGCGCCCCGACTGCCTGTTCGTGATCGACACCAAGAAGGAGCACCTGGCGATCCGCGAGGCCCGCAAGCTGGGGATTCCCATCGTGGCCGTCGTCGACACCAACTGCGACCCCGACGAGGTCGACTACGTGATCCCGGGCAACGACGACGCGATCCGCGCGATCAAGGTCCTGACCGAGAAGATCGCGGACGCCGTCCTCGAAGGCAAGCAGGGCGTCCAGCACGCCCCGGCCGCCCAGGTCGAGCAGCTCGAGGCCGTCTCGATCTAGGTCCCCGCTCCACCGCCACGGCGCCCGGGCTGCGGCTCGGGCGCCGTGACTTCACTTAGGGTATACTAAGGAAGCTTTAGCCCAGTTTTAAGCCACATCGCGATCGCCGGGCCCCGCCCCCGGCCAAGGAGGATACCCCGTGGAAATTTCGGCTGCGCTCGTCAAGGATCTGCGTGAGAAGACCGGCGCCGGGATGATGGACTGCAAGAAGGCCCTCACCGAGACCTCGGGAGACCTGGATGCCGCGATCGAGCTGCTGCGCAAGAAGGGCCTCGCCGCGGCCGCCAAGAAGGCGAGCCGCATCGCGAGCGAGGGCTCGATCGGCTCCTTCGTCGCCCCGGGTGGCCGCGTGGGCGGCCTGGTCGAGGTCAACTGCGAGACCGACTTCGTCGCCCGCAACGAGGAGTTCCAGGCCCTCGTCAAGGACGTGGCCCGGCAGGTGGTCGAGAAGACCACGGCCGAGTCCGGCGCCGGCGCCGACCTCGCTGACCAGCCCTTCGTCGGTGACGCCGGCATGACCGTGAGCGAGGCCGTCAACGCCAAGGTCGCCAAGATCGGCGAGAAGCTCGACATCCGCCGCTTCGTCCGCTACCAGGCCGATGGCAACGGCCTCGTGGGCTCTTACATCCACCTGGGCGGCAAGATCGGCGTGCTCGTCGAGCTCTCGTCCGACAAGGACCTCTCGCAGAGCGCCGAGGCCCAGGAGCTCGCCCGCGAGCTCGCCATGCAGGTCGCGGCCTCGAGCCCGCAGTTCACCCGCCGCGATGAGGTGCCCGCCGAGCAGACCGAGTCCGAGCGTCGGATCCTCGCCGAGGCCGAGGACATCAAGTCCAAGCCCGAGCAGGTGCGCGGCAAGATCGTCGAAGGCCGCATCAACAAGTACTTCGAGCAGGTCTGCCTGCTCGAGCAGGCCTTCATCAAGGACCCGGGCAAGAGCGTGACCGACGTGATCAAGGAGCGGGCGAGCAAGCTCGGCGCCACCATGACCGTCCGCCGGTTCGCCCGCTTCGTGCTCGGCGAGGGCCTCGAGAAGAAGAGCGAGGACTTCGCGGCCGAAGTCATGGCCCAGATGGGCAAGTAAGACCCCTGGTACGCCCCCCGTTTCGGCGGGGGGCGCTTTTCAAGGAAGGATTTCCGGTTGAACAGCGGCCTCAAGTACAAGCGCGTCCTCTTGAAGCTGAGCGGCGAAGCCCTCATGGGCGAGCAGGGCTACGGGATCGACCCGGCCGTCATCTCCCAGATCGCCAACGAGGTGAAGCTCCTGGTCGACGACGGGCTGGAGCTCGCGCTCGTCGTGGGCGGCGGCAACATCTTCCGCGGGCTCGCCGCGAGCGCCAAGGGGATGGACCGCTCGACGGCCGACTACATGGGCATGATGGCGACGGTCATGAACTCCCTGGCCCTGCAGGACGGGCTTGAGAAGGTGGGCGTCTTCACCCGCGTCCAGTCGGCCATCGAGATGCGCGAGGTGGCGGAGCCCTTCATCCGGCGGCGGGCCGTGCGGCACCTCGAGAAGGGGCGGGTCGTCATCTTCGCGGCCGGCACCGGCAACCCCTACTTCACGACCGATACGGCGGCCTCGCTGCGGGCGGCCGAGATCGGGGCCGAGGTGCTGCTCAAGGCGACCAAGGTCGATGGGGTGTACGATTCGGACCCCAAGAAGAATCCCCAGGCCGTCAAGTACGACTCGCTCAGCTACATGGACGTGCTCAAGCGAGAGCTGAGCGTCATGGACAGCACGGCCATCTCGCTGTGCAAGGACACCGGCCTGCCCATCATCGTGTTCAACCTCAACCGGCCCGGCAACATCGAGCGGGTGGTGCGGGGCGAGGCCATCGGCACCTATGTAGGAGGCATTCCCAGCCATGTCTAACCAGGTCATCACCGAAGCCGAAGACAAGATGAAGAAGGCCGTCGCCCGGATCGCCCAGGAGTTCGCCGCGATCCGGACCGGGCGCGCGGCGCCGGCCATCCTCGACCGGGTCGAGGTCGAGTACTACGGCAGCATGACGGGCATCAAGCAGATCGCGAGCGTGGCGACGCCGGACGCCCGGACGCTCTCCATCCAGCCCTACGACCGGGCCGCCCTCACGGCGATCGAGAGGGCCATCCTCAAGAGCGACCTGGGCCTCACCCCGACCAACGACGGGGCGACCCTGCGCATCGCCTTCCCCCCTCCCACTCAGGAGCGGCGCAAGGAGCTGGTCAAGCTCGCCAAGAAGGAAGCCGAGGAGGGCAAGATCGCGATCCGCAACGTCCGCCGCGACGAGCAGGACAAGATCAAGGCCCAGGAAAAGAAGAGCGAGCTCACGCAGGACGAGTCCAAGCGCCTGCAGGACCAGCTCCAGAAGATCACCGACCGGTTCGTGGCCGAGATCGACAAGTTGCTCGCCACGAAGGAGGCGGAGATCATGGAGGTCTAGCATCGACGCCTGGCTGGCCCGCCCGCTGGACGAGGCCCTGACCGCCTTGGGTCCGGACGTGACCGTGACTCCGGTCTTGCCGCCTCGCCTGACCGGGGCGGCGATCGCCCGTCCCTCGGAGTGGCGGGTGGTCGGCGTGCGCCGGCATGGGGATCGCGTCGAGGTGCTGGCCGTTCCGCGCACCTTGGGGGCCCTTACGTAGATGGCCCAGGATCCCGGTCAGCTCGATCTGCGGCGCCCCAAGTTCCGCTTGCGGGTCATCTCGGCCGTGATCGGGATCGGCCTCGCCTTCGGACTCATCTGGTACAGCCCTTGGTCGGTGACGGCCTTCATCTTCGTGCTGGCCATCTTCGCGAGCCACGAGCTGTTCTGGCTGTTCGAGGAGAAGGGTTATCACCCGGCCCGCATCCTGGGGGCCGGCTCATGCCTGGGCTTCATCCTGCTCACCTCGTTTACGGGGACCCGCTATCATCCGCTGGCCTTGATGGCTGTCTTCGTGGCCTCGTGCCTGTTTCTCGTGTTGCGCAGCACGCCATGGTTCCCCTACTGGGATCCCTTCGCGCGCCTTTCCAAAGGGGAGCGTCCGGAGTTCCGGATGGGCACCATCAGCGACGTGGCGACCACCTTCCTGGGGGTCGTGCTGACGGGGTGGCTGCCGAGCTACATCCCGCTCCTCCGGCAGCTCGAGTATCCCAATCCGGCCGATCGCCTGTCCCATCCGCCGCTGGGGACGGCCATCACCTTCCTGTACTTCGGCTCGATCTTCGCGACCGACGTGGGGGCTTACCTCATCGGCAAGACGTGGGGCCGGCACGAGCTGATCGGACCCCTGTCGCCCAAGAAGACGGTCGAGGGTAGCCTCGGGGGGATCGCGCTCGCCATCGTGTATGCGGGCCTGGTGGGCTGGGCGTTCCATCTGTCGCCCTGGCATTGCGTCGGGCTGGGGCTCGTGATCAGCCTGGTGGCGCAGCTGAGCGACCTGACCGAGTCGATGATCAAGCGGGATGCCGGCAAGAAGGACTCGGGCGACATCATCCCCGGGCACGGCGGGGTGCTGGATCGGGTGGACAGCTTCTTGCTGTCGGGGGCCGTGACCTACTACTACCTGCTGTATGTCTGGCAGGTGATCGGGGAGCGGCAGTAGGACACTACCAGAAGATCCCGCGGTAGCGCTGGTAGACGGTGGCCGTGCTGATCAGGTTGAGGGTCAGGAGCGCGTAGGCCAGACCCGAGGGGGGCGCCCCCACCAGGGCGCCCAGCACCATCAGGATCCAGACCGTGGCCGTCGAGGCAAGGCAGATGTTCAGCGCGAAGCGGGGATCCAGCACGCGGGACGCTCCTCTCGGCTTCCGTCTCGCCCTCTCGGGGGGCGAGCCCTCGCCCCATGTATTCCCCCCATGCCGTCGATCTAAACCCGCTTTTACGGCTTCGTGACGGGATTGTGACCCGATCCTTGCTTGCTGAATGGCCTAGGGGGCCGATATGCGCCACTCAGGATGGGGCCAGACGGCCTCGGAGGCCAGCTCGCGCACCTGATCGACCTCGCGCGAGAGCACCAGGGCCGAGACGACGATGAGGCCACACAGCGCCCCGACCACGGCCCCGATCCCGAATCCAATCAACATCCACACTTCCCACGTCATGGACATGTCGGCCCTCCATCGCGCCTAAGCAGAGAGGGCGAGCCGTCCAGGCTCGCGTCTCCCCCGCCCCCTGCCCAGCCGCTCTCGCGCATCCTGCGCTTCGCGGCACTAGCCCGTCCTGGGCGTCGCGCCCCCTGGGGTGGGGGATTCAAGGAAGCCCGGATTCCCTTCCGGGCATGGTTGGGGGAGGTTGCACCTGGAGCGCCAGTCTAGCATGTTTACATCAGTTTGTAAACTTTGATATAGTCACCGCCGAATTGCCTCGCTCCGGCGCCCCGTCAGTCGTCCAGCACCCACGGAGAGGCCGGGTGGGTCGGTCGATTGGCTCGATCGGGGGAGCGCATGCCAGCCAGGCGATCGCCCACCGACCCCCGCAGGGCCAGCAGCTCCTGCAGGCGCAAGGCATGGTCGGCTTCCAGGTGGCCGACCCGGTGCCAGGCCACGAGCTGGGCGATCCGCTCGTCGGCGATCGAAAGCCCCGCGAGGAAATCGGCCTGGTCCTCGGGGTGCAGGTGGTGCCAGCCGTCGTGGTAGCAAGGGACGGCTCGATATCGCTCCTCGGCGCACTCGAGCGCCCCGTCGGCCTCGTCGGGATCGACCCCGGGGGATCGGCGAGGCATGGGCGTCAGGCCGCCGCGTTGCCCCGCTTGGGGGCCAGGTGGCGCCAGAGGTAGGTCAGGAGACCCACGGCGATCAGGAGGGCGATCGCCGTGTCGAAGCGATGACCGACGGCCCGCACCTGGTCCCAGTGCTCGCCGAGCTTGACCCCGGCGTAGATCAGCCCGTAGCTCCAGATCCACGACCCCAAAAAGGTCAGGATCGAGAACGGCACCAGGGAGACCCGGGCGATCCCGGCCGGCAGGGAGATGAAGGTGCGGACGATCGGCATGACCCGGCCCAGGAACACGGCCCCCATGCCGTACCGGGCGAACCAGCGATCGGCGAGGTCCAGGTCGTGGGGCTTCATGAGCAGGTAGCGGCCGTAGCGCTCCAGGAAGGGCCGGCCCCCGTAGTAGCCGAGGGCGTAGGCGAGCCACGACCCCAGGAGGTTGCCGAAGGCCCCGGCCAGGGCTGCGAGGTGCAGGTTGAAGACCCCCCGGGAGACCAGGTAACCCGAGAAGGGCAGGATGATCTCGCTCGGCAGGGGGATGCAGGCACTCTCGATCGCCATGAGACCGACCACGCCCAGGTGCCCGGTATGGCCGAGCGTGGCGGCCACCCAGGCCGCCACCGGGGCCAGGATCGAGTCCAGCAGACTGACGTGAGCACCCACCGATATTCCTCCCGTGTCAACTTGCGAGCCGTGTTCAAAAACGAACCGGGCGTCGGGAATGACCCAACGCCCGGTCCAACCTGAGTGCGGAGGATGGGACTTGAACCCACACGGATTTCTCCACACGCCCCTCAAACGTGCGCGGCTGCCATTACGCCACCTCCGCAGGTGCGTGGGACATTATCGGATCGGTCGCCTTCGTTGTCAATGGGAGGCCGGCATGTTGACCGCCTTCCCATGGCCCCCTACACTGCCCCTGGAAGTGTCTCCGGCCAAGCGAGAGCGGCGACTCGGCCCCTTTGGCCCCCCGCCTCGGCCTCATCCCGGGCGCTTCCGGAAACCACGGAGGAGGACCCATGAAGCGCCTGATTCCCCTTGCCCTGCTGGCGTCATTGGCGGGTCTCGCCCAATCCGCCGGGGCCTCGACCATGCCCCGTGCCGATCTGGGCGGCCGGAATAACTACTTCGGAATCGGCTTGGGCAACGGCGTGAGCGCCTCGGTGGACCTGGGGTTGACGCGGCAGCTGACGCTGGGCGGCTCGATCGGGACGGGGCTCTTGGGCTACAGCGAGCCCAACCGGTACGACATCCGCCTCCTCTATGACTTCATCGCCGGGGGGCGGCACAACCTGAGCGTCGCCGGGATCATCGGGCTGTGGGGCGGATCCTACTGGTCGTGGGCCAACACCCCCTTCAACCTCGCCCCCGGCATCGAGGTCGGAGTGGGCCTCGCCTACCCCTTTACCCCGCGCTTCACCGGCCGGCTCAACCTGGTCGTGCCCTACTACGGCATCACGGGGGGGCCTTACTATAACTACTGGGGCGGACCCTCGGGCGGGTTGGAGCTCGCCTACAAGTTCCAGCCCCACCTCGAGGGTACGCTCGGCACCAACGGTCAGGGCAACCTCCTCGGGCTCAAGCTGGACTTCTGACGCCTCCTGGCTTGTCGCCCCCTGATCGGGGCGCTACACTGGGGCCATGCGCAAGCGCCTCGTCGTCGCGGCCCTGGCCCTCAGCACCGGGATGGCTACCGCCGCCTGGGCGGCCCCGGCTCCGGGCTTCACCCCGGCCCCCCTGCCGCCCGAGCAGGCTCTGTTCGCGCCGCTGCCCCAGCACGACCCCCGGATCGCGGCCGGGCTCAGCTTCCTGGTCAACGGGACCGGGCAATTCTACAACCACGAGTCGGCCAAGGGGTGGTGGATGCTCGCTCCAGTGCTGGCCTATCCGGTGGCCTGGCTGATCGACTCGGCCTTCGGGGTCGGCTACGGGCGCCTTTCGGACGCCGTGCTGATCGTGGGGGTCAAGGGCTATTCGGTCTGGGATGCCTACCGGGAGGCCGATCGACCCGTCCCGCATCCGGGAAAGGCCCCATGAAACGCGCCCTCCTCGCCCTCCCCCTGCTCCTGACCTTCCCTTCCCCCGCCGAAGCGACGAGTCTGTGGGGCTACAGCAGCCTCGTGACGGGGCCGGACGCCCGGGTCGTGCCCGCCGACATGCTGGACGTGGGGGCGAGCGCGATCGCCCTGCCGGGCCTCGCCCCCGCCCTCACGGGTTACGCGACCTACGGCTGGGGTGGGCGCACCGAGCTGAGCGCCGCCTATGGCCTGCCCGGGGTCGCGTGGCCCACGGCCTCTGTCGCCTACCAGGTCGTCGCCCCCTCGCGGGCCCAGCCCCTCGCGATCGCCGTCGGGCTCGATCTCCTGGGAGTGGGCACGAACGGGGCGATCCCCGGGGCCGGCTACCACGTGGCCTTCAGCCAGGACCTCTCGAGCGTCTTCGGTCGGACGGGGCTCGGGACCCTGCACCTCGGCTTCATGGGGGACTTCTCCCTCAACTCCCGGATCGTGGCGGGCTACGAGCTGCCCATCGGGTCGCTTGCCCGGGTGATGGCCGAGGGCTGGGGCCCCAACGGCCCCTCTTCTGGCTTCGCCCACCTCGGGGCCGAGTGGAGCCCGGTGAGCTGGTGGCGGGTCATGGCGACCACCCTGGGCGGCACCGACGCCAACTGGCTGAATCGCGGCTACACCTTGGGCACGGGCTTCCGGGTCCACATGCCCAAGCTCCAGCGGGCCACTCCGGAGCCCGCCCCCACGAGCCACCCCTCGCCGATCCCGTCGATCAGCGCGCCGCCCGTGCTCCCTCCCGCGCCGGTGCCCACCCGCTCGGGCCTGGTCTCTCCCCCACCCCTGCCCGCTGCCACCCTGATCGCCCGGGTCGTGACGGCCGATGGGCGGCCCATGGGGGGGGTGCGGGTCGCGATCGCCGGCATCCCGCGCACCGAGACGACCACCCGGAATGGCTATTGCTTCTTCTCGGGCCTGCAGCCGGGGCACTACGGCCTCGTCGTGAAGGGCTCGGACGGTCAGGAGCTCGCAAGCCAGGAGGCCGTCGTCCCCGACACGGCGCCCGCGACGGTGACGGTCCGTTTGCCTTGAACGAGCCCCGCTCCGCCTCGTATCGCGTCCTGGCGAGCCTCTGCTACCTGCCTCCGGTGGCGATCGCCGTCCTGCTGACCCCTAGTTACCGCCCGGTCCGACACCTCCGGGTCCATGCCACCACCTCGCTGGTCCTCATGGGGCTCGGGTGGGGCGGGGCGATCGGGATCGGCCTGTTGGCCTCTTGGCTGGGGGCGATCCCCGGGGTGGGCTTCGCCCTCCTGACCCTGTTCGGCGCCCTCCTTTCCCTGTGGCTGATCGCCGTGGGAGGGGTGGCCATCGCGGCGGCCGTGGCGGGCTATCAAGGGCGCGCCCCGCGCGTGGTGGGGCTGGAAGCGGTCATGAAACGCCTGGATCGTTGGATCGAGGTCCGTTTCGTCCAGCCGCTGGGGCAAGTACCGCGCCGGCGGGCCAAGAGGACCAAGCGCGCATAACCGGCGGGGGATCCGGTACAATGCCCGCATGCTCACACGCCTCCGCGGGGCCCTCGCCCTCGCCTCCGCTCTGGCCATGGCCGCCTGCTCGGGCGGGGTCAAGACGGTGACTCTCAAGGGCCAGCTGGCGTTGCCACCCACCGACGGGGTCTCGAGTCCGCCCGCCAACCCGGCCGTCGGCAACCAGCCCCTGCTCGTCACCAACGTCGCGGGCACCCTCGGCAAGACCGGTGGGGTGACCACCTCGGGGACGGGTGGCTTTCAGTTCGACGTGCGCACTGACACCCTGCCTGCGGCGGGCGACACGATCCGGCTGGCGTGGCTCCATCCGACCAAGGGCGGAATCCTGCTGGAGCGGGTCTACGCGCTGGCCCAGGGGCAGTCCGGCGAGCTCGACGGCGACCTCTCGGAGACGTCGACCCTCGTCGCGCTCGCCGTGGCCAACCAGCAGCAGATCGATCCCAGCGTGCTGGCGCTGGGCCCCGTGGTCCTCGAGCAGCAGCTCGTCCAGACGGCGTCGACCCCCAAGACGACCCTGGTCTCCGCCTTCCGTGCGGCCTACTACGGCTACTTGGCCTCCAACAGCGCGGCGCCGGGCGCCAACGCGGACCTCGCCCAGAGCGCCACCGATTACTTTTTCCCTCGTTAAATGGCCCGGACGGATCCGGGCCTTCTGCTAACCCCCCACCCCTGGGGGCGGGGGCAGGGGGCGGGGGATCGTGCGCCCGGATGGCGTACCTTCCATCCGTAGCCAAACAACTTGGCGATCGCCGCCGAGGACGCGCCCCCGGATCTGACTTACCCTCAAGCCATGGCGACGCATGGCACCCGAGCCGCTCGGCTCGCGATCGGCCCCCTCGTCCTCGGCCTGGCCGGGTGCGAATGGCCCGTGCTATCGCCCGAGAACACCCTACCCGAACTCACGACGCTCGCCGGCAAGGCCTACCTGCCCTCCGACTACGTCGTCGCGGCTGAGACGGTTGCCCCGCGGCGCTTCCGGACCATGCTCACCACCTTCGACGGCCAGGGGGTCGCCGTCGGTACCATCACGGACGACACGGGGGCCTTCACGATCAACGTGCCGGTCAACCTGCTCGCCCCCACCCCCAGCCTCTACGAGGTCCTGCTGATCGATCCGAGCCACGGGCCGCTCTACCGGGCGCCCATCAAGCTGTCGGCCGCTAGCACCGGCACCTCGATCGTGGTCAACGCGGCCTCGACCACCATCGACCTGGCCGCCCACCGGGCGATCGCGAGCGGCACGGACCCCGCCGCCTGGAACTTCCCCGCCCTCGAGCAGGATCCCCAGATCCAGACCTACGCCCTGCAGTACGCCCACCAGCTGGGGGTCTGGAGCAACGCCAGCGCGTCCGTCCAGGCCGCCCCGCCGGCCCCGAGCCTGCCGGCCCTCTCGGGGGTCATGGCGATCGCCGCCAAGACCCCCTAAGCATGCCCAGAAGGGACTCTGGGCTTCTTTGAATCCCCCACCCCTAGGGGCGGGGGCAGGGGGCGGGGGATAAGCGAGCCCGGATGACTCGCCCTCCCTGCATAGCCCGACCAAAACTTACCTCCAGCTTAAAGTCACCTTCACCCGCGCCGCGTCAGATCGGCCGCGGAGGCGTGCATATACTGTTAGCTTCATTCGGGCACAGGAGGGTGAACCCATGGCTCGCTACCGGCTGGCACCACTTGCACTCGTCATCGGGCTCTCGTTCGCCGCCGTCGCGGGGTGCGGCCCGAAGAACCCCAATTCGCCGACCGACGCGCTGTCCTCGACCGACCCCGGGATCGCCACGAGCTCGGCCGGCATCTACACGGGCGGGATCGCGACCAGCTCGTTCCCGGCCACCGATTCCACTACCCCGACGCCCACCCCGTCCGGCTGGCCGACGGTCGCGCCCAGCGCGACCCCGACCCCGGCCGTGACGCCCACCCCGGGCCCCTCGGCCACCCCGACGCCCACGCCGACCGTGGCCCCCACCGCTGCCCCAACGCCCGCGCCGACGGCGCCGCCCCGCGACATGGCCTTCGTCCTCAAGGCGAGCGTGGTCGACACCAAGACCAACGGCCTGTTCTGGAAGACCCTCACGGCGACCGTGCGGGTCCAGAATCCCCTCTTCCTCGCCCAGCAGGCGGGCACCGTGGTCGTCACCTTCACCAAGAGCGGCTCGGTCGTCGAGACCCAGCAGTTCAGCGTGATCCTGGACCCGGCCATGATCAAGGACTACACCGTCACCTCGACCAAGAACGCCGACGCCGCGAGCGCCGACGTGATCACGAACTAGGGCCATGCGTGCGGCTTGGGTGGCGATCGCGTTGCTGAGCGGCCTGGTGGCCGCCTGCGGCGACGCGACCCCGACCACCCCGACCAGCGGGACGCGCCAGTACCAGCAGACCCCTACCACCTACCCGAGCGGGTTCGCCACGACGGTACCCACCCCGTCCCCGTCCTACACCCCGGGGCCTTACGGGTCCAGCAACCCATCCAACCCGTCGAACCCCTACAACCCGGGTCCGCGCCCCACGGCGACCCCCATGGCGGTGGGGACGCCCGCGCCGGCGCCCACTCCCGATCCCCTCGCGGGGACCGGGGTGACGGCCGCCATCCGGGACCAGCAGCACACGGGCTGGATCTTCCATCACCTGCAGATCTCGGTCGAGGTCGTCAACCACGACCCGACCTCGCATAGCGGCTTCCTGGTCGCGACCTTCACCCTGCCCAACGGCAGCACCCAGCTCGCCTACCAGGACCTGTCCCTGAACCCTGGGGACGCCCAGATGGTCACCCTGACCTCGGACGGCAACGCTCAGAGCGCCGTCGTGACCTTCCGCCAGACGATGCTGTAGGATGGGCGAGCATCCGGCTCGCCATTCCCCCGCCCCCTGCCCCCGCCCCTAGGGGTGGGGGGTTAGCAGAAGCCCCGGATCCGTCCGGGGCATTTGAAAGCCCCATGACCACCACGCTCACGCCAGCCGAGGGCTGGCTCGTGTCGCTGCAGAGACCTCCCGCCGCCTGGCTCGCCGACGAGCTGGGTCACTTGCCCGTCGAGCGGGTCTTGTGCCTGTCGACCGGCTGGGGGACCGAGGCGCGGGCCTTGCAGCGCCTGGGCTGGTCGGTCGCGACGGCCGACACCCTGGAGTCCAGCGCCTGGCGCAACCGGGCCCTCGTCGCCTCGGACACCGTCCCCGTCTCGGAGCGGCGCCTTTCCGACTGGCTCAAGCTCCGCAAGGAGCCCGAAGTCGTCAAGCGCTTCATGGCCTGGAGCGGCCGCACCTTCACCCCCGAAGAGACCATCTGGCTCGGCATCTGGCACCGGACCATGGCCGATCCCGGCCTGAGCGACCCGGAGCGGGCGATTGGCTACGCGGCCGTGTACCGGACCATGCACTACTGGCTCTCCTGGAACCGGCTGGAGCTCGGCTTCAAGCCGCTCCCGCCGTCGGCCGTGCTGCGCGCCCAGGTCGAGGCCGTGAACCGGGAAGTGAGCGGGGGATCCCGGGCCTCCCATGGGGTCGCCCGGATGGCGTACGAGGCCGCTCTGACTAAATTTCCCGGGGACTTGCTATACTGTTACGTCCCCCCGGGCGAGGGTATAGGGTCTTTGGATTTGGCTACCGAGCTGTGCGAGCGTTGGACCCAGGGCGATCCGGAAGCCCCCGCGGGCGATCGTCTCGAGCCGCTCGATCGATTGGTGGAGCGAGCGCAGGCCTTCCCGCTGGTGGCCCTGGGGTATTCGGGGGATCAGGGGGACCGACTGGAGGGCCTGCTGGCTAGGGTGCGGCCGATCCTGAGCCGGCGGGAGTTCGACGTGCCGAATCCTCCGCCGGGTGGCCACGGCCCCGTGCGGGTGGGGCTCTTGGTGGCCGGTCAGGCGAGCGGAGCGACGCACGAGGAGAGGGAATGATCGCCGAAGGCAGCCTCCAGGATTTCAGCTTCAGCGACCTGCTGCAAATCATCAGCCTCAACACCTCCTCGGGTACCCTGCGCCTCTCCAGCGAGGGCCGTGAGGGCTTCCTCGATTGCCACCAGGGTGAGATCCGCTCGGCCAAGGCCCAGGAGCGGACCGGCGAAGACGCCGTCTACGCCCTGTTTCACTGGGAGACGGGCACCTTCCGCTTCGACGAAGGCATGCCGAGTGCCCCGGGCAACATCGACAAGCCGCTCGCCGAGCTCGCCAAGGAGGGGATCCGCCGCCTCGACCAGTGGCGCGCCATCCGCGCCGAGCTGCCCGCCCTCTCGATGCGGGCCCGCTTCAAGAGCGACCAGGCCCAGCTGCCGAGCGCGGTCCACCACCAGGCGGCCGAAGTGTGGGCCGTCCTCGCGGGCACCGACGGCGTCACCCTCTCCGAGGTCGCCTCGGCGACCCGCCTCGACGAGCTCACGGTCGCCCAGCACCTGCTCGAGCTGTTCCAGGCCGGGACCGTGACGGTCGAGACGGCCCCCGAAGAGGCCCTGCGCTCGATGTTCCGCCGCGCGAGCGAAGAGGTCTACTCCCGCTTCGCGAGCATCTCGGGCCTCAAGATGACCGAGGGCCTCGAGACCCTGCTCAATTCGCTCGCCCGCACCAAGGGGGTCGAGCTGCGGTGGCGCAGCGGCCACGTCCAGGACGGCCTGCCCTCGGCCCTGGCGGCCGCGGCCTTGAGGCCCATCTACCGCGACTTCCTCATCCACGAGCTCGAGTACGTCACCAAGATCCACGGCCCCGGCTTCGCCGAGAAGGCCCTGGACGGGGCGCTCGCGGCCTTCAGCCCCGAGGAGAAGTCGAGCTTCCTCGCCCTGGACCTGCCGGAAGCCCTGACGGCACGGACGACCTAGCCCATCATGGCCATCCAGCGCGCCAACAAGCACCTGGTGCTCACCGAGGAAGGCCTCCGGGGGCTCAACAACCTCTTGGGCAACCTGGTGCTGGAAGCGGGGGCCCGGGCGGCCCTCATCATCGACCAGGGTGGGCAGATGATCGCGGCGCAGGGCGAGACCCATTCCTACGACACCATGTCGCTCGCGGCCCTGCTCATGGGCTCGTTCCACTCGACCAAGGCGATCGCTCTGCACCTGGGCGAGACCGAGTTCACCAAGATGTTCCAGCAGGGGCAGAACAACAGCCTCTACATGGTCGCCCTCGAGACCCAGGACACCCTGGCGATCATCTTCCCCAACCAGGTCACGGTCGGACGCATCAAGTACCGGCTCGAGCAGTCGCTCTCAGCCATCGACCAGCAGGTCCTGACCATGTACCGCCAGACCCCTAGCGCTTCCCCCATCCGGCCCGCGCAAGCGCCCGTGCCGAAGATCAACGACCTGTTTTAGGAGACACTTCGATGGCCCTGATCAATTACGCCAGCCGCGAGATCAACTGCAAGATCGTCTACTACGGCACCGGCCTGGGTGGGAAGACGACCAACCTCGAGTACATCTTCAAGCAGCTCGCCCCCGGGATCCGCGGCGAGATGATCAGCCTGGCCACCGAGACCGAGCGGACCCTCTTCTTCGACTTCCTGCCGCTCGACCTGGGGTCGGTGCAGGGCTTCAAGACCAAATTCTCGCTCTACACGGTGCCCGGCCAGGTCGAGTACAACGCGAGCCGCAAGCTGATCCTCAACGGCGTCGACGGGATCGTCTTCGTGGCCGATAGCCAGCGCGAGAAGATGCAGGAGAACATCGAGAGCCTGCGCAACATGGAAGAGAACCTCGCCGAGTATGGCCTCACGCTCGACTCGGTGCCCTACGTCCTGCAGTACAACAAGCGCGACCTGCCGAACATCAACTCCTTCGAAGAGCTCGAGGCCTCTATGAACGACCGGGCGGTGCCCAGTTTCGAGGCCGTGGCCGTCGAGGGCTCGGGGGTGTTCGCCACCCTCAAGGCGGTGTCCAAGGCGGTTCTCAACCGCTTGAGCTGAGGCAAGCTTGGAGCGCATCGCCGAGTACGAGGTCATCGCCGAGCTCGCCCGTTCCGCCGCGAGCCGGATCCTCATCGCGCAGGCGCCCGGCAGCAAGAATCTGCTCGTCATCAAGGAGATGCTCCTGGAGGCCGATGCCGGCCTCTCGCAGGACGAGCAGGTGGCCCGCTTCAAGCGGGAGTCGGAGATCCACCTCCAGCTCGACCATCCCAACATCATCAAGGCCTACGCGGCGGGGGTGGACGGCGATCGCCACTACCTGGTCATGGAGTACCAGCCGGGCCACACCTGGCACTCGGTCATGGACAGCCCGCGGAAGAGCCCCATCCCGCAGGTCCTCGAGTGGGGCGTGCAGCTCTGCCACGCCCTCGAGTACCTACACAACGAAGGGGTCGTCCACCGGGACCTGAAGCCGGCCAACTGCCTGATCTCGCCCGCAGGTCAGCTCAAGCTCGCCGACTTCGGCATGGCCCGCCACACCTTCTCGGCCGGGATCACGCAGCACAAGATGATGCTCGGGACCCTCAACTACATGCCGCCCGAGCAGCTGATCGACGCCACCTCGGTCGATCGGCGCTCGGACGTGTTCGCCGTGGGGGTCATCCTGTTCAAGGCCCTCACGGGGGCCTTGCCGTTCGCGGGCGAGACGCCGATGGAGTCGGCGCACCGCCTGCTCTATGCCGACCCGACCGATCCGCTGTCGCTCAATCCCCATCTCCCCAAGAGCCTGGGCGAAAAGATCCTCAAGTGCCTGCACAAGGACCCGGATTTCCGGTACCTGAGCGCCAAGTCCTTCGCCTGCGACCTTGAGACGGAGCTGCACAACGGCGAGATCTACCTCGCGCAGGGGCACGACCACGCTCAGCACGACGAGTGGAAGGACGCCAACCACTGCTACCAGCATGCGGTCGCCGAGGATTCTTCCAGCGCGGCGGCCTGGTTCTACCTCGGCGAGAGCCTGCAGCAGCTCGGTCAGGACGAGCAGGCGAGCGAGTGCTACCTCAAGACCGTCCACCTCGACAACTCGCACGTCGAGGCGTTCCGGCGGCTCGGCGAGGCCTACCGGGCCTCGGGCAACTACGAGGCCGGCATCCGCATGTTCCAACGGGCCTGGACCCAGAATCCCGAGGACGCCGAGACGGGCATGTCGCTTGCCATGGCCTACCGCGAGGTGGGGCAGGCCCACGAGGCGCTCGAACACCTCAGCATCCTGGTGGCGCGGTTTCCGGAATGGGACCGGGCCTTCTTCGAGCTGGGGCGAGCCCAGTACGCGGCCGGCATGCTGGAGGAAGCGCTCGCCTCGTTTCGCACGGCCAACCGGCTCTCGGGCTTCGAGCCGGACGTGCTGTTCAACCTGGCGAGCCTGTGCCACGAGCTGGGGCTCCTGGACGAGGCCGAGGAGCTCTACGAGCGCCTGATCGTGCTGACCCCGGAGGTGTGCTACACCCACGCCCACCACAACCTCGCCTGCCTGTGGGTCTCGCAGGGGCGCTACGCCGAGGCCGAGGCGCAGCTGCGGGCCGTGCTCGAGCAGGAGCAATGGGGGCCGTCTTACCTGCTGCTGGGCGAGGTCTACGAGCGGACGGGTCGGCTCCGAGAGGCGATCGAGGTCTACCGGGTTGCCCAGGAGCTCATGCCGGACCACGCCGACGTGCACATCGCCCTGGCGGGGGCGCTGCAGCGCAACTTTCAGCCGAACGCCGCGATCGAGGTGCTCAACCTGGCGGCCCAGCTGGATGGCCCCGAGCGGGCCCGGGTGCTTTACTACCTGGCGCTCGCCTACCGGACGCGCGGCGACCAGATGGAGGCGGCTCGGGCCCTGCAAGAGTGCCTGGCCAGCCGGCCGGATCCCGATCTCGCCAAGGCGGCCGAGGAGCTGCTCGGGGTGCTGCGGCCGGTGAAGCCCTTGCGCAGCCGCTGGGGGACCTGATCCCTTCCCTTGGAAGGCCTTGCCGGCGACCCCCCGCTGATCGCCCCTACCGGGTCGGGCGGACCCGCTCGATCACGCGGCTTGCGGCCAGCTTGGAAAGCGGCCCGTCGGGCCGTGACAGCTTGTCTGGGTGGGCCTTGGCGAGCTTGTCGATGAGCGCCAGCTGGCGCTCAGTGGCGGGCTGGCGGTCGAGGTGGCGCTCCTTGGCGGCGGCCCGGAAGGCCTTGGCCTTGATGCGGCCCGCCTCGGCGCGGCGCAGGTGGGCGATCGCCCGGGGCACCTCGCGCCGCCAGGCATCGCCTGATAGGTAGGGAGCGAGCCAGGTGTCGGCCGCAAGCACCGACTGCTCGTCGTGCCAGATGGCCGCCAGATCCTCGTCGCTCGACGCGGGGTAGTCGCGCAGGTAGACGCCGAGCTGGTGGGTAAGCCGTTTGCCTTCGGCCTTGGTGAGGGTGGGAAAGGGGTGGGCACCGATCATGGGTCACCTCGTCACTCGAATGGATGTTCGATGCTAGCAGGTGCCGGCCGCCCTGTCGAGGGTCGGCCGGAGGATCAGTGGCTGCCCTTCGGGGCCGGCGTGAGGGCCGGGATGGGCGTGTCGGCGAGCGACGAGGCGATCGCTCGACCTTCCTGGGACAACTGGCTCAGGTCGATGCGCCGGACCGCGGTCGACACCAGGTCGGCCAGGCTCGTCGCGTTGCTGGAGCCGGACTCGACCTGGTCGGCCACCCGCGCGAGCACGGCCGCCTGCAGACCGACCAGGGTCTTCCCGTCTACGGGCTGCGGGCCTGCCGCCAGCGCCCAGCTCGCCAGGGCCGTGGTGGTGATCGTCTGCTCGAGCGTGCCCGCCAGGGTGGCCGCGCCGGAGAGCATGAGGGCCGGGGTCGTGGGGCGGGACAGGGGCGCGATCTCCCCGGCGATCAGCTCCAGGGCGGCCATCCGATCCGGCGTGAGGACCCCGACCAGGCCCGACAGGCGCGGGCTCCCGAGACCGTGGTAGCCCTGACGGACGTCCAGGTCGTTCTGACGACCCGCCATGAGGGTCACGACGAAGGCCGCGAGGGTGCTCGGGGAGTCCAGCTCGAGGGACAGGCGAGGGGCCAGGGTCGTGTCGACGGCCAGCGGCGAGGCGAGGAAGCCGATAGCCGCCCCTTGCGCGTTCTGCAGGAGGGTCTGGGCCATGAGCGATCGCCGGGTGCCCGGAAAGGAGACGGGAATCGAGAAGCTGCCCGTGGCATCGCTCTGGGCGGTGCCCAAGAGCTGCCCGGTAGACAGATCGAGGATCTGGACGGTGGCGCCCCGCACGGTGCCATCGGTGTTCCAGCTGGGCGAGTCGGCTTGCACCCGGTAGGCCGAGACGGCGAGCGGCGAGGTGACCGTGAGGGGGACCAAGCTGGAGAGCGGGGTGGTCCCGGAGAGGGCGGGGCTCGTGGTCAGGGCCCCGGCCGCCGTCAGCGAGCTCGGCACCACCACGGTGCCGGTGAGGGTTACCGAGATCGGGGAGGGCGTGGGGGACGGCGAGGCCGCGAGGTGGGTGGCTCCGACCGCGACCGTGAGGCCATACAGGCTGCAGCCCGACAGGACGGCGACCAGGCTGGAGAGCAGGCAGGCCCGACCGAGTCCGTGAGAAGTCGCTCCGCGTGTGTGGCGCATGGGGGGTCCTTGCCGCCGGCCTGTACCAGGCATGACTACCCGGTCCGGCGTCGGATCATTCGTGAAAAAGGCGATCGCCGGCCCGAGCGGACCGGCGATCGCCCCGAGGATCCTCGTGGTTACTGGATGACCTTGATGCGGGTCCCGTCGATGACGTAGATCTTCGAGCCGTCGGGGGTGACCGCGATGCCCGAGAGGCCGCCGAAGCCGATCTGGGTGGCCGCGCCGCCCTCCGTGTAGGTCGCGCCCGCCGCCCCGGCAACGGTCGTCACGACGCCGGCCGGGGTGACCTTGCGCACGTAGCCCGAATCGGCCACGTAGGCGTTACCCGAGCTGTCCATCGCGATCGCCGTCGGGTTCGCGAACACGGCGGCCGTCCCGGTCCCATCGACGGGTAGGCTGCCCGAAGTGCTGCCGGCGACGGTGGAGACGCCGCCGGCCGGCGTGACCTTGCGGATCTTGTAGTTGCGGAGGTCCGCCACGTACAGGTTGTTGCTCGCGTCGAGGGCGAGCCCGTTCGGGGAGTTGAAGTTGGCCGACGAGGTCGCCCCGTCCGCGAAGCCGGGCTGGTTGATGTTGTGGGCCCCGGCCAGGATCGAGACCGAGCCGGTCGCGGAGATCTTGTAGATGCTGTTGTAGTTGAAGTCCCCCGTGTAGGCGTTGCCGACCCCGTCGACCGCGAGCCCGAACAGGCTGCCCATCTGGATCGGGTTGAGGATCGACGAGGTCGCGAGCGTGGTCACCGTGCCCGTCGACGAGATGCGGTAGACGCCGTTGTTGCCGGCGTTGGCATCGACCACGTAGAGGCTGCCGGAGGCATCGACCGCCACGCCCGTCAGGAAATTCTGCTGGGTCACCGCCGGGATGCCCGGGATCTGGGCCGGCGTCACGACCGTGGCGACGACGCCACTCGGGGTGATCTTGCGGATGGCGTTGCTATCGGTCACGTACAGGTTGCCCGACGAGTCGATCGTCATGCCGTTGGGGGTGTTGAAGGTGGCCGCGCTGCCCGAGCCGTTCACCGATCCGGTGGCGTCGCTGCCGGCGAGCGTCGTGACGAACTTGGTGCCGGGTGGGAAGCTGGGGGTGTCCGAGGGACTGGTGGTCGGGTTGGCGCTCGGGGTCGTGGCGGGGTTACCGGCGGTACAACCGGTGAAGGCGGCGAGACTCACGGTGACGGCGGGGACCGCGATGGCGGCCGCGTGGCGAATATTCACGGGCGTGACTCCTCTCGGCAGGACGCGGGCGACGGGTCTGAATAGGTGGTTGCTTATTCTAGCAGTAAGCGGTCGGTTCTCGATGTGACCCGGTTAACGCCCCAGTCGATCGGGTGCGAGGCCGGCATCCGGGTGGCGTCCGGTGGTCCGAACCGGACGGTCCCAAGGGCTGCTTGCCAGCCCTGGGACGAGACCGAGAGGCGCCGGGTTCCGTCGAATGGGTCAGGCGACCGAACGGGCGGTGCGGACCCAGGCCGCGGGTTGGGTCCTGGTGACGAAGCGCCAGAAACCGAGCAGCAGGGCCAGGTGCAGCGCCACGAAGTAATGGGGCAGGCGGAACGGGCGCGATCGCCCGACGGCCCCCAAGGCCGCCAGGGCATAGAAGGCGACCTGCCCCCCCAGCAGGATCCGGTAGAGCGGGAGGTCCAAGAGCGCGAGGTTGGTACCCAGGGCCATGAGCAGCAGGAACGGGGAGAGCCAGCGCAAGACCTTGTGAGACCAGTAGCACCAGACGTACCGACCTCGCCAGGGCAGGAGCGATCGCCAGCACAGCCCGAGCGCCTGGTAGGCGCCAGCCCCGATGCGGGCCCGCCGGCCCATTTCTTGCCGGACGGTCGTGGGCAGGTCCTCAAGGGCCACGGCCGTCTGGTCGAACACCACTTTGAACCCGCCTTCCCGGACCCGCATGGCCAGGACGAAGTCCTCGACCAGCGTGTCGTCGGCGAGGCGTGGCCAGCATGCGGCCCGGAAGGCCGCGATCGCCCCGTTGGTCCCGAGGCAGGAGTCGATCCGGCTCTCGCGCTCCTTGAGGAGGGTCTCGTGGTCCCAGTAGCGGTGCTCGCTCGTCTCGGGATCGCCCACGAAGGCGAGGCGCCCGCACACCGCCCCGACGGAGGGGGTCGAGAAGTGCCGGGCGAGGCGGCGCACGGCGTCGTCCGCGAACAGGACGTTGGCGTCCGTCAGAACGAGGACGTCGCCGGTGGCGCGGCGCGCGAGGTCGTTGAGGATGGCGAGCTTGCCGCGGCGTGCCGGGAAGGCGACGACCCGGACCCGCCGATCGGCGACCGTGCGGGCGATCGCTTCGGTCCCGTCGCATGCCCCATCCACCCCGACCCACACCTCCAGCCGATCGGACGGGTAGTCGAGCGCGAGGAGGTTCTCGATCCGGCCCCGGATGTGGGAGGCCTCGTCGTAGGCGCTCAGCAGGACCGAGATCCGCGGCCAGTCGACCGGATCCGGCGGCGGGGCCGCCGGCCGTATCGGCAGAAGCTGAAGGATCAGGGGATACGCCACGTAGTGGTAGGCGAGCAACAGCACCGAGACCCAGAACCCGATCATGCGGACCCCCACGCGGTGGCCAGTTCGCGTGCGTAGAGGGCCTCGAAGGCGGAGACCATCGCGTCGAGCCGGAAGACCTCCCGCACCCGCGCGAGGCCGGCCCGCCCCATCCGGCTCCGGTGCTCGGGATCGCCCAAGAGTTCGGCCAGCCGCGCTCCTAGCAGGCCCGGATGGGCCGGGGGCACCAGGAACCCGGTGACGCCGTCCTGCACGATCTCGGGCACGCCGCCCACCGTCGTCGCCACCACGGGCAACCCCCAGGCCATGGCCTCGGCGATGGCGAGCGGGAGGCCTTCCTTCAGCGATGGCAGGCAGAAGAGGTCGGAGGCCGCCATGAGTCGCTCCATGTCCGGACGCGGGCCCAGGAACCGCACGGCTGGCAAGACGCCCAGCTGTTCGGCTCGCTGCCGCAGGGCCGGACCCAGGGGACCCTCCCCCGCCACGATCCAGCGAACGTGCGGAAATCGCCGGAGGAGGGCCGGAAGCGCTTCCAGGAGGTGCCGGAGGCCCTTTTGAGGCGTCAGGCGGGCCGCCGAGAGGATGATCGCCTCGTCGCTCGACCAGCCGAGCTCGGCCCGGCACCGGGCGCGATCGGGCGGTTGCGTGGGCATGGGGATGCCGTTGGGGATGGTGCGGGCCCGATCGCGCCTCAGGCCCACCCGCACCAGCTCGGCGGTGATGGCCTGCGAGCAGCCGACCACCCGGTCGGCTCCCCATCCGAACAGGTGCGCGACCCCGGGCAGGACGTGCGGGCTCCAGACCCCGTGGGCCGAGGCGAGGATGGGCAGGTGGGGGTGAGGCCGGGCGAGGCGGGCGGCTATCGCCGTGGTCGGGGACTGTACGTGCACCAGGTCGACGTCGAGGCCCGTCATGAGGGACCCGAGCTGCCGGGATAGGTGCCACACGCCCCAGGGGCTCTTCGCCCGTGCGTCGACCTCCCACTGGCCCACGTCCGGAAGAAGACCGGCGGCGAGCGGCCCTCCGGACGAGGCCACGTGGACGGCATGCCCGCGGCGCGCGAGCTCGTTCGCGAGCCTCACGACGAAGCGCTCCGCCCCTCCCAGGTCGAGCTGATTCGTGACGAGGAGAAGCCTCATGGTTGTGCCTCCAACCCGGGCGCCGGGACGAACGCCCGCTTGAGCATCCGGTAGGGGGCCACGAGGGCGGGGCCCCGACGCAGGAGCCATGGCTTGAGGTGGTCCTCCCAGGCCAGGTGGGCGAGTGCAGGAGGGCTGCCGAAGCGCGCGAGTCGCAGGGAGACCGTCCAGGCGACGTCGGTCTGGAAGCGGGCCTTCCAGTCCGCCTCCCCGGGGCCGCAGTCGATCTCCCGACAGCCCGATCGCTGCAGCTGAGCGAACAGGTATTCGCTCAAGAGGAATCCCACCCCGAGCGTGGCGTAGCGCGGATCGAAGCAGCGCATCAGACCATACGCCCGGTCTTCGTGCCGCATCCAGAGGTCGAGGGCGGCCAGCTCACCGTCAATCTCGAGGCCATACAGGTTCAGCTCGCCGCGCGACAAGGCGTGCGCCGCGAAGGCGCGGACCGAGGCGTAGAAGGGCCGCCAGTCACGGACCGCGTGCCAGCGATCCCGATGCAAGGTGAACAGGCGCTCGAGCATCGACTCCAGGTTGTGGGCGTCGGCCGACACGTAGCGGTGGGGGAGCCTGGAGAGCTTCTGCTGGTTGCGGCGCAGATTGTTGCGGAAGTGCTTGGAGCGCCCTTCCCAGTAGTCCTCCCAGTCCGCTTCGAACCGGATCACCGTATGGGGCAACCGCTCCAACATGGTCCAGCCCAGCGGCCTCAGGCGCTCGACGAGCGCCAGGCCTGGCCCCGAGCGAAGGCAGAGGGAGAGCCGGTCCCAGGCGCGGGATGCCCGGCGCATGCACCCGACGATCGCGTCCAGGGCCGGATCCGGGGTAGCGGGCAGGACCGGATCGTGGTAGGGGATGTCAGGACCCCCGATGCCGGTCACGCCGCGCAGGCCCCGGGGCGAGCGGGCGATCGCCCACGGCGCCACCCCCACCAGCCGATCGTTCTCGAAGAGGGCGATCACGAAGGGCGAGACCTGCTCGCGGTGCGCGGCGAGCCAGGACAGGCAGAAGGCCGGGGTCGCGAACGGGCTCCGCCGCGCCAGGCCCTCCCAGTCCGCGGCGAGGGGGCCGATGGCGTCCAAGGTCTCCAGGATGACCGCCCGCATGGTCCCTCCGCTCACATGGCTTGCTCGGTCGGTATGGTAGCCACGACCCGCCCCTCCCGGCATGTCCGGACCGGAGGGAAATTTCGGCGCCGCGGGTCCCAGCGGGCGAGATCGAGGAACAGGGCCTCGTAACCGGTGAGCCCGCGTTCGATCGTGAAGGCCTGGGCCCGTTCGCGGCCGGCCATGGCGAGGGCGCGAGCGAGCGAGGGGTCTTCGACCACCCGCCGGATCCCGTGGGCCAGGGCGACCGGGTCGCCCGGGGCCACCAGCCACCCGTCGCGGCCCGCCGTGACGATCTCGCGTGGCCCGCAGGGGCAATCGGCCGCCACCACGGGAATCCCCAGGGCCATGGCCTCGATGAGGACGGTGGGGAAGCTTTCAAGCCTGGAAGGCAGCACCAGGGCCCGGGCGCGTGCCAGCAGGGGGAACGGGTTGGGTCGGGCCCCCACGAAGTGGACCCGCTCGGCGACCCCGAGCCCCCGGGCGAGGGCCCGCAGCCGGCCCCCTTCTAGCCCATCCCCGACCAGCGCGAGGTCGAGGTCCAGCTCCGGCGCGATCCTCGCGAAGGCCTCGAGCAGGAGGTCGAGCCCCTTTTCGGGGCTGAGGCGGCCGATCGCGACCAGGTAGGGGCGCGCGATCGCCGGGAGCTCGTCGGTCTCCCGGGCCCGCTCGGCCTCATCACCCGACAGGATGGGGTTGTAGAGCAGGCGGATCCATTCCGTCGGCCACCCGAGGAGGGTGGCGAGGTCCTGCCGCACGCCGGCCGAGATGCCCACGACGGCCGCTGCCTGGCGGTAGAGGCGGGGCAGGACGAGGGGCAGCAGGTGGTCGATCGCTCTCTTGGGGGCATGGGGGTCGCGTTGCCAGCGAGACAGGAGCGAGTGCTCGGCCACCACGACCGGGGTCGTGCTCCCCGCGAGCCGCGCAGCCAGGAGGGCGATCGCGTTGAGGTAGGCCCGTTGGGACAGCAGGATCCCGGAGGGGCGTTCGCGCAGGAAGCGGGCGAGGGCCGGCGCGGCCGAGGCGAAGCGCCGTACTCCGAGGCCCGTCAAGGGCACCGAGGCGCTCAGGGCCGGCAAGAGGGTCCCGGATGCCTGGTTGAGGACCAGGTGGGTGGCCCAGCCTCGTTGCCGGAGGCCCGTCAGCAGGTTCAGCACGATCCGCTCGACGCCGCCCACGTCGAAGCGATCCAGGTAGAAGTAGAGCGGGGGGCGATCGCCCCTCCCGGGCTGAGGCATGCCGATCCCTCCGATCGAGTTGCGTCGATCCTAGAACCGGCCAACCGAACGGCCATCGGCGCCGGTCACGGAATCCCGGCGGTTGCTTGGCTGCTTTGGCCATGGCGGGCGATCGCCCGACCCGTCATGCTGGGGCCGTCGCCGGCGGTAAGCATGCCCGGAAGGGAATCCGGGCTTCCTTGAATCCCCCACCCCTGGGGGCGCGACGCCCAGGAAGGGCTAGTGCCGCGAAGCGCAGGATGCGCGAGAGCGGCTGGGCAGGGGGCGGGGGAAAAGTGAGCCCGGATGGCTCGCCTTCCCTATTTAGCTTCATGCGGAGGGTGGTATGGAGGCCCGTCCAATCTTGATCTCGGCCATGCTGCTCGCCGGCTGCCGCGACCTCCCGGACCACGGGCTGCGGGACCCCCAGCCCCCTCGCCCCATCCAGCGGGGCGCCCAGGCGGTCGCCTTGGCGGACCTGTACGTCTCCCCCACCGGAGACGATGCCTCCTCCGGCACCCGATCGGATGCCCCCTTGGCCACGCTGCAGGCGGCCCTCGACCGTGCCGGGGCCGGGACGACCGTGCACGTGGCCAGCGGGACCTACTTCGGGCAGGCCGTCACGCGGAGCGGCGGCACCCCGGCCCATCCCCTCCTGATCGACGGCCGCGGTGCAACCCTGGATGGCTCCGACCTTCCGTGGTCCCAGGGCAACGACCAGAATCAGGCCCTGCTCGAGCTACGCCACCCGTGGATCCGGGTGCGGGGCCTCGAGGTCGCCCATTCCAGGAACACCGGGATCCTGCTCGCGGCCGACCACCTGACGGTCGCCTCCTGCTCGGTGCATGACACCGAGCGCCACGGCATCAGCTCGGACACCGCCCTCCAGCTCGCCGCCGGCGGCTCCATGATCCAGGACATCACCCTGCGCGACAACGAGGTCTACGCCACGGTCCAGGGCGGAAACGGGGATGGTCAGGCCATCAGCCTGATCGCCGACGGCTTCCGGATCGAGGGCAACCGGGTGCACGACAACGGGGACATCGGCATCGACCTGTGGCTCGGGGCCTGTCACGGCGAGGTGACGGCCAACTTGGTGCACGACAACAACGGGGGCATCTACGTCGACGGCGGCCACGACCTGCGGATCGACGGCAACCGGGTCTTTTCCAACAACCGCAACCCCAACGGCGTGGGCACGGGCATCGGGGTCGCGGCCGAGGACGAGCGCTACCAGACCAGCGACATCTGGGTCTACAACAACCTGGTCTACGACCAGACGGGCCTCGCCTGCTTCCTCTGGGCCCCCCACGACGGCATCAGGGGCGTCGTGTTCGCCCACAACACCCTGGTGCGGGTCGCTCACTGCCTGAGCTTTTCGGGTGGGGGCAACCAGGCCGAGGCCGTCGACAACCTGGGCTTCGCGACCGATCAGGTCGTGGTCGACGAGACGAGCGACTCGACCGTCCGGCTGCACCACAACACATGGCTCATGTCTCCCAAGGGCTTCCAGCACCCCGACGGAGCCGACTTTCGGCTCACGGCCGACTCGCCGGCGATCGCCAAGGGCATCCCCGTCCCCCCCTCCATGGACGACACCGGCCACCCCATCTCGATCGCGTTCGACTTCGCCGGAAACCCTTACGGCCCCATTCCTTGCACCGGGGCCTATCAGGCCCCATCGGGCAATTAGCGCTGCGATCGCCCTCTACAGGGGTGACAATTTCCCCTCCCGGTGAGAGGCTGTGAGAGAACCGTCGCCCGTCGAGAGAGGAGCCCCCATGCGCGCCACCGTCTACCACGGCCCCCGGGACATGCGGGTCGAGGCGGTCCCCGATCCGACCCTCCATGCCCCGACCGACGTCCTGGTCCGGGTGACCCACGCCTGCATCTGCGGGTCGGACCTGTGGCCCTATCGGGGCATCGACGAGATGGGGCCCGGCCGGCGCATGGGCCATGAGTTCATGGGGGTCGTCGAGGCCGCCGGCGTCGAGGTCCACACCCTCAAGAAGGGCGATCGCGTCATCGCCCCCTTCAAGTACTCGGACGGCGCCTGCGACTTCTGCCACGACGGGATCACCACCTCGTGCCGCCACGGGGGCTTCTGGGGAGTCGGCGACGTGGACGGCGGGCAGGGCGAGGCCGTGCGCGTCCCCTACGCCGACGGCACCCTGGTTGCCCTTCCCCCGGCGGTCGAGGGTGACGAGGCCCTCCTCAAGGCCATCCTGCCCCTCACCGACGTCATGGCGACCGGCCATCACGCGGCCGTCTCGGCCGGGGTGGGTCCGGGCAAGACGGTCGCCGTGATCGGGGACGGGGCTGTCGGCCTGTGCGGCGTGCTCGCGGCTCATCGTCTGGGTGCCGAGCGGATCATCGCCCTCGGCCACCATCCGGACCGACTCGCGATCGCCCGGCGCTTCGGCGCGACCGACGTCGTGACGGCCCGCGGCGAGGAGGCGATCGCCCAGGTCCAGGCCATGACGGACGGCGGGGCCCGCTCGGTGCTCGAGTGCGTGGGCACCCAGGCCTCACTCGACACCGCCCTCGCGATCGCCCGCCCTGGGGGCCGCGTGGGCATCGTCGGGGTGCCTCACGGGTCCGAGGGCCTCGGCCTCGGCACCATGTTCATGAACAACGTGACCGTGGGCGGGGGGATCGCCCCCGCCCGCGCCTACCTGCCCGAGCTGCTCGCCGACGTGATCGCGGGCAAGCTCGATCCCTCTCCCGTCCTCGACATGACCGTCGACCTGGAGCACGTGCCGCACGGGTATCGGGCCATGGATGAACGCCGCGCGCTCAAGGTGATGCTGCGACCTTCGTGACGGCGCAGCCTCGGCGGAGCCCCCGCCCCCTGCCCCCGCCCCAAGGGGGTGGGGGACTTTCCCAGCGCTGGACGCGCGGAAAAGGGAAGCGCTGAAGCACGCAGGTCGAGCGCCGCCTCACTTCCATGACCGGATCAGCCTCACGTGCCGCGCGCAGCGCTGGCCATCTTCCCCCACCCCTCTGGGGCGGGGGTTAGGGGGCGGGGGCTCCGCTTAGCCAGGCGATGACCAGGTCGCCCCCACTCCCCACGGACGAGGTTGATCAACGTTGATCAATGTCCCGAGTTGGCGGCCGACCAGTCGCTCGCGAAGGCCTGTCCCAGCTGGCCCACGACCCCCGCGTCGTGCAGCAGGATGCCCAGCTCGCGGTTGACCTCCATCGACTGGCACGAGAGGTTCACCGATCCGATGTAGGCCGCCTTGCCATCCACCAGCACCAGCTTGGCGTGCAGGGTGCCGTTGTTGGGCATCGTCCAGTAGACCGGCTTGAGGTGGTTGGGTAGCAGCACGGGGTCGGACTTCTGCTTCGCGCTCTTGTCGAGCAGGACCTGGACCTTCACCTTGCTCGGCATCGAGCCCAGGAGCTTCGCCACCTGGGCGTCGTTGAACTCTTCGTCCTCGATCAGCACCGACTGCTTGGCCGACTTGATGAGCGCCTCGAGCTTGGTGCGCGCGTTGCCCTCGCCCGAGCCGTCGTCCGGCGAGACCACCAGATTGGGCTGCGACGGCTTGTAGACCGTGTTGGCGATGTCCGCCGCGAAGATCGCCTCGACCTCCTTGACCTCGGAAGCCACCGTGTCGACCACCCCGTATTCGCGGTTGGCCCCGAGCCCCGAGTTCGTCAGGTTGTTGCTCATGATGAGGGCCTCGTTGCCGTCGATCACGAGCGACTTCTCATGGGTCAGGGCAAAGCGGTCGTCGTGGGTCCAGTAGACCTGAGGCTTGGTGTGGGCCTTCGTCGACTTGGCGAGCAGGTCCTTGGCGGCCTCCTGATTGCTCGCGTAGCGAACGGCGTCCCCGTCGACGAGGCCCGGCAAGACCTGGGTCGGGAGCGATGCCTGGCAGCCCGTCGCGAAGCGGTGCTTGACGCTGTGATCGGTGTAGAAGGGATCCTGCTCGAGCAGCACCCGCACGGCCACCCCCTTGTTGGCCGCCCCCGCGAGCCAGGTCACCACCGTCGGATCGTCCAGGGTGTACATGGTCAGGTCAATCGACTTCTTGGCGCGGGAGATGGCGCCCTGGATGGCCGTCGCTCCCGAGCCGTCGGGCTGGGTGAACAGGGTGTAGGGGCCGCCGGCCCCGGCGGCCTCGTAGGGGGTGGGGGCGGTCGGGCCGATCGCCCCCGGCGCTAGCCCGCAGCCGGCCATGATCAAGGGGGGAAGGGCTCCCCCCAGCATGCGCGCGATCGGGTTTCGGTAAGGGCTCATAGGTTCCTTTCTGAGCTTACGTCGGTTATCCCAGGGAAACGCGGGGAGTTTAAGTTGTCTTAGTCATGTTTTAACCTGCGGTTAAGTATAGCTCGCCAACCGTGCGAACTTGCGTCAAAATAGCCGTTCGGGGCGCTAACCCAAGAGGCAGCGGCTCGATCTGTTGATTGATTTGAATAAAATTCGACGTTTTTATATCAATTAAGCCCGCGCGACCACAAGGAGGACCCGTGCCTGAAACGACGACCACGTGGATGCCCCGCTCGGGATTCGAGCAGGTGGGAGGCTTCGTCTGGCTTCCCCGCCTGCTGGACAAGGCCCGCCGGGCCCGCACCGGGGACCTGGGCGAGTACGTGTCCCTCAATCGCGGCGGCATGGATGGCATCTGGCTGCGCCGCCTGAAGGTCTCTCCCGACTCGATCCGGGCCTGGGTGGCCGAAGGGCTCGACGACGGGGCGATCGCCGAACGCCTCGGCGAGGCCTGCGGCATGGACCGCGCGGCCCGCGAGCAGTTCTCGCGGCGCTTCGTGGGCATGCTCGGCGCCGTGTTCGCCATGATCGACGCCGAAGAGGGGCGCCGCCCCTTCACCTTCGGCCTGCGCCTGGTGCGGGCGATCCTGAACCTCCTGCCCTGAGCCCCGCGCCCAACCCCTCGCTGATCTCTTGGCCAACTTGCCGTAAGGGTCCGATCCGTTTCTTCGCTACCGTCCCTGGATGACGCGGCGCGCCGGTCGCGTCCCGCCAGGGAAGGAGGCGACCGATGGGGGGCCGCTTGGGGGTCGCGGGGGTCCTGGTCTCGGCCTTGTTCGTGGGGCCCCTGGGCGCGCTGGCCCTCTCCGAGCCCGCCGCTCTCGGGCCTCCTGCCCTTCGCGGCACTAGGGCATCCTTGCCCGTCGCCGCCCCCACCGAGGGCACCTGGCACCTGGTCGCGATCGACCTCCAGGGCTGCCATCGGATCCCGAGCGCACGGATCCGCGCGCAGCTCGGCCTCCAGGAGGGCCGCGACGTCTCGGTCTCGGAGCTGAGGGCCGCCATCACTCGGGTTGCGGCCATGGGGACTTTCCAGGCGATCGCCCCTCGCCTCGAACCGGCCATGCTGGGCGGTTTCCGGCTGGTGCTCGTCGTGCGCGAGAATCCCGTTCTCACGGGGATCGAGGTGGTGGGCGCCCGGCACCTGTCGCCTGCCGAGGTCGAAAGCGCCTTCCACACGCAGGTGGGCCAGGTGGTCGCGGTGCCGGCGGTCCGGGAGGCTCTGGGCCGACTTCAGGAGCGCTACGCCCAGGACGGTCTCATCCTGGCGCGAGTCGTGCTCCGCGGGCTGAGCGCCGCGGGCCGGCTCCGGCTCGAGGTCCGCGAGGGGGTGGTCGAGCACCTTGCGATCACGGGCAATGAGCGCACACAGGAGTACGTGATCCGGCGCGAGCTCACCCTGAAGCCGGGGGAGCTCGTCACCCGCGACCTGCTCGCCGGGGACCTGGCGCGGCTCGGCCGGCTCGGCTTCTTCGACGACGTGAAGCCCGTCGCGACTCCGGCGAGCGGCAGCCTGGGCTACGACCTCACTTTCCAGGTGACCGAGCGCAACACCGGACGGCTCTCGACCAACGCTGGCTGGAACGCGGTCGACGGGCCGCTCGCGGCCCTCAGCGTGGGCAACACCAACTTTCTCGGCCGCGGGGAGAGCGTGAGGCTCGGCTTTTCCGCGAGCCGTCTCTTCGATCCCGTCAACCGGACCATGCTGGCCGAGGCGAGCTTCTTCGAGCCCTGGCTCGACGATCGCCGCACCAGCCTGGGCGCCGAGCTCTACCTGCGGCGGCTCTACAACCCCTTCGCCCCCATGCCGGACGGCTCCCTGGGCTTTCAGGAACAGCACCTCGGCGCGAGCCTCACCCTCGGCAAGCCCCTCTTCGGGGATCCCGTGGCCACCCCGTGGCGGGGGATGCTGACCCTCAAGGGGGAGCAGACGGCGATCGCCCAGGCCGACGCACAGGGCCACCGTCTCGACCGACCCGCCGCGACCGCCTCGGGCACGGGACGTGACCTCGGGGTGTCGGTCTCCCTGGGACTTGCCTACGACACGCGCAACGGGGCCTTAAGTCCCACGGATGGCTGGTTCTTCAAGGCGGTGGCCGAGCAATATGTCCCTTTTTCTTTCGACCTCAAGCTCACCCGGCTCGTGCTCGAGGGGGATCGCTTCACGGCCCTCGCGCCGGGCCTGACCCTCGCCTTGAGCAGCCGCCTGGGCACGGTCCTGGACCCCTGGCACGGCGGTATCCCGCTCTATCAGCGCTTCTTCTCGTACGGCGACCAGCTCATGCGGGGCTGGCCCGACGGATCGCTCAACGGCACGAGCTTCGCGCTCGCCACGCTCGAGGGGCGCTTTCCCCTCGTCGGGAGGCTATCCGGCGTCGTATTCGGGGATACGGGGGCGTTCTGGGGAGGGGACGGGCGATCGCCTACCTGGGCCTCCTTGCGCAGCGGCTATGGCCTGGGGGTGCGGATCGACACCCCCATGGGGCTCCTCCGGGCCGATTACGGGCTGAATCGTTGGGGATCGGCCGGCCTGTTCTCGATCGGCATCGGGCAACGGTTCTGACCGAGGGACCTCAGTCCCCTGGTGACGTCATGGCGATTAGAGGGATCGGGGTGAAGATAGGTCGGCCTCACAACTAGACTTGCGGCCTTCTGGGTAGGATGGGAGCAGGGAGGGGAACCCGTGCCCACTACCCGAGGGGCCTCACCGCCCGAGCTTTGCCTGGCGGTTCTCGAGGCCATCGAACAACCCGGCTTGCTGGTCTCCGCCGAGGACCGGGAGATCGTCTATGCCAACTCGGCCGCGCGACAGCTCCTGGGCCCCGAAGCGGGTTGGTCTGGGCGTCCGCTCGTCGAGGTCTTCGACCTGCTCGGACCACCGGACTCCCCGGAATCCGGCCCCTGGCGGCATGAGTCGGGCCAGCTCCAGACCTACTGGACCGGGAATCTGAAGGCCCTCGAAGGACTGGACGGGTTTCGGCTGGTAAACCTGTGCCCGGTCGGATCGGTCGGCCCGGCTTGCCGCGTGGGTCCGCAGTACGAGCTCTTCTTCGAAACCCTGCTCGAGCAGTTGCCGATCGTCACCTACGTCTTCACGGCCGACCGCCTGCCGATCTACGTGAGTCCCCGGTACGCGGAGGTCTTCGAGCTGGATCCCCGATCCTGGTATCACGAGCCCAGGGCTTGGCTGTCGCGGGTCCATTCCGACGATCGCCGGATGGTCCAGGGCGCGCTGGGCAAGGAGGTAAAAGGGTTCGAGTACCGGATCGTCCGGACGGATGGCGAGATCCGCTGGCTGCGGGCCTTCAGCTCCCACATCCTGGGCCAGGCCGGGTCGGCCTATCTCTTCGGCTTCGTCCTCGACGTGACGGAAGAGCTGCGGACCATGGCGGAACTGCGGGCCAGCGAGGAGCGATACCGGCAGCTGGTCGAGCAGTCTCCGGACATGATCGCCCTGCATCGGAATGGGCGCTACGTCTACCTCAACCAGGCGGGCATGCGCCTGCTGGGAGTCGAGCAGCTTTGCGACTTCGTCGGGCTTCCGGTCCTCGACATCGTGAGTCCGGAGTTCCGGGACGTCATCACGGCGCGCATCCGGGCTCTCGCCGAACACCCCGTCAATCCCGTCATGGAGCTGCGCATGAGGCGCCTGAACGGGGAGACCTTCCATGCCGACGCGACGAGCGCGAGCGTCCACTTCGAGGGACAGCCGGCCGTGCAGATCGTCGTGCGGGAAACGACCGAGCGTCAGCGGTCCACCGAGCTGACGCGCCGTAACCAGGAGCTGATGAACGAGGCCCAGCGGATCGCCAACCTGGGCCACTGGGAGGTGGCCTTCGATCCTCGGGTCGTTTCCTGGTCGGATCAGCACTACCGGATCCTGGGCTACGAACCGCAGGAGGTGGAAGCGGGCCTCGACGCCCTCTTGGCCAGGATCCATCCCGACGATCGGGGGCACTTCCAGCAGCACATCGACCATCAGGGGGACTCGGAGGTCACGGTGCGGGTGGTCTGGCCGAGCGGAGAGGTGAGGCACGTGCTCGCGACGAAGCACCTCATCACGGGTCCGTCCGGGAAGCGCGAGCGCATGATCGGTACCCTGCACGACATCACCGAACGGCGTCAGGTCGAGACCCAGCAGATCGAGATCGAGACCCTGTCTCGCATGAACGAGTTGAAGGACCTGTTTCTGAGCACGGTCTCGCACGAGTTGCGTACCCCGCTGACCGCCATCAAGGGGGCGACCTACGTGCTCGGCCGCTCGTCGCTGGATTCCGAGCAGCAGAGCATGGTCGCCATCGTCGCCCGCCACACCGAGCGCTTGGGCCGCCTGGTCAACGACGTGCTGGACCTCTCGCGCCTGGAGTCGGGCAAGACTCGCTTCGATCGGCGTCCCGCGGACCTGGCCGGGTTCGCCCGTCAGGTGGCCCAGGACTTCACGGCGGCCTTCGCGGAGAAGGGCCTGCAGGTTCGCCTCGAGCTCGCTCCCGCCTGCGCGCTGATCGACCGGGACGCCATGACCCAGGTGCTCGTCAACCTGCTCTCCAATGCGGCCAAGTTCACCGAATCCGGGGGGCGGATCGTCATCCGGACCCGGGCAGAGGACGGTCTGGCCTGGCTGGAGGTCGAGGATACGGGCTGCGGGATTCCGCCCGAGTTCCACGACAAGCTGTTCTCGAAGTTCTTCCAGGTCGAACAGGGCCTGACCCGCTCTCCAGGTGGCACGGGCCTCGGGCTCGCCATTTGCAAGTGGATCGTCGAGGAGGGGCACCAGGGGGCGATCGCCGTGGATAGCCAACCTGGCCGCGGATCCACCTTCACCGTGACGCTCCCGCTCACCTGCGGGAGCGACGGGGGTTGGGGAGAGGGGGCATGACCATGACCAAACGCATCCTCATCGTCGAGGATGAGCCCGATCTGGCCTTCATCCTGAAGGCCTTCCTGCTTTCGGAGGGATACGACGTGGAGATCGCGGAGGACGGGGTCGACGGGGTCGAGGCGGCCCAGGCCAACCCCCCCGACCTGATCCTCATGGACGTCATGATGCCCGAGATGAACGGCTATCAGGCCTGTCGGCTGATCAAGAGCGATCCGCTCACCCAGGGCGTTCCGGTCATCATGCTGACCGCCAAGACCTACCAGACCGATCGCTACTGGGGGCTCGAGGCGGGAGCCGACGAGTACCTGACCAAGCCCTACGACGAACGACTCATCCTGAGCAAGATCCGCTCGATGATCGGAGCCTGACTTGGAGGAGCCTCCTGCCGACCTGGACGAGCTCAGGCGCACGGTCGCGGAGCAAGCGGCCGAGCTGGAGAGGCTGCGGGCCCAGGTTGCGAAGGGGGAAGCCCGCAAGCGAATCCTGGCTCAGCTCAACAAGCTGCTCGACGATCAGCTGTTCGAGACCCAGTTGATCTTGGAAATCACGCGCTCCACCTATGGCTCGACCTGCCTCGACGAACTGGTCGAGACCCTGTTCGGTTTGCTCGCCCGCGTGCTGCAGGAAACCTGGTGCGCGCTGGTGATCGACCTGGGGTCCGAGTTCCGGATCTTCCGTTCCGGAACCTTGCCCGCCCAAGACGAGCAAACGCTGCGCGAAGCCACGGCGCTGCTTCGTGCCGGCATCCTGCTGGACGAGCCGGGGATCCTCCTGCGCCCGCTGCGGACCAACCAGGCCCAGATCGGCGCCTTGCTGACCCCCGTCCTCGAAGACCGGCGCAGCGAGCGCCTCCTCGAGCTGTTCTGCTTCCACGTGGTGGTCCCGATCGAGCGCATGATCATGCTGGGCCGGCTTCAGGCGGCCGACAAGGCCAAGGATGAGTTTCTGCGCACCATCTCGCACGAGCTGCGCACCCCGCTCAACATCGTGAAGGGGTTCGCCTACCTCCTGAAGTCGGGTCAAGACCCGGAAAGCCCGCAGGCCGACTGGATCGACCAGATCCACGACAGCGCCCGGCACATGGAGGGTCTGGTGACCGACCTCTTGGACTACTCGGCCATGCAGGCCGGCCGCCTCAGCCTGCATGTCGAGTCCCTGGAATTTGCCCAGATTGCCGAGCAGTTGTCGGCTCAGATGGGGCCGATCCTGGCCCCGAAGCAGCAGCGCCTCACCTTTGAGGGCACGGAGGGGACCCGGATCCTCGCCGACCACAAGCGGCTCCTGCAGATCCTGTTCAACCTGGTCTCCAACGCGAGCAAGTACGGCCCGGAGGGAAGCCCCATCTCGGTGCGCCTCGAGACCCGGGGCAACCGCGTGCGCCTCTCCGTCAGCAATGAAGGGCGGGGGCTGACCGACGAGGAGCGTTCGCACCTGTTCACGGCGTTTCAACGCCTCGATCAGCACCAGTCGATCGGGGGCATCGGGCTCGGGCTCACCATCTCGAAGAGCCTGGTCGAGGCCTCGGGCGGCGAGATCGGGGTGGAGAGCGAGCCGGGACAGGGAACCTCGTTCTGGTTCACCCTGCCGCTCGCGAAGGAGCCCAAGCATGCCCAATAGGGAAATTGGGCTTCCTCTATCCCCCACACCTCGGGGCGGGGGCCAGGGGGCGGGGGATCAGCGAGCCCGGATGGCGAGCCTTCCCTGTTAGCGGACGAAACGCTTGACCACGCTCAGCAGCTGATCGGGCTGAAAGGGCTTGACGATCCAACCGCTCGCGCCGGCGGCCTTGCCCTCGTTCTTCTTGTCCTCCTGCGATTCGGTCGTGAGCATGAGGATCGGCACGAACTTGCACTTGGGGATCTTCTTGACCTCCCGGATGAAGGTGAGGCCATCCATGACCGGCATGTTGACGTCGCTGATGATAAGGGCGGGCAACTGTCCGTCGTCCATCAGCTTCTGAATGGCGGCGAGGCCCTGCTGCCCGTCGCCCGCGGCGACGACGCCGAAACCCTCTTGCTTGAGGCACAGCTCGAGCGACATCTGGATGGTCCGCGAGTCGTCCACGACGACCACCGTCTTGTCCACGTCTGATCCTTTCGTTGCGGCCGTTCAGGCCATCAGCCGATCGAGCGCCGAGAGGAAGCCCGGGATCTCGAGCGGCTTGGTGAAGTAGTCCACGAACCCGTTGGCCCTGGCCCGCTTCTCCTCCTCTTGCAGGGCGAAGGCGGTCACCGCGACCACGGGGATCCCGGCGGTGGCCGGGTCGGCCTTGAGCTGGCGGGTCGCCTCGAACCCGTCGATCCCGGGGATCTGCAGGTCCATGAGGATCAGGTCCGGCCGGAACTCCTGGGTCGCCCCCCGCACGGCCATGCCATCGGCCACACCGCGGGTCTCGTAGCCCCGGCTCTTGAGCAACTCCTGCAGGAGCTTCATGTTGGAGGCGTGGTCTTCGACGATCAGGATGCGTTTGCTCGGCATGGGGTCTCCTAAAACAGGGTGATGTCTCCGGGGGCTTCAGGGGCCGTGGGCTGGATGCCCAGGTGGCGGATGGCTCGATCCCGTTCGGTCTCGGAGGTCATCCGGCGGACGATGCGCTCGCCCCAGTCGCCTTCGAAGGGAGCGTCTCCGGCCCGTTCGGCGAGCGCCGTCAAGCTTCGGCGCAGGCCATCAGCCTCCTCGAGCCAGGCCGTGAGCGCGGGGCGCTGATAGTGGCGCTCGGGGACAGGGGCGAAGACCTCGGTGAGCTCGGCGATCATCGCCCGGATCTGGTCGGCTTCGAGCCGAAAGAGGCGTCCGATCGCGCCCTCGGGCTTCCCGCCCGCCTCCTGCAGGTCGAGCAGGACGTGGCCGAGCACCTGCTGCGACAGGTCATCCGCCTGCAGGCAGCGGAGCAGGTTCGGCTGCTCGTCGCTCGAAGCCTTCATCAGGGCGTCCGCGACCGGCTCGAACAGCCGGGTGGCGCTCGCGATCAAGGCCTGAACCCCCGGCAACACCGTCGACCGGTCGGATGGCGGCGCGAGGGCGGGGACCTCCCGGGTGATCGTGACCTCGGGGAGGGGCGTCACGACAGGCGGCGGGACCTCGGGCGTGGTCGCTATTGACCAGCGTCCTGCTCCCGAGGGATCCCGATCCACCATCGCCTGCCACCAGCCGACGATCCGTTGCTTGAGCTGGGTGATGGTCTGGCCCATGTCGTGGGTCAGCGTCTCGTTGTGGCGGGTATCGCTCAGGACGGCCTGGGCGGAGTCGATCTGCTCGACGGCGGCGAAGGTGACGGACCGCGAGAAGGTGGACAGGTTGTCGAGCGATTCTTGGGCCTGGCCGAGCAGGGTCTCCTGGTCGCGCAGCTCGCTCGCGATCGCCCCCGCGAGCTGGGTGGTCTCCTCGATGGAGCGGGCCATGGCCTCGCTCTTGGTTCTCTGTTCGTCGCTCGCCCCGGCAATCTGGGTGACGACCTCGGCCGTCTCGACGAAGGCCTGCTGGATGGCCGAGAGGGCCTCTCCCGAGCGTGCCGAGCGCTCTTCGCCCACGGCGACGGCCGCCACCCCGCGGCGCACCGAGTCGGTGGCCTGGGCGCTCTCTTGGTTGAGGCGCTTGATCAGCCGGGTGATGTCGCGGGTGGCCGTGCTCGACTTCTCGGCGAGCTTGCGGACCTCGTCGGCCACGACGGCGAAGCCTCGGCCGTGCTCGCCGGCCCGGGCCGCCTCGATGGCGGCGTTGAGGGCCAAGAGGTTGGTCTGGTCCGCGATGTCGTCGATGAACTCGGCGATCGACTCGATCTCTCCGGCCGCCCCCTGCACCCGCTCGACGGCCAGGTTGATGCCCTGCATGACCTGCGAGACCTCGAGCATGCCCGCGACCACTTCTTGAACGGCCGCCGCCCCCGCCTGGGTGACTCCGAGCGCCTGATTGGAGCGCTCGCGCAGGGTCAATGCGCTCGATGCGACCCCGCCGATCGCCCCTGCCAGGCTGGTATTGGCCTCATGGTTGGCCATGGTGAGCTCGTTCAATCGCTTGAACCGCTCCGAGACCACCCCGATCGACTCGAAGAGGCGAACGAGCACCTGGCCGGCGTCGTCGGTCGACCGGGTCAGGCCGCTCACGTCGGCGAAGACCTGGTCGATGCCCGCGGAGAGCTGGGTCATGCGGGTGGCCGTCTTGCCGCTCGCCGTGTACAGGATCTCGGAGGCCAGCATGAGGTTCTGGAACTCGTCCAGAAGTTCCTTGGCCTCGTGGCCCGCGCGCTGCAGCAAGGCTTCATCAACCGAGGGGGGTTCCGGTGCCGGGGGGGGGACGGGTTCGGCCGGAGGTCTCGCCCGTTGACCGAGCCGCCAGCCGATAGCGAAGGCGACCATGGCCGCGATCAGCGCCGTCAGAGCCAGGTTGAGCACGGAGCCCCCCTTCCGTCGGGTTGCGAAGCCATCCCCTTACTTACCCGTAACGGTAGGCCGTTATCCGGGATTCGGAGGGATCGGGACCCATGGCCCTGCGCGGGGAAAAGCGGCATGAGGGATGGGGATCAGGCTGGGCCATCGTTTGAGACCACTGTGCTGACCTGCTTTGGGGGCCGGTAGGGAGGACCATTGTCCTGTCTATCAGTCCCTTTCGCGTCCGTCGTGCAACAGGGGCCGGAGAGTTGGGTATGACCTCCAGGACGCTTTGTCGCCGATTCGGGAGGAGAGATGTCACTCGAGATACGGGCCTGCGAGGATGGGACGATCGCCCTTTCGGGCGATCTGAGTATCTATGACGCCGCGACGACGAAGGCCGAGCTGTTGCCATGGTTGGAGCGGGCGCTGGAGCGGGACACCGTCCGGTTGGATCTCTCTCAGGTGACGGAGCTGGATGGCGCCGGCTTGCAACTCCTGGTCATGGGCAAGCACCTGGCAGCCGAGAAGGGAAGACCCTTCCGGCTTGAGGCTTGCAGCGCCGCCGTGTCCCGCGTCCTCGACCTGCTGCATCTCGACCCTTCCCTGGATCCCCGCTAGGCCTCCACCAGAGGAGCCCCATGTCACACGATTCTATCCTGCAGGCCTTCTTCGTCGAGTGCCAGGAGCTCTTGCTCGACATGGAGAGCCAGCTCCTGAGCCTCGAGAAGTCTCCGGACGACCAAGAGGCCATCAACGCCGTGTTCCGGGCGGCCCACACGATCAAGGGCTCGGCGGGCATGTTCCAGTTCGAGGAGATCGTGGCCTTCACCCATGTGGTCGAGAGCCTGCTCGACGAGATCCGGAGCGGATCCCGGCCCCTCACCGGCGACCGCGTTGCCCTGTTTCTCGAGTGCGGAGACCACCTCGGGCGCCTGGTCGAGCGGGCCAAAGGCGAGGTCACGGAGAAGGACTCCGCGCTCGAGCGGGCTCAAGGGGAGCTGCTCGAGCGCCTCGGGGCCTGCATGGCCTCGGCTTCCACCGCCTCGACCGAGGCGATCCGGCCACCCGTCGGCGGCGAAGGGATCTGGCACCTCAGCATCCGCTTCGACCCCGACATGATGCGCCAGGGGCTCGATCCCGTCTCGTACTTGCAGTACCTGGCCGACTTCGGGGAGATCATGTCGGTGGCGGTCCTCTGGGAGGCCATGCCGGGCGCGGCCGAGATGGATCCCGAGACCTGCTACATGGGTCTCGAGATCGGCCTCCTGACCTCGGCCTCCAAGGAGGCGCTCGAAGGGGTCTTCGAGTTCGTCAAGGACGGCAGCCTGATCCGGATCCTGCCCCCGTCGAGCCAGGTGGCCGATTACCTGGCCCTCATTCGCGAGCTGCCCGAAGACAACCGCAGGCTCGGCGAGATCCTGGTCGCTTGCGGGGCGCTCACCAAGGGCGAGCTCGAGGCCGGCCTCAAGTTGCAGGGCGCCATGCCCGAAGCCGCCCCTCCACTCGGCGAGATCCTGGTCGAGCACCAGCTCGTGCAGCAGACGGTCGTCGAGGCGGCGCTCGAGAAGCAGGCGCAGGTCCGCGACAGCAAGATCCGCGAGGCGAGCACCATCCGGGTCGATGCCCACAAACTCGACCACCTGATCAACCTGATCGGCGAGCTCGTGATCGCGGGTGCCGGGGCCTCGCTCGCGGCCGAGCGCGCCGGCCAGACCGACCTCCTGGAGGCGACCAACCTGTTGGCGCGGCTGGTCGAAGAGGTGCGCGACAGCGCCCTCACCCTGCGCATGGTGCCCATCGGGGACACCTTCAACCGCTTCCAGCGCCTGGTGCGGGACGTGAGCAAGGAGCTCGGCAAGGAGATCGACCTCGTCATCACTGGGGGCGAGACCGAGGTGGACAAGACGGTCGCCGAGAAGATCAGCGACCCCTTGGTCCACCTCATCCGCAACGCGATCGACCACGGCATCGAGCCCGCGACGAGCCGTTTGGCCAGGGGCAAACCCGCCCGCGGCACCCTGACCCTCAACGCCTACCACGAGTCGGGCACCATCGTGATCGAGGTGAAGGACGACGGGGCGGGCCTCGACCGCGATCGCATCCTCCAGAAGGCGATCGCCCGCGGCCTCGTGTCCCTCAACCAGGCGCTCAGCGATCAGGAGGTCTACCAGCTCATCTTCGAGCCGGGTTTCTCGACGGCCGAGGTGGTGACCAACCTCTCGGGGCGCGGGGTTGGCATGGACGTGGTGCGGCGCAACATCTCGGCCCTGCGCGGCACCATCGACCTCGACAGCCAGCCTGGCAAGGGCACGGCCATGCGGATCCGACTGCCGCTCACGCTCGCCATCATCGACGGCTTCCTGGTGGGGGTGGGCGATTCCAGCTTCGTGCTGCCGCTCAACGTGATCCTCGAGTGCGTCGACCTGCCTCAGGAGGACGCCCAGCGGCACTATCTCAACCTTCGCGGCGAGGTCCTGCCGTTCGTGCGCCTGCGCGATCTGTTCCAGATCGAGGGGCAACCGGGCAAGCGCGAGAGCGTCGTGATCGTCCAGTACGGGGATCAGAAGGCGGGCTTCGTCGTCGATCGCCTGCTGGGCGAGTTCCAGACCGTCATCAAGCCGCTGGGTCCCATGTTCCAGCACCTCAAGGGCATCGCCGGGTCGACTATTCTTGGCAACGGAGAGGTCGCCCTGATCCTGGACGTCGCGGCCCTGGTGGGCCGGGTGATCCAGCAAGAGACTCGCACCGCCTCGGACTGAGCCACGCGCCGTCCCGTCGCACCCCGGGCCGTCCGCCCGAACCAAGGAAAAGGAGAACGCCATGATCCGGAACCTCAAGATCGGGACTCGGCTGGGGGCCGGGTTTGCCCTGGTCGCCCTGCTGCTGGTCCTGGTCGCGGGGATCGGCCTTTCCCGCCTGATCAGCCTCAACAACGCCCTGCAGGCGATCACCGGGCAGCACCTGCCAAAAGAGCGCCTGGCCTACGACGTGAAGGTCAACAACCTCAACGCGGGGCTCTACCTGCGGGACATGGTGCTGGCCACCGATCCGAGCCGGGTCGTGGAGTACCGGAGCCTGGTCAACGAGGCCAGCGCCAAGAACAGAGAGGATCTCGATCGCCTCGACAAGCTGATCGACACGACCGAGGGGCGCAAGCTCTTCTCGGAGATGAACGACGCCCGTAAGACCTACACCGACGAGCGCGTCAAGGTCATGGACCTCCTGGTGGCGGGCAAGAAGCAGGAAGGCCTCAACGAGCTGCACCAGAAGGCCTTCCCGCTGCTCAAGGCCTACGGCGGCTCGCTCGACAAGCTGCTTGATTTCGTCAACACCCGGATCGACACGGCGTCCAAGGAGGCCAACGACGAGTTCGCCCAGGCCCGCAGCCAGATCGTCGGTCTGAGCGTGCTGGCCTTGCTGGCCGCGATCGCCCTCGGCGTCTGGTTGACCCGCGGCATCGTGCGCCCCCTGGAGAAGGCCGTGACGGCGGCCAACTCGCTAGCCGAGGGGGACCTGACGACCCGGATCGAGTCCGACTCGACGGACGAAACGGGCCGCATGCTCGCGGCCATGCGCGACATGACCGAGCGCCTGACCATGGTCATCTCCGAGGTGCGCAGCTCGGCTGAGGCCCTGTCGAGCGCCTCGGAGGAGGTGTCGGCGACGGCCCAATCGCTCAGCCAGGCCTCGAGCGAGCAGGCGGCGAGCGTCGAAGAGACCAGCGCCTCGCTCGAGCAGATGACGGCCTCCATCGCCCAGAACACCGAGAACGCCAAGGTGACCGACGGCATGGCGACCTCGGCCGCCAAGGAGGCCCAGGAGGGCGGGGAGGCCGTGCGCCTGACGGTCGAGGCGATGAAGAGCATCGCGGGCAAGATCGGGATCGTCGACGACATCGCCTACCAGACCAACCTCTTGGCCCTCAACGCGGCCATCGAGGCGGCCCGGGCCGGCGAGCACGGCAAGGGCTTCGCGGTGGTGGCGGCCGAGGTCCGCAAGCTCGCCGAGCGCAGCCAGGTGGCCGCTCAGGAGATCGGTGAGCTCGCGACCAACAGCGTCCAGATGGCCGAGCGGGCGGGTCAGCTGCTCGCGACCATCGTGCCCTCCATCACCAAGACCTCCGACCTCGTCCAGGAGATCGCCGCCGCCTCCGAAGAGCAGAGTTCGGGCGTGGGACAGCTCAACACGGCCATGAGCCAGCTCAACCAGATCACCCAGCAGAATGCTTCGAGCTCCGAAGAGCTCGCTGCGACGGCCGAGGAGATGAGCGGCCAGGCCGAGCAGCTGCAGCAGCAGATGAGCTTCTTCAGGGTGGGCGGGAACGAGTCCGGCCAGCGACGCGTCGCCGTCACGGCCAAGCGGACGGTCGACAAGGTGGTGCCGGCCAAGCTCGCCATCCCGGCCAAGACCCCCGCGCGCGGCGACGACGACTTCGTCCGGTTTTAGGGGTGGGCGCCATGGAGCACCAGCAGTACCTGTCCTTCGACCTGTCCGGAGAGACGTTCGCCATCGGCATCCTGCACATCAAGGAGATCATCGAGTACGGCCGGCTCACGGTCGTGCCCATGATGCCCCCGTTCATCCGCGGCGTGATCAACCTGCGGGGCTCCGTCGTGCCCGTGGTGGACCTCTCGGTCCGCTTCGGGCGAGACCGGACCGAGGTCCAGCGCCGTACCTGCATCATCATCCTCGAGGTCGAGGCGGGGGAGGCCCGCCAGGACATCGGGGTGATGGTCGATGCCGTCAACGAGGTGCTCGAGATCGGTGACGACGAGATCGAGCCGCCGCCCAGCTTCGGCACCGGGATCCGGGCCGAGTTCATCCACGGGATGGGCAAGCAGGACGGCCGCTTCCTCATCATCCTGAACGTGAACCGCCTGCATTCGGCCGAGGAACTCTCCGCCCTCGACCAGGCCGGGCAGCTAGCCGCCTCCTAGGTTCTGGGTATGTTTCCTTCGGGAAGCAGAGAAGGGGGGCGAGACTTGACGGCCTCGACGCTCAGCGATCGCGAGTTCGAGCAGATCCGGCACCTGCTTTACGAGCAGGCGGGCATCAGCCTATCACCAGGGAAGAAGGCCCTGGTGATAGGCCGCCTCGCCAAGCGGTTGCAGGCCCACGGGCTCGACAGCTTCGGCGACTACTTCTCGCTGCTGACCGATCGCCGGCACGGCGACGAGCTGACCACAGCGATCGACCTGCTCACGACCAACGAAACCTACTTTTTCCGGGAGCCCAAGCACTTCGAGTTCCTGCGCCAGGAGATCCTGCCGAAGGTTCGGCCCGGGCGGACGTTTCGGGTCTGGAGCGCCGCGAGCTCCTCGGGGGAGGAGGCCTACTCGATCGCGATGACCCTCGCAGACGCCCTGGAGGGCCATCCGTGGGAGGTGGTGGGCTCGGACCTCAGCACCCGGGTGCTGGAGCGGGCCCGTGCGGGCGTGTATCCGATGCCCCGGGCCAAGGACATTCCCGATCCTCTGCTCAAGCGGTGCTGCCTCAAGGGGGTCCGCTCGCAGGAGGGATCCTTCGCGATCGATCCGGACCTGAGGCGCCGCGTCAGCTTCCTTCAGGTCAACCTGATCGAGGCGTTGCCGCAGCTGGGCGAGTTCGACCTCGTCTTCCTGCGCAACGTCATGATCTACTTCGACCACTCGACCAAGCAGCAGGTCGTGCAGCGGGTCGTCTCGACCCTGAGGCCCGGGGGAACCCTCTTCATCGGCCACTCCGAGGCCCTTCACCCCCTGAATCCGGCCCTCTCGGTCGTGCGCCCGTCGATCCTGCGTAAGAGGCTCTCATGACGACAGACACGGCGATCCGCCAGGTCTTCCTGCAGCCGGGAGATTGGCATTTCGGCGATCGCGCGACCCGCATCTCGACGCTTCTGGGCTCGTGCGTCTCGATCACCCTCTGGCACCCGCGCCTGCTCGTGGGGGGCATGTGCCACTACATGCTGCCCAGGGGGGATGGCCGTCGAGATCGGGCGCTCGACGGGCGGTACGCCGACGAGGCCTTGCAGCTCCTGCTCATGGCGGCCCAACGCGCGGGAGCGAAGCCCGAGGAGTTGCAGGTCAAGCTGTTCGGCGGCGGGGACATGTTCGAGGCCTCCGGCGCCACGATCCACGTCTCGGCGCAGAACGTCTCGGCCGCGCGCGACCTGGCGCGCCGACACGGCTTGCGGGTGGTCTCGGAGGACCTCGGGGGGATCGGGCACCGGCACCTGCGGTACGAGGTCGGGAGCGGGGCCGTCTGGGTCAAGCACGCGCGCCGGACCCTGTCCATGGGGGGCGCGTGATGGGCGACATCCGGGTGTTCGTGGTCGACGACTCGGCCGTCGTGCGGCAGGTGATCACGCAGGTTCTCTCGCAGACGCCGGGGATCCAGGTCATCGGCTCGGCGGCCGATCCCCTGTTCGCGCTCGATCGGATGAACAAGGACTGGCCCGACGTGCTGATCCTGGACATCGAGATGCCGCGCATGGACGGCCTGACCTTCCTGCGCAAGCTCATGGCCGAGCGGCCCACGCCGGTCGTCATCTGCTCGACCCTGGCCGAGAGGGGCACCGAAACGGCCATGCAGGCCCTCGCGGCCGGGGCCGTCGGGATCATCACGAAGCCGACCGTCGGGCTCAAGGGTTTCTTGACCGAGGCGGCCGCCGAGTTCGCCCACGCGGTCCGCTCGGCCGCCCATGCCAACCTCAAGCGCATGCCCTCCCCGCTTCCCGTGACGAGGCCGGCCGAGAAGGCCCCCGTGGCCGCGATGGCCCGGACGACGGATCGGGTGGTCGCGATCGGCACCTCGACGGGCGGCACCCAGGCCCTCGAAGTGGTCCTGCGGGCCCTGCCTCCGGTCACGCCCCCCATCGTGATCGTCCAGCACATGCCCGAGAAGTTCACGACCTCGTTCGCGGCGCGTTTGAACCAGCTCTCGGCGATCGAGGTGCGCGAGGCGCAGAACGGCGATCGTCTCCTTCCCGGCCGCGCCCTCATCGCCCCGGGCGGCCTGCACATGGTGCTCAAGCGCAGCGGAGCCCAGTACTACGTCGAGGTCCTCTCGGGCCCCCCCGTGAACCGGCACCGGCCCTCGGTGGACGTGCTGTTCCGCTCGGTCGCGAAGACCGCGGGCAAAAATGCCGTGGGCATCCTCATGACCGGCATGGGCAACGACGGGGCCATGGGGCTCAAGGAGATGAAGGACGCGGGCGCCCAGACCATGGCCCAGGACGAGGCCACCTGCGTCGTCTACGGGATGCCCAAGGAGGCGGTGAAACTCGGAGCGGTCGATCGCTCGCTCGCCCTGGGGGCGATCGCCCCCGAGATCGCGCGGCTCGTCTAGACCGAGGGCTCGTCCTGCTTCATGGGCACGAGCAGTTCGGCGGCAAGCCTGGCTACGATCGCCGTGGCGACGGCCTCGTAGGTGGTTTCGCCCTTCACGAACACCCCGTCCGCCCCGAGCTCGAGGGCTTGGTCCCGCGCGTCGGAGGAGCCCACGATGGTGCAGACGAAGATGGGTACCTGGCGCAGGGCCGGGTTGGCCTTGAGGCGCTCGAGCACCTCGAAGCCGTCCAGATGCGGCATGAGGAGGTCGACCACGATGAGGTCCGGGACCTGCTTGATGGCGGCGGCGATGCCCTCGTAGCCGTTCGTCGAGAGCGTGGCCGAGATGCCCGATCGGCCGAGCAGGTCGGCCAGGACCTGGTTGCCCTCGGCCTCGTCGTCGATGAGCAGGACCCTGGCCGCGCAGGTCGTCTGGTCACCGACGAGGAGGGGCAGGTGGACCGTGAAGGTCGAGCCCTCACCCTCGGTGCTGTCGAAGGAGATGAAGCCGTAGTGGCCCTCCTCGACGATCGCCTTGCAGATGGCGAGGCCGAGGCCGGTGCCGCCCGTGCGGCGCGTGGCCGAGCCGTCGACCTGGTAGAACTTGGAGAAGAGGTCGGTTCGGCGATCGGCCGGGATCCCCACCCCCGTGTCGATGACCTCAAGCCGGGCCTCGCCCTCGTACTCATAGCTGCGGACCCGGACGCGCCCCTCGGCGGACGTGAACTTGGAGGCGTTGGAGAGCAGGTTCGTCAGCACCTGGGTCATCCGGATCGGGTCAAACTGGGCCCGCGCGCGGGCGAGGTCGGTCTCGAGTTGGATCCCCTTGGTCGCGAACACGTTCGCGAAGTCGCGCACCACCCGCTGGGCCAGGGTGGCGAGGTCGCCCGAGGAGCGCTCGTAGGTCATCTTGCCGGCCTCGATCTTGGAGAGGTCCAGGAGGTCGTCGACCAGATCGCTCAGGCGGGTCGCGTGGCTGCGGATGATGCCCAGAAAGCCCGCCTGCTGCTCGTTGATGGTCCCGATCCGATTGTCGTCGACCAAGGAGGCCGCCCCCCGGATCGCCGTGAGCGGGGTGCGCAGCTCGTGGCTCACGATGCCGAGGAACTGGTCTTTGAGCTCGGCCGATCGCTTCATGGTCTCGAGCTCGAGCTGCTGATCGGCGAGCCTCTTGCGCTCCGTGATGTCGCGGATCGAGGATTGCAGGGCCACCACGGCCCCGGTTTGGGGATCGCTCAGCCGGGTGGTGGTCGAGGCGAGCCAGACGTAGTGTCCATCCTTGGTCTTGGCGCGGAACTCGCTCTCGCTCGGGGCGTCCCCTGGCTGGCGGGGCGGGCTCGGGGCGGTCAAGGACACCAGGTCCTCCGGGTGAATGTTGTCCATCCAGTTCATGGCGAGCAGCTCGTCGGGTTCGTAGCCGAGGATGCGGCGACAGGCGCTCGACACGAACGAGGGCATGCCCGTGAGGTCCGACACGACGATGATGTCGGACGAATTCTCGGCGATCGCGCGGTAACGCTGCTCGCTCTCGGCCAGGCGGGCCTCGGCCGACTTGCGCGCCGTCAGGTCGTGCCCGGCGACCACCCGGACGAGGCGCCCCATGAACTCGATGTTGCGCGCCCGCGCCTCCATGGGGACCGTCGACCCGTCGTGGCGCACGGCCGTGATCTCGTAGGGGCCGGAACTCCCTTCGGCCTGGCGGGCGGCCACGTCGGCCCAGGACTCCGGGGCGACCAGGGCCGAGATGGGCAGCCCGAGGTACTCCTCGCGGGTGCCCCCGCGGATCTCGACGGCGGCCTGGTTGACCTCGATCACGACCCCCTGCTCGTGGAGGATGATGGCCTCGAAGGCGGCCTCGGAGTAGCAACGGGCTAGCTCCTCGGCCAAGTGTCGTCTGGTTCGTTCTCCCTGGAGTTCGGCCTCGAGGGCCTCCAGGCGGGCTAGCAGGTCGGCGGCGTCAGGCATCGACAGGGGTCGTCTCCTTGAACAGGATGGGTTAACCCTGTTTTACCCGGTGATGGGTCGCGGAAACGACGTGGGGTGCTCAGGTTCATTCATGGACGTTCATGAAATGGGGCCCGGAAGGCTAGCCGCTCACGTCCGTGGCCGTTCCCCGCAGCTTGACGGTGAGCCCATCCGGGTCCTTGATCACCTGTCCGGTGAACGAGACCCGCCGCTCGACCCCGTCGGCCCGCACGAGGCGGCACTCGTAGCGGTAGTCCTTGCCCGTCTGAATCGCGGCTGCGACGCTCGCGAGCACCCAGCCCCGATCGTCCGGGTGGGTGAAGTCCATGGCCGAGGCCATGGTCAAGGTGAAGGTCTCGGGCGATACCCCGCAGATCCGGTACAGCTCCGGCGACCAGTGGAACTGCTGGGTCATGAAATCGAGCTCCCAGGTCGCCAGCGGCGCGGCTTCCGGGGCGTGGCCCGTCGTGGTTCGAGACCCTGTCTGCAACCCTGCCCCCCTGATGGATCCGGACAAGGTCACACTACACGGGCGATCGCCGAAATTCTATGGTCAGGTTCACGACGCCCTGACAACCTCCCGATAACGTGAGGAGGGGCATGGGGCGCCCCGAAGCGGTTCAGGGTCCGGTCGGAGGAAGCGGGGGACGGGCGATGCGGCGCGGGGTCGGGGGCGGGGTCGGGTCCTCGGCGATCGGACCCCCATGCCGGGTGTGGACGGTGATCACGACCGTCTCGACGACGGCGCAGCCCGACGAGGCCATCAGGCCGATCATGAGGACCATCGAGCCGAGCCAGCGCGCCATGTCACCCTCCCGTCACGGAGCTTATCCCCTCCGTTCCCCCAAAGTGACGTTAAATCTGCAGAAAGATTCGGTCCTGTTGGTGGGATGTTAACTCGCGACAAGCCTCTGCGAAATCTCGATTAAATGCCGCACCCCGTCGGATCGATCCCCCGAGATAAAGGGCAAGAAGAGTTTGCCAACCGCACCCACGAGGAGGGGACCATGCTGCCGATCGAAGCTCCGGGTTTCGCCAAACACACCTTCGGAACCAAGGCGACCGGTCCCGCTCCCGTGCCCGAGCCCGGCCATGGGGGCACCCCGACGCCGGCGGCCGCGACCGGAGACACGACCAAGACTGGGGGTACCGGCGAAACTTCGGCGCTCTCCCTCAAGGACATCCCGAATGCCTCCAAGTCGCTCAACTTCGCCTCGGTCGGCGATCCCCACGAGACGACGGGCAACGGCAACCACTTCGACAACGAGCGGACGGGCACCTTCACGGCGCTGGCCAGCGCGAGCGGCGACTTCGTGCTCGAGCACGTCCAGTCTCACGTCGCGGGCTTCTCGGACAAGGTCACCCTCAACACGGGAGCCGCCATCAAGAGCGGCGACGACCTGATCAAGTACGACGCCGCCTCCAAGAAGGTCAACGTCAACGGCAAGGACATCGACCTGGCCGACGGGGGCACCTTCAAGCTGCCCGACGGTGGTTCGATCACCAAGAAGGGCGCCGACATCACCGTCACGACCAACAAGGGCGACACGGTCGGCATCAAGGACCAGGGCAAGTGGATCGACATCACGGGCTCGGTCTCGGCCGACCGCAAGGCAGGCGAGGTCAAGGGCGAGCTCGGCAACTTCGACGGCAGCGGTGACAAGACCCACGACCTCGTCAAGGCCGACGGCACGACGGCCAAGAGCTTCGACGATGTCATGGACAGCTTCACGACCAAGGATGCCGACAACCTCTTCACCCACGCCCCCGCGCCGAAGTCGCCCGAGCAGAAGGAGATCGACTCCCTCAAGCCCGAGGTCGACAAGCTCACGAAAGAGGAGAACAAGCTCGCCGACGAGCGGCGGGGCCTCCTGCCGGATTTCGAGAAGGACGAACCCGCCTACGAGGCCCTCAAGAAGATGGAGTCGGTCTCGCCCGAGCTGCTTGCCCCGAGCGACAAGGACTTCATCAAGAACCACGAGGACATGAAGGCCAAGATCGACGACCTCAACGGCAAGATCAAGGACATCAACGGCGAGAAGGGTTTGATCAACGACCGGATCGGCGCCCTCGAGAAGATCATCGACCTCAAGGGCAAGGACAAGGCTCTCACTGCCGATGCCAACGAAGCGGCCGACAAGCGGCGGCCCCTGCTCGGCGAGGTGGCGGACGACAAGCCCAAGGCCGACGCCCTCAAGGGTCTTGCCGACGACGAGCTCGCCCCGAGCGACAAGGACTTCCTCGGCCACTTCAGCGACATCTCCTCGACCCTCAACGACCTCAACAAGAAGATCCTCGACGACAACGAGCAGGAAAAGGGCAACGAGGCGTCGATCGCCGATCTCGACAAGAAGACCAAGCTGACCGACGACCACAAGCACCTAGTGAACCCGGCCGAACCGGTCCCGACTCCGACGCCGAGCCCGGTCGCGGCCGGCGGGGGTGGCCCCACCCCGACTCCCACGCCGACCCCGGCCGCCACGACGACGGGTTCCACCCCTCCCGCGGGCGACCCGACGCCGCTCATCAACTCGTTCACCGACCATCAGAAGTCCATGCTCGGTACGATGGGCAAGCTCGCCACGGCGGCCGCGACCGGCGACACGGGCACCCTGACGACCCTCGCCAAGTCTCTCTCGGAGGAGTTCGCCGCGGCCAACCAGAACTTCACGGACCTGGTGGCCTTGCTGCCCGATGCCAAGAAGGCCGACTTCACGGACAAGTTCAAGCCCGGCCTCGACGGGGTCAAGTCCTACCTGGACGGCATCCAGGCCCTGATGAAGACCCCGGTCGGCGCGGCCAAGTAGTCAGGGACTTCCCGCGGGCCCCCGGGTCGAGATCGACCGGGGGCCCGTCTTTCGGTAGGCAGCGGGCGTCACCCCGTGCGCCTTCCGGAAGGCCGCGATGAAGTAGGACGGCTGATTGAACCCGACCTCGGCCGCCACGTCGGCGATCGCCCAGTCGGTCGTCTCGAGCAGCTGCCGGGCGATCGCCATCCGGACCCCGATCAGGTAGCGACGGGGAGACAGCCCGATCACCTCCTTGAATCGGCGCTCGAAGTGCCGGGGGGTCATGAGGGCCTCGCTCGCGAGGCCTTCGACGCGGAGGTCCTCCCCGTAGTCTCGCAACATGCGGTCCAAGGCCCGCAAGATGCGCGGGTCTTGGGCCCGATCGGGCGCCGGATCGGAGACCTGGCCGCGGACAAACCACAACCCGAGCAGTTCCAGGCTCGACATGAGGAGGCGCTCGGCCCCGGCGCCCGGGGCATCCAGCTCACTCGCCAGGTGGCGCGCCAGGGGCCACAACGCGGGTTCCGAGAGGGTCCAGGCCCGGTCGCGGGGCAGATCGACCGCGAGGTCTCGGGCGATCGCCTCCAGCCAGCCTTGCGGCGCCAGGATGGAGAAGTAGTCGTACTCGCCATCCAGGTACCGGGTGGCATGGCGAACCCCCGCCGGGATGAGGATCGCGCTCTCGGGGCCCAAGAGGTGCTGCTCGGTGTCCGTCGAGATGTGGGTGCGCCCGGAGAGGGGGACGATCAACTGGCAGCCGTCGTGGGCGTGCGGGTCGGCGAACAGGCCGCGGAATCGCTCGTGGCTGAAGTGAACGTCGCCGATGCGACGGACCAGCGTCGAGAGCGGCATCACCTTGAGATAGGTGCGGGTCGCGAGCCGATAGTGGGGGGCGGCTTCGCTCCCGATGGATGTCGGGTTTTTGCTGTTAGCGGGTCTCGTTTTTGAGCTCATGGCGCGCGTCGGCCTCGTATGCTCTTGGAGAAGCCGGGGGAGGGGACTCCCCCATTCTCTCACGGGAGGCCGCATGAACGCTCGAATCGCTCTGCCGACCCGCTCCACTATCAAGCTGGCGCTCGCCCTGCTCACGGTCTACCTGGTCTGGGGGTCGACCTACCTGGCCATCCGCGTCGCCGTGACGGGCCTGCCGCCTTTCTTGCTGTGTGGCTTGCGGTACCTGCTGGCCAGCCTCGTGATGGGGGCGATCGCCGCCCTGGCCGGTCACTCCCGCCCGACCGGACGGGAGTGGGGGATAGCCGGGTTGGTCGGATTTTTCATGATCGGGGCGGGTAACGGCTCGGTCGTATGGGCGGAGCAGTTCATCCCCTCGGGGATCGTCTCACTGCTCACGGCGACCCTCCCGCTGTGGACATTCCTGCTGGAAGGCCTGGGGGCGGGCCGCGTGTCCAGCCGCAGGGGGCTCGTGGGCATCCTGGCGGGTTTCGCTGGGGTCGGGCTCCTGCTGTGGCCTCAACTGGCGAGCGGTCATCACGCGGCCTTGTGGGCGCAGGCCCTCGTCATGCTCGGATCGCTCGGTTGGGCGGCCGGGATGCTGCTCGGACGCCGGCTGCCGTCGCCAGCCTCGGGCCTGTACCGGTCAGCCGCACAGATGGGGGGATCGGCCCTGGGCTTCTTGGTGATTTCCGGGGCCATGGGGGAGCCCGCGAGGGTGGTCTGGTCCGCGGTCCCTTCGGGCGTCTGGTTGGCCACGGCCTACCTGGTCGTTTTCGGCTCGTGCGTCGGCTTCACGGCCTTTTCCTGGCTCGCCCAGCATGCCAGGCCCAGTTTGACCGCGACATACGCCTACGTGAATCCCTTGGTGGCCGTCGTCCTGGGCGCCCTCGTGCTGGCCGAGCCCATCACCGGCTGGATCGGGGCCGGGACGCTCCTGATCGTCACCTCGGTGATCCTGGTCTTACAGGGAGGAGTGGCCGGAAAGGCTACTCGGCCGGAAGATCGAATCCCGCGGCTCTTTCTCGCAGGAGGTCGCGCTCCGCGGGCGTGAAGACCGTGTGGCAATACGGGCACCGCTCGGGAAACGGCCGGGTGGATTCTGGGAGGTCCACCCAGTAGAGCTTCTCGTGGCAGATGGGGCACTGGGCGACGTGGACGAGGCCCGTCATCGGGCGGCCCCCAAGGGGACCTGCCCGTACCGGGAGAGCAGGTCGGGGGAGAGGGAATTGGCGCGGGCAATCTCCCGGAAGACCGCGACGGTCGGGGTGGCCCGGCGCGCGAGGCCGTGCGCGCGGTCCACGGTGAACAGCCCGAAGCGCGGGGCGTAGCCCTCGGCCCACTCGAAGTTGTCCATGAGGGTCCAGTGCAGGTAGCCGCGCACGTCCATCCCGTCCCGGATGGCCCGCGCCACCTGCGCGAGGTGCTGGACGAGGTAGGCCGAGCGGACGTCACCCGAGCGGTCGTCGATCCCGTTCTCGGTGACCAGGAGCGGGATCCGGCGCCCGTCCGGGAGCCGGGTGTACTCGTTCGCGAGCGACAGGGCCCGATAGAGCCCTTCCGGGTACAGCTCCCAGCCGAGGCCGTTGGTGGGGGCGCCCGGGCTGGGAAGGCGCTGGCCGAAGGCCGTGCAGCGCCAGCGGGTGTAGTAGTTGACCCCGATGAAGTCGAGGGCCGAGGCCCCCTCGGGCTCGGACTCGTGGACGCCGGGCAGCAAGGGCAGGGCGAAGTCGAGTCGGCCGGCCGTGGCGGCCACCAGAAAGGCCCGGTTGAAGACCTCGTCCGAGCCGTGGGCCACGAACCAGTCGATCGGGTTCCATCCGTGGTAGGGGTCGAACAGGGCCACGTGCTGGGCGATCCCGACCCGCGCGGGCTCGCCCTGGCAGTCGGCCGCCACCCGGTCGGCGCGGTGCAGGGCCCGGTAGGCGAGGGCGTGGGCGTGGGCGAGGTTCGCCATCACCCTGAGGGCCTCGCCCAGGTCGTGGTGGGCCGGGGGGAACACTCCGGCCTGGTAGGCCTCGAAGGCGTAGACGTTGGGCTCGTTGAGGGTCACCCACCAGTCGACCTCGGCCCCGAACTCGCGCCCCATGAAGGCCGCGTAGTCGGCGAAGTCCTGGACCGTGCGGGCCGAGAGCCACCCACCCTGCGCGGCCACCCAGACGGGGTTGGTGAAGTGGTGCAGGGTGACCAGCGGGGTGAGGCCATGGGCCTTCATGCTGGCGAGCATGGCATGGTAGTGGGCGATCGCCCCGGGGTCGTACACCCCGCGCGCGGGCTCGATCCGGGCCCACTCGAAGGACAACCGGTGGGCGTTGTGGCCCATCTGCTCGGCGAGGGCGAAGTCCTCGTCGAAGCGGTGAGCGAAGTCGACGGCGTCGGTCGAGCGGTCGCCGTGGGCGATCGCCCCCGGCTTCTGCTCGAAGGCCTCCCAGTCGTTGTGCAGGTGCCCCTCGACCTGGTGCGCCGCCGTGGCCGCCCCCCACAGGAACCCTGCGGGAAAGCGGATCTCGGGCTCGCTCAGGACGGGGTGGGTCATCGCGAGGGCCGTGGCGAGGCCAAGGACGACGGAAGCAAGACGACGAGACACGCGAGGCCTTTCTAGTGGCGGGACCGAGCTTGCACGAAAAGATCCCGCTCGTAGGGCATGGCCAGCCGTTCGGCGAGCTTCGCCCCGCGCAGGAAGTGGTGTTCGGCTTTCCGCTCATCCCCGTGGGCCCGGGCGAGCAAGCCGCTCAGCCATTCGGCCCGGGGCCGGGCGATCGGCAACGACCCGGCGAAGCGGCGCATGAGGGCCATGGCGCGTGCGGCAAAGTCCGCGACCTCGTCCCGGCCGGCCGTCGTCGCCTGGAGCCGGGTCACGGCGACTTCCAGGAGGACCGAGTAGCTGTCGAGCAGGTAGAACACCAGGGGAGGCTGGTCGGCCATCATGGTCTCGAGGCTGAGGGCTTCCTTCCAGGCCTCATTCAGCTCCCGCGCCTGCAGCCGGACCATGACCAGGAAGCCCTGGAAGTTGATCCGGGCGACCCGGTCGTGGCTCGCGTTGAGGATGGGATCGGCCTGTTCCCAGGTTTCCAGCGCCTTGTCGAGTTGGCCGATCCGCAAGAGGCACTTGGAGGCCCCCAGGAGGGCCCACCCCTGCTGCTGGACGTCGTCGTGCCGTCGGCCAGCCTGCAAGAGCTCCTGATAGAGGGCGATCGCCGGCTCGAACTCGGCTGGATAGGCGTAGGCGCCGGCCAGGAGGGATGTGGCCTCGCCCCACTGCCGGCGATCCCCCATGCGCTCGGTGCGGGTTCGCGCCTCGTCGAGGGCGAGCCGGACCTGCTGCCAGGCCCCCACGCCGAGCCCGTACAGGCTGGTCCGGATGAGCACGCAGGCCCGCGAGGGCTCGTCTGGCACGCGGCGCGAGACCGCGAGGGCCCGCTCCCCGTAGCGGCGAGCCAGGGGATGCAGCCGGGCGAGCCCCGCCAGGCAGGCCATGCCGGCCAGGGTCCGGGCGAGCTCGGGCGAGTCGCCGCCCCGTTCGGCGAGGTTGAGGGCCGTGAGGGTGTGCAGGGCGAAGCTCGGCGCGTCGAAGCGGAAGTAGCTGATCTCCCCGAGGGTCTCGTGCAGCCGGACCCGCTCGAGCAAGACCTCGTCCCGTTTGGTGCCGAACCGCGGCACCAGGAGGTGGCCGAGCTGCCTGGTGACCTCGCGGGCGATCGCCCGATCGAGCCGGTCGGAAGGCGCCGATAGCCCCAGGAGCGACAGGGCCTTGTCCAGCTGGGTCCGCGCCTCATCGAGGCGGCCCATACCCGCATAGGCCTTGCCGAGGTGCCGGGCCCAACGGGCCAGAAGTTCGGCCGCCGGGCGTGCGGCCCCCGCGTTCGCGAGGTCGAGGGCCTCGGTGTAGAAGCGGATGGCCTCCTCGTTCGAGAAGTCCCGCAGGGCCCGTTCGCCGGCCTGTTCGAGATAGGCGATCGCCCGTTGCGGATCGTCGGCCCGGGTCCAGTGGTAGGCCAGGAGCGGGAAGTAGGGAGCCAGATCGGCGGCGTGCATCCGCTCTATCCACTCGGCGACCAGGCGATGCAACGATTGGCGCTGCGCCTGGGTCATGAGGTGGTAGACCACCTCCTGGGTGATGACGTGCTTGAACAGGTAGGTGGGCTCGGGCTGGTCCGGGTCGAGCCCGACGAGGCCGAGGCCCTCGAGGGCGCGCAGCTGCCCGGGCACCCGGGCGAGGTCGTCGCGCATGGGGTGGACGTCGACGAGGGTCCGGAGCGGGAAGGAGCGCCCGATCACGCTCGCGACCTTGAGCGTCAGCTGCTCGGGGGGCGGCAGCCGGTCCACCCGGCTCGTGATCACCCCCTCGATCGTCGTGGGCAGGTCCCGCTCCAGCAGGTCGCCCGCTCCGCTCGCGAGGTGGCAAACCCCGTCCTCGACCGCCACGAGGCCCGCATCGCGAAGCGAGAGGGCCAGCTCCTCGCAGAAGAAGGGCTGCCCTTCGGCCCGCGAGCGGATCAGGTGGGCGACCGAGTCGGGGAGCCTCGTCGCGCCGAGGCGATCGCACACCAGGTCGAGGCTCTGGGCCTCGGTGAGGCCTTCGAGCCGGCAGACCTGCGTCCAGCGGTGCCGGACGACCTCCTGGAACTCGGCGGGCCAGGGATTCGGCAGGGGGCGGGTGACGAGGATCCAGAGGGCGTGCGGAAAGACGTGGTGCGCGAGCCGCACCATGGCCCAGGAGGCCGAATCCAGCCAGTGAATGTCCTCGAGGAAGACGGCGGTGGGCCGGGGATGCAGGGTGCGGTGCAGGAGCCTGAGCAAGAGGTCGTGCGTGTTGTCGGCACGAACCTTGCCCGCCATGGCCTCGGTGGCCTCGTTCTCGGGCAGTTCGAGGGGCAGTACGGCGTTGAGCAAGGGGCCCAGGCGTTGCAGCTGAGGGTCGGTCTCGAACTGCTCCAGGACGTGCCGGCGCCGCTCGTCCGGGTCGTCCTGGGCCCGGTCGAGGCCCAGGAGCTCCTGGAAGACGGGGCGCCAGGCATGGTAGGAGGTCGACCGCTCGATCGCGCTGCCGGCGCCCACCAACACCTGAACCTCGGCGGCGTGCGCCTGTTCGAGCCAGTCCGCGACCAGGCGGCTCTTGCCCATCCCGGCGTCGCCTTCGAGGACGATGGCCCCCCCGTCCCCATCCTGCTTGAGCAGCTGGAGGCGCTCGGCAAAGAGCAGACGCTCGCGCGATCGCCCCACCATGCGGCCTTTGGCGATCGCCTCGGTGGCCTTGTGCTCGCCGTTGGGGCTGTAGACGGGAACGGATCCCCGCTTTCCCTTGAGGCTAAGCGGGGGCAGCTGGTCGAAATCGAGGTGCTTGCGGGCGGCGAGGAAGGTCGCCTCGTCGCAGAAGATGGTGTCGCCGGCCGCCTGCATGAGTCGGGCGGCGAGATTCACGACGTCGCCGATCATCGTGTACTCGCGGCGCCGGGTGTTCCCGACCTCGCCGCAAAAGGCGCGCCCCGTCGTGATCCCGATCGAGGTGCGCAGGCCCATGCCATGCAGGCGCTCCCGCAGCTCGAGGGCGGCGCGTACCCCGCGCAGGGGATCATCCTCGTGAGCCAGAGGGGGCAAGCCCATGGCCGCGACCAGGGTGACCCCCTTCTCGTCGACCGAGAGCTTGTTGATGCTGCCCTCGTAGCGGTAGACCCCGCCCTGCAGGGTCTCCATGACCTCCTGAGCCTCGGCGAGGGAGGTCGTGTGGTTGAGGTCGGGCAGGTTGACGAACAGGATGGTCAGGGGGCGCAGCTCGGCGAGCCAGTCCGTCTGGCCGGCGATGAGGCGCGAGCGGATGGCGCTCGGCAACTGCGGCAGGATGCCCGTTTCGGCCCCGGGCGGGGCCTCGAGGGGTGGGGCAGGGACGGGTGGGTAGGGGGTCTGGATGGAGACCAGGCGCACCCCCGAGGTTTCCACCAGCTCGCCAGTTCCGTGGGGGGCGAGGTACTTCCAGGTGGCCGGGGTGAGGACCGTCTCTCCGGGGCTCGCGGCCTGGCTCGCCAGCCCGGCATCCACCACGGGGCGCCCCGTGACCAGAAGCTCCCAGCGGCCGTAGACGCCGCCCACGTAGGCGAGGGAGAGGTCCCCGGCCGCGATGCCGATCCGCAGGCGCAGCGGGGTCTCCAGCTCGGAGGCGCGGCGCTTCATCTCGTCCTGCAAGGCGAGGCCGCACTGGGCGGCGCGGCAGGCGAGCTCGGACAGGTCCACCTGCTCGGGGGCGCCGGGCCACACGGCGAGGAGGGCGTCGCCCGCGAACTTCACGATGTCGCCGCCGTGGGTGTAGACGACCTCGATCAGATCGCCGAAGGTGTCGTTGAGCAGGCGCAGGAGGCGCTCGGTGCCGCGGGGGCCTTCATCGGCGAGGCGTTCGGTGAGGGCCGTGAAGCCGGAGATGTCGAGGAAGAGCACGGCCGCCCCGCAGCGCTCGACGGTGGCCTGGTCGTGGACCACGTTGCCGGCGAGCCAGTGTCGCACGGTCAGCGCGGGCACGTAGCTCACGATGGTCTCGAGCAGGGTGGGCAACTTCGATCCTCCGACTCCCCCCTTATACCCGAACCCGATCCGACCGAGCGCTCCCAAGGCTCTCAACTCCCCTGCGGCTTCCAACTCCCTCCTGCGGTAGCAGGGGGGATACAGGGGGGTCATCCTTGTAAACCACCTGGTATCGCCGGTCCGATCGACGGCCCGCCCATGGACACCGGTGGATGCCCCCCCCCTAGCCCCCCCTGTTTCACAGGAGGGGAAATAGGAAGCTGGTTGCTATAACCTGGTCCGATCGACCACCGAGACCGTTCCGCTGTCCAGGTTCGTAATGAACGCCCGGGTGCCATCCGGGGTGAAGGCCATCTTGTGGTGACCCTTCTGGTTTTCGACCGTCGCGTAGACCGTGTTGGCTGTCGCATCGATCACGGTAGCGAACGTCGACTTGTCGTTGCCGACCCATACCTGGGACGCCGGCCCGCCTCCTCCCCTGGGCGCCGCGAACACGTGGAAGGGCCGCTGCCCGACGGGCAGGGTCGCGACCACGGCCTGCGCCTGGGTGTCGATGACCGACACCGTGTTGGAGCCGTTGTTGGTCACGTAGACGTACTGGGCGAGCCCCACCGAATCCGTCGGGGTCGAGCCCACGTCCAGCGTCTTGACCACCGTGCGCGTCGTCATGTCGATGAGCGAGACGTTGTTCGACGTGCTGTTACAGACCACGAGTACGCTCTTGGTCGCGCCGTTCGAGACGAAGCTGCCGGCCGCACAGCTGAGCGGCTTCAACCCGACCGTGATCGAGGTGGTCGCGTCCGTCGCCCGGTCGATCAGGGTCAGGGTGTTGCCCTTGGGGTTGACCTGGGCCACCGTCGTGTCGAGCCCCGTGATCGAGCGGTCGTCATCCGCCGCCGTGTCCACCGCGATCGTCTTGGCGAGGACGGGACTGCTCGGGTTGCTCAGGTTGACCTTGGCGACCCCGGCGTCACCGGTGAGCGACACGTAGGCCGTCCTGTCGTCGGGCGACAGGATGATCTTGAACGGGTTGTCGCCCAGGGCGTTCGCGGTACCCTTGACGGTATCCGAGGTGGCATCGATGACGGTGAGCGAGTTGGAGGCGTCGTTGGTCACGAACACGAGGTTGCCCGAATTGCTCGTGAGGGCGTAGGTTGGACTCTGGCCCACCGTGACCTCGGTTTGCTTGGCCCCGGTTTGGGCATTGAGCACCGAGACGACGTTCTGGTTGGGATCGTTGTTGCAGACGTAGACCTTGCCGTTCGCGTAAGTGATGCCGTGCGGCATGGAGCGAACAGCCGTATGGACCAGGGCCGAAACGAACTTGGCGGTCGGCATGCTGGGCTGGTTGGGAACGGGCTGCTGGCAGGCCGCGAGGACGGCCGCGATCGCCCCCGCGCCCACGAGGCGCGAGAGATTGAAGCTGGTCATGGAAGATCCTTTCTATCTCCAGGTCTGGTAAAAGGTGCAGAAGGTCGACACGTCGCTCAGGGCGTTGTGGGAGACGTAGCCCGGCGTGACGGAAGCCCCCAACCGCACCGACCAGTCCGGCGTGAGGCTGTAGGTGACGCTTGCGAGGGTGCGCAGGTTGCTGAGGGTGAGCGGATTTCCGGCGATCTGTGTGCTGCCCTGGTAGCCGTTGAAGCCGACGGCGAGCTTCCAGGAGGGTGTCAGGCGGTAGCCCAGGTTGCCCTGGTAGATCACGCTGTCGCCTTGGTAGAAGTTCGTCGCGAGCCCCACCGGGGTCCCGAAGGGCCGCTGGTAGCCCACGTCGGCGTCATAGCTCCATGCCCCACTCAGGCCGGTCGCCGTCAGGCCCACCTGGCCGTTCCAGACCCCGCTGCCCGTGATCTGGGCATCGGTGCCGGTGGAGCTGCCGGTGGGGGCGATCGCCCCCACCCATGCCCCCAGGCTGGGCCAGGGACCGGCGGCGTTCCAGAAGCGGTAGGCGCTCTGTAGCGACATGTCGCCGAGCGCCCCGGCCTGGCTCGCGCCGTCGCGCAGGGTGACGCTACCGTACGAGCTGGGGGCGGCCCCCACGAAGGCGTTTCCGATGAACGGGGCCTGCAGGGCCACGAGCCACTCGCTCGTGGCGAAGAAGGTCATGCCGAGGGTCGCCTGCAGGGCCTGCAGCGACGAACCGGTTGGCAGGACGTGCAGGCTGCCGGTATCGCTGAAGGTACCGTTCACCGCCCGGTAGGTGACGTCCTGCGACAGCAGGAAGCGTCCTGTCTGCCGGCCAGCTGTGAGCTGGTCCGAGACCGATCCGATCTCGCACATATTGGCCGAGCAACCGCAGGTGCTGCACGCCCATGCCGGTGCCGGCACGAGGCTGAGCCCCACGGCCGCGAGCCACGCGGCGCGGGATCGAAAGCCAAGAATGGCCATGCCACTCTCCTCTCCGACGAGGCTACCACCCGATCCGGGTAGGAACCCGGGTCGGCACGTGGCGCCTGTTCAAGGGATCGCCGTTATCTGGCGATCGCCCGCGGAGGGGGGTCCGGTGGAGAGTAGGAAGGGGAGCCGGGGCGATCGCCCTCGCCAGGCCACCTGCCCCGATCGGACCGTGGCGCAGCTAGGATCGGCACGGCCGAGAGCAGGATGGGCGGGTGGAGCTTGGGAGGGGGAGCGAGGCTCACGTCGGGCGGGCAGTGCCCGCAGCGACAGACGGGTGGAGGCGCCGGTTGCGGAGCCTCCGTCGTGCAGCACGGCATCCCATCCTCTTGGCTGCTCGCCATGGGGGCGGCCGCTTCGCGCTCGCTCGGCCCGACAGCGGGGCGAGCCAGCGCGGCCATGCCCATGGTCGCGAGGATCGCGACCATCAAGAGCCACCGGACGGCATGACGCAGCATGGCGTCATGATACCTCGCGAGGGCCGACCCCAAGTCCGGGGAAACCCCGGATCTGGGCGTCCGGGGGGCCAGGCGGGATGGCCCCAACCTTTCGGCCGCCGCCCCCTGGGGCAGGCAAGCGTGTCGGGGCGGGAGCCTTGACAGGGAGGGCAATCCAGGGGACGCTTCGGCAAGGAAGCAACTTGCGACAGGAAGGATTGCCCCCACCATGGCCCTCACCAACCAAACCGTGCTCATCACCGGCGCCTCGGGCGGGATCGGCCTCGATCTGGCCGAGCTGTTCGCCAAGGCCGGCTACCACCTGGTCCTGGTCGCCCGCAGCGTGGACAAGCTCAAGACCGAGGCCGAACGCCTGAGCGCGGCCCACGGTATCCAGGCCCACGTGCTGCCGGCCGATCTCAGCGTGCCCCACGCGGCCAAGGAGGTGGTGGCCCAGTTGCAGGAGCGAGGGCTCACCATCGACGTGCTCGTCAACAACGCCGGCCATGGCACCTACGGCCCCTTCGCCCAGGCCGACCTGGACCGCGAGATCGGGATGATCGAGCTCAACGTGACGGCCCTGACCGAGCTGACAGGCCTCTTGCTGCCCGGCATGGTCGAGCGGCGGCGCGGGCGGATCCTCAACGTGGCCTCGACGGCCGCCTTCCAGCCCGGCCCTCTGATGGCCGTCTACTATGCCTCCAAGGCCTTCGTTCTCTCGTTCTCGGAGGCGATCGCCAACGAGCTCGAGGGCACCGGAGTCACGGTGACCTGCCTCTGCCCCGGTCCCACCCAAACGGGCTTCCAGGCCGGAGCCAAGATGGAGAAGTCGAAGCTGTTCCAGAGCCTGCCCGTCATGTCTTCCAAGGAAGTGGCCCGGGCCGGTTTCGAAGCCCTCATGGCCGGCAAGACCCTCGAGGTCCCGGGCTTGCTCAACAAGCTTTCGGCCCAGTCGCCTCGCCTGGCCCCGCGCGGTCTGGTCGTCCGGATCGTGCGCCGCATGCAGGCGGCCTCGCACTAGAGGCCGCATGACGGCGGCCCGCGACTACATCCCGGCGCGCGCCACCTACGAGCGCCAGCGGACCGCTGGCGAGCTGACGGTCTACCATGGGCGCTTCTCGGGCTTTTCGGCGGAGGTGCACGAGCACCCCTACCCCCAGTGGCTGTTTCCGATTGCGGGCCGCATGCACCTCATGGCCGGCGACGAGGACCACCTATTGGGGCCAGAGTGGGGGGTGGTGCTGCCTCCGGGCGTTCCCCACGGCTTCACCCGGCTGGATGGCGAGCTGAACTTTCTCGCCGTCTATCCCGGAGCGACCATGCTGGCCGACCTCGCCCGACAACTGGGCGAACCCCTTGAGGAGACGGGGGCGCTGGTGCTGCGAGAGCCGCAGGTCGCCCTCCTCGTCCAGCAGCTCGCCCAGGAGCTCGCGACCCCGCAGGTGGCCACGGATCGCCTGGTCTCGATCGGGGTGGAGGCACTCGGGTGTTACATCGTGCGGGCGATCGCCCGGGAGCCCCGACTGCAGACGGCCTCCGAGCCACGGGTCCTACGGGCCGTCGAGCTGATCCTGCGCGATCCCGGCGCCGACCTGAGCGTCGCAGACCTGGCCGACGAGCTCGCCATGAGCCCCCGGCACTTCGAGCGCTGCTTCAAGGAGGCGTTGGGGGTCACGCCCAAGCAATACCAGATCGATGCGCGGGTGGGGGTCGCTCGCGAGTGGCTCGCCACCACCGATCAGCCGGTGGCCGACATCGCCCTGCAGCTAGGCTTCAAGAACCCCTCGCACTTCGCCGAGACCTTCCGGAAGCTCGTCGGGCAGACTCCGACGGCCTTTCGTCAGTCGAGTGCGTTAGCCTCTCGGTATCAAGGCAAAACCAGCCGGTAGCCCCGCCCGTGGACGGTGAACAGGTGGACCGGCCGGTCCGGGTTGGGCTCGATCGCCGCTCGTAGCTTGACGATCAGGTTGTCGACGGTGCGCATGTTGACGACCTGACCGGCGCCCCAGACCTCGTCGATCAGGCGATCGCGGCTGACTACCCGCCCCTCGGCCCGCAGCAGGGCGCGGAGCAGCTCGATGGCCCGCGGGGGGAGGTCGAGGCGATCGCTCCCTCGACGCACCTCCATGCCTTCGAAATCCACTTCCAGGGTTCCGATTGAGGCCGTCGCGGGCTGGGGCGCCGAGGTGGATCGACGCAGAACCGCCTGGATCCGGCCCATGAGTTCCAGGATGCTGAAGGGCTTCACGACGTAGTCGTCGACTCCCAGCTCGAACCCGAGGACCCGATCCACCTCGGTGCCCTTGGCCGTGAGCATGACCACCGGGGTCTCGAGGCCGCGCGCTCGAAGGGTCTTGAGCACGTCGAACCCGCTCAGGCCTGGGATCATGACGTCGAGCAGGATGAGGTCGGGGTTCGCCCCCTCAGCCTTGATGAGCGCCTCGGGCCCGGTTGCGGCCTCGATGACTTGGTATCCCTTGGCCTGCAGCAGGTCGACCAGCCCCGTGCGAACGGGCACCTCGTCTTCGACAATCAAGATGCGAGCACTCATACAGCTTTCGGCTCCTTGGGCCAGGTGAGGTGGAAGGCCGCTCCCTTTCCTGGAGCGCTCTCCACCTCGATCTTCCCACCATGGGCTTGGAGGCTTGCTTTGACCAGCGCCAGGCCCAAACCGCTTCCGACTGAGCGCCGAGTCAATTCGCTGCCAATCCGGTAGAAGGGCTGGAAAATCCTCCGCTGCTCGTCGGGCGGAATACCGGGTCCGAAGTCCTGCACCGTCACCCTGACGGACGACCCTCGATCCTCGCCCCGGATGACGATCCGCCGGCCTTCCGAGGCGTATTTGACGGCGTTCGACATGAGATTGATCAAGGCCCGTCTCATGGCGTCTCGATCCGCCCGCACGACGAGGTTTTCTGGAACCGAGACCTCCACCTTCAGCCCCGCTGCTTGCAGGGGAGCGCTCAAGGTCTCCAAGGTCTCGTCCACTAGGTCCTTGAAGCGGAGCGGCTCGAAGTGGTAGGTCTTGCGCCCCCGGCTCGTTGCGGCGTAGTCCAGGACGTTCTCGATCAGGCGGGTGAGGCGATCGCACTCCTGGCGAATCGTCCGGAGGTAGTCCGCTCGCTTGGCCGCATCCACCACGATCCCCTGCTCCATGAGCTCGGCGTACATCTTGATGGTGGTGAGGGGGGTCCGCATCTCATGGGACACGCTCGAGACGAAGTCGGACTGGGCCACGGCCAGAGACTGCTCGGCGAAGAGCACCCGAAGTCCCCGCACCATACCTGAGACGCTCAGCACGAAGAGCACGGACAACCCCATCAATCCCAGCCAGAACTGGAGGTCGATTTCAGGCAATAGGGTCTGAATAGCCAGGTCGTCCACGATCAACCGTAGGTACCCAATCTCGGGCGGCACGTTGCTGCGCGGCGGAAGCTCGATGCTGCGCCAGCCCTGCATGGATCCGAGGGACCACGAGAACTGCTGATCGAGTTCACGCTGCTTCAAGAGTCCATCGCCCGCCTCCTTGAGGGCCCAAGTGTCTAGCTCGTAGCCGATGAGCGCCTGCCGATCGTCCTCCTTGAAGGCCAGGTAGGGGGAATCGTAGAAGCCAGGCAGATAAATGAAGGACGGCTTGCTCAGATGCCACCGGCCCATGATCACGGCTCTCAGGTGATTCAAGAACTGCACCTGGTTGCGGTGCCGCCAATAGGCGATGTTGGCATCCCGATCCCGGAGAAGGACTCGATTAGTAGCGGAATCGGCCGGCGGATCGGGTTGCCAGTGGGCCAGATCAACCTCCGTCATGTCCACCACCCGGTGATAGGGGCGTGGCCCCCTGAGGACCCGCTCAGCCAGCACGAGGCGCCGATCCGGTGAAGCGTAGAACGCGCGTTTGACGAGCTTCCGCGCCATCATGGCCTCTAGTACGGGGCGTACGTCTCCCTTCGGAATCGACATGGCGGGATCCGGTACCCCATGCCGATAGAGGCCGACCATAGGGTCCCAGACCCGCGCCGAACGGTCGACCAGCATCTGGATCGCCCGGAGGCGATGACCGGCGGCGTCGGTCTGGAAGGTCAGGAAGGCCAGGGCCCCCATCGCGAGGGGCGTGATCAGGGTCAAGGCAAGGGCACCGACCAACTTTACGGTCTTGAGGTTCGACATGACGGGCTCCGTACTGGTGCAGGGCAGCTTTTTCACTCTAGAACCTGGTGGTCTCCAAGGTATCAGCCGAGTGTCAGCCCCTTGTCATGCCTTTGTCATCACCGAGCGTCGTCGGTCTTCCGCTCCGCCTCGCTGCGAGGAAACAGACGGTCATAGCCCCAGTAGACCAGGCCCCGAATGCTCGGGAAGCGCCCGTCCAGCATGCTTCCCCTCAGCCAGGCGATCTGCTCGCGGAACGACCGGTGGTGGGCTGGGGCCGTGAGGGGCGTGTCGGGCGCGTCCTGCGTCAAGACCGGGATCAGGGCCGGTCGGGAGTGGGGATCGCCCATGGTGGCGAGACTCGCTTCGGCCTCCGAGACCTGCCGGGCGATGGATGTCTCGCCTCCCGGCCCGGGCAGGGGATCGAGCGGATAGGCCAGGCACTTCGGCATGGCGGCGGAACAGAGGCCAAGCCAGCGGTTGGCGTCTTCCAGCCGGGTATCGTTCGGCTGGCGATCGCCCTCCGGGTCGTAGGCCAGCGCGACCGGGACCGTCGCGCGGTCTCGCAAGACCCGCACCAGCCCCCCCAACCGATCGGTCAGGAAGTCCTTCCAGGTCGCGTACTCGGCCGGCTGGGGAGCGACCCGGACGGGGCCGGGCATGTCGCCGATTGGGGCCAGGAAGGCCCGGCCCAGCATCGTGTCGAACTCCTTGTGCTCCTTCCAGAAGGCCTCCAGGGTAGCGGGCTGGTAGCCCCAGAGGTGCCGTGGATCAGGACCGCCATCCACCCGGCTCGCGGGGTACCGCACGTCGTCGAGCACGACCCCGTCCGCGACGTGAGACAGGTCGGCGATCAGGGTGGCGAGGCGATCGCGCACGGCGCCCACCCCCGGATCGGCCATGTCGAGGCCAGGTTCCGCCTCCGAGCTCGCCCGCCCCTGACCGTCCAGCGCGCGCCAGTCCGGGTGCTCGCGGAGCAGGTCCGGGCCGAAGTCCAGGGGATGCAGCCAGGCATGGACCTTGAGGCCCCGCCGGTGTCCCTCGAGCACGTAGGCCGAAAGCAAGGGATAACCAGGGTAACGAGACGGAAAGACTTTGCTCGGCACCGATTCCACGAGCTTTCCGCCCCAGAAGCTCTCGACGAACAGGTCGGTGACCCCCAGGTCGGCCGCATGATCGAGCACCTCGAACAGATGGCCGTTCGAGAGGTCCGAGCGATAGGGGCGCATCCACAGGCCGACGTGGATCAGGCGCCGCCCCAGGGAGTGCCACCGGGCCTTGCGCAGGGCGTCGACGGCTTCCCGGTAGGGTTTCGCGCTCGCCGGCGCCTCAGGGGTATCCAGGGTGTCCAGGGCGTACAAGGCGCGCATCGCGGTCATGGGGAGGGCCAGACCGGAGAGGAGTTGCTGCCGGGTGGCCTCCACGGCCGCGTAGGGATCCGCCGGGGGCTCGGTCGAGGCAGTCGCCACGCTGGCCGCGAGGGCCAGGGCGATCGAGAGGGGGATCGTCATGGGGTCAGATCGGCATTGCCACCCCGGTCGCGGCCTCGCGCACCAGCGGCGGACGGCTCAGCAGAACCCGGCAGTGGGCCTTCTTGAGCACGTGGTTGATCGTGCTACCGAGAGCCGCCTGGCCGAGCCGTTCGCGGGGGCACACGCCCATGAGGATCAGGTCGGCCTGCATGGCCTTCGCCTCCTCGACGATGGCGATCCCGGCCGAACGGGACTGCACGAACTGGGTCTCGACCTCGAGCCCGATGCCTTCGCCGATCTGCCGAGCGCGGAGCAGGACCTCCTCGCCCTTGGAGATCTCGGCCGGGACGTTGGAGCCTACCGGCAGGGCCATGGGCACCTCGAAGACGTACATGGCCGTGACCTTGGCCCGCTCGCGCTTGCCGAGGCGACAGGCCACGGCGACCATCTCCTCGGAGAAGGCCTCGCCCGTCGTCGGGACCAGGATCCGCTTGAGGGCGAGCTCGACCATGATGGGCTCGAGGTGGCTCACCGTGACGGTGCTCGTGAGCGGCAATTCGTGCCGCTGCCGGTGGAAGATGTAGAGCAGGACCCCGAAGAACAGCCACAGCATACCGACCACCCGGCCCCACGGGTGGACGACCACGACGACCAGCCACACCGCGGCCGTGCTGATGAGCCCCAGCACGGCCGTGAGCGGGATCTCCCGGCCCTGGATCTTGATGTTGAGCGGCAGCTTCCAGGGGCGAGGCTCTTCGGGCTTGCGCCAGCGCAGGGCGATGATGGCGGCGTGGGCGATCGTGAAGCTCAACATGGCCCCGAACGAGTACAGGTCGGCCAAGTTGAACATGAGCTTGTCGGTCCAGAATCCGGTGGCCAGGAGGATCACCGTGATGACCGAGTAGAAGATGATGGCGAGATAGGGGGTGTTGTACTTGGGGTGCAGCTTGTAGAAGGGCCCCGGCAGCTGGCGGTGCATGCCCATCGAGAAGGCGAGCCGGCTCACGCCCAGGAGGCCCGCGTTGGTCGCGATCAGCAGGATGCTCGCCGCGAGCACGGCGACCCAGGGCCCCAGGAAGTGGGCGAACACCGGGGGCATGGTGCTGACGATGCCCTGGATGGGGTCGAGCGCCCACTTGCCACCCAGGTCCGAGGGCGAGATCGCCGAGAAGCCGACCGCGTTGATCCCGGCGTAGGCGACGAGCACGGCGAGCACGACCCAGACGATCGCCTTGGGCACCGTCTTGGCCGGATTCTGGGATTCCTCGGCCATCTGGGAGACGCTCTCGATCCCCGTGAAGGCGACCATGGCGATGGAGACCGAGTAGATGAACTGGTTGAGGTTGGGCCACTGTCCGGTTATATGGGGGAAGCTGATGAGCTTCTGCCAGTTGAACAGCAGGAACATCCCCACCACAATGATGATGACCTCGGTGACCACGTCGGCGGCCACCGAGGCGTTGTTCATGAAGGCCGACTCCTTGACCCCGATGATGTTGACCCAGGTCAGGAACAGGACGAGGAGAATCGCGAACCCGGCCCCGGCCTGCGGGTGGTCCTTGAGGAAGGGGAAGAAGTAGGCGAGGTAGTAGGCGCAGGAGGCCGCCGAGATGGCCACCGTCACGATGTAGTCGAGCATGAGGGCCCAGCCCGCGATGAAGCTGATCGCCTCGTTGAAGCCGTGGCGGGCAAACGAGCTCGAGCCCCCCGATTCGGGGTACATGCTCGTCCCCTCGGCGTAGGTGAAGGCCGTGAAGATGAAGAAGAGGGCGGCGATCGCGAAGGCGATCGGGGTCGCCCCCAGCGCCGCGGCGGCCACGACCCCCAGAGCGTAGTAGATGGAGCTACCGACGTTGCTGTAACCGATCGAGAAGAGGCCGAAGATGCCGAGCGCCTTGGAGAGCTCCTTCTTCTGGACCACCGGGGGCTGTGTGCTCACGTAAGGATTCCTTAAGCGGCGAACGGGCGCGATGCAGGCGGTAGCATACGCTGAACCCGGGTGTTCGGCAAGCGATCGGGCCTTCTGGACGGCGCGCTCGATCCGGGATGGTGTATCATTGCCTCGGCTAGCACGTCGTTACAGGAGCAGTAAGGCCAGATGATAGTCTTGTTCGGCTGCGGACAGATGGGGACGCAGCTCGCGATCGACCTGGAGGCCCGCGGGGAGCAGGTGATCATGATCGATCCCGACCGGTTCAAGCTCGAGGAGCTCTCCAAGTCGTTCAAGGGTCAGCTCGTGATGGGGCTCGGTATCGACCGCGAGGTCCTCAAGCGGGGCTGCATCGAGAAGACCAAGGTCTTCATCGCCGTGTCCCGCGACATCAACACCAACATCATGGCCGCTCAGGTCGCCAAGAACATCTTCAAGGTGCCGCGCGTGATCGCCCGCATCGAGAACGCCGAGTTGGTCGATCTCTACATCTCGATGGGCATCGAGGCCGTCAGCCCGACGGCCCAGGCGGCCAAGCACATCGAGACCCTGATCGAGAGGTCCTAGCATGTTCATCCTCGTCATCGGCGGCGGCAAGATCGGCTACCACCTGGTCCGCACCCTCAAGTCCGAGGGTCATGAGGTGGCCGTGATCGAGAAGGACACCCGGGTCTGCGAGGCGATCGCCGACCAGTTCGACGTCATGGTCCTCAACGGTGACGGCACCTCGCCCAGCCTCCTGCGCGAGGCGGGCATCGTGCGGGCCGACGTGGTGGTGGCGGTCGCCGGCCGCGACCAGGACAACCTGGTCTCATGCCAGATCGGCAAGCACCTGCACGGCGTCAAGCGCACCATCGCCCGGGTCAACGACCCGCGCAACGACGAGCTGTTCCGTTTGCTGGGGGTGGACGCCCTGATCAGCGTGACCAGCCTGGTCTCGACCCTCATTGACCAGGAGATTTCCCTGCAGCAGATGGTCCACGCCATGACCATGCACCACACGGGCATGGTCATGGTCGAGGCGACGGTGACCGACGACTCGTCCCTGGTCGGCAAGCCGGTGAGCCAGATCAAGTTGCCCGATCACTCGATCTTGGTCTCGATCCTGCGTGGCGAGGAGGTCATCATCCCGCGCGGCGACACGATCCTCGAGCTCAAGGACGACGTGGTGGCCATCACCGTGGACGAGCAGGCGGGCGCGCTGCGCGAGGCGCTGAGTCACTAAAGGAGCGGCCTACGGCCGGATCCCCCGCCCCCTGACCCCCGCCCCCAGGGGTGGGGGAAATCTGCGTCCGGTCAGGAACGGCGAGAGCGGGGCCATCAGGATGGATCATCCGCGCGAAGCGCCGGGATACTTCCCCCACCCCTCTGGGGCGGGGGTCAGGGGGCGGGGGGCGGCTCTTTCGCCGCAGGCGACTCCGCTGCTTCCCCCAGTTCGGCCGAAAGGGCCGCGATCTGGGCTTCGAGGTCGGCGAGATCGGCCACCTGGGCGAGCAATCGATCGACTCGCACCGCATAGCGCCGCGCCATCCGACCGGTCACCGCCTCCAGGGCGGCTCCGAGTGCGTCGCCTTCGGGTTGTTCGGGCGTAGGGTTTTCCAAGCTCACCTGCCTTCGCTCCGTCCTTTATACCCACGCGCCGGGGCCCGGCATGGGGTATAGGAAGGGGGAGACCCCCGCGAGAAAGGACGCCCATGGATCCCTTGCTCGAAGAGACCCGCCACCTGTTGACCGCCACCCTCGGCCAGGCTGGCCGCGCGACTGAGAAGTGGGAGGACGTGTCCCAGGCGCTGCAGGCGGGCAAGACCGATATCGTCCTGTCGCTGCCCTGGGAGCACCCCGGCGAGGCCCCCCAGCGCCACCAGATCGTGCTTTCGCGGCGCGAGGGCGATCGTCTCGTCTACTACAACCCCAAGGGCCACGCCAAGTTGCCCGTGGGGGCCACCCTTCCCGGCAACAAGACCGTGCCCGAGCGCCGAGTCGAGGGCACGGGTCTCGAGAGCCTGCCCGAGTTCGTGATCCGCGACCTGTTCATCAAGGGCGCTGGCGCGGCCCTCATTCCGGACTAATACTCTGGGGGCGGGGGATCCGGCCGTAGGCCGTTTTTTGGGACTACTGCAGGGTCCCCAAGTAGATATTGGCCGTTGTGGCGGGGTTGCCGCCGCTCTGACCTTGCTCCCACTGCCCTCCTGCGAGGAACACGTGCCCTTGGCCGTCCGTCGCGGCCGCCCCAGCCCCGATCCGGTCGGGAATCGGGGTTGTGGCCGTCCAACCGGCGAGCGTGCCGTCCGCGTTGATCGACGTGACGAAGCAGCCCGAGAGCGCCCCATTGGCACCCATCCCCCCGAGCAGGTAGAGCTTGTTGTTGAAGACAAACAGATAGGCTCCCCACGCCTGCGGTAGCCCGATCGCTGCTTCCGAGCGGCGCGCGCCCAGGGAACCGTCAGCGTTGATCGGGTACGAGGTCACGTCGGAGTACAGGGTGGGCGATCCGCTGTTGAGGTCGCTCGATCCGCCGAACACGTACAAGCGATTGTTGAACGCGGCGGCCGCGACCGCTGCGCGCGGGGTGGGTAGGGTCCCGATCGTTAACGGGGAGTTGGCCGTGACGGTCCCGGCGCTGCTGACCGCGTAGGCTTGGATCGAGTCGGTGGATACCAGGTTTTGGGTCGTGCCGCTGCGGCCACCCACCAGATAGACACGGCTGCTGTCTTGCGCAATTCCGGCATCCTGACGGCCGGGATTGAGGGTCGCCGACTGGTTGGACCAGACACCGAAGAAGGCCCCTGATAGGGCCGTCGAGGAGATGATGTTCGTGGCCGACCCGTTGGCGTCAGTCTGCCCCCCGAATACGAGCAGGTTGGATCCGGCGCCGGCGAGCGATTCCGAGCAGATGCCGCTCGCCGTGCCACCGCCGTTGGCCGAGTAGTTCCGCTGCGTCTGGCCGACTCCGAGGGTTCCATTCGCGTTGATCGGGTACGAGGTCACGCTCGACTGGAGCCCGTTGGTATTGGTGCCTCCGACCACGACGAAGTTGTTGGACACGACGGTGCCCGCCGTGAAGGCGACGACCGCTGGAAGGACCTGGTTGGATTGGGTCCAGGTGACACCTCCGGCTGGGGAGCTCGTCGGGTTCGCCGTCGGGTTGGTCGTGGCGCCGCCCGAGGGGGTGGGGGTGGGCGAGCTTCCCGAGGAACTGGGGGTCGAGCCTTTGCCAGTCGAGACGCCGTTGACGGCGCCGAAGTTGGAAGGATCGTTGGTCACCGCGGGTGGGGTGATGGTCACGCATCCCGCCGCGATCAGCAGCAGGCAGGAAGAGAGCGCGCGCACGGCGATCGGGTTCCGCATCGAATCCTCCAGGAAAGGGGCATCTTGCTCGAAGCACGGGCCTTATACCCGGCTGCCAGTCCGTCTCACGGGGGCCCGCTCAGCGCAGGAGGGTCATGACCTCGATCCCGCGCGCGCTGAGGTAGTAGACGCGATCGCCCGAAGACCCCATCACGAGGCCGGCCATCTGGGTCGAGGCGTCGTACCCCACCGGGAAGGCCCCCTGGGAGTAATTTCCCGGATCCGAGACCTTTCGCCCGTAGAGGGTCCGTCCGGAGTGGAAGTAGACGGTCTGGCCATCGGTCGAGAGGCAGTGGTCGTACCAGCTGTAGTAGAAGAGCTTGGCGAGGCCGGCCGTCGCTGGGTTCAGCAGGTAGAGGCCGTCACCCGAGACGGCGACGTACTGGAGGTTGCAGAACATGGGCTTGTGGAAAAGGATCCCCGACGGCGTCCACGAGATTGGCCCGAACCCGTAGTTCCATGCCTTGTTGATGGGATAGGCGGCGAGCCGGGTCCAGGTGCCGGTCGAAAGGTCCCACCGGGAGACGGCGAGCTGCTGGCTGCCCGAGGCCACGACCGAGCCGCTCGCGTCGAGGTTGGCCCATGGCTCGGACGTGCGGGCGAGGAAGGCGATCGCCCCCCCGTCCGGGCTGTAGATCGGGCTGATGAGCAGGTCGCTGCTCGAGGTGGCGACCGTCGCCGAGCCCGCCGGATCCGAAGCAAGGTTCAGGGAGTAGGTCGGGCTGGAGCCCGAGGCCACGTACGCGAAGGCCAGCCCGCGCGTCGACCAGTCGAAGCTGTCGATCGCATCCCCGGGCCTGAGGTGGAAGTCGCGCACGGTCGTGGGCTGGCTGCCGTCGAGCCCGATGGATTTGAGCACGCCCCCTTCGACGAAGGCCAGGTGCTGCCGATCGGGGGTGAGGACCAGGCTCGTCAGGGACTGCGCGTGCGTCTGGTCGTACAGGGATGGGCTCGCGTAGACCAGGGCGTGATTCGATAGGGTGACGACCGGAACGCTCGCCGTGGCAATGGCCACCGAGACGGTGGCGGACTGGGAGGCATAGCGATCGCGGCTGAAGGTCAGGGTGTAGGAGCCCACGGGCACGCCCGCAAAGGCGAAGTGGCCCGTCGCGTCGGTCTGGGTCTGGCGCGTCGTGCTACCGCCCGCAAGCTGCACCGCGATCCCGCCGTGGTCGTCGTAGACGCCTTCGTAGCGGGCCGTGCCCTCGAGGCCGCCCGTGGGGGCGCCGATGGGCGGGGGGGAATTGGCCAGGATGGGCGTGCGGCCTTCGCAGCCCACGATCGCCGCGGCGGCGGCCACCATGAACGCCCGAGTCTTCCAGGCCATGCCGATTCCCCCTGAAGCTGCCAACAAGGGGGTTATACCCACGCCCCGAAACCTTGGCCGGATTGGCCAGGGAAGCCCTCCGGATCTCGTGCTTGCATGGAGAGGGGAGGGGTGTCCATGCGCTGGATCGGACCGTTGGGGTGGTTGGGACTCGGGATCTTGGCGGCGATCGCCCTCTATGCGGCCGGCGTCGTCGGCTTCCTCTCCGGCCACCTGGGGATTGATCCGGCCTTCAACCTGGGGGTCGACGGCTTCTTGCTCGCGGCCGTCAGCTGGGCGTCCTTCCTGTGGGCCATGGTCCTGGATTGCCTGCGTCGCTCATGGCCCGACGGGGCGACCCGCCTCACCTACCTGTCCCTGATCCTTCTCGTGGTGCCTGCCGGGGCCATTCTCTACTACCTGACGGTCGCACGGCGTGGGGGGGCGGCGTGAAGCTCCCGTCCTGGGTCTCGGCCCTCGTGAGCCTGATCGCGGGGGGGATCGTCGGGGGTGGGCTGGGGGCGCTCGCTGCCCATCATCAGGCCCCCACCCCGGCACCGGTCCGCCACGCCGCGCGCCCCTTGCGCGCGACCCCCAGCCCTCCAGCGCCCGAACTCGCCCGCGAGCAGACCCTGCTCTTCCTGGGGACCGACGCGACGGGGGGGGGCGAGCGGGACTCGCTCGATTCCAACTCCGACACGATGCTCCTGGTCCACCTCTCACCGGCCCACCGGGTCGGGGTACTGGCCATCCCCCGCGACACCCGGGCGGCGATCCCGGGGCACCGGGTCTTCAAGATCAACGCGGCCAACGTCTGGGGCGGCCCCGAGCTCGCCTGTCGAACCGTGAGCGACCTGTTGGGCGTGCCGATCGACCACTACCTGGTCCTCAACCTGACCGGGGTCCGGACCATGGTCGACGCCCTGGGCGGCCTGGACGTGACGGTGCCCAAGCGCATGCACTACGTCGACCACACGGGGCACCTCTTCATCGACTTCCGGGCTGGCCGGCAGCACTTGAGCGGCCGACAGGTCGAGGCTTACCTGCGCTTCCGGCACGACGACGAGGGGGACATCGGCCGGGTGAGGCGTCAGCAGGCCTTTCTGCTCGAAGCGGCCCACCAGGTCTTCACCCCGGCCCACCTCTGGCAGCTGCCAGGGCTGTGGCCGCGGCTCAAGGCCCATACCCAGACCGACCTGTCGCCCATCGAGGTCGTGCGGCTGGTGAGCGTCTTGCGCCAGCTCGATCCGCGGCGCGACCTCGAGATGACGAGCATTCCGGGCCACGAGAACGCGACGGAGGGCCCCTGGTACTGGATCGCCGACCTGAACGCGATCGAGCCCTTCCTGGAGCGGGTCTTTCACAAGCCGGCCGATCCGGACCGAGTGAACCTAACCCCGCGGGTCATGATCGAGAACGACACCGGACGACCCAACCGGGAGCTGCAGGGCCTGATCCGGATGCTCGGCGCTCGGGGCTACCGAGTCGCGGACGTGCGGCGCGGGCCCGAACGGGGTGAGACGACGGTGATCACCCAGCGGGGGGATCGGGCGGGGGCAGAGACGCTCGCCGGACTCATGGGCACGGGCGAGGTGGTCGTGGCAGGCATCGGGGCGCGCGAAAGCGACTTCACCTTGCAGGTGGGTTCGGACTGGCAAGAGGTCGCGGAACGGCCTGTGGCCGAATCCCCCGCCCTCACTGTCACAGGATCACGTGATTCTGCCAGACCCGATAGGGGTCGGCCGTAGGCGGGCTCATGGCTTTGTCGCCGGGCGATCGCCGATACACCCCTTCGAGCTGCCTCTGGCGCTCCCTCAGCCGGTGCAGCATGAAGTCGAAGTACTCCTGCAACTGGGTGTACTCCGGATGGACCGACACCTCGGTGAAGAAGTTGGTCTCGCGGCAGCGCGTCACCACCTGCCCCTTGTGTTCGTGGGCGAGCTCGAGCAGCAGCATGGCCTCGGACTTGCTGTAGATCGAGAACTGATAGGTCATGGCCGAAGCCTCCCCTCCACGCAGCGTCCACCCGCCCTCTTGAAGTTTTGTGAAGTATAGCGCGGCGCCAAGGCCCGTCAACCGCCGATCTGCGGCTTATCCCCCCAGCCCGGAGGGCCCCCTCATGCGCCTCGGGCCGACCCGCGTGGGGCCGGCCCGAGCCAGAGACGCGATCAGACGCGCGCTAATCGAGGTAGAAGCTGGTCACGACCTTGTGCTTCTCCTGGGCGTACTTGACCGATTCTTGCAGGGTGTGGCTCGAGTGGTAGAGGAAGCAGATCAGCTGCTGGCAGTTGTCGATGATCTCCTGGTTACACATCTGCGAGGCCTGCGCCAGGGTCAACAGCCGGCGCTCGGAGTGCTCGCGGACGTTGGGCAGCGTGCTCAGGAGCTCCTGGCTTTCAGCGCTCTGCTGCGACAGGGTCTGCGGCAGGATCACCGTCAGGTTGCCCGGATTGGCCCGCTGCACCCCCTTGATGACGGCCGAGTTGGTGCCGGCGGCGCCGCTCGTCAGCACCGTGTTGCCGGTGAGGGCGAGCGCGTAGGCGAGCATCTCGATCAGCTGCTGGTGGGTCAGGGAGATGTGGCGGGTGCCCAGGATGGCGATCCGCTTGGAGCCAGACGACTGGATCGTCTGCAGCTCGGCCATGAAGGCGTCGACGGTCTGCGGCGTGGTGGTGGCGTTGGCTTCCATAAGGTGCGGAAATCCCCTCACTGCGAGAATCGTGCTGCGAGCCGTACGGGGGGCGAACTCGACGAAGCCCGAGCATGCCCATAAACTAGGGGTTATCACGGGAGAATAGCACGCCCGTCCCCTGTCCCGCAAGGAGACCCCATGGCGAACCTCAACCCCGCCCAGGAGGCGGCGGTCGCGCACCCTTCCGGCCCGCTGCTGGTGCTGGCCGGAGCCGGCTCGGGCAAGACCCGGGTGCTCACCCACCGCATCGCCCGCCTGATCAAGGATGGCGTCGCCCGACCCTGGGAGATCCTGGCCGTCACCTTCACCAACAAGGCCGCCCAGGAGCTCAAGGAGCGCCTCAAGGTCCTGCTCGAACCGGAAGACGACCGCGCCTTCGCCCGGATGTGGGTCGGCACCTTCCACTCGGTCTGCGCCCGCATCCTGCGCTCGGACGTCGAGCGCTTGGGCGGCCCCTACCGCCGCAACTTCGTCATCTACGACGACAGCGAGCAGCTCGCCGTCGTCAAAGAAGTCGTCAACCGGCTGGGCATCGACGACAAGGCCTTCCCGCCCCGCCAGGTCCTCTCGGCCATCAGTCGGGCCAAGAACGCCGGTCAGACCGTCGCCATGTACCAGGAGGCGGCCCGAGGCCACACCTTCCGGCAGTACGCCGCGCTGTACGAGGCCTACCAGAAGGAGCTGGAGCGGCAGAACGCCCTCGACTTCGACGACCTGCTCTCCCTCACCGTCCGCCTGCTCCAAGAGTGTCCGGAGGTCCTCGCGAGTTACCAGCGGCGCTTCCGCCACGTGCTCATCGACGAGTACCAGGACACCAACCACACCCAGTACGAGCTGGTGCGGCTACTCGCCGAAGGATCGGGAAACCTCACGGTCGTGGGCGACGCCGACCAGAGCATCTACAGCTTCCGGGGCGCCGACTTCCGCAACATCCTCGAGTTCCAGCGCCACTTTCCGGACGCGACCGTGATCACCCTCGCCGAGAACTACCGCTCGACCGGCCGCATCCTGGCCGCGGCCAACGCCGTGATCGAGAACAACACGGAGCGCTACCCCAAGGAGCTCTTCACGAGCAAGGGCGAGGGCGAGAAAATCACCCTCTACGAGGCCCCCGACGACCGTGCCGAAGCCCGTTGGGTGGTCGAGGCCCTGCGGGGGCTCACCGACTACGAGCGATCCCAGATCGCCCTCCTGTACCGCACCAACGCCCAGTCCCGCTCGATCGAAGACGAGCTCATGCGCTGGGGGATTCCCTATCGCCTGATCGGGGGCATGCGCTTCTACGACCGCAAGGAGATCAAGGATACCCTCGCCTACCTGCGCCTGGTGTTCAATCCCTCGGACGACGCGGCCTTCACCCGGATCGTCAACCTGCCGCGGCGCGGCATCGGGGCGACCAGCCTCGACAGGCTCGAGACGGCGGCCCGGGAGCGGGGGCGATCGCTCCTGGAAACCGCCCAGGCGGGCGACGCCCCGGGTCTTTCGCCTCGCATCCTCAAGGTGCTCGCCGAATTCGCCCGCTGGCTGATGGGTCTACACGAGGGGGAGGGCGATCGCTCGGTCCCCGACCTCCTCGACGAGGTCCTCGAATCCAGCGGCCTGCTCTCCGACCTGCGCCGGGACGAGACCCCCGAGGGCCGGGCCCGGCTCGAGAACGTCTCGGAGCTCGTCAACGTCGCACGGCAGTTTGCCGAGACGAGCGACGACCCCTCGCTCGGGGCCTTCCTCACCCAGATGGCCCTCGTCTCCGACCTGGATCAGGCTGAGGACGCGTCGGGCGTCGTCACGCTCATGACCCTGCACTCGGCCAAGGGGCTGGAGTTCCCGGTCGTGTTCATGGTGGGCCTGGAAGAGGGTCTATTCCCGCACCGCCGCACCTTCGACCACCCCCACGAGCTCGAAGAAGAGCGGCGGCTTTGCTACGTCGGCATCACCCGCGCGCAGGAGCGTCTCTTTCTGAGCCACGCGCGCTACCGGATGGTGTTCGGGCAAAGCCAGTGGGCCGAACCTTCACGCTTCCTGCAGGAGATTCCGCCCGAGGTCCTGGCGATCGAGGGGGACGGGGAGTCCGCTGAACGACGCGTCCCCAGCCGATCCGAGCGACGGGCGGCCGACGTTACTTGGACCCAGGATTGGGGCATGGAGGAAGCAAGAAGGCCCATCGGGCGATCCGAGGCGGCAAAGCCCGCACCGGCCGTGCCCTTCGAGGTGGGCGATCGGGTGATTCATCCGGCCTTTGGCCACGGAACGGTCGCCCGGATCATCGGCAGCGGGGAGCGGGCGTGCCTCGCGGTCGCCTTCCCCGGGCTCGGGCAGAAGGTGCTCGACCTGCGCTTCGCGCCCCTCGAACGCGTCACCCCATAGGCAGGAGGTCCCCTTGAACCCGAAACCCGGCACATCCGACCTGCCCAAGGAAGTCTCCCTGACCATCCCCATCCTCGAGAACATGGAGGTGGCGGCCACCCAGACGGCCGAGGCCGTCGCCCAGTTCATGGAGTTCGATCGCGAGCAGATCGACGAGCTCAAGCACGCCCTGATCGAGGCCTGCATCAACGCCTTCGAACACTCCAAGTCCGGGGACAGCAAGGTTTACATCCGCTTCGTCATGAATCCCGAGGACCTGGTCGTCGTGATCCAGGACTTCGGCCAGGGCTTCGACCCGGGAGAGGTCCCGCGGCCCGATCTGTCGGCCAAGGTCTCGGGCACCGACGGCTACAAGCGGGGCTGGGGCCTCATGCTCATCGAGGGGCTGATGGACTCGGTCGAGATCCAGTCGGGAGAGGCCGGGACCCAGATCACCATGACCAAACGTCGCAACAAGGGAGGCGCCCAGTGATCAACCAGTTTGCCGTGACGGTTCGCCGGGAGGGGGACGTGGCCGTCCTCCACACCGACGGCTACGTCAACAACCTGGGCGGCGAGAAGATCGGCGAGCAGGCCAATGCCCTGATCGCGGGCGGGACGACCAAGCTCGTGATCGACATGGAGAAGTCGACCGTCATCAACTCGATCGGCATCTCGATCCTGATCGAGGTGATCGAGAAGGTCCAGGAGGTGGGGGGAGCGCTCGCCTTCTGCGGCCTCACCCGGACCATCGCCAAGACCTTCACGATCATGGGCCTCGCCCAGTTCGCCGCCATCCGGGACACCGAGGCGGAGGCGATCGCCGCCCTGAGCTAGCCATGCCCACCGCGCCCCTGACCCCCGACTTCATCGACCGCCTGCTGATCGGCCTGGCGGGCCTCGGGGAGATGGCGGCCGAGATCACGAGCAACCCTGACGTCAAGGGGTCGCTGCGCACGGTCCTGCGCATGATCAAGGGCACCTTCGGGGTCACCCGCGCCGCCCTCATCCACTACACCCCCGAGACCAAGCGCCTAACGCTCGCGGCGGCCGTGGGCATGGAATCCGCTCCGGCCACGACGACGCTGCGCCTACCCGAGCGCAGCATGCGCTGGTGGATCGACCACGATCGTCCCGTCTCGCGCTCCGAGGCCGAGCGGGCGGCTGAGCTCAGGCCCTTCCTCGGGCAGAATCAGGACCTCTTGCGCGGTTTGCCCGAGGTGCTCTGGTTCCCGCTCGTCACCAAGGGCAACTTCTACGGCCTCTTGATGCTCTCTGAAGGCCTCGGGGGACGTGAGGCGACGGATACCGAGCAGGAGCTGCTCGGCGTGATCGCGCGCCAGATCTCGAGTTCCCTCTACAACCACGCCCTCAAGTTCCAGCTGCAGCTCAAGGTCCTGGAATTGCAGCGCCTGCAGGAGATCTCCCGGCTCCTGCACATGAGCCTCAACCGCGAAACCATCGTGGGGGCGCTGGTCGAGAACGCCGTCTCGCTCCTGGACGCCCGCCGCGGCCTCCTGGTTCGCTTCGACCCGCTCACCGAGGCCTACGAGCTCGAGGCTTCGTTCGGTTTTCCCTTTCCGCTCACCTCCGAACGCTTCGGGCGCGAGCAGCCGTGGCTCGATCCGCTCGTCACCTCGGAGGAGGTCGGGCGCTGGGACGATCCGCTGGGCCTGCCGGCCGCGCTCGACAGCTTCTCGTGCCTGGCCGTGCCGGTGCGGGTCCACGACCAGGCCGTCGGGGTGCTGGCCGTGCTCGATCACGAGGACGGCATGGGGATCGGGCCCTTCTCGGACGGTCACGTCGAGCTGCTCACGTCGCTCGCTGCCCAGGCGGCCGCGTCGATCGAAAACGCCCGCCTCTTCGAGCTCGCGACCGTCGACGGGCTCACCAAGCTCTACATCCGCCGCTTCTTCGAGCAGCGCTTCGCTGACGAGACGCGCCGGGCCCTGCGTTACGGCTCGCCCTTGAGCCTCTTGATGATCGACATCGACCACTTCAAGCGCTTCAACGACACCTACGGCCACGCCACCGGCGACGAGGTCCTGCGGCTGGTCGCCGGGGTGATCCGGAAGACGGTGCGCGAGGACGTGGACATCCCCGCCCGCTACGGCGGCGAGGAGATGCTGGTACTCAGCCCCGAGACGGATGCCGAGGGGGCCATGCGGCTCGCCGAACGGATCCGCCACGCGATCGAGACGACCGAGCTGCCGGGGCCTGAGGGCCAGACCCTGCAGGTGACCGTGTCAGTGGGCGTCGCGACCCTTCCCGACCATGCCGCGACCGACGAGGCCCTCCTGGAGTTCGCCGACCAGGCCCTCTACCGGTCCAAGCGCGCGGGGCGCAACCGAGTGACCCTGTTCGGCTCGGCGCCGGCCCCTCAGGAAGTCCCCTAAGCAAGCCCGGAAGGGATTCCGGGCTTGCTTGAATCCCCCACCCCAGGGGGCGGGGGCAGGGGGCGGGGGAGAAGCGAGCCTGGACGGCGAGCCATCCCCGTTTAAGACCTGGCGAAAGCTGGACGAACCCGTCGTTAACCGCTACACTGGTCCATCATCGAGACCAGACCAAGCCCCTTGGGTTTGGCCTCGTTTTTTTGCATCCCGAGGGATCATCGCAGCAGAGTGGAGTTAGGGATTTTGAACGTCACGCAGCTACTCACCCCCATCACCTGGTTCGCCCTGATCGCGGCGATCGCGGTGCTCGTCTACTCCGGTCTCCTCGCCGGCAACGTCGTGGCCCAGCCCGCGGGCAACGCGCGCATGCAGGAGATCGCCGGCGCCATCCAGGAAGGCGCCATGGCCTATCTCAACCGGCAGTACCGGACGATCGCCATGGTCGGCGTCGTCCTCGCCATCCTGCTGGGGTTCGCCTTCCACAGCGTCATCCCGACCATCGGCTTCCTCATCGGGGCCGTCTTCTCGGGCGCGGCCGGCTACGTCGGCATGAACATCTCGGTGCGGGCCAACGTCCGCACGGCGCAGGCTGCTGAAAAGGGCCTCGGCGCCGCCCTGAGCGTCGCCTTCAAGGGCGGCGCGGTCACCGGGATGGCGGTCGTCGGTCTCGGCCTGCTGGGTATCTCGGCCATCTTCCTGGGCTTCTGGCACAACAGCCCCGAGCAGTTCAACTCGGCCATCGAGGGGATGGGCTTCGGCGCGTCCCTGATCTCGCTGTTCGCCCGGTTGGGCGGCGGCATCTTCACCAAGGCGGCCGACGTGGGCGCCGACTTGGTCGGTAAGGTCGAAGCCGGCATCCCCGAGGACGACCCGCGCAACCCGGCCGTCATCGCCGACAACGTGGGCGACAACGTCGGCGACTGCGCCGGCATGGGCGCCGACCTGTTCGAGACCTACGTCGTCACCATGATCGCGGCCCTGCTCCTGGGCCAGATGGCCTTCCCCAACAGCGTCGCGGGCGTGATCCTGCCGCTCGCTCTGGGCGGTTCGGCGATCGTCGCCTCGATCGTCGGGTCGTGGTTCGTGCGCCTCGGCAGCAACAACTCGATCATGGGCGCCCTCTACAAGGGCACCATCGTCTCGACCCTCGTCTCGGCCGTCCTCTTCTACTTTATCAACAACAAGATCACCGGCCAGATGGGCTTCTTCTGGGCCTCCCTGATCGGGTTGGCCGTCATGGTCCTCATCACGGTCATCACCGAGTACTACACCTCGACGGCCTACCGGCCGGTCAAGGAGATCGCCAAGGCCTCGCAGACGGGTCCCGCCACCAACATCATCTCGGGCCTCGCGGTCGGGATGGAGTCGACCTTGGCCCCGATCCTCGTGATCGTGGCCGGCATCGCGGGCGCCTTCTTCGCGACCCACAACCTCCCCTTGGGCGCGAGCCCGCTCATCGTCGGCACCTACGGGATCGCGATCGCGGCCGTCGCCATGCTCTCGAGCACGGGGATGGTCGTCGCCATCGACTCCTTCGGCCCCATCACCGACAACGCCGGTGGCATCGCCGAGATGAGCCACCTGCCCGCCGAGGTTCGCACCATCACGGACTCGCTGGACGCGGTCGGCAACACGACCAAGGCCGTCACCAAGGGCTACGCGATCGGTTCGGCCGGTCTCGCCGCTCTGGCCCTGTTCATCACCTTCACCCAGCGCGTCGACACGGCCTTCGCGGCCAAGTTCGGCGCCAACTACCCGGCCTTCACCTACACCCTGCAGGATCCCCGCGTCATCATCGGCCTGTTCCTCGGCGGCGTGCTGCCGTTCTTCGCGAGCTCGATGTTCATGAACGCGGTGGGCGAGGCGGCCCAGTCGGTCATCGTCGAGGTGCGCCGGCAGTTCCGCGAGATCCCGGGCATCATGCAGGGCACGGCCAAGCCCGAGTACGGCCGGTGCGTCGACATCGTGACGGCCTCGGCCATCCGACAGATGCTCCTGCCCGGCTTCATCGCCGTCGCGACCCCGCTCGTCGTGGGCGCGATCGGGGGCCCCAAGGCCCTGGGCGGCCTTCTCGCGGGCGCGATCCTGAGCGGCATGCTGATGGCCCTCATGATGGCCACCGGCGGCGGCGCCTGGGACAACGCCAAGAAGTACATCGAGATGGGCGACTTCGGCGGCAAGGGCTCGGATGCCCACAAGGCCGCGGTCGTGGGCGACACCGTGGGTGACCCCTTCAAGGACACCGCGGGTCCGGCGCTGAACCCGATGATCAAGATCCTGAACATCGTGGCGCTGCTCTCGATCGGCATGATGGTGGCTTTGGCCCACTAGCTCCTTTCGGGACGTTCGAGGTAGCCGATGACGCTTGGGCTGTGGCTCCGGGTCATCGGCTACCTCTTTTTGATCGGGGCGGCCCTGTACCTGGCCTACCTCTTCGCGCCGCGCGAGTGGTGGCAGCGGCTGCCGCTCGATCGGATCCCCTGGCCGCGCTTCCGGACGGCCCGGCGGCGATCGCCCCGCCGTCGCGTCCCGGCCTTCGTCCAGAAGGGTCGGGCCGTGGCCGTTCTGGAGGGCTACGACGAGCGCCACGTGGACCGGATCGCCGAGGTGGCGCGCCTGCTGGCTGAAGCCATCGGCATGGAGCCCGAGGCGATGGTCGGCTTGCACGAGGCCTGCTACCTGCACGACCTCGGGATGGCCGAGCTGGCCGAGTTGGCGGCTAAGCCAGGCCCCCTGGCGTTGGAGGAGCGCCAGCAGGTGGAGGCCCATCCCCTCAAGGGGGAGACGCTCGCCCACGAGCACGGCACCCATCCGGACGCGGCCTGGTGGGTGCGCTGGCACCATGAGCGGCTGGATGGCACGGGCTATCCGGACAGGCTGATGGGCGACGAGATTCCGGTACCGGCGCGGATCTTGGCGATCGCCGACGCCTACGAGGCCCTAACCCACCGTCGGCCCTACCGCCAGGCCCTCGATCCACAAGATGCCCAGGCGGAGCTCAGGGCCCTCGCGGGCCTGCACTACGATCCCTGGCTGGTCTCCGTGTTCACCGACCAGGTCCTGCCTCGCTTGATCGGGGAGGTCGACTCACCTACACCGGTCGAGCCCGAGTCGGTCGAACCGGCGTAGGAGAAGCTGGCCATCCGCCTTTGGCGTCTCCCCGTTGTTCAACGGGGAGACGGGCCCCCGGAGGGGGCCCGAACAGGAAGCTGATGCGCATGTTTGAGACCCGGCTAGTTGACCCCGGCCTGGGTCATGGCCGCGTTCACCGACGAGCGGAACTGCGGCCGGATCTGGTCGTCGTAGAGCTTGCCGAGCAGCCCGCCGATCGCGAGACCGCCCAGGATACCGACCAGGGGCCCCACCACCGGGATGGGGATCAGCATGCACAGGAGCGCCCCGCCCAGACTGCCCAGCGTGCCCGTGAGGGTGTAGGCGGCCCCGTCGGCCAGGGTGTTGGTCATGAACTGTTTCTGATTGATGTTGCCCTGCTGGAGGTCCATGTAGTTGCTGATGGCCGCCAGGGGGAAAGAGATGAGGGCCGAGAGACCCGTGGTCTTGAGCAGACCGATCGGCGAGAGCAGCTGCTTGAGCATCGAGCCGAAGGTCGCCTTGGGCGCCCCACCGGCCATCATGGCCCGCATGCCGTCCGGGGTCTTGAAGTTGTCCATGCTGGCGTTGTGGCGGATCTGGGGAACCCGGATCACGGCCGGCGCCCCGGCCGCCATGCCCAGCGCAGGCGATGCCGGGCGGCTGTTCGGTTGGTAGGGTAGCCCCGTGGGTCCCAGACTGACGGCCATCTCGCACCTCCCCCCGCACGCTTCCACCCCGCCTGTCGGGTGTTCGGAGGGCGTTAAGAGTAAACAGGGCGGCAAGCTTTCGTTAAGCTTTGCCCCGCCCAAAACCCTCGATCGACGGGTATACACTTCCCAGCACGATCGGGGGGATGAGGTGAAGCACGGCACACGATTCCTGGGGGTGGCCCTGGCGGTAAGCCTGATCGGCTGCATGCCGCATGGTCTGGTTTCGATTGCCCCGGTGGAGGCACCACAGTCGGTGGTGGCCTCGATCAGGGGACGGGTCGACCTCTCGGCCGCCCGCAAGACCCAGGCGGCCACGGCCGACCTGCTCGGGGCGGCCACGGTCTCCTTGATCGACGCCAAGAGCAACCAGACGGTCACATCGACCGTCACCACGCCCGACGGTCAGTTCGCCCTGACCTTTCCCGCGGGGTTCCAACCCGTCCCGGGCCGCTCCTACTACATCGAGGCCATCAAGGGGCTGTCGGGGAACCTGCCAGGAGCCAATGCCGCCCGCTTGCGCACGCTCTTGCAGTTCCAGACGGCTGGCTGGACGAGTCTCACCAGTGCGACCCCCAACGGCTTCGTGACGGTCAGCCGCAGCACGACGGCGATCGCCGCCATGCTCGCCCTCAAGGGGGGCAATGCGCCCGACACCAATGCTGCGGCCCTCCTGGGCTCGCTCACCCTCGGAGCCACGGATTCGGCGCTCGTCCCCACCACTCCCGACACCTTCACGCCGGTCGCTTCCTTCTCCAACGCCGACTTCCACGCGGCCTTCGGGATCATCGATGCGGCCCTCGGCGCCGACCGCGACCCGGTCGCGGCCATCACCTACGACCAGGCCCGTGGGCTCTTCCTGCTGGTTCCCTTGGGTTCGGGCCCCGTCGTCACGGGTCTGAGCGCGACCTCGGGCAAGTCCGGCATCGCCCTCTCGATCACGGGCACCAACTTCGACCTGGTGCCGGGCAACAACGTGGTCGTGTTCGCCAACCAGGCGACCGTGAGCGCCCTGCCGACCAGCACGACCACCCGGCTCGACGTGGTCGTCCCGGCGACGGCCCTCACCGGGCCCGTCCTGGTGCAGCGGGGCCGCAACGTCTACAACGGACCGGCCTTCACCGTGCTGCCGAGCCTCGCCCAGGTGTCCCCGGTCCAGGCGACCGTGAGCGCCACCATCACCGTGACGGGCACCGGCTTCGATCCCAATCCGGCCAACGACACCGTCCTATTCGGGACGGCGACGGCCTCCATCCTCTCGGCCACGACGGCCAAGCTCACGGTGACCGTGCCCGACGCGGCCCAGACCGCCCCCATCACCGTGACGACCCCGGGCGGGAACGCGGCGGGGGCGAACCTGGGGGGCTTCCAGGTCTTGCCCTGGATCCTCGGGTTGAACCCGGGCACGGCCTCGATCGGGGCCACCGTCCGGATCCTGGGGACGGGCTTCGGGGCGACCGGATCGGTGCAGTTCAACGCGGCGACGGTCTCGGTGTCGTCGTGGGCCAACACGGCGATCGCCTTCACCGTGCCCTCGGTGAAGAGCGGGGGCCCGATCAGCGTCACCACCCCGACGGGTACGGCCGCGGGCCCGAGCCTCGGCCTCTCGTTCGGCCTCACGGGCCCGGCCACCCGGGTGGATGGCCACAACCCCTTCGATCCGAGCGGCAACTTCCGTTACGCCACGGGCTTCGGCCTGGGGGTCAACCTCTTCTCGGTCCCGACCTCGACCGACTCCCCCACCCCGGTCCCCGTGACGGTGACCAACCCACCCAACGCCATCCCCGTGGGTCTGACGCTCGATGCCAACGGGACCCTGTACTTCGGCAACTTGGTCGACTTGACGATTCGCAAACTATCGGGCGGCTCCTTCAGCCAGATTGGCACGTTGAATGCTCCACCGACGGCCTTGGCCCTCGGGGATGACGGGAACCTGTACGTGCTCTCGTCCGCCCTGAGCTCGGTTGGCCGGATCTCGCCCTCGGGGACGCTCACCCCGTTCGTGACCAGCGGCCTCATCGCCCCCAGCGGCCTCGCGACCGACGCGAGCGGCAGCATCTACGTCGCCAATCGGGGCGGCGGCACGATCCTCAAGTTCCGGGAAGGCGACGCCTCGATGTCGGTGGTGGCGAACGTGCCGGGGGTCAAGGCGATCGCCGTGGCCGGCGACGGGTCGGTCTACTTCGTCGCCTCGGACCAGTCCCGCATCGGGCGGGTCGCCCCGGACGGCACGGTCAACACCCAGTGGAGCGGGTCGATCGGCGACGACGACCACAACTCGCTCGCCATCGACAACGCCGGCACGCTCTACTTCAACTCGGGCAGCAGCGTGTATCGCTGCGATCCCCAGGGCAACGTGACCAACTGGTTCCGGGCTCAGGGGACGCCGGTGTTCTAGCCGATCGAGCCCATGCCTCCCGAAGGGGGGCCGTTCTTCCCGGCGAACGCCGGGATCCAGGAACGGCCAGAATCGCGATAAGTCAAATGGCCGATCCTGGACCCCGTTTTTCAACGGGGAGACGGTTGGTCAAGCGGAACGCGGAAGGTTCCGGTGGGTGCGCCGGATCCCCCACAACTCGCGGAAGGTCCGCAGCGAGTCGCGCCAGGCGTTGACCCGGGTATCGGGGTCGTTGCGCCAGCGCACCGGCACTTCGTCGACCCGCAGCCCCAGCCGCTTGGCGATGTAAACGGCTTCCACGTCGAACCCGAACCCGGAGAGCCCGACCCGCTCGAACACGGCGCGGGCCGCCGAGCGGGAGAACAGCTTGAAGCCGCACTGGGTGTCCCAGATACCGGGAAGCAGGAGCGCCTGCACCAGCAGGTTGAAGGTCTTGCCCATGAACACCCGATAGAACGGTTGAGACACCTCGATCTCTGCCTGGCGCAGTCCCCGCGACCCGATCGCGATGTCGGCCCCGGCCTTGAGGTGCTCCTTGAGCCGGTCGTACTCGTCGATCGGCGTGGAAAGATCGGCATCGGACATGAGGACCCACTCCCCGCGCGCTTCGAGCATGCCGTGCCGCACGGCCGCGCCCTTGCCGCGGTTGGTCTCCAGCCGGAGCACCCGCACGCCCGCAACGCGGCCCGCGACTGCGCTCGTTTCGTCGCGGCTGCCGTCGTCGACGACCAGGATCTCGTGCGGCGTGCCCGCCAGGTAGGCCGAGACGGCCTCGAGGGTCGGGCCGAGCCGGCGGGCCTCGTTGTAGGCCGGAATGACCACGGACAGGAACGGCGCCGCGTCGGGTGGACAGCCCTCCGAGGGCTGTGCTACGTTCAAGACGCCCAGCTTCCGGGCAATCGACACCACGCCCCGCTCCCCATTCCGGACGATCGCACTTGGCTCTCGATCCCCTCGCCGCGCGCCAGACGCGCCTGGCCGCTTGGCTGGCCTTCCTGATCCCGCTGGCGGTCTACCTGCGGACCTTGATGCCCACCGTCGGCTTCTGGGATACGGCCGAGTTCCAGACCATCGGCCCGGTGCTGGGCACCGCCCATCCGACGGGCTACCCATTATACAGCTTGCTTGGCAAGCTCTTCACCCTGGTCTCCTGGGGCAGTCCCGCCTACCGGATGAACCTCTTCTCGGCCGTCTGCGCGGCCCTGGCAGCGTTGGGGGTGGTGGTCCTCGCGCGGCGATTGGGCGCGGGCGTCATGCCGTCGCTCGCCGCCGCGCTCGCCTTCGCCTTCTCCCTCAACCTGTGGCGCACCGCGAACCATGCCGATCCCCACACCCTGCACGTCGCCCTGGTGGCCGGCCTCTGGATCCTGGCCCTGCGCTGGGGCGAGACGGGCGATCGCCGCACCCTCTACGCCCTCGCCATGGGCGTCGGCCTTGCGCTCGGCAACCACATGCTCATGGTCATGGAAGCCCCGGCGCTCGCCCTCTACGTCCTCTGGTCCCGACCCCGGGATCTCCGGGAAGGTGGCGCCTTCTGGAAGGCCGCTGCGTGCGGTCTGCTGGGCCTGGGCGTCTACGCCTACCTGCCTCTGCGGGCCATGATGCACCCGGCCCTGAGCTACGCCCACCCCACCACCTGGGCGCGGTTTCGCTACGTCGTCTTCGCCGAGCAGTTCCGCTCGGACATGGGTTTCCTGTCGATCGGGGGGCTGCTCACGGCGATCGCCCGATTGCCATGGGTCATGAGCCAGTACTCCGAGTGGTTCGGGGTGCCAGGTCGCATCGTCTTCCTGGCCCTCGCGCTCGGGGGGTGGACCTGGACCCTCTCCCGGGACAGGAAGCTTGCCGTCAGCCTCGCCGTGGGGACGCTCTTGCCCTTCTATGCCGCGAGCACCTACGTCAACGCCGACCTGAGCCGCTACTTCCTGGTGCCCAACCTCCTTCTCGCGGCCCTCGCAGCCGCCGGAGCCGAGAACCTGCTCGAACTCCTGCGCGAGCGGCCAGGAGCGCCGTGGCGGGTGGTCGCGACGGGGCTCGCCGCGGGCAGCCTGCTCTACCCCTCCTGGCTCGTCCGGCACCACTGGCCCGCGGCCGATCAGCACGAGTGGCGGGACGGAGAGCGCTTCGAGCGCGCCATGCTGGCCGACCTGAAGCCGCGGGCCGTCGTGTTCTCCTGGTGGAGCTACTCGACCTCGCTCTGGTACGGCCGATACGTCGAGGGGAGGCGGCCCGACGTCACGATCGTGGACGAGTCGGACCTGGTCGAGCAAGGGGTCTCGGAAGCGGCTGAGGCGATAGCCGCCGCCTACCCGCAGCGCCCCGTCTACCTGATCCCACAGCCCGACCAGGTGGCGAGCCTCGGCATGCAGTTCCGGTTGAAGCCGCTCCCCTACCTGATTCAATTCGGACAGGGCGTGTACGAGGTGGTGGGCCGCTACCAGCCCTTCATGCCCCACCAGAAGAGCCCCCAGAGTTCGACGAGCGCTCCCAAGAGGGTCGAGATGATGACGACGGGTCCCAGGCGCTGACGCGTCCCGTTCAGGATGAGGAGCATGGCGAACGGCAGGAAGTCGACCGTGTAGCGCCGGCCGAACTGGGCGAAGCCCGACCAGTAGTAGACGAGGTACATGGCCATGATCGAGGCGATCGCGAGCGCGGCGAGGCGGACCTGGCGATCGCGCCAGTCGGCGCGGACGGCGAGGACGAGGGCCGGCAGCGAGAGGAACAGGCTGAACCCGTCGACCGTCGGATCGAACCAGGGGAAGTGGCCGAGCCGCTCAGGCAGCTTCAGGAAGTAGCCGACGAGATTCTGTTTGAGGTAGTTCAGGCTGAACAGGCCGTACGGCACCAAGGCGGGCGAGGTCGTCGCGTAGATGACCTGCTTGTAGCCGTTCTCGAAGGGGCTGCCGAAGCGTCCCCAGTTGTACCAGGCGTCGATCGCGAGCAGGAGGCCCACGGCCAGGGCGAAGCCCAGCTGCGTCCGGACATTCGGCCGGATTCCATCCGAGCCGCGCCACAGCATGCCGACGAAGAACGGCGCCGAGAGCAGCACGGGCTGCCGGGAGAGCGCGGCGATGCCGAAGCCGAGCCCCACCAGCCACCCGCGACGCCTTCCATACAGCTCCCAGAGGGCCACCACGAGGCCGAACACGGTCGTGACGTGCATGAGGGCCCAGGTGTTGCCGCTCTGGCCCCCGTAGTACCACATGAGCGAGCCCAGCCCGAACAGGGCCGTCAGCCAGACCCGCAGCTGGCCCGTGACGCCGGAGCGACCCACGACGCTCCACCACAGGGCGACCGCGGCCGCCGCTAGCCCGGCCGAGAACATGGCCTGGTGAAAGGCCAGCCCCCAGATCCGGATGAAGGGCATCATGAGCAGGGTGGGGCCGATGCCGTAGGCGACGTAGGCCCGATCCCCGACGTGGGCCAGCTCGAAATACCCGGGCGGGTGGATCAGGTCGAACCGCCCGTGCCAGAAGGCGTCCGCCAGGTACACGTGGGCGTTGAAGCCCGTCATGCGGGCCGCGCCCGAGGCCAGGTAGATCAGCCAGAACAGCACGAAGACCCCGAGCCCCGAGGCCCAGCGATCCAGGAAGCGCGTTGGTTCCGAGGAGGCGGGGATCGTCGCGGGCGGCTGGGTTTCCGTCATGGTCCGAACGTCAGAAGCTGTTGCCAAAGGGATTCGGCACGGCTCCGCCCTCGTTCCCGTGATTGAACGTGGGGGGCGGGGTCGGGACCCGGTTGGGATCCTGGAAGGCCGGGGGCAGGGTGTCGGTCGACGAATTGGGCCCCGGGGTCATGGCCGGCTTGGGTGGCCCTTCCTGGACGACGATGTCCACCCGGCGGTTCATGGCCCGGTGCTCGGGGGAGTCGTTGGGGAAGAGCGGCTTGTACTCCCCGTAGGAGACGATCTCGAACCGCTTGGCCGGAATCTTGCCCGAAGTCGAGAGGAACTGGGCGACGCTCGCCGCCCGCTGGGAGGCAATCACCCAGTTGCCCGAGCCGGTCTTGCCGTTGGCCGCCTTGGTGTCGTCGGTGTGGCCCTGCACGCTGATCCCGTTCGAGGCCGTCGCGATCACTTCGGCGATCTTGGCGAGGGCGGCCTTGCCGTCCGGCTTGAGCTCGGTCGACCCCAGGTCGAAGAAGCTGGTATCCGCCAGGCTGATGACCAGGCCGTGGTCGTTGAGGTCGACCCTGACCTGACTCTTGCCCTTGAAGGGGGCGAGGGCTCGCTTGATGTCCTGGCTCTCCTGCGAGAGCGGGGTGTTCTCGATGTCGGGGGCGATCGGATTTTCGACCTTTTTTTCCTTGGTTTTCTTGGCCAACGCGGTCTGGAGGCTCTTGGCCATCTTCTCGAAGTTCTTGGCGGAGATCTTGGCCGACAGGGCGTACATGACGATGAAGAAGATCATGAGCACGGTGATCATGTCGGCATAGGTGATGAGCCATCGCTCGTCTTGCCGGTGCTCGTCGTCCCCCTCGCGCTCGACGCGCCATTCGCGGGCCATCGGCTACTCCTGGGGTAGGGCCGCGGTCTCGAGGCGCGCCGTCTGGGAGGCCCGCTTGCCCTTCACGTCCTGGATCTGCTTGCGCGTTTCAGGCGGCAACGAGGCCTTGAGCCGCTCGCGGATCGTGCGCGGGCTCGCCCCGCCGTGCATGGCGGTGATCACCTCGATCATGACCCAGCGGATGCGCAACTCCTCCTCGCTCATCTTCTTGAGCTTGGTCGCGATCGGGAAGAAGAACAGGTTGGCCGAGCCCACGCCGTAGAGGGTGGCGACCATGGCGTTCGCGATGTCGGGGCCGATCTTGTCGGGTTGGTCGAGGTTGGCCAGGATGGCGACCATGGACATGACCGTCCCCATGATGCCGAGGGTGGGGGCGAAGCCGCCCAGGCTCTCGAACACGGCGATGTTGTTGCGGTGCCGGCCCCGGATGCCGACCATCTCGGCCTCCAGGAGGTCCTGGATCTCCTTGCCGTCGAAGCCCTCGGCGATGTACTGCAGGCCTCGGCGCAGGAAGGGATCCTTGACCCCCTTGAGCTCGGCATGCAGGCCGTTGACGCCGGCGGCCCGCAGCCGATCCGAGACGCGGATGAGGGTCGCGACGATCGTGTTGACCTCGAGCTTGGGGGCCCGGATCGCCTCGATGGTGAGCCGCGGGATCCGCAGGACCTGCCGGGTCTGGTAGCTCATCATGGTGGCCGTGAAGGTGCCCCCGATGACGATCATGGCGGCATGGGGCGACCACAGCCCGCCCACGGAAGGCCCCTGCATGGCCAGGATGACCAGGACGAACAGGGCCAGGACGACGACACCGAACGACACGGAGCTACCTCTCGACAGGTTGAACGGCCAGGGACCGAGAGACGGCCAGGCTTTCCCCTACGTACCCGAGGCCCTCCGGCGTCAAACTCCGGGGCCCTTGCGATCGCCCGCCCCTCCCGGCACCATGGGGTCGCCATGCCCCGCTGGATCCTCGCCCTCGTCCTCTTCTGGGTCGTCGCCCTGGCCGCGCCGGCCCGGGCGAAGGGTGACCTCCGACCGAGCCTCCTCATCGTGCCGACCGAGGCCCGCTACCCGGTCTACGATCGCCGTCTGGCCGCCCGGATCGAGACCGAGCTTCGGGCGATCTCCCGGTTTCGCTTGCTCCCCTTGCCCGAGTCCGGGGCCGGATCGACCGGGGCCAAGGCCCTGGAGCGGGGGCGGGCGATCGCCCTGGAAGCCGGCGCCGACGCGGCCCTCGTCCTGGGCTTCCTGCAGAATCCCGAACCCCAGTACGAGCGGGTCACCGATGTGGCGGGCCACTACGTCACGAACAGCCAGGTCGAGTTCGCCCTCTTGGATGCTCACGGCGAAGGGACCCGCCTGCGCCGCACCCTAACCTTTCACGGCGAGAGCCCCGGATCCAGCGAGACGGCCCTGCAGGAGGCCATGGATCGCGTGGCCGACGACGTGGCCCGCGAGCTGCGGGCCGCGTATCGGTTGCACACGGCGATCGCCACCCGCCAGGGCCGTCACCTCACCCTGTCCCACGGATCGGACGCGGGGATCCAGGAGGGGATGTTCTTCACGGGCGACCCCCGGGGGGGGCGGGTCCGGGTGACGAAGGTGCAGGCGAGGTCCTCCGAGGCCGAGCTGCTGGAGGGCTACTATGACCTTGCGGTGGGCTCCAAGCTGATTGAGCAGACCTACGTGAGCTTTCCGGCCGCCGCGGGGCTGTTCGACGCCGAATTCCTGACCCCGACCCCGGGTCGCCTGACAGGTCTGGTGCTCGGCTACAATCGGACCGGCTTCGGCTACGGAGCGACCCTGACCCTCGGCCAGCTCAGCCAGGGGTCGGCCACCGGCCTGGGCTTCGGAGCCCAGTTCGAGCCGCAGCGGGAGTGGATCCCGGAGCGGCTCTGGGTATACGGTGACCTCGGGGTCGAGGTGGAGCTGCTCGGCCAACCCATCCCCGGCACCGGTGAGCACGCGAGCTCGCAGGGCCTGCACGGCACGCTCGGGGCCGGCCTGGGCGGGCGCCTGGGCAATGCCGAGGCGACCGTGGGCCTGGGATACTGGACCCCGTTCCTGGCTGATCGGTGGAATCAGACCACCGGGGTGATCGAGCCGGTAGACGCCTCGGCTCGGGTTCCTCACCCGTTGCTCGGGGGATTCTTCGTGGAAGGTAGCGCCACCTGGGCATTCTAGGCGACAAGGAGGGATGGCATGGCACCCGATCGAGACCTGTCGCGTCGCGAGTTCCTGGTCACGTCCCTCCAGGCCGGAGCGATGGTCGCACTGTCTGCCGGCATGCTGGACGGATGCCCGGCCTCGGGTGGAGGCGTCGGGCCATCCCCGACGCCGGGCAGCACCGGAGCGACATTGCCCGTGCCGGTGTCTCCGGCAGGCCCGGGGTCGCCCACCCCTGCGTCTCCGGCAGGCCTGGCGCGCGTGGCTGCTACGTCGCAGCTGACCGGCACCCCCAGTCCCTTTCAGGTGCAGGGCAGCACGGTCTATGCCTTTCTTTCGGGCAATCAGCCGATCGTGCTATCCAACGTCTGTCCCCACGAAGGCTGCAGTGTGAACTGGAACCCCGCTCGGTCGCAGTTCGTCTGCCCGTGTCATGGCAGCGTGTTTGACGGGAAAGGCCAGTTCGTCTCGGGCCCGGCCGGGGCCCCCTTGCCGAACCTGCACGCGCAGGTGCAGAACGGGGACGTGTTCGTCCAGACGACCTGATCGTCAGGCGTCGGGCTTGTTGGGCGATCGCCACCGGTACCGCTCCAGCGGCGCCGTGACGGCCGCGGGCAGGGCCCGGGTGTGGTCCTTGAAGCGGCTCAGGTCGGCGAGGGGCTGGAGCTGCTGAACCATCTTGATCTGGAAGGCGGCGCGCAAGGGGTCGTTGAGCTGCAGGGCGACCTGGGCCAGGTAGAAGCGCGCCACGGCGTTGCCGGGGTCGAGCTGGACGGCCTTCTCGAGCGAGCCGGCCGCGTCCGAGAGGTGGCCCGATTCGTAGGCCATCACCCCCAGCCAGGCATGCGGATCCGAGTGGGTGGGGCCCAGCTGCGAGGCATCGAAGAAGGCTTGGCGGGCCAGCTCATGCTCCGAGAGGTGGTAATAGAGCTCGCCCAGCCCGAGCTGCAGCCGGTAGTCTCTGGGGCGGTAGCTCGCGGCCAGCTGCAGGTGCTGCTCGGCCTCGGGGTACCGGCCGGCGTCGAGCAGGAGCTGGCCGAGCTTGGCGTGGGCGTCGACGTGGTCGGGGTCGCCGGCGATCGCCTTCTTGAGGAGCCGGATGGCCTCCAGCGACTTGCCCGCCCGAGCCTGCGCGAGCCCCTGCCGGTAGCGCTCCTGGGCCTGCTTGAGGGTGGCCCCCGGCCCCAGGATCATGCCGAGCAGGGTGTCCCAGCCATCGAGCCCGGTGGGCTCGTCTCCTGGCTTCGGTTGCTTGCTCTTCTGGTCCCGCCGCTTCCTGAGCCGAGCGAGCGAGTCGCGAAGCCTCGCCAGCTGCTGGTACTGGGGGTGATCCTGCAGGCCCTTCTGCTCGAGATCCTTGAGCAGCTGGTCGAGCTGGTCGTGGGTGTCCTGCAGGAGCTCGTCGTCGGTCTGGGACTGGAGGCGCCTCTTGGCGCGCTTCCAGGGGTCCGAGAGAGTCAGCTGGTCGGGATCGAGCTCGGGGTCGAGGGGCTTGGTGAGCCGGGTCTTGGACCAGGGCAGGGTAGTGCGGACCCCGCGGGTCAGCCGCGCCGCGTCGGAGGCCATGCCCGGAGCCGTCGGATCGGCGGCCGGCGGGGCGATCGAGGCCTCGATCGGAACCCCGTTGACCCGGGTGACCTTGGCGCCAAATCGGGGATCGATCCGCATCCGTCACCCTCGAGCCCGTGAACAGGTCCGATCACGCTGGTAACACCTTCTTTACCCATAGCAAGCGAGTTTTAAACGGACGTGACGATCGTCACGGGGCGGGGCTTTTCGCGTGGTGCGTCCGTCACACTTCCCGTCCTTACGGTCTTTGCGGGATGTTGACGTTGTGATCGCACGTACATACCGCGACCGCAGCCGGTTGATAGGATACCCGCATCGTGAGGTCAGCCCCCCGCTTTGCTGACTTGGAGAAAGGGATTGCGACGATGAGACGACGCCCCACCAACAAGAAGCCGCCGGCCAACTACGTCGAGCCGCCGGCCGATCAGCCCAGTGGGGAAGAGGATGAGAGCTTCAACCAGCGGGCGACCTTCTACTTCTCCGAAGAGCAGCTGCTCTCGCTCGAAGTCGTCATGCTCAAGCTGAGGACCGAGCAGCGTCTCAAGGTTGGCAAGTCGGAGATCATGCGGGCCGCCCTGGATTTCATCCTGGAAGACTACAACCTGAACAAGAACAACTGCTGGCTCGTGCGGCGCCTGCAAGGCAAAGCCTAGCCGTCGCGAGTATTAGGGGAGGGTTAAAAAAATCTTGCCAGCCTGATAACCAGCCCCTATAATAAACGCCCAAGGCTCACTGTGACTTGACCGATTTTTACCCACGAAGATGAAAGGATTGGAGACAGGGATGATGAAGCGTGTTGCGATCGCCGCCGTGGTGGCGCTTTCGATGCTCAGCCTGACCGCTTGCTCGGGCGGCGAGCAGAAGAGCGAGGGCGGTGCGTCGCCCGCCGCGACCGAGGCCACCTCGAGCTCGATGACCACCCAGGCGACGACCTCGGCTCCCGCCGCGACCAGCGACATGGGCGCCGCCACGACCTCGACCACGGCCGCGACCCCCTAGTCTCGTTCCGCGGTCTCGCCCCGGCATTTGCCGGGGCCCTTTTTTACCTCGACATCGTTACGTTTCATCACGAAGAAGGGCGAAGATCGGTCAGGAGGGCCATGTCCGAGCGGGCCTATGCGGTAGGGTTCCTGGCAATCGAATCGGTGGGGTCGGGCCGCATCCGCCACCTGCGCGAGCGCTGCGGTTCCCTGGCCGCCGCCTGGCAGGCCCCGCCCTCCCAGCTCTCCGAGATTCCAGGCATCGGGCCGGACGTGGCCCAGGCGATCGCCGCCCAGCGCCCCGAGATCGACCCCTTGGCCGAGCTCGAGCGGGTCGAGCGGGCCGGCGTCGCCCTGGTGTGCTGCTGGGAGGAGGCCTACCCCCCGCACCTCGCCGAGCTACACGATCCGCCCGCCGTGCTCTTCGTGCGCGGGGTCCTGCCCAACTTCGACCAGGCCGTCGCCATCGTCGGCACCCGCAAGTGCAGCCCCTACGGGGTCCGCATGGCCCGCGCCCTCGCGCGCGACCTCGCCCGCTCGGGGGTCGTCGTGGTCAGCGGGCTCGCCCTGGGCATCGATACGGCCGCCCACCAGGGCGCGCTCGAGGGGGGCCAGACCGTCGCCGTCCTCGGCGGGGCTCTCGATCGCCTTTCGCCTCCGAGCAACGCCGACCTCGCCGGGCGCATCGCTCAGCAGGGCGCGGTCGTCAGCGAGTACCCGTTGGGGACCGAGCCCGCCCCCGGGCAGTTCCCGGCCCGCAACCGGATCGTGGCGGGGCTGTGCCAGGCCGTCATCGTGGTCGAGGCCCGCGAGCGTTCCGGCGCCCTCATCACGGCCGACATGGCCCTCGACCAGAACCGCGAGGTCATGGCCGTGCCGGGCCTCGCGGACAGCCCGCTCTCGGCGGGCCCCCACCGCCTGATCCAGCAAGGGGCCAAGCTCGTCACGTGCGCGGCGGACGTGCTCGACGAGCTGGGCTGGGGCCGGCTCGAACTTCCGGCTGCCCCGGCCGTGGCCCTCGAAGGTGACGAGGCGCAGGTCTTCGCCGTGCTCGACGCTTCACCCGCCCCCGTCGATCGGATCGGGGCCCGCTCCGGGCTCGCCCCCGCCACGGTCAACGTCGTCCTGCTCACGTTGGAGCTCAAGGGGCTCGTCGTACAGTTGCCTGGTCGGCTCTACGCCCGGCGCTGAGGCCCATGGCCGTCCGGACCGCTCCATGAAGTGTGTTAGAGTGGATGCGCTCCGGACCTTTTGCGCCGTCGCGCCATTTTCCCGGAGGAAAGGGGTTGAATCGTGCCGAAATCGTTGGTGATCGTCGAGAGCCCGGCCAAGGCCAAGACCATCGGGAAGATCCTGGGCAAGGACTTCCAGGTCAAGGCGAGCGCGGGTCACGTCCGTGACCTGCCCAAGAAGGGCCTCGGCGTCGACGTCAAAAAGAACTTCCTGCCGCAGTACGAGGTGCTCGCCGAAAAGGCGAAGGTCGTCGCCGAGTTGCAGGAGGCCGCCACCGAGGTCGACAACGTCTACCTGGCCCCTGACCCGGACCGGGAGGGGGAGGCGATCGCCTGGCACCTCGCGTGCATCCTCGAGGACCTCCAGAAGCCGATGCGCCGCATCGAGTTCAACGAGATCACCAAGGACGCCATCCTGCGGGCCATCAAGACCCCCCGCTCGATCGACCTGCCGCGGGTGAACGCCCAGCAGGCGCGCCGCGTGCTCGATCGCCTGGTCGGCTACAAGATCTCCCCCCTCCTCTGGCAGAAGGTGCGGCGCGGCCTCTCGGCCGGACGCGTGCAGAGCGTGGCCGTCCGGCTCATCTGCGACCGCGAGCAGGAGATCCAGGCCTTCGTTCCCAAGGAGTACTGGACGATCGCGGCCGACCTGCTCAAGGGTTCGGCCAAGACGCCGTTTTCGGCCGAGCTGGTGCGCTGGGCGGGCAAGAAGCCCGAGATCGGCACGGAGAAGGAGGCGACCTCCATCGTCGAGGCCCTCAAGGCCGCGAGCTACAGCGTCACCAAGGTCCAGACCAAGGAGCAGAAGCGCCAGCCGAGCGCGCCCTTCACCACCTCGACCCTGCAGCAAGAGGCCTCGCGCCGCTACGGGTTCACCGTCAAGCGCACGATGGCCCTCGCTCAGCAGCTCTACGAGGGCATCGAGCTGGGCAGCGAGGGGCCCGTCGGCCTCATCACCTACATGCGTACCGACTCGACCCGCATCGCGGACGAGGCCTGGGAAGAGGCCAAGGCCTACATCCAGGAGCGCTACGGCAAGGACTACCTGCCTCCCCAGCGCCGCAGCTACCCCTCCAAGAAGGGCGCCCAGGACGCGCACGAGGCCATCCGCCCGACCAGCATCCACCGCACGCCGGAGGCCATGAAGTCCCACCTGACCCCCGATCAGCTCAAGCTGTACCGGGTGATCTGGGAGCGCTTCGCGGCGAGCCAGATGGCGAACGCCCTCTTGGCCGTGCTCTCGGTCGACATCACCGCCGGCGAAGGGGTGTTCCGGGCGACCGATACCAAGGTCGTGTTCCCGGGCTACCAGGCCGTCTACCTCGAGACCCCCGAGGAGGACTCCGAAGAGGCCAAGGCCGCCGAGAAGAAGCCCGCGAAGCTGCCCGAGCTCGTGGAGGGCGATGCCCTCAAGCTCAAGCAGCTCAATCCCAAGCAGCACTTCACCCAGCCTCCGCCGCGCTACTCCGAGGCGACGCTCGTCAAGACGATGGAGGAGAAGGGCATCGGTCGGCCCTCGACCTATGCCCCGACCATCGCGACCATCCAGGACCGCGGCTACGTGGAGAAGGACGGTCGGGCCCTCAAGCCCACCGAGCTCGGCGTCCAGGTCAACGAGCAGCTGGTCCAGCACTTCCCCGACATCGTCGACGTGGGCTTCACGGCCGACATGGAGGACAAGCTCGACACGGTCGAGACGGGCGAGAACGAGTGGCAGGTCTTGCTCAAGAACTTCTACGAGCCCTTCGCCGCCACCCTCAAGGTCGCGGCCAAGGAGATGAAGCCGGTCGCGATCCCCAGCGGCGAGCACTGCGAGACCTGCGGGGCCGAGATGCTCATCAAGAGCGGGCGCTTCGGCGAGTTCCTCGCCTGCTCCAAGTACCCCGAGTGCAAGACGACCAAGCCGCTCATCAAGAAGGTGGGGGTCGCCTGCAAGACCCCCGGCTGCACGGGCGACGTGATCGTCAAGCGGACCCGCACGGGCAAGACCTTCTACGGCTGCTCGCGCTATCCCGATTGCACCTTCACCAGCTGGGACGTGCCGACCGACACCCACTGCGTCAAGTGCGGGACCTGGATGGTGATCAAGCGCTCCAAGGCGGGCCGCAGCTTCCTCCTGTGCAAGAACGAGGACTGCAAGAACATCCAGAATCTGCCCAAGAAGGCGGCCGCCAAGGAAGAGGGCCAGGAAGCCGAGCCACAGGCCGCCGAAGCCGCGTCATGACGCGGCGGGCGACCGTGATCGGGGGCGGCCTCGCCGGGTCCGAGGCCGCCTGGCAGCTCGCCGAGCGCGGGGTCGAGGTGACCCTGCACGAGATGCGGCCGGTGCGCGAGACCAAGGCGCACCATACCGACCATCTCGCCGAACTGGTCTGCTCCAACTCGCTCGGGGCCTTCGGCCCCGGCACGGCGGCGGGGCAGCTCAAGGCCGAGATGCGATTGATGGGCAGCCTCATCCTGGAAGCGGCCCAGGCGGCGGCGGTGCCAGCCGGCGGCGCCCTCGCGGTCGATCGCGAAGTCTTCGCCGAGGCCGTGACCGCGCGGATCGCGGCCCATCCCCGGATCCGGCTGGAACGCTCGGAGGTGACGGAGCTCGATCCGCAGACCCCGACCGTGATCGCGACGGGGCCCCTCACCTCCCCGGCCCTGTCGGAGGCCCTCCAGAAGGCGACGGGCGCGGTGCACCTGCACTTCTACGATGCCGCCGCCCCCATCGTGACGCGCGAGAGCCTGATCGAGGATCGCATGTACGCCGCCTCGCGCTACGGGAAGGGTGAAGGGGTCTACCTCAACTGTCCCCTCACCAAGGAGGAGTACACGGCCTTCTGGGAAGAGCTGACGAAGGCCGAGGGGGCGGTGCTGCACCTGGGGGAGGAAGAGAGGAACTTCTTCGAGGGGTGCCTGCCCGTCGAGGTGCTCGCGCGGCGCGGCTTCGACACGCTGCGCTACGGGCCCATGAAGCCCGTCGGGCTCGACGATCCCCGCACCGGGCGGTGGCCCTTCGCCGTCGTGCAGCTCCGGCAGGACAACGTGGCGGGGGACCTCTACAACCTGGTGGGCTTCCAGACCCAGCTCAAGTGGGGCGAGCAGAAGCGGGTGTTCCGGATGATCCCGGCCTTGGCCGAGGCCGAGTTCGTGCGCCTGGGGGTCATGCACCGCAACACCTACCTCGCGAGCCCCAACCACCTGGATGCCAGCCTGCAGTGGCGCGGGACGCCGCTCTGGTTCGCGGCGGGTTGCCTGATCGGGGTCGAGGGGTACTCGGAGTCGGCCGCTGCCGGTGCGTTCGCCGGGATCAACCTGGCGCGGGTGCTGCGGGGAGACGCACCGCTCGTGCTGCCGCGCACGACCATGCTCGGCAGCCTCATGCACTACGTCTCGCACGCCGACCCCAAGCACTTCCAGCCGATGAACTCGAACTGGGGCATCCTGGAGCCGCTCGAAGGTCCCAAGGTCAAGGACAAGCAGGAGCGACACCGGTTGCAGGCAGAGCGGGCGATCGCCGACTTCAAGCAGGCGCTGGGAGACGAGCAGCCGGTCATGCTTGCCCCCACCCCTGGGGGCGGGGGTTAGGGGGCGGGGGATCCGGCCGCAGGCCGTTCCTCCTTACTTCCGCGCCGGCGCCCTCTTCTCCGACCCCTCTTCGGCCCGGATCGCGACCAGGGTCGCGACGCAGTGGACCCCCCGCCGCACCTCGCCGTGCATGGGCGGGGTGTGGGCGGCGAGCCGCACCGGATCGAGCAGGCTGAACTCCTGGCCGTCCAGGACCTTGCACCGCCGGCAGTGGGCCTGCTTCACCGTGAAGCGAACCCCGACCACCTGGCCCTTCTGCTCGTAGTAGCCGTTCACCAGGTTGCGGGTGTCCAAGAGCACGCTGTACTGGTCGAGCTTGTCGCTCTTGAGCCGCTTGTCGATCGCGGCGACATAACGCTTCCGTGCCTTGCCGACCTGGCTGGCGTTCAGCCTCTGGCGGGATACCCGGCGCCGGGTGAGGCGGCTGACCAGCCAGTAGAGGGCGATCGCCACCACCAGCCCCGCCGCCATCCAAGCAATCGAAGGTGGCGGGGTGGCTGGGGCAGCTTGGCTCACCGAATGGCTCGTGGAATGGCTCATGGCACCTGCTCGCAAGGGGTTCACCCAACCATACCCCGACGCCGGGCGCCTCGAACTCCCCCCTCCCGGCAGGGGGCGCCATGCGCTACCATGGAGACCGTTCCCAACCTCGAGAGGACCCCGCATGCGCGCCGCCTACGATCCCTCCCCGTTTCGCCATGGCTGGATCGAGGTCATCTGCGGCTCCATGTACTGCGGCAAGACCGAAGAGCTGATCCGCCGGGTGCGCCGGGCCGAGATCGCCCGGCAGCAGGTCCAGGTCTTCAAGCCCCTGATCGACACCCGGTACGCCCCCGAGGACGTGTCGAGCCACGCCGGGGGCCGCATGAAGGCCATCCGGGCGAACGGCGCCGAGGAAATCTGGCGCGAGGTCAAGGACGGGACCCAGGTCGTCGCCGTCGATGAGGTCCAATTCTTCGACGAGACGGTCGTCGACGTCTGTCAGGGCCTCGCCGACTCGGGCAAGCGGGTCATCTGCTCGGGGCTCGACCTCGACTTCCGCGGCGAGCCGTTCGGGTTCATGCCGAGGCTCCTGGCGATCGCCGAGTCGGTCGAAAAGCTCACGGCCATCTGCGTCGTCTGCGGCTCGCCCGCGACCCGCTCTCAGCGGCTCATCAACGGCGAGCCCGCCGAGTGGGACGACCCGATCATCCTGGTCGGGGCCCACGACGCCTACGAGCCCCGCTGTCGCGCCTGCCACGTCGTGCCCGTTAACCCGGGCCGGGTCTGGCAGCTGCCCCTGCCGGGCTGGCAATCCACCCCGGTCCCGACGGCCTAGTGGGGTACGAGAGCCAGTCTGACGAGGCCCCCTGGGGCCCGTCTCCCCGTCGAACAACGGGGAGACGGAGGGCCTGGAAAGGCCCTTCCATTCACCTTGGGAAACCCTACTCTTCCATCAGATGAGTGACCACCCGCTTGGCGAGCCAGCGATTGGTGCGCGAGTGGTGCATGTTCTTGCTCTCGATCAGGGCATCCATCAGCGTCTGCTGCTGATTCTTCATCATGCGCATGCGCCGTTCACGGCGTGCCAGGGGAGCTTGGGAATCGACCGGAGCCGGAGGGTCGTACAGCTTGCCGCCCTGCTGCTTGGTCTTGAGCACCAGGTAGACGTACCGGGTGATCTGACCGCTCAGGGTGGGGCCGATCTTGAGGAACCGGACGACGATCTCGTTGTCGGTCGGGTGGTAGAGCATGTAGACCGGCGCACGGACCTTGATGCCGCCCATCGGCCACTGTACGAGGAAGCTCTGCGCCAGGTGCTCGATGGCGACCTTGGGAATGCGCAACCGCATGCCCCCCGCCGAGAGGTCTACGATCATGGCTTTGAACATGATCGGCAGGCCGGGAATGTCGATCTCGCACAGCATGTTGAGCGGCGCGCGCGCGTTGGCACGGCGCTCGAAGCCGTCCAGGCCCTTGTTGCGCTGGGGCGGAGCGGGCTCGCCCTCGCCCATCAACGGATCGTCGCGTCCGGGATCGTCCATGGCCTCCTCGCCGAACGGCCGTCACAGCCCGTGGGGAGAGCAGCCGTTACGATCGCACCATGCCCTCGCCCGACGCCTTCCTCACGCACCTCGCCCTCGAACGCAACCTGTCGGCGCACACCGTGCGGGCCTACCGGCAGGATCTGGCGCACTATCTCGACTTCCTGGCCGGATCGACCCCCGAGTCGGCCGACTACCTGACCATCCGCCGCTACCTGGGCGAGCTCAACCGTCAGGGTCATGCCCGCACCACGATCGCCCGCCGGCTCGCGACCCTGCGCGCCTTCTACCGCTACCTGGTGCGCGAGCGGGTGCTCGACCGCAGCCCCCTGATGGGGGTCGCAAACCCCAAGGGCGTGCGCCGCCTGCCATCCTTCCTGTCCGACGCCGAGGCGCGGCGACTGCTCGATGCCCCGGACGTGGACACCCCCCTGGGTCTGCGCGACCGGGCCCTCCTCGAGCTCCTGCTGGCCACCGGGATGCGCGTCAGCGAGATCGTGGGGCTCGACGCGGGCCGTATCGCCTGGGACGAGGGCGAGATCCAGGTCTTCGGGAAGGGGGCCAAAGAGCGCATCGTCCTCATGGATCCCGAGACCGCCGGATGGCTCGCGCGCTACTGCCAGGAAGCCCGCCCCGGGCTCACGGAATCGCCGGGCGGCCCGCTCTTCGTCAATCGTTCGGGCTCGCCGCTCGGCCAGCGGTCGATCCAGCGTCTCTTGCAGCGCTACGCGGCCGTCGCCGGGCTGGAGCGCAAGGTCACTCCCCACACGCTGCGCCACAGCTTCGCGACCCACCTGCTGGAAGGGGGCGCCGATCTGCGCGTCGTGCAGGAGCTGCTCGGCCACGTCAGCCTCTCCACCACCCAGATCTACACCCACGTCAGCCGCGACCACCTGCGGAGCGTCTATCGGCGCGCCCATCCACGTTCTTGATGTAACAACGAACCTGCTTTCATGATTGCGTGAGTCAGCCAGTCGTGCTATGGTGTTCACAACGCGTCACGAAGTTTTGAGTGACCGCGAGGCCGGCAGGAGCTGGCAGGACCGCCGGCCGAACCGGGAGCGAGGGCCCAGCGTGCGCGGTCGGAGGTGAGGAGGAGGATGGAGCGGCCCGCCCCGCAGCAGGACCAAGCGCTGAGCGCGGCGGAGCTCCTGGCCGGCTGGGAAAGTCGGCTGGGCGAGCCGGTCCCCCCCGCCCTTCACGCCGAGGCCGATCGCCTCGTGGCGGGACTGGCCGAAGAGCCACCGCTTTCCGACCTGATCGGGCTCGCCAAGGGGTGGGGGGAGGCGTGTCAGGCCTCCGGGCTCACGCTGTTCCAGACCCTCAGCCTGTTCAATCACTGGCAGCAGATCCTGCCCGGAAACCCCGCCGTCTGCGAGTGCGGCCTCCTGGTCGCCCAGCTCTGGGTCGACGAGCTCGAGCGCTGCCTCAACGAGCAGCTCGATCTGCGGACCGACGCCCTCACCCGGGCCAACCGGATCCTGCGCGAGATCGACCGGGGCCGGGCCGAGTTCATTTCGTCCTACTCCCACGAGCTGCGCACCCCGCTCACGGCGATCACCGGAGCCTGCGAGCTCCTGCTCGAAGACTTCGCCGACGAGCTTTCGGGTCCCCAGGCCGAGTTCATGACCATGATCAACCAGAGCGCCCTCCTGATGCGCCAGCTGATCAACGATGTCCTCGACTTCGAGAAGCTGGAGGCCCGCGGCCTTGAGCTGCACCTCGAGCCGCTCTACCCCCAGGAGGCCGTCAACGACGTGTTCACCCTGGTGTCGCCCTTGCTGCAGGAAAAGGCGATCGCCTGGGTCCAGGACCTGGGCGACGAGTACCCGCTCGTCATGGGGGACGCCGTCCGGCTGCGCCAGATCCTGCTCAACCTCGTCTCCAACGCCATCAAGTTCACGCCCCGCGAGGGGACCATCACGGTGCGCCTCGCGCTCGAGAAGTCGGTGGGCCGCCGGGGGGCCTTCGTCAGCTTGAGCGTCACCGACACGGGGCCCGGGATCGCCCATGAGCACCAGCGCCTGATCTTCGACCGGTTCAAGCAGGTGCAAGATCGGGCCGCCCGGGGCACCGGCCTGGGCCTGCCCATCGCCAAACGCCTGGCCGAGCTGCACGGGGGACGCCTGACGGTCAAGAGCGAGCCCGGGGCCGGCGCGACCTTTACCCTGTCCCTGCCGATCGCCCCCGAGGACGAGGTCTAGACGGGCCTCCTTACGTCCGGTAAGGTGATCGAGCCCACCGAGCGGGGGTCGTCATGGCCCGAGAATCAGTGGGAGCCCTGCGAGACTTTCCCGGCCCCCGAGGGAGCGGGTCGGGTGAGAGCGCCTACCAAGACTGTTCCTTCAAGCCGACACGTCGGCCAAACAGAGGTAACATGCCTGGTTCTTGGTAGGTGCTCTGAGCGCCGCGTTGCGCGGTAGACAAGGAGAAGGCATGAACCGATTCACTGTAGCCGCTTTGGCCCTGTCCGTCGGATTGGCGGCCACGTCCCCGGCCATGGCCGCCATGGTCACGAGCTCGGGCGGCAACGCCGCGACCGCGGGCCCCGCCCCGGCGAGCCGCACCGGCGACTTCCGCACCGGCAGCGGCATCTTCATGGCGCCCCGTTACCTCAACCACACCGGCGACATGGAGCTCAGCCTCGACGGGGGGTACCTGTTCAGCGCGGGCTCGAGCTTCGCGAACCGCACCGCTGTGTCCTTTCCGTACCTAGGCCAGCTCAGCCTGCAGGGCAAGCTCATGGACAACCTGGAAGGCGACATCGTGATCTCGCCCATCACCATGGTCGGGCTGCGCGGCCCCCTCATGCAGAGCGACACGATGAGCGTGGGCTGGGGTGCCTACTACCGCAGCGAAGAGTACGTCACGCGCCTCAGCTCGTCCGTGCTGGGTCTGGGCCGGCCGTTCTTCGGCGCCCTGGATGCGATCGCCAGCAACAACGGGCTCAGCGAGGCCCGGGGGGCCCAGCTGCGCCTCGAGACCCTCGGGAACCTCAACCCCATGATGGGCCTGCCGGTCACGATCTACGTCGATCCCATGGTGGTGGCGATGAGCAACCGCACGGGGGCTGGCGCCGAGTTCGGTGCGGACCTCGACGTGGGCCCCTTGACGCTGGGATGGGGTGGTGCCTGGCGGTACAACTTCATCGCCAACAACCCCGGTGGCGGCCTCACCGTGCAGCCCAACGAGTTCACCCAGACCATGGGGGGTCGGCTGCGCCTCAACGACAGCGTCTACCTGCAGGCCGACTACATCCGCGAGAGCTGGGACACCTACGGGAACTTCGCCCACGCCGTGCTCGGCGGCGTCGGCTTCCGGTGGGGAGGCAGCTCGGGGTCTTCCGCCGCTCCGGCGAGCTCGGGCGGCACCCAGATGCGCACCTCGCAATAACCCTCGCAACACGGAGGCCCGGGCGATCGCCCGGGCCTTTTCCTTTGCCTTCCCGGCGATCAGGCGATCGCCACCCGATGCGCCTGGCGCTTGCGGGTGCGGGCGATGACCTGGTCCAGCCCCTTCCAGCTCTCCATCCCCGGCAGGGCCTGGATGGTCTTGTGGACGTAGTCGACGAACGACATGCTGGTTTCGTCCTGCAAGAGGTACTCGACCAGGAAGTCGACCTCGGCGTCCGGCACCTCGCCCGAGCCCACCAGGTCCCAGTACCGGTGAACCAGAAACGAGGTGAGCCGGCGCGCGGCCGGGTCCAGGAGCCGGATCTTGGCCTGGTTATAGTAGAAGGCGAAGTGCCGGCGCTCATCCTTGACGATGCGCCTGAGCAGCTCGCGCAGCACCGGGTGCTGGGTGCGCTCGGAGAGGATCTGGTACCCCTGCAGGGTGGTCAGCTCGTGGATGGCACCCCAGGTCATGTGGACGGCGATGAACTTCGCCCCCGAGAGCTTGCTGACGATGGCCTGGGCGACCTGCTGGATCCGGTAGCCCGGAGAACGACCCTTCACGACCTCGGCGAGGCGGTTCTCAGCCACCGGCACCCCGCACGCCCGCAGGAAGCGCTTGATCATGTAGCCGTGGAAGAACTCTTCGTAGGCCCAGCACGACAGGAAGGAGGTGATCTCGGGGTCGTCCGCCGCCGGCGTACTCAAGAGCTCCCGGACGTAGATGATCGTGTTGGATTCGATGTCCATGTCGTAGGTCAGCGCCCGGACTTCTTCCGGCGTGATCGGGTGGTCGGAGACGGCGTCCCAATCCAGATCCTCGACTTCGAGCCGGCGGGAATTCTGAAGGTAGCGGGGCAGGTCGAACGTGGGAGCGGACATGCGGCGACTCCTTGCGCGTCTTGGAGGCGATCGCCTCCCATGATGCCGGAAGAATGGCGTCCACGCCAGAGCGGACAGCCTTAAGACCACCGGGGACCGACTTAAGTCGGTCCCCGGTGGCTGAGAGCGTGTTACCTGAGGAAAGTAGGTCTAGCAGACCTGCAGGATCTCCTGCGAGCAGTTCACTTCGTTGAACAGCTCCTTGCTGATGACCGCTTCGTGGTCGTTGGCGTAGAGCTTGTTCTGGCACTGGTAGTCGCCGGTGTAGAAGATGTTCTCGAGGATGGTCTTGACCGTGTTGGCCTGCCACCGGCCGCCCCGCTTGGTGGGCACGCTGTCGCGGGTCAGGTCGTTGGCGATCTGGCGCAGGCTGCGGCCCGCGGCCCGCTCGCGGAAGATGCGCTGCACGACGGCCGCTTCCTTCTGGTTGATGACGAACTGGTTGGTCGCCTCGTCCAGGCTGTAGCCGTAGGGGCAGGTGCCGCCGTTGTGGAGCACCTCGCGGTTGCGGACGAACACCTTGGGCGCCGTCGACTGCTTGGGCGGGCGGACCCAGCTCGCGACCTGCGGGATCGTGACGAACAGCCGCAGGAGCTGCTGGCCGTCGGGCCGCTGGGTGTCGATGTTCTCCTGCACGCTGATCAGCCGGATGTCCTTGTGGTTGAACTCGGACAACACGGTCGCCACGTCGTGGAACCGGCGGCCCAGGCTGATCAGGCTGGCCACCACGACCGTGATGTTGGACTTTTCGGCGATCGCCTTCATCGAGGGGCGCTCGAGGGCGGCGCCCTGGGCGCCGGCATCGACCTTGACCTCGTCGAGGCTCAGGTTGTTAGCCGAGCAGTAGGCCTTGATGGCCCCCTGTTCGTCCGAGATCTTTTCGGGGCTGGCTGCCTCTGGGTGCATCCAGACGTACCCTACGACGCTGCTCATGATGACTCTCCTCAGTCGCACCGGGCCCGCTCTCATACAAGCCCTCTGGTGTTGGTAAGGTTATCGCACACCCAACCGGGATCTTGTCCGAAACCGTTTAAGCGCAAGTTAAGTTATGAGGAAACTGGCGTTAAACTTGATCATCTTGCCAGTTTGTTGACACCCGGGGGAGCAAAGCCGCGCCCTGTCGTGATCGGGATCACGAGTGGGGCATTCACCGACCCGACGGGGCGCTCCCGGGGCGCAGGAAGGATTAACCGCGCGCTAATCTGAGAAGGCAGGCTCGCCGTCCGGGCTCGCGATCCCCCGCCCCTTGGGGTGGGGGTCAACGGAGGCCCGAGATCCGCTCGGGCATTTCTAGGCCAGCTGGACGACCGTGACGCCGTCCCCGCCCTCGCCGTGGGCTCCGGGCCGGTAGGAGGCGACGTAGGGGCTGGATCGCAAGTGGTCCCTTACCCCCTTGCGCAGCGCGCCAGTGCCCCCGCCGTGGATCAGGTAAACGGTGCCCAGGTTGGCCCCGACGGCCGCATCCAGGAAGCGATCGACCTCGTCGAGGGCCTCTTCCACCAGCATGCCGCGCAGATCGACCTCCATCCCGGGCTGCCGGCCCGGTTCCGCGGCCCGCGGAGCACGGGTCGGCTCGGGCTTGCCCTTGGCGGGCTTCGACTCCTTGCCGGCGTTCTGCAACTCGCTCACCTTGGCCGTGAGCTTGATGATCCCGACCTGCAGGAGCACCTCGCCATGGGCATCCGGCGGGGCCTGGACGATGCCCGTTTGGTTGAGGCGGGGGATGAACACCCGATCGCCCACCAGGAGCCGGATCGGGGCCTGGGTGGGCCGCTCGGGCTTGCGCATGCGGTGCTTGAGCTTGGCGAGCCGGTCGTGGGCGCGCTGGGCCACCGGGGCCGTGGGGGCGCCCTGCAGCTCCCGCGTGACGGCCGCGATCTCCTCGCGGGCCGCGGCGAGCTCTTGCTCGAGGGTCTCCCGGGTCTGATCCCGGAGCTGCTGCCGTTCCTGCTGCCACCTGGCGAGCTTGGCCTCGTAGTCCTGCTTGAGGCGATCCGCCTCGGCGAGGCGGCGATCGGCCTCGGCCCGTGCCCGCACAGCGGCCGCTTGTTCTCGCTCCAGGCGCTCGACGACCTCGGTGGCGTCCGTCTTGCCCTGCTTGAGGTAGTCGCGGGCGGAGCGCGCCACCTCGGGCGGCAGGCCCAGGGCCGAGGCGATGGTGATGGCGTTGGACTGGCCCGGTACACCCATCAGGAGGCGGTAGGTGGGCGCGAGGGTCTTCAGATCGAATTCGACCGAGGCGTTGACGACGCCCGAGCGCTCGTAGGCTAACAACTTGAGCTCGCCGTAATGCGTGGTCGCGACCAGCCGGCTGCCCCGAGCGAGCAACTCGTCGATGAGGGCCCGGGCGAGCGCCGCCCCTTCCTGGGGGTCGGTGCCCGCGCCCAGCTCGTCCAGGAGCACGAGCGTCCGGTGGTCGGCCCGGGACAGGATCCGGATCAGGTTGCGCATGTGACCCGAAAAGGTCGAGAGGTTCTGCTGGAGGCTCTGCTCGTCGCCGATGTCGGCCGCGACCGTGCGGAACACGGCCACCTGGGAGCCCGGGGCGACCGGGGGGTGCAGGCCCGCTTGGGTCATGAGCGTGACGAGGCCCAAGGTCTTGAGGGTGACGGTCTTGCCGCCGGTGTTGGGCCCCGTGATGACCACGGCCTCGTGGCGATCGCCCACCCCCACGTCGATCGGCACGACCTTCCCCCCCCGGGCCACGAGCAGGGGGTGGCGGGCGCCGTAGAGCTGGGTGTGGCCCTCGCGATCGAGGCGGGGCGCTTGGCCGCCCAGGTCCTCGGCGAGTCGGGCCTTGGCCGCCGTGAAGTCGATTTCAGCCAGGGCGTCGATCGTCCAGCGGATCTCCTCGCTGTGGGCCCGGACCGCGTCGGTGAGCCTGGCGAGGATGCGGGCGATCTCGTCGCGCTCGTCGAGCCGCAGCTTGGCGAGCTTGTTGTTGAGCTCCAATACGCTCAAGGGCTCGATGAACAGGGTCATCCCGGTCGCCGACTGGTCGTGGACGATGCCCGGCACCTGGCCCTTGGCATCCGAGCGCACGGGCAGGACGAAGCGATCGCCCCGCATGGTCACGATCGCCTCCTGCAGGGCGTCGGCGTGGGAGCGCAGCATGCGCTGGAGCCGCTCGCGGACCTCGGACTGGGAGCGGTGCAGCCCGTGGCGGATGGCGGAAAGCTCCGGGCTCGCCTGGTCGGCGATCTCGCCCGACGGGTCGAAGCAGCGCCGGATCTCGTCGATGAGCTTGGGCAGGAGGACGATCGGCACGGAAAGTTCGAAGACGGCCGGGTACTCCTGGTCGTGCTCGGCCAAGAGCGACTTCAAGCGGCGGGCTGCGGCGAGGGTGTCCGCGATCGCGAGCAACTCGGCCCCGTCGAGGTCGGCCCCCTGATCGAGGCGGCGGATGGGCCCTCGCAGGTCGTGGATCCCGCCGAGGGGTAGGCCCTTGACGTCTTGGACCAGGTCCCGGGCCTCGGTCGTGAGCCGCAGGGCGTGCGACACGGCCTCGAGGTCGGTCTCGATCGCAAGGTCGCGCGCGCGGTCGCGGCCGGGCGCGGTGGCGGCCCGCTCGGCCAGGAGATCGACCACGCGGGGCCATTCGAGCATGGTGAGGCTTTTCTCGTCCACGCCGCCATGATACCTCCCGGACCTCAAGGTCGGCCCGTTGCGGCCGATACCACTCTCGAGCACCCAGGAAGGGCGCCTAACCGCCGTGTCTCAGGGAGGGAGACCCCATGCAGATTTCCTTGATGTCCGGGTACTCGGTCTTCACCGGGCCCGTCATGCGGACCCAGTATCGCCCCACCACCGGCTTCGAGCCCGCGCAGCTGCATGCCCTCGCCACCGGGGATTTCTCCGACCTGGCGCCGAGCGATCGTCCGAACTTCGCCCGGACCGACCGGCCCCCCTCCCAGCGGGCTCAGGAGCCAGGCAAGGGAACCATGATCGATCTGTTGGCCTGAATTCTCGACCTGCCCCTGGCTTAACAATTCGTTTCCCTGCTAGGATGGGGGCGTCTCGTGGAAGGGGAAGGTTCATGCTGATTCGTCTCTTCGCCCCCTTGCTGGCTAGTCGCCTGGGCTCCCACCTCCTGATCCGGGTCATGATGCGGGCCTTCCGGCGCGCCCGAGGCTGATCCCACCGTTAGAAACCCCAGGGACCGGGAACGAGACCCCCAGAGGAGGGGTCGTGCGCATCGCGTTCTTCGGGGTCGAAGACCTGGGGGTCCACTGTCTGAGCGCCCTGCTGCGCGCGGGCTATCCGGTGGTCGGGGTCGTGACCCTCCCGGGGGCCACCCCCGTTCCCCTATCCTGGCTCGGGCGCCTGCGCGGCCAGCCGGGCACCGTCGAGGCGATCGCCCGCTCCCGTCACCTTCCGGTCGCCATGCCGACCAAGCTGAAGGACCCGGCCTTCCGCGACATCCTCGCCGCCTGGCGGCCCGATCTCCTGATCGTGGCCTGCTTCGACAAGATCCTGCCCGCCGACATGCTGGCGAGCGTGCCCATGGGGGGCCTCAACGTCCACCCGTCGCTGCTGCCGCGCTGGCGGGGCCCCGCTCCGGTGGCCCGCGCCCTGCTCGCGGGGGATCGGGTCACCGGCGTGACCGTCCACGTCATGGAGGCCGGGATCGACACCGGGGACTGGCTCGTCCAGCGAGAAGTCGCCATCGAGCCGGACGAGACGACCGGCCAGCTGGTGCGCCGACTGGCCGAGCTCGCTCCGGACGTCCTCCTGCCCGCCGTGCGGGGCCTGGAAGCAGGATCCCTGGTCCCGACGAAGCAGGTCGGAGAGGTCGTGCAGGCCCCCTTCATTTCCTGGGAGGAGGCCTGCCTCGACTGGAGCGTGAGCGCGTCCCGGATCGAGCGCGTCGTGAGGGCGTGCAGCCCCTATCCCGGGGCCTTTCTGCTGCTGGGCGAGCAGGTGGTCGCGATCCTGAAGGCCGAGGTCGTACCGGGCGAAACAGGGGCTACCCCGGGTCGGATCCTGCGGGTGGCCCCCGGGCAGCTCGTCATCCAGACCGGCGATGGGGCCCTGCTTTGCCGCTCCCTGCGCAAGGGAGGTCAAGAGCTGCCGGCGCGAGCCTGGCCCGAGACCTTCCCGGTGGGCCACGTCTTGCCGACCGGAGACTGGGGCCCGATCCCTTCACTTAAATAACCCTTGATATTTTCTTAATCTTGCGCCACCATGGGGGCGGAGGCCTCCGCGCCTTCGACGCTGGAGGCAGCGGACCGCAACGAGGGGGTCCATCGCCAGCCAGCCCGAGCCGTCACCCTCGTGCTCAATGGAGAGCAACCATGGACGACAACCGCGACCACATCCGTCAAAAGCTACTCGAGGCCCTGGGGGCCGCTTCCCGCTGGGAGCGGCACGGCGCCGTCCTCGCGATCAGCGAGGCGATCGCCATGATGCAGACCCAGCAGCCCTCCTGCTAAACCAACAAACACCAAGCGGGGCCCGGCAGACGCCGGGCCCCGCAGCCATGGGGAGGACCTACTTCGCCGGGGGCAGCTGAATGCCTGCGACCTGGTTGGCGATGTTGCCGATGGCCACGGCGATCGGGGCGTAGGGGTTCTTTTCCTCAGGGGGCAGGGTCCGCATCTGGGCCATGGTGTCGACCGTGGCGTTGAGCTTGCCCTGCACGCCGACCAGGGCGTCGCGGACCTCGGTGGCGGCCGCCTTGATCTGGTCGTTGTTGCCGGATGCAAGCGCCGTCTTGAGGTCGTCGTTGGCCTTACCGAGCTGGTCGTTGGCCTTGACGACCTCCTCGAAGGACTTCTTGAAGCCGTCGACGATCTTTTGGTGCTCGGGGGAGAGCTGCTGGGTGGCCGTCGCCGCCTCGACCTGCTTGACGAGGTCGAGCTGCGAGGGGCGGGTGGGCGGGGTCGCGCCCGACCCGTTGTAGTTGTCCGGGTTGATGGTACCAGCGGACGAGCCATTCTTGTCGGGGTGCCCTTCGAGGCGCTCGAGACCTTCGTGAATCTTGTGACCGGCCGTCTTGAAGAAGTTGCCGATGCCGCTGCCGCTGCCTTGAATTGGATCGCCCATAGGACCCCCCTTGTATCGCGCGCCGATGGCTGAGGGTCTTATCCCCCGATTGCCTGGAAAAAAGTCGACTCTCCGGGGGGTGGGTGTTTGGAGTTCATCAGGGGCGGATTAAATCTTCTAGGGGACGGTTATGCCTGGGGAAAGGACTCCTACGGCGAGAGCGGCACCGTGGCCGAGGCGATCGCCTCGTCGAGCCGCTGGAAGGCCAGGGGGGCCCGCCCGAGCACCGACACCGAGCGGGTGCCCGATTCGAGGGTGAGGGTGATGGTCCGCCGGCCGCCGCCCACGCTGCGGTCGTTGATCTCGGCTGGCAGGTCGACGAAGCGGGGCTCGCCCGGTGCCGGGGGCTGGAAGGCCGAGTTGACCAGCGACTGCAAGCGATCGGCGGGCAGGGAGCCCGAAGCGAGCACCGTGGTGGACGGGGGATTGGTATAGGGATAGGCCCGGGTCGCGAGCCAGCTGCCGTCTCCCGAGACGACCATGGTGTCTTCGTGGAAGTAGGCGGGCGCCACCGTGCCGGTGCGGTGCACCTGGGTGATCACGGGCGTCGTCGCGGCCGTGGAGTAGGTGGGCTGCCCTTCGCCCTCGGGCGGATGGGCGCCGCCGTGGGCGCACCCCGTGAGGGCCAGGGCCAGTCCGAAGGCGATCGCATGCTTGCTCATGCCCCCATGCTAGGGGTCGCGACCTCCCGGCGTCAATGCGGCCGGCGCCAAACCGGAGCGGACTTAGAGCGCCTAACAAGACTGTTCCTTCGAGCCGACACGTCGGCCAAACCGAGGTAACATGCCTGGTCTTGTAGGTGCTATTAGCGGTCAGCTTTCCGATACGTGGCCGTCACGACCGTCTTGATGCCGCCCCGCACCGAGAAGTCGCCCACCACCTGCATGTAGCGGGGCGAGAGGACGGCGACCAGGTCGTCGAGGATCCGGTTGGTCACGCTCTCGTGGAAGATCCCCGTGTTGCGGAAGGAGCCCAGGTAGAGCTTGAGGCTCTTGAGCTCGACGCAGCGCTCGTCCGGGACGTACTCGATGCGGATCTCGGCGAAGTCGGGCTGGCCCGTGATGGGGCAGAAGGCCGTGAACTCCGGGCAGGTGAACTGGATCAGGTAGTCCCGGTCGGGGTGGCTGTTGGGAAACGCCTCGAGGACGGCGTCCTCGGGGCGTTGCGGCACCGGCGTGGGGCGGCCGAGTTGGGTGAGCGGGTCCATGGGGCGGGCGGTCCTTTCTGGGCGCGGGCGATCGTCCACGCTACCCAATCGGGCCCGGCCCGTCAAACCCGGACAAGGTGAGGCGGGCCGCGTTTCCGCGACCCGCCCGAGGATCCTTCCGCTAGGGAGTGTCTTGCTGGAGCTGCTTGAGCTCCTGCAGCTCGCCTTGATTCTTCTTGAGCGCGCCCTGCAGCTTGGTGAGGGCGTCGTTGAGCTGGGCGATCTTGGCCGCGATCGCCTCGCCGTCCGCCGTCTTGTCGGCGATCGCCTGCGTCAAGATCTGGTCGCGCAGGTCCTGCAGCTGGGCGATCTGGCTCTCCAGGCCGATGATCAGCTCTTCCTTCTTCTGGATGGCGGTGTCGGCCGCCGAGAGCTGCTTGCGCTCGGTCCCGATCGTCCCCTGCAGCTGCTGCTGGCGGGCCTTCAGGGCCGCGATGAAGCGGTTGGTGGCCTCGAGTTGGCTCTGGGCGTCGCCGACCTCTCCCTTGAGCTTGTTCTCATCGGTCGTCAGGATGCCCTCGGCCCACTGGTTCATCTTCTGGGTGCCCTCGGTGACGGCGAGATCGTGCTCGGTTGCCTTGAGGCGGGCGAGGGCCTCCTGGGACTCGGGGGTGTTGGTCTGGGCGAGCGCCTGTTTGACGGCCTCCGAGTTGCGGAGGTTGGGAGGCAGGCTCTCGAGGTACTTGGCGTAGTTCTTGCCGCCGTTGGCCTCATCGTAGGCCTGGCGGTTCTGGCCGACCAGGGCGATCGCCTTGCCGGCGAGGTCCTGCTGCTGGGCCTTCAGTCCGTCGATCGTCACGTCGAGGGCCTGGACCTGCTGCCGGAGGAGGGCGATGTCGGCCTCGTTCTTCGCGCGGTCGGCCTCGGCGCCACCCGTTTCGGTCTGGTTCTGCTGGCTCTCGAGGAGCTTCTCGCTCAGCTGCTTCTTGAGGCCTTCGCGCTGGCCCTTGGCCGTTTCGAGGGCGGCGTGCGTCTCTTTCAACTGGCCCGTGAGCGTCTTGATCTGGCCGTCGACCTTGAGGACCCGGTCCTTGATGGCGCTGCCCGAGGCCGACTTCCGGGCCACCGAGAGGTCGATGATGTCGCCCGCGGTCTGGCTCGTGGACTGCTTCTGGGGCGCGCCCGCGCCGCCCGCGGCCTTCGCGCCGGAGAAGGAATGGAAGGCCCAGCCGATGGAACCGAGACGGGCGCTCTGCGATGGCACTCCGGACATGGGGGACCTCCTTGACACTCAATTAACACACCGGGTCGGTGATCTCCTTATCCGGGCATCGACCGGGATCTGTCTGAAAATGCGACTAAGCTTCCGTAAAGACTGCGCATGGTTAAATGGGGGATGGAGACGACGCGGCGCAACCTCAGTTTCCCCAAGCTCAACGGGCTCCGGCCCACCCTGGAATCCACGGCCCTCAAGCTGATGGAGGAAGCGGGGGAGCTCGCGCAGGCCATCGGCAAGCTGCGGGGGCTTTCGGGCGAGCGCATGACGCTCACCGAGCCGGAGCGCCTCTCGCGCGTGGCCGCCGAGCTGCTCGACGTGGCCCAGACGGCCGCCACCATGATGTACGTGCTCGAGGAGCAGCACGGGGTCGATCTGGGGGATCTCCTGGCCCAGCACGAGGCCAAGCTCAGGGCCAAAGGGTACTTGAACTAGCTCGCGACGGCCTTGGCGAGGTTGATGCGGCCGAAGCCGTAGCGGTCGTTGCGACCGGAGGCGCCCTTGTGGTCGACGGCCGTGTCGATGACCTGGTGGACCTGATCGGCGGTCCAGTAGGGGTGCTTGCCCCAGATCAGGGCCGCCTCGCCCGTCACGTAGGGGGTCGCCATCGAGGTGCCCGAGAGCTTGGAGTAGCCGGTGGCGCCGGTCTGGTTGGGGTCGAGCGGCACGGTCGACCAGATGCCGCCCCCGGGGGCCGAGACCTCGATCTTGCTGCCCCGGTTGCTGAACCAGGACAGGTACTCCCACCAGAGGAACTTGGAGGTGCTGCTGACGGCGATCGCCCCCGGATCGTTGGCGGGCGAGCCCACGTCGCCGTGGTTGTTGCCGGCCGCGCAGATGACGAGCACGCCGCGGGCCCTGGCGTAGGCGATGGCGGCCCCCAGGGCCGGGTCGATCGTCGTGTCGGGCGAGCCGAGGCTCATGTTGATGGCGCGGGCGCCCATGTCGGCCGCGTACTTGATGCCGTTGACCACGGCGGCCGTCGAGCCCTGGCCGTTGTCGCCCAGCACCTTGACGGCGAGAATCTTGACGTTCCAGGCCACTCCGGCGACGCCGACCCCGTTGTTGCCCTCGGCGCCGATGATCCCGGCCACGTGGGTGCCGTGACCGAAGCGGTCCATGACGTCGTTGTTGTTGTCGGCGAAGTTCCACCCGCGGATGATGCGGTTGCCGAACTCGGGGTGACGGTAGTCGATGCCGGTGTCGAGCACGGCCACCATGATGTTGCTGCAGTCGACGTTCTGGGCCCAGGCGTCGGGGCCGCTGATCTGGTCGTCGCCCCACTGCTTGGAGTAGTAGGGATCGTTCGGCTGGTTGCCGCTCGAGTCGTGGGTGAAGATCCCATCCGCCCCGTACACCCGGTTGTGCATGACGCTCTCGACGCCGGGGGCCGAGCCGTAGACCTGCATGCCCTGCTCGGCGCTCATGCCGGGGGGCAGGTTGATCACCTGGTAGTGGGTCCCCACGTCGAGGTCGCTGCCGACCGTGCCGCCGTACTTGGTCGCGAAGCGGGCCACGCGGTAGGCGGCGGCGCCGGGCTTCAGCTTGACGATGATCTGGTTGCGGACGTGGGCGGCCTGGTTGAGGGCGTAGTCGGCCCCGTCGGGGGTGACGCCCAGGGGCGCCCCCGACTCGTCGATGGCGGCGCCCGAGCCGGGCTGGACAGCCGTCACGGCCGCGCCGCCGAAGTCGGGGCTGAAGGAGGGAGCCGCGCTCGAGGACTCGGTGGGCAGGTTGCCCAGGTCCGCGGGGGCCTGATTGAGGCCCGAGCTGTTGTTCGAGACCAGCGGGTTCGTGCGGTGCGGGGCGGGAGACTTGACCAGGCCGGGCGCGTGGCCGCAGGCGGACAACAACACGGTCGCGGACACCAGGGCCCCGACCAAGGATCCCCTGAGGCGAGTCGTCCGACGCATGGCTACCTCCTCGACACGCTGACCCGTCAGCGAGGTGTATCTGGAGGGAGTATCGCGGGCGGGCTCCGCCGAGTTGCGGCCGGGACTTGAAGGGAGGCGTAAGTTTCAGGAAAGCTTCGGTTAATCCGCTAGGCTTCGCGCCAGGGGCCCGTCGAGGTTGGGCAGGCGCACCAGGAGCTGATCGCCGGGGCGCAGGGAGCTCGCACCCCGGCCCAGCTGCTCGCGGTAGCGCTCGAGCGAGAAGTCCAGGTGCTTGGAGGGTTCCTGGTTGACGATCTGGAAGCAGGCGTCGTGCATGAGCATGCGGCCCACGACCAGGTCGTGGCCCACGCCCATCAGGTAGTTGGGGGCCTCGTCGAGCAGGGGCGGGGGAGTGGGGCGATCGCCGTCCCCGTACTCGAGCACCAGCTCGCCGCGTTCGATCCGGACGGTCGAGGGGTGGCCGATCGCCCTGGGGGCCGGGAAGATCTGGACCGGGTCGATCGTGATCTGGTTGCCCAGGATGCGGAAGGGACCGCCCGAGGGCAGGTCGATCAGCCGCTCCAGCTCCAGCTTGAAGAGCTTGAACATGCCTCCCACCCCCACCTCGGAGACGGCGATGTGCTCGGGCAGGAGCTCGATCATTCCATCGGTGCCGATCGCGACCTGGCTTTCGAGGGTGATGGGCAGGTCGAGCCGGAAGCGGTGGACCTTGCCGCGCAGGACGAGGCGATCGCCCGAGATGGAGAGCCGGGCGTCCTTGAGGGGGGCGCCCACGGCCGGCAGGATGTAGCGGTTCAACAGGGCCTCGAGGCTCGCGGCCGGGAGGCGGACGGTGCCCGCGCGGATGGCGAAGACGTAGGTGTCGCGCGCTTCGGGGACTAGAGGCTCGTCCGGGTCGTTCATGACCAGGTCCGCGACGAAGTCCTTGAGCTTGAGGACGATGGCGTCATCCAGGTAGAGGGAGACGTTCTGGGCCCAGATCCGCATGGCCCCGGGGGCGGCGAGCGGAGCCTCGGGGGGGGCCTCCGGGTGGCCCGTGATCAGTGTCTTGCCGAAGGCCGTGGCGAAGGCCGAGAAGATCTGGGCCTGGGTGCGGACGCGGCGCGGCAGGGAACGGCGGGGCATGGCCGCATGATACCAGAGGTGCCCGGTTTGGCCGTGACTGGGCCCACCAACGGCTTACATGGCCCCGGTTGGATTCGGGGCTTCCTTTAACCCCCACCCCTCGGGGCGGGGGCAGGGGGCGGGGGATCGCGAGCCCGGATGGCTCGCTCCCCTCCTTAGCTGCGCAGGCAGCGCCGCTGCAGCTCCGTCATGCTGAGCAGGAAGCCCGTGGGGCGGCCATGCGGGCAGGTGAACGGCTGCTCGCACTGGCGCCACAGGGCCACGATCCGCTTCATCTGCTCGATGGTGAGGGAGTCCCCAGCCCGGGTCGCCGAGTGGCAGGCAATCGTCACCCGCCACTTGTCTTCCTTGTTCGTCGGCGAGACGAACCGGGCTTCGGCCGCCTTCCCGAGCAGGTCCCGGATGGTCTGCTCCGCCTCGGTCATGGGCAGGATACCGGGCACGGCCCGGATCACCCAGGTCCCCTCGCCGAAGGGTTCGAGCTCGAAGCCCAGGGCCGCGAGGTGCGGCAGGTGGTCCGTGAGCGCCTCCTCCTCGGCCGGGGTGAGGGCGAGGGGGTGCGGCAGCAAGAGGGCCTGGCTCACGACGTTGGCCGGGGTGAGGTGTTCGTAGAGGTAGCGCTCGTGGGAGTTGTGCTGGTCCAGCAGGTAGAGCCCGTCCGGGTGATCCAGCATGATGAAGGTGTCGTGCAACTGCCCGACCACCCGCACCTCGTCCCAGGGAAACTCGTCCTTGCGCCCGGTTGCGGTGACGGGCGGCGCCGCCGTGGGTAGGGGGGCCTGGTAGACGGGGCGCGGTTCGGAGACCGTGAAGGCTGGCTTCTGAACGGGGCGGTAGGCCTCCAGGGCGGCGGCCGTCTCGGCCTCGCTCGGGCGCGAAGGGGGCTGGTAGGGGGACGCAGCCGGGCGCTCCCAGCGCGGGGCGATTGAAACGGACGGTGCCGAGGACTTAAGGACGGCGCGCGAGACGGCCTCGCGGACTAGGAGGAAGAAGCTCTGCGCGTCGGCGAGCCGCACCTCGCGCTTGGTCGGGTGGACGTTCACGTCCACGCGGGCCGGATCGACCTCGAGGCTCAGGAGGTAGAGGGGATGCCGGCCGTGGGGGATGTGGCCCAGGAGGGCCTCGTCGACCGCCTTGGCGAGGGTCGGGTGCCGGATGGGGCGGCGGTTGAGGAAGAGCCACTGCTTGTTGCGGTCGCTGCGCACCAGCTCGGGCGGGCTTACCAGGCCCTTGACCGTGCCGTGGGGGCTCTCGCCCGAGACGCTCAGCATGGCGCGCGCCACGTCGGAGCCGAGGACCTGGGCGGCCACGGTCGCGAGGTCCGTCGAGCCGGCCGTGTCGTAGACCAGGCGGTCGTTCACGGTCAGGCTGAGGGCGATCTCGGGGTGGGCGAGGGCGATCGCCGTCACCACCTCGGTGACGTGGGCCGTCTCGGTGCCGTCCGAACGCAGGAACTTGCGGCGCGCCGGGGTGTTGAAGAAGAGGTCCGTCACCCGCATGGCCGTGCCCTCGGGGCAGCCCGCCGGGGCCACCACCGGATCGGATCCGCCCTGGATTGAGACCGACACCCCGGTTTCGGCTCCTACCAGGCGGGTCGTGCAGGTGACCTTGGCGATGGAGGCGATGGAGGGCAGCGCTTCACCGCGGAAGCCCATGGTCTTGAGGGACCAGAGGTCTTCGGGGTCGCGCAGCTTGCTGGTCGCGAACCGCTCGAAGGCCATCGTGGCGTCCTCGGGAGCCATCCCCTCGCCGTCGTCGATGACCGAGAGGGTCCTTCCGCCGTCCGAGACGAAGACCTGGATCCGGTGGGCCCCGGCGTCGAGGGCGTTCTCGACCAGCTCCTTGGCGATCGAGCTCGGCCGCTCCACGACCTCGCCGGCCGCGATCTGATTGGCGATGGGCAACGAGAGACGGGCGATCTTGGGCATGGGGATCCTTGCAGGCACGGCGCGCCCTTCCTACCATGGGCGACGGGACATTGTAGCACCGCGCCCTGGCGGGTACCTAGGGGGCCAAGATGGGTACAAGAATCCCTAGCCGGCCACCGGGGGTCCGAGCCGGCGTGGGACGAGGATGGGGACCGATGGCCGACAGGAACCAGGGATCAGGGTGGCAACCTGGGCGCGACGAGCGCTCCGAGCTGTGGTGGCCCACGGGGGATGCCCCGGGGCCCGAGCTGGACCTCAACAACCCCAACCAGCTCTCCTTCGCGATCCTCAACGTCGCGCGCCTGTCCGAGGCCGAGGTGACCCGGGTCGTCGACCACCTGGTGGCGATCGGTCAGGTCTTCCAGGCGGCCCGCTGCCTCGAGATCATCGCCCAGCACCAGCTGGGGCTCGACGTCTCGGGCGCCGAGCTCATCGACGAGGGCCGGCCCGGCTTCGGGGTGTTCCACACCCTGATCTACGACATGCTGCGGGCCGGCACGCTGTACCACCGCGCCAAGCGCCCCAAGACGGCCGAGACGGCCTTCCGGCGCGCCCTCATCTTCGTCGAGGAGGCCCTGCGCACCCTGCCGGGCTATTCGAGCGACAGCCATGCCGAGATGTGGGGGGTGGGACTCGCCTTCGAGCTCGCGGGTCACTGCTGCGTCGTCCTCGACGACATGAGCGGGCTCGAGTACTATCAGGCCGCCGAGCAATTCTGGACCCAGGCCCTGCGGATCCGCCCCGAAGCGAGCTCCCACTGGACCTCGCACCCGGTCACCCGGACCGTGATCAACTGCCTCTCACCCGTCATGGAAACCCGCGACCTCGACGAGGACTACCGCGAGTTCCTGTTCACGCCCGACTACCAGACCCGGCTCGACGCCGCCAAGAGCCTGCTGCGGTAGCGCCGAAGGGGACTTCGTGGAATTCGCACAAGAAGAGGACCTCTACGCCGTGCTCGGCGTGACGCCGGAGGCGAACGATTCCGAGATCCGCAAGGCCTACAAGAAGCTCGCCGTCACCCTGCACCCCGACAAGTTCATCGACCGGGAGCCCGGCGTCCGCGAAGAGGCCCAGCAAAAGTTCGCCAAGGTCTCCTACGCCTACAACGTGCTCAAGGACCCCGAGCAGCGCAACGAGTACGACTTCATGCGCCGCATGGCCGCGGGCGCGGACGATCCGGGGCCCCCGGTCGACCAGGGCCCGGTCCTCAGCGATGAAGAGCTCGCCGAGCGCCGCGAGATGGCGGAGAAGCGCTTCCGCCAGGGCATCGCCTACCAGATGGACAAGAACATCAAGGGGGCGCTCGACAGCTTCAAGGAGGCCGTGCGGATCGACCCGTCGGTCGCGCAGTACCACACCATGCTGGCCGTGACCTACCAGAAGATGGGCTGGGTCTCCTACGCCATGGCCGAGATCCATGCCGCCCTCAAGATCGAGCCCAAGGATCCGCTCGCCATCAAGATCCGCGGCCAGCTGCGCCAGATGGAGAAGCAGCTCGAGGCCGAGGAGGAGGCCCGGCTCGCCAAGGACAAGAAGGGCAAGAAGAAGCGCAAGAAGGGCGACGAATCCGAGGCCGTCACGATCAAGGGGCGGCGCAAGGCAGCGGCCAAGGCGGCGATCGCCAAACAGGTCCAGTTCAAGAAGAAGCGTCAGGGCTTCCTCGAATCGCTGTTCGGGGGGCTGTTCAAGCGCAAGTAGCCGTTAGGGGCTGCGATCCGGTGGGTAAAAATCCCTTGATTGTTCTTTAACAGGGAGCCAATCGGGAGGGCCCATGGCCGGCAAGTTCCAGTACCGCCTCCAGAAGGTGCTCAACATGCGGGTCAAGCGCGAGGACAACCTCAAGCTCGAGCTCGCCGACGTGAAACGGATCGAACAGGCCGAGAAGGACGCCCTCGACGAGCTCAAGGGCCGCGAGCAGGCCGCCCAGAAGGGCATGAACCAGCAGCTCGAGGCGGGACGGACGGCCGACGTCCAGATGTCCAACGATTACCTCTCGTCGTTGAAGGAAAAGATCGCCGCCCAGGAGAAGCGCTGGAAGGCAGCCGCCGACAAGGTGGCCGAGGTCGATGCGACCTACCGCAAGGCCCAGCGCGATGTCGAGGTCGTCAAGAAGCACCGGGACAAGTCCAAAGAGCGCTGGATGGCCGAGGAGAAGCGCCTGGAAGGCATCCGCAGCGACGAGATGGCCGCCAACATGTTCCAGGCCAAGCAGCGGAAGCGGCTCGACGAGGAGGCCGAAGAGGCCGAGTACGCCGAGCGACAGGCGTTGGCCGAGGCCATGTTGCAAGAATCGTCCTGGATGCAGGGGTTTCTCGAGACGGCGCACGCCGAGGCGAGCAGAATCAACAACGAGTGGGGGCATCAGGCCGGGTGAGGGAGCGTGGCGTCGTTCCGCGGCTGGCCGGCCTACGGGAATTTTCCAAAGGTTTTGTCCGGCTTTGGTCGTGAACGCTTCGTGGCCTGGCTTCAGGTGGAAAATTCCCTACGGCCGACCAGCCGCTACACGACACCACATTCAAAGCTTTGAGGGGGGAGTATGCTGCCGAACGTTCCGATCCCGGTCGAGCGGGTCGTTGCCCCGCCGAAGACGGACCAGATCAAGAAGGAGGATGACGCCGAGGACAAGAAGGTCGACGACTGGCGCAAGGAACCGCCCAAAGAGCCCTTCGACAGTCACCTGCACCGCCTGATGCCGCCCGGCTGGTCCCCGAGCCCAGAGGTCCCCGTGGCGGACTTCGGAGCGATCGCCCCCGAGACCCTGCTCGCGGCTCCTCGGGCCCGGCCGGGTTGGCTCATGAAGGCCATTGGAGACCTCGGGCCCGACACCCCCTTGCCGGACTCCCGACAGACGGTCGCCCTCCATGTCCCCGCCCCGCAGTCCCTGTATTCCGATCACGAGATCCTGAGCGCCATGCGGGACGGGGCGCCGATCCATGAGGTTCACTTCCCGGCCCTCTTCGCGGCCCAGGTGGCCAGGATGCAGGTCGCGGGGGAGCCCGTGACCCACCTCTCCGTGCAGATCGCCCCCGAGCACCTGGGCACTCTACAGCTCCATTTCACGCTGAAGGAGCAGACCGTCGCCGTGTCGGTCCTGGCGGCCACCCGCGAGGCCAAGGAGGCGGTCGAGCGCCAGATGGGGGCGATTGAGGGGATCTTGTCCGCCCACCAGTTCAAGCCAACCGAGCTCAAGGTCGAGGTGGCCTCTCAGGGGGCCGAAACCGGCGGGGGCGGGCAATCCTCGCACGAGGGGGCGGGCTACGAGACGCCCAACCGCTGGCTGATGCGGCGGCGGGGTGACCTCGACGAGGGGATCGACGTCGCGCTCTAGTCGCCCTTGACCAGAACCCTGACCGGGTGCGGGTTAAGCAGCCGGGCGTGGTTGAGCAGGGTCTCGATCACGCCGGCCGTGATCGGCTGGTTGTGCGGGATCAGGACCTCCCCGCTGGTGAGCGTCATGTCGTCGACCAGGATCATGCCCATGGTGAGCTCCATCGGGCGCACGGTCCTCATCTGGCTGAAGGAAGCCGGCGCCGGCGAGAGCTGGGCGGCGTGCTCGAGGATCTCTGGATCGTAGGCGCCGACGAACTGGGCGAGGTGGGCGATCGCCTGGGGCGTCCCGAACCCCTGTGCCTCCAGGGAGTCGAGGTCGATCAGCACCTTGAGGAGGCGCGAGCCCCAGGGGACGGACTCTCCCAAGCTTAAGGGATCGCCCACGTGCCGCAGGATCTCGCGGACCGTCTCCAGCCGCGGGATGGGGGCGAGTAGTCGCTCGGTGATGTCGGGCAACCGGTCGACGAGCTGCCGCTCTTCCCCGCCGAGGGTTCGCTGCAGGTGCAGCTTCTCGGCCGTCGGGGCGGGCAGGGTCACGTGCGCCAGATGAGAGAGGAGGGCCGCGATCTCGAGCTGCCAGGCGTCCGGTCGCTTGAGGCCCTGGGCGATCGCCGAGACCCGGGCGCGGAGCCGCATGGCCCGTCCGAAGGCCCGGGGGCTCGTGAGGGCCAGGATCTCGGCCAGGGTCTTGATCACACCGACCAGGGTCTGCTCCAGGAGAACCCGCTCCGAGGTGATGAGGCGGTGCTGCTCGGTGGCGGCCTCCAAGGCCTTGATCAGGAGGGGAGGTGGACATGGCTTCGTCAAGAAGCGGAAGATCTGGCCGTCGTTGACGGCGGCGATCGCCGATTGGATGTCCGCCTGCCCCGTGAGGACCAGGCGAATCGTGTCGGGGGCCACCTCGCGGGCGCGGGCGAGGAAGGTCGCGCCATCCATGAGCGGCACCCGCATGTCGGAGACGACCGCGACGAAGGGCCCCTGTGTCTTGAGCAGGGCCATGCCGGCCACGGCGCTCGTCGCCGTCACCACGTCGAAGTGCTTGCGCAGGGCCATCGAGATGCCTTCGAGCACCTCCGGCTCGTCATCGACGAAGAGCACCCGGGCGAGGTCGGTGCGGCTCGCGACGGCGCTAGACACGGTCCGGCACCCCCTTCGCCAGCTCGCGCCAGCGCATGACGTCGCGGCCCACCCCCTGGCCCTCGAGGTAGACGTAATCGAGCGAAGGCTCGCCTTCGGAGAACGAGGACTCCCCGTAAGGAAACTGCTGGTGGACGAGCTGCTCGGACACGTAGAGGGCGTCCGCGAGCTGGAAGCCCTCGTGGGGGTGGTCCATCGGGCTCGCGTGTCGGGCGACGGCGTCGACGGTCCCCGCCGGGATCCCCCAGACGCCCAGCAGGTAAGCGCCCAGCTGGCCGTGGTCGAAGCCGAACCGCTCTCGCTCGATGTGGTGGATGGGCCGGTTGGTCCGCGTGAGCTCGGCCTTGACCTCGGCGTACTGCTCGGGCAGGTGGCAGATCTGGATGAGCAGGCCGATGTCGTGCAAGAGCCCGGCCACGAAGGCCTCTTCCGCCCGTTCCTTGTCCGGGAACATCTGCCGGGCGAGGTTGGCCACCCGGACCGAGTGGAGCTGCAGATCGGCCAAGAGCGCCGGTCTCACCCGACGCGGACGTTCGAACGAGCTGAACAGCTCGATCGAGAGCACGAGGTTCTTGACCAGGTTGATGCCGAGGTACCGGATGGCCTTCTCGATGTCGGTGATCTTCTGGATGGTGCCGAAGAAGACCGAGTTGACCAGGTGGATGATCTTGGCGCAGACGGCCGTGTCCTGCTTGACGATGGCCGTGATGGCGTCGAAGGTGACCTTGGGGTCCTGCGCCGCCCGGGAGAGCTCCCAGTAAAGCCGCGGCACCGAGGGCAGGCTCACGATGCCCGCGATGGTGCGCTGCACCGCCTCGTCCTGGATGAGCACGGGCGGGTTGCAGGTCCGCTCCAGGGCCGTGCGCAGGACCTTGGGGTTGCAGGGCTTGGTCAGGAACTGGTGGGCATAGGGCACGGTCTTGAGGGTCTGGGCGAGCTCGGTGTTGCCCGAGAGCACGAAGCGGATCGTGCGCGGGTACTGGCGCTGCACGGTCCTGAGCAGGGTCATGCCGTCCATCTCGGGCATCCGCAGGTCCGAGACGATCACGTCGTAGGGGGCGTCGGCGAGGCGCCGCAGGGCCTCCTGGCCGCTCGCGACGAAGTCCATCTCCCACTCGCTGCGTTTGGTGCGCAGCATGTCCTTGAGCCCGTCGAGCACCTGGGGCTCGTCGTCGACGAAGAGCATCCTGGGGCGGGTCATGGCGCGCGGCCCTCCACTGGCAACTCGACGTAGAACGTGGTCCCCGTGCCGAGCTCGGTCTCGAACCAGATCCGGCCGCCGTGCCCCTCCTCGATGAGGGTGCGGGCGATCGCGAGCCCCTGCCCCGTGCCACGCCCGGCCTCCTTGCTGGTGAAGAAGGGGTCGAAGATCCGCTCGCGGATGGCCTCGGGGATGCCCGCTCCGGTGTCGGCGACGGCAATCATGACGAGCCCGCCCTCGTGCCGGGTGCGGACCGTGATGACGCCGGGCCGCGAGACGGTGCCGGCGCGCAGGGTGTCCTCGATGGCGTGGGCGGCGTTGATCAGGAGGTTGAGGAAGACCTGGTTGAGGTCTCCGATCCGGCAGCGCACGGTCGGCAGGACACCGAAGTCGGTCTCGACCGTGGCGACGTGCTTGAACTCGCCACGGGCGACCGTGATCGTGCTCTTGAGGGCGCCGTTGAGGTCGGCGGGCTGGGGCTCGAGGGCGTCGGGGTAGGCGAAGTCGCGCATGGCCGTCACGATGGTCGAGACCCGATCGACGCCGTCGATCGCCCGGGCGACGGCCACGGGGATGCGCTCGAGGAGGTAGGCGAGGTCCGAGGTCTCTTCGGCTTCGAGGATGCGGGCGATCGCCGCGGCCCCCGCCCCCGTGGCCACCTCGTCGCGGAAGGTCTGGTAGGCCTTGAGGAGGGTGCAGAGGTCGCGGAAGGCGTCGTCGAGGAAGTAGAGGCTGTCGCCCACGAACTGGATGGGCGTGTTGATCTCGTGGGCGATGCCCGCGGCCAGGCGCCCGACGGACTCCAGGCGCTGGGCATGGCTCAATCCCAGCTCCTGCAAGGCCGGGTGGTCCGGTCCTCCGTTCACCGACGGCTGCGGCATCGATCCTCCGAAAGGCTTCTCCCAACCCCTTTTACCCGTAACTCCCCCTCCTGCTTGGCAGGGGGGGGCATCCATTCGTGTCCAGTCACCGCTGGCCACAGAAGGATGACCCCCCTTCGTCCCCCCCTCTTGCAAAGGGGGGAGAGTAAAGACGGAGCGGGTTGTTAAAGAATATTGGGTTTGTGTTAAGCCTTCCCGAAATCTTGGTTGCAAGCCTTGAGCCCCCCCAACCGGAATGGTACGTTAAATTCAGATTATCACCTTCTTAACCATGCACGGGAGGCGACGGGGTGACATCGAGCCGGCCAGGGAGCCGCCGCGGGGTCGGCCTGGGGATCGTGGTCGTGACGGCCGCGAGCCTGGCGGGTTGCGGCTCGCCCGCGCCCACGGCGCCCGCTCGCACGGCGACCCTGCCGAAGGCCCCCACCGTCTACACGGTCAACGGAGAGGCCCACCTGGTGATCCGGCGCAAGGCCGGACGCCAGACCCAGGGCCTCATGCTCGCCAGTGGCGTCCGGGCGCTGGGCACCGTCAGCGGCCTCGGCTACCAGGTCGCGGCCGTGCGGACCGATCGCCTCGATGCGGCGATCGCCGCCCTCCGAGCCGACCCCTCGATCCAGTACGTCGAGCCGGCCTATCGGATGACGGCCTCGACCATCCGCGCCGCCCGCTTCCAGGGCCTCGGCCTCACTCCCGACGATCCGCTCTTCCCGTCGCAGTACGCCCCGCAGGCCATGCACGCCCCCGAGGCCTGGGGGGTTACCCGGGGCCTGGGCACGACCATCGCCGTGGTCGACACCGGGATCGACCCCGGGCACCCCGAGTTCGCGGGCAAGATCGTGGGCGGCTACAACGCCTTCGACCATTCGAGCCGCACCCGAGACGACAACGGTCACGGGACCCACTGCGCCGGGATCGCGGCCGCCCGGGCCGACAACGGGATCGGGGTCGCGGGGATCGCCCCCGAGGCCCGGATCATGCCAATCAAGGCCCTGGATGCCGACGGCGCCGGCTCGGACGTGCAGGTCTCGGACGGCATCGCCTGGGCGGCCGACCACGGGGCCACCGTCGTCAGCCTGAGCCTGGGAGGGCCGGGCGCGAGCCAGCTGCTCGCGGACGCCATCTCCTACGCCGTGTCCAGGGGGGTGGTGGTCGTGGCGGCCATGGGCAACGCGGGGACGGGTGACCTCTGCTACCCGGCGGCGGCGCCCGGGGCGATCGCCGTCGGCGCGATCGGCCCCGACGGGACGGTCGCGGGCTTCTCCCAGTGGGGGTCCTGGATCTCGGTCGTGGCACCGGGGGTGTCCATCCTCTCGACCATGCCGACCTACCCATGCACCCTCACGCAGCGCGACGGCTACACGATGGACTACGCCGTCCTCGACGGCACCTCGATGGCGGCCCCCGCGGTCGCGGGCGTGGCCGCCCTGATCAAGGCTCGCTTCGGCCTGCGCATGAGCCCGGAGGCCGTCAAGGCCCAGCTCGAGCGGACGGCGGACCACCTCGACGGGCTCATGACCTTCGACCAGCACCTGGGTTACGGCTGCGCGGACGCGGCCATGGCGGTCCGCTGATCGCCTGAGATCCGGTCGGCGACCCGATTTGCCGTGCCGTTTCAACGCCCTCCTCGTGGGTATAGTGTTCCTGCCGTGAGCCCCCCGCGGCCCGTCACGGAGGAGGAGCCTTTTGCCGCTGTTTTCTCGCCCGCTCCAACGCCTCGCCCTCGCCCTCGTCACGACCTGCTTGCTGGGCGCGATCGCCCGCCCCGCCGAGGCCTACAGGCCGCGCGTCCTGCGCATGGGCTTCATCCCTTCGGAAAACCAGCAGGACGTCATGAGGAACGCCCAGCCGATCGTCAGCCTCATGCGGCGCATGCTGGGCATGGACGTGGTCGCCTTCGTCGCGACCGACTACACGGGCGTGATCGAGGCCATGCGGGCCCAGAAGCTCGACATCGCCTTCTTTGCCCCGGGGGCCTACGTGCTCGCCGAAAAGCAGGCCCACGCCCAGGTGATCCTCAAGGCCCTGCGGGGGGGACGCGCCTACTTCTACTCGGCGATCATCACCCACAAGGGGTCAGGCATCCGCGCCCTGCGTGACCTCAAGGGCAAGACCTTCGCCTTCGTCGACCCGGCCTCGCTCTCGGGCTCGCTCTACCCGCGTATGATGCTGCTCTCCGAGGGCCTCAACCCCGAGCGCGACTTCAAGCGGGTCCTGTATGCCGGGGGGCACGACGCGACCGTGCTCGCGGTCCTCAACCACCAGGTGGACGCCGGCGCCACCTTCGCCAACGACAACCACGGGGGGTACGGGGCCTGGGACGAGTTCCTCAAGGATCCCAAGCAGCGATCCGAGATCGAGGTGGTGGCCTACTCCAAGCCCATGCCCAACGACAACATCGCCGTGGCGAACGACCTCGACTACGTCCTGGTCAACCGGATCCGCGATGCCATGCTCAAGATCAGCTCGACCCCTGCGGGCCGGGCCCAGCTCAAGAAGATCTACCACATCGACGGCTTCGCCCCGGCGACGTCGGCCGACTATGCCCCGGTGCGCGCCGTGTTCGAGCACCTTGGGACCCGTCCTCGTTGAGTCTCCGATGACGACGCCTGACCTCCTGCTCGACGTGAAAGGCCTGGAGAAGGCCTACAAGCCGGGCGTGCCCATCCTGCAGGGCGTCAATACGACCTTCCGTCCGGGCGAGTTCGTCGTCCTGCTCGGCCTGTCGGGAGCCGGGAAATCGACCTACCTGCGCTGCCTCAATCGCCTGGTCACGCCGACGACCGGCCAGATCCTGGTCCCGCGCCAGGTGATCGATCACCACGGCTCGGGGATGCTAGACCTCTGCCAGGCGAACAACAGCGAGCTCAGGCTCTGGCGCCGCAAGGTCGGGATGATCTTCCAGCATTTCAACCTGGTGAAGCGCCTCTCGGTGCTCGACAACGTCCTTGCGGGCCAGCTGGGGTACGCCGGGCTCTGGAAGGGTTCGTTGCGGCTCTTCAGCAAGGCCGAGAAGGATCGGGCCCTCTACAACCTGGAGCGGGTGGGGCTCATCGACCAGGCGTACCAGCGGGCGGATACCCTGTCGGGCGGCCAGCAGCAGCGGGTGGCGATCGCCCGCGCCCTCATGCAGAGCCCCGCCCTCATCCTCGCGGACGAGCCCGTCGCTTCGCTGGATCCCAAGCGCTCGGTCCAGATCCTCGACATCCTGCACCGGGTGGCCATGGAGGATCGGCTCACGGTGATCGTGAGCCTGCACGTCCTGGAGCTCGCGCGGGCCTACGGCCATCGCATGATCGGCTTTGCCGGCGGCAAGGTGGTCTACGACGGTCCCACCGCCGGGATGGACACCGCGGTGATCGCCCGGATCTACGACCAGGAAGGAACGGATGATGCCCCCAGCCCCTCCCGCGTCACCGCCCGACTCTCTTAACGCCAAGGTCCCGATCGTCCGCCCGGCGGAGCCGCGGCGGTCCATCAAGGTCTGGGTGGTCTGGGGGTTCGTGTTGATCGCCATGGCCTGGGCCTTTCTGGGCACCCAGTTCAATCCGGTCGCCCTGGTCACGAGCTCGCCCAAGATGGCCCAGCTCCTGCAGCAGGCCTATCCGCCCGATTTCACGACCATCACCGACCCGTCCATCTACAGCAAGCCGCCCGAGCTCACGCTTTGGCAATTGCTGGATCCCGTACCGCTCGGGGGCGACCTGGGCGACATCAAGGCCCGGTGGTGGGCCAACGTCTTCCCGCAGACGGTCGTGGGGGCGACCATCCAGACCATCCAGATGGCGCTCGCGGGCACGGCCTTGGCCGTCGTGTTCGCCTTCCCGTTGAGCTTCCTCGCGGCGACCAACACGAGCCCGAACAAGTGGCTCTACCACGCGATCAAGCTCACCGTGAACTTCCTCAGGACCATTCCGGACTTCGCGATCGGGCTCATCCTGATCGCCGGCATCGGGCTCGGGGCCTTCACGGGCACGGTGGCGCTCGCCTTCCACACGACGACCGTGCTGATCAAGCTGTTTGCCGAGGCGGTGGAGGGCATTGACGGTGGGGTGGTCGAGGCCATCCAGGCCACCGGGGCCCGCTACATGCAGGTGATCGCCTATGCGGTCGTGCCGCAGGTGATCCCGGCCTTCATCTCGTTCATCCTCTACCGCTTCGAGACCAACATCCGGGCAGCCGCCGTGCTGGGGCTCATCGGGGCGGGGGGCATCGGCTTCATCCTGAAGTCGGACTTCAGCCTGTTCCGCTACCCCGAGGCGGCAACGACCGTCATCGTCCTGATCGTCCTCGTCATGCTGGTCGACTACACCTCAGCCAGGCTGCGCAAGGCCGTCATCTAGCCTTGCGCGACACGCCGCCGCTCCGGTCCCTGCTGCTCCTGATCCCGCTCACCATCGTGAGCTTCTTCGTGGTCTTCGGGCTCTGGGACGGGCTCGCGCCGCTTCTCCTTCCCGCCCTGCGCGGCAATGAGCGCTTGACGGCCCTCACGGGCTTCGGGCCGGTCGAGATCTTGGGGGTGCTGGGACCGGCAGTGCTCACGATCTGGATCTTCAAGGTCAATCCCCGCACCGTGTTTCCGGTCGGGCCGGTTCCGCTGTGGCGGCTCTTGGCGATCGCCCTCGCCACCGTCGGCCTCGGCCTCGTCATCACCTACGCCCAGGGCTGGTTCGCCCACCTGACGGGCCTCACCTACCCCAAGGAAATCTCCGAGTTGATCCGGGCCCGCACGCCCTGGGACTGGGTCCTGTTGGTCATGGGAGTCGCCCTCCTGCCTGCCATGGCCGAAGAGGCCGTGACCCGTGGCTACATCCAGGCGACCCTGGTGCCCCGCTGGGGGCTCGGCTGGGGCATGCTCGGCACGGCGGCCGTATTCGCCCTCTTGCACCTGACGCCATCGGGCGTGCCTACCTACCTGTTGCTGGGCCTCTGGCTCTCCTGGGTGCGCCAACGTACAGGGTCCCTGCGCGCGAGCGTCGCGGCCCACACGACCAACAACCTGGTCGCCGTGTTACAGGCCAACTTCGTGGCCGAATCCTTCTGGAATGCCTCGATCGCCTGGATGCTGCCCCTGGGCGTCGCCCTGTTCGTGCTGGTCGGCTGGTTCGCGCTGCGCGAACCGGTCAATTCTTGAGGACGACGACCGAGATCCGCCGGTTCTCGGCGGCGAAGGGGTCTTGGCCGTTGATCGGGTGGGTGGCCGCGAAGCCGCGCACCGCCGCGACCCTCCGCGGGTCGAGCCCGAAGGATTCGAGCATGGCCCGCGCTTTGTTGGCCCGGTCCGTCGACAGCTCCCAGTTCGTGTAGCCGTCCTTGCGGGTCAGGGGGTTGGCATCCGTGTGGCCGCCGATCATGACGTGATTGCTCACGGTCTTGAGCTGCTTGGCGATCGCTTTGAGAATCGCCGTCGTCTGGCTCGCCGGATTCGCCGACCCCAGGCCGAACAGCACGTCGTGGGCCTTCTCGACCACCGAGACCTCGACCCCCTCGGGCGTCTCGTTGAGCTTGATCTTGTCGCGGTAGGGCCAGAGGGCACCCGAGTTGAGCGCCTGCTGGATGTCCGCCTCGACGCTTTCGGTGGAGGCCGGAGGGTTCGCCTCGTCGATCGGCTGGACGATCGTCTCCTGGGGGTTCATGTTCAGGTCGATGGCGTTGTCGTGCCCCGGCAGGACCCCGGTGCCCTTCTGGAACATGGTTGGGTCCTTGAAGTAGGCCGCGAGGCCTGCCTTGGTGCCCTTCGGGATGAGCCCCGTCAGCCACAGGACGAGGAAGAGGGCCATCATGGCCGTGACGAAGTCGGCATAGGCGACCTTCCAGGCGCCGCCGTGGTGGCCGCCGTGGCCGCCGCGCTTCCTGCGGGACAAGGCCTAGGCCCCCGCTGCGGCCGCCTCGCCGGCGGGCTTGCCGCTGGCGATCGCGTCCAGTTCGGAGGACGTCGGGCGGTTGTAGGAGTAAATGGCCTGGCGCCCGATCTCGACGGCGACCATGGGCTCGCAGCCCGAGAAGTAGGCGCCGACGGACTCGCGGATGCACTGGAAGTACCGGGCGCTCTCCTTGGCCTGCGCCTCGATGTTCGCGGCCATCGGCTGCATCATCCCGTAGGAGAGCAACAGGCCGAGGAAGGTGCCGATGAGCGCCGACGAGATGTGGTGGCCGAGGACGTCGGCCGGGGCGCTCAGGAACTGCAGGGTGATGACGATACCCAAGACCGCCGCGACGATGCCTAGACCCGGCAGGGCGTCGCTCGTGCGGGTGAGGGCGGAGGCGCCCAGGGTGGCCTCTTCGTGGTGGGTTTCGAGGTAGACGTCCATGGCGAGCTCGACCTGCTCGGGCTTGGCCTGATAGCTGACCGCGAGGCGCAGGGAGTCGCAGAGGAAGTCGAGGGCGTGGTGGTTGCCGATGAGGGTGGGGTAGGGGACGAAGGCGTCCGATTCGTGCGGGTTGTTGATGTCGCCCTCGACCGTCAGGAAGCCCTCGCGCTTGGCCTTGTTGAAGATGGCGTGCAGGGCGCCCAGGAGCTCCTCGTAGGCGGTCTTGGTGTACTTGGAGCCCGCGAAGACGGTCGGGAGCTCTTTGGAGATCTGCTTGAGGACGGGGCCCGGGGTGGCGATCAGCATGGCGCCCAGAGCCGCCCCGCCGATGATGAGGAACTCGGCGGGCTGGACGAGGATGGCCATGGGCCCGCCCTCGCTCAGGAAGCCCCCGAACACGCAGCCGAACACGATCACGAGACCGATGATGGCAAACAAGCGACTCCACCTCGCTACTACAACCTGTGATGGGCGTCACGACTGGCACAGCCACCCGTGCGATCGCTCGTATACCCGGTTTGGCTGGTTGGAAACGGGAGGGGCGAAATTCCAGGCGGTGTGGTAGGAATGGATCCACGCCGAAAGGACACCCCATGGCCCCTTCCTTCGCCGATCTGGGACTGCGTCCCGAGCTCCTGACCAGCCTCGATCGCCTTGGCTTCGCCCAACCCACTGACATCCAGATTGCCGCCATCCCGGCCGTCCTGGAAGGCCACGACGCGCTCATCCGGGCCGAGACCGGGGCCGGCAAGACGCTCGCCTACGGCCTACCCCTCTTGCAGCGCCTCGCCGGCACCCCTCAGCTGCCGCGCGTGCTCGTCGTGGTGCCGACCCGCGAGCTCGCCCTGCAGGTTCGCGACGTGCTGCGTACGGCCGCGCGCAAGTGGCGCCCTCCCATCCACGCGGCCGTCGGCGGGGAGGAGATCGCGCCGCAGATCAAGGCGATCGCCAAAGGCTGCGCCGTCCTCGTTGGCACACCCGGCCGCCTGCACGACCTGGTGCGCCGCCACGCCGTCGAGTTGAAGCACTGCAAGACCCTCGTGCTCGACGAGGCGGACGAGCTCTTGCTGGGAGGCTTCGAAGCCGATCTGCGGGCCCTGATGGCCGCCCTGCCCAGCCCGCGTCAGACCCTGCTCGTTTCGGCGACGCTTGGTCCCGAGGTGCGCGCCTTCGCCGAGGAGGCCCTGCGAGATCCGGTCACGGTGGGCATGACGACCGAGGAGGCGCCGGCGGCCCCGGCGGCGATCGCCCACCGCTACGTCGCCTCCCCCCGCGCGGCCAAGGGCCCCATCCTGGCGCGCCTGCTGCACGGCCGCGAGGGCCAGGCCATCGTCTTCGTGCACCGGATCGACGAGACGCGCCGGTTGGCCATGAAGCTGCGCGACCAGGGCCTCGCCGCCGCCTACTTGAGCGGCGACCTGCCCCAGGAGAACCGTAAGGAGACCATCGATCGCTTTCGTCAGGGCCAGTACCGGGTCCTGGTTGCCACCGACGTGGCGGCCCGCGGCCTGGACGTGCCGGACGTGCAGCTCGTCGTGAACTACTCGGTGCCCAAGGGACCGGAGCAGTACTTGCACCGTGCCGGGCGAACCGGACGGGCCGGACGGGCCGGAGAGGTCGTCACGCTGTCCTACCGCGAGGAGGTGGACGACCTCAAGCGGCTCAAGGCGGGCTTTCCCTTGGAGGAGACCAAGGTCTCGGCGTCCCCCCTCTCCGGGATCGCTCCGTGGCGTCCCCAGCGACCCGAGCCGGAGGCCCCGGTCGTTTCGGCCGTCCCCGCCCCCCGCAAGCGGCCTCCCAAAGTCGGCCAGCACCTCGAGTGGCATGAGGATCGGCCGCCCGAGCGGAAGGGGCGGCGATCGCCCAACCGCCGCCCTCCGGGCTGAAAATCGGACGCAAGACTCTCCCTCGACCCGACGATAGGTAAAGCGGATCTTAACTTCGGTTAAAGGTCCGATGGTCGGGCTGCGCGCGTGGGCCTGGCACGCTGGTGGGTTCCAGACGGCTAGGCCGCATGGCGGCAGAGGTAGGGGGATCGATGCGACTTCAGAAGCGGGTGGTTCGAGCGGGATCGCTCCTCGTCGGGCTTGGAATGCTGGCCGGGTGCCAGGCTCCGCTGGCCGGCACGGCGATTTCCGTGGCGGGCGATCGCTTCGCCGCGATGGCCGCCCCGTCAGCCACCGGCCCGGCCCGGGTGAACCTCCAGCTGCCAGGCGCCTCCGAGGCCACCCTGCGGGAGCTGGGCCGCAAGCACCACCTCACCCTGTCTCGGACCATCCCCCAGCTCGGAGCGGCCTCGTTCGTCCTCTCGGGAGCCTCCTCAGCCGACCTCGAAGCCCTGTCCCGTGAGCCGGGGGTGCAGTTCGTCGAGCGTGATGCGGCCGGGCACCTGATCGATGCGGCGAGGCCTCCCGTGAAGTCGGGCGTGCCGGACTATGGCGACCAGTGGGACATGCAGCACATGCGGGTCGGCGAGGCCCTTCGGTTGCGCCAGGGGTCGGACCACACGGTGGTGGGGATGATCGACACCGGGATGGACCTCGGTCACCCTGAGCTGCAGCCCAAGATCGTGGGTGGGACGAGCATCACCTCGCCCAACGACGCGCCGCAAGACGACCTGGGCCACGGCACCGCGACGGCGGGGATCGTGGGGGCGCAGCCGGTGAACGGCCAGGGCCTGACGGGCGTGGCCCCCAAGGCGCGTTTGCTCGCCGTGAAGGTCAACGAGCCCGGCACCGGGCATGTGACGGCCTCGGCCACGGCCGCCGGCATCGTCTGGGCGGTCGATCACGGGGCCAACGTGCTCAACATGAGCATCGGCTTCACCGCGGGCGAGGACGGCCTCACGGGCGACGCCCTGAAGACCCTGAACCAGGCCGTCAGCTACGCCCTGGGCAAGGGCGTCCTGGTCGTCTGCGCGGCCGGGAACACGTCGGGTCAGCCAGAGACGGACTATCCGGCCGTGTGGTCCGGGACGCCCGGCTTCGAGGGCCTGATCGCGGTGGGGGCGCTCGATTCGAACGACCAGCGGACCGGCTACTCGAACACGGGGCCCTGGCTCACCGTGACGGCTCCGGCGGAAGGGTGTCCGGCGCTCGCCATCGGCGGGTTCGGGTCGTTTGGGGGCACCTCGGCGGCCGCTCCGCACGTGGCTGGCCTCGCGGCCCTGCTCATCACGCCATCGCGCCCGCCCTCGGTCAAGAACTTGCGGACCTGGATCACCAAGACGGCCCGCGACCTGGGGGCCAAGGGATTTGACCAGGAGTACGGCTACGGGTGCGTCGATGCTCTGGCCGCGATCCAGGCCAGCGCCCTGTAATTTCAACTACCGCGCCTAGCTTGACTACTGCTTGATTGAGTAGCGGCGGCACCCGGCGAGCCACCAGGGCGCGCACTTGTCCGGCTGCGCTGGATCGACTAGCATGGCCGGTGGTATCCGTCTCTGGTGCCCGAGGCGCCCGGCCGCCGTCATGATTGGAGCCTAGTGCCAACTCACTCGCAGCGACCCTTCGACCCTGCCTCCAACACCAGGGTCTCCCTGGCCATCTGGGTTCTGCTCGCGGTGTGTCTGATCCGCACGATTGGCGGATATGCCGGAAACCTCCTGCAACTCAAGAAGGAATTGCACTCCACTCCGGGTGCGACCCACGAGATTCACTATCTACGGGGTGTCGTGCCGGTGATTACGGATCCCACCGCTTACTATGCGCGTTTCGTGCCGATCCGTGCGCTCCTGCCGCCTACCGGGATGGTGGGGTACGTCAGTGACCTGCCTCCCGTGCGGGACCTGGATCAAGACATTTATCAGTCGAGCCTTGTCCTCGCCCAGAATGCCCTAAGCCCGCTCAAGGTCCGCACGGATAAGCGGTGCGAGTGGGTGGTCGGCAACTTTGATCGGCCGGATGGAGCTCGCAGCGTCAAGGAGCCCTCGCTGGAGCTCGTCAAAGACGCTGGCAATGGTGTCGTCCTGTTTCGGCGGAAGCGGTCATGAGTTGGGTCGTGGCGATCGCCATCGGTCTGCTCGCGACCTTGGCCGTGTGGCCCGAGCGGGATTCTCCCTGGCGAGACTGGCCCCTGATGCTCAGTCTTTCGATCGGCCTGGGGCTCAGCTTCACCTCGTTGACCTATTTCCTGTGGGTTGCTCGATTGCGGAGCATGTTATCGAGCCCGCATCCGCTCGACGTGGGGCTCACCATCCTGCTGATTCCCGTGGTCGCCATGAGGGTTCGATCCTGGAAAACGGAACAGAGTGGGCCCGACAGCCGGCGTAGCCATGGCACTCCGCTCTTCGCTGCCTTGACGATGGCGCTCGCCTCTCTCGACGCGGCGGCCTTCCTCGTCATGAGCCGCCGTGCCCCTTTCGGCGGCTGGGACGCCCTTGCCACGTGGAACCTCAAGGCCCGCTACCTGGCCTTTGGCGGGGCCGACTGGACCGAGGTGATCCGTTGCGGGCTGGCGGACTACCCCTTGCTGTTGTCAGGGGCGATCGCCCGGATCTGGTACGACGCGGGCCACGCTAGCCCTCTTGCCCCTGCCCTGATCGGCGCCCTTTTCACCTTCGCCACGGCAGGACTGCTCATCGGAGGCCTGAGGCGACTTCGTGGCCCCATGGCCGGCTGGCTCGGGGGCACCCTCCTGCTCGCAACGCCATCTTTCCTCAAGCATGGGGCCCGGCAGTACGCCGATATCCCGGTTGCCTTTTTCATTCTCGCCACGGTCGTCTTGTTGACCGTGTCTGCCAAGCAACGCGGGGAGAACCGATCGTCGTGGGGCTTCATCGCCTTGGCGGCCCTCTTCGCAGGCTTTGCCGCCTGGACCAAGAATGAGGGAGAGCTGTTGGTCGCGGTTCTCGCCCTCGTTCTACTGGTGGGATCCGGCCGTGGACGCCACCTCTCCGCGCTGGTGGCTGGGCTCACACCGGCCCTTGTCTGCCTGGCGTACTTCAAGGTGGCGATCGCCCCCGCGAACGACTTGGTTGCGGGACAGGACCATTCGACCTGGGGAAAGCTGCTCGATCCCCGCCGTTACGCCATGATTGCCGAAGCCTTCGCCGTTCAGGCACTCACCGCCGGCGAGGCCGTTTTTCCTAGCCTGGCCTTGTACGGCTGGCTGAATCGGTGCGCGCGGCCCCGTCTCGAGCCCTGGCTACGCCCGGCCGCAGCCCTCCTGGCGCTGATGACGATCGGCTACTTTTTCGTCTATGTCACGACCCCACACGATCTCGCCTGGCACCTGCGGACATCGCTCGATCGGTTGGTGTTGCAACTCTTGCCGGGAATCGTCTTCGTGGCAATCGCCGCCCTCACTCCGGAGGAGTATCCGGCCATCGCCCCGGCATCAACCGAGTCAGCCCCGGCGATACGCGTGCCTACCCCCTGATCCGCTGCACCTCTCGTGCTCCTGCATCATCTCAGAAAGGGAACGTCTACCAGGATGAAGGCCAGTGAATTTCTCAGAAAAGCCAAGAGTGCTCCTGGCATCCTGGCACTACAAGGGATCAAAAAGAGCTTCGATTTTTGGCAGCGGCTTGGCCTTCATGTCACACCAAATCACTACTATGAGCCAATCCCGGATACCCGGAAACTAGGCAGTCGCCTGTGGCAGTCCCCATCCGCACTGGTCGGCATCGACATGCGTGAAGACCAGCAGCTCGCCTTCTTGGACTCGATTCGAGCCTATCGGGAGGAGTACTCGGCGTTTCCAGTGGGCATGACCGATATTCCTTACCAATACTACTTGAGCAATCGTTCGTTCGGGTCTGTTGACGCAGAAATTCTTTATTGCATGATCAGGCACCACAAACCGCGTCGTATTTTCGAGATAGGCTCGGGATTTTCCACCTACCTTTCAGCCCAGGCGTTGCTCGCGAACCAGAGCGAGGGTGGACATCTCGGCGAATTGGTCGCCTTTGAGCCCTATCCTAGTCACGTATTGCGGCAGGGATTTCCAGGGCTGACGTCGCTCGTCCCGACCCCTATCGAGCGAATTCCGCTGGAGGAGTTCAACAGGCTTCAGTCCGGCGATATCTTGTTCATTGACTCGTCCCATGTGCTTCGAATTGGGAGCGACGTGCAATACGAGTACCTGGAAGTCTTGCCGCGTCTGAATCCCGGCGTTCTCATTCATGTGCACGACATTTTTATGCCGGCGGAGTATCCAGAGAAATGGGTCAAGGAGTACCACATCTTCTGGAGCGAGCAATACCTGTTGCAGGCGTTCCTGATGTTCAACGACAGCTTCGAGGTGCTTTGGGGTGGAAGTTACATGAGCATCCGACATCCGCAACAGCTTTCCGAGGCCATTCCCTCGTACCGTCCGGACAAAGTCACCCCAGGCAGCTTCTGGATGAGACGAAGGGATCGGGGATAGGTTGGCGGTTCTAGGCCATTCATAGGAAGCCAAGTAATCCCTATGCCCATCGCCACTCACCAGGATTCGCTCCGCCAACACTTGGCGGCCTCCAGTGAATCTCCCGGGATTCCAGCCCTGACAGGTATCCGCTTCCTCGCCGCAGCGGCTGTGGTCGTGTTCCATTACCGTGCCGAGATCGTCGCCGTGTTTCCCGTGCTCACGGCGGTCCAACCGTTGATGAATACCGGGTACCTGGGTGTGGACCTCTTCTTCACCCTGAGCGGGTTTGTCCTGGCTTACAACTACCTGACTACTTTCCAAGCGCTCGACCTCGCGAAGTACGGGCGCTTCCTCTGGTTGCGTATTGCGCGCATCTACCCGGTCCACTTCGCCGTCCTGGGCCTCTTGGCCGTGTCGGTCGCCGTGGCCGCGCACCACGGGCATGTTCCACACAGCTCGGGGTATTCGTTCGAGAGCTTGGTGCGGAACCTGCTTTTGATCCAGGCGTGGTTTTGGAGCGAAAACTCCTGGTATGGGCCTGCCTGGTCAATCAGCGCCGAATGGTTCGCCTACCTGGGTTTTCCGCTCGCGGCCCTGTGGATTTCCGGGTTTCGCTCGGCGCGGTCAGTCTTGATCGGGGGCGGGTTCGCCCTGCTCGGCATGGCCGGGACGTTCACCGCCATGACCCTGCTGGGACACCCCACATTCGGTCCGCAGGCGTTGGTTCGGATCACCGGGGAGTTTCTTGCCGGATGCTTCCTCGGGCGTCTTTTTCAGATCGACCGAAGCCAAAGGGTTCCTTGGGCAGTGCTCGCGGTCGTGGGGGCGATCGCCTTCCCGCTGGCGGCGAGCTGGCTTGGCGGACATGGGCTGCCTGGTCTGGATGCGGCTCCGCTGCTGGCCCTCGTCGTATACGCCACGGCCCGATCGGACGGATCCCTCGCGGCGTGGCTGGGCGGGCGGACCATGGTGTTTCTTGGCGAAGCGTCCTATGCCCTCTACATGACCCACGAACTCATTCACCTCGTCGTCGGCAAGCGATTCCCCGTCGAAGCCTTGGCCCGCCTTGGACTGATCCAGAAGGTCGCCGTGAGCGTCGGGGGAGTCACTGTCTTCCTGCTGGTGGCCAGTATGACCCACCTGCTCATCGAGCGGCCCGCCCGCCGCTGGCTGCGTCGAATGGCCTTGAGTCCGTCGACCAATCCGCAGAGGGCGTCCAATGCGGAGCCCAGCGCCACGATGTAGGGCTATCGCGGCGCCACGCCGATTATTCGCCGGGATCGCGGAAGGCGCGCCCAGTTCCGTATCACCGGACGAGCTCGTGTCGGCGATTGCCTGAAGCCGCGTGATTCCACTGACAATCGCGGGCGCACCTCAGACCGCCTTCTTCTTCGGGCGGCCACCCTTCTTGCCGTTTTCTCTCGATGCGGCCGCCTTCTTGGCCGTCTTGGTGCTTCCGGCCCGTGCCGCAAAAGCCGCCATCCAGCTCTTGGAACCGAAGACACCCATCAACAACCCAGGGACGCTCAGGTAAACATCCGCCGTCTTCCAGCGAAGCCCCTCTTTGGATGGCGTCACCGTGACTTCTGCCAGCTGACTGGCAGATAACTTCGAAAGGTCCTCGTCCAAGCTCGGGGGAAAGGCAAAGGTACAGCCGTTCGCCAAGTCGACGATGATGCGATCCGCTTTTCGATCGAAGCGAGCGGAAAGGGCTCGAGGCTCAATATCATCCGCTCGCCTCGCCTGCTCGCGGGCCTGCTCGATTTCGCTATTCAGTTCCGACTCAGGGATTTCCCATTGACCCAGCTTCACCATGGAACCTCTCCCACATTTTCAAGAGCTCAGCTTGATACTCGATCGTCAACCCCAAGGCCCGAACGAGGTCTTTCTTGCTCATCTCCCAGACCTGCCAGATCCTCGGACGCTCATCCTTGGATCCCAGGGTGATCTTTGCCTCCCCCTCTGCTCTGAAGACGTGAACGTGAGGAGGTGGGTGATCCCTCGGCCGAATTTGCAGCTCGAACCCTTCAACGTTGATGGACGGCATGGTCGGATATTAAAACCTATCAGATAGGTTTGTCAACCGGGCTTCCAACCCCGAACCGTTCCATCTCGCTCCCGGTAGGCCGCCTTGTTATCCGGTTAACAAACCAGCCATCTGATGCTCGCGGCATTACGCCGATTATTCGCTGGGATCGCGGGAGGCGCCCAATTCCGTATCACCGGACGAGCTCGTAACCGCTGCTTCGTCCGCCTTTTCCGGTCGGGCGAAGGCAGCCTTTGTCGACGAGATCGGACAGCTCTCGGTAGGCGGTCGCCCGGCTGGTCTTGGTCATGCCCATGTACTTGCGAGTGTTCATGTCGCCCTGAAACCCGTCCGGCCCTGCTTCCAGCAGCCGATTGAGAACCTTCTTCTGACGTTCGTTGAGCTCCAAGGCTTGGTGGCGGAGCCAGAAACGCGCTTTTCCCAGCGTCATGCCCACGCTCTGCTCGGCCAGTTCGGCGGCCGCCTCCACTTGGCGCACGAACCAGACGAGCCAGTTCGTCACGTCCACCCCCCCGCGCTGGGTCCGCTCGAGGGTCTCGTAGTAAGCCTCCCGTTCCCTCGAGATTTGAGCCGACAAGCTGAAGGCGCGCATGCGCTGGTCTTCGTCCTGGCTCAACGCCATGTCGGTGATGGCTCGCGCGAGGCGGCCGTTGCCGTCCTCGAAGGGGTGGAGGGTCACGAACCAGAGATGCGCGAGCCCGGCTCGCAGGAGCCCGTCCATCCCGGCCGGGGGAGCGTTGAACCAGGTGAGGAATCGCTCGATTTCGTTCTCCAGGAGATCGCGGGGCGGAGCGACGAAGTGAACCGTCTCCCGGCCGATCCGTCCGGAGATGACCTGCATCGGCTCATCCCCGCGCCATTCCCCGACCCGGACGCGGTGGAGTCCCGAAAAACCAGTCGGAAACAGGGCCGCTTGCCAACCAAGCAACCTCTCCTTTGTCAGCGGCTGGTCATGGTGCTGGGTGGCGTCCAGGAGGACCTCGATCAACCCGTCCACGGCCCTAGAGGGTACCGGCAATCCGGCCGTCGCAAGCCCCAAACGTCGGGCGACCGACGATCGCACCGCGTCCGGATCGAGCCGCTCCCCTTCGATGGCGCTCGTCGTCAGACCATCCTCCACCAGGATGGCCGCGATGGCTTCGGACGTGAGGTCAGGGTCGAGTAGGCGGAGCGAGCCTAGTACCTTGCCTTGAGCCACACGGGCGCGCGACAACGCGGGCAGGAGCTGGGACGCATCCCAGCGAAACTCAGGCCACTCGGGCTGCTGCCAGATCCAGGCATGAGGCGATGGCATCTCGATTCGCTCCAAAATCTGAAGCGATCATAGCGTCCATTCGCCTCAACGGCAAGGCGCGAGTGGCCCCGGCCTAGGTGGAGGGTGGCGTCGGTTCGAGCTGACCGGTGCGCTCCAAGAGGGATTTCATCTCGGAGAAGTCGGCGTCCATGGCGTGCTTGGGATCCGATCCCAGAAGCGCCACGAGGGCATGGCCCAAGAGGCCCGCGGGCGGGGTGTACCGCATCTGGATGTGCACCCGGGTCCCTCCGCCCGGTTCGTCAGCGAAGTGGACGCGGCCGCTCGTCCCCACCCGTGAGCCCGGCAGACTGCGCCACGCGATGAGCCGATTGGGCTCGACGTGCGTCATCTCCGTCTCCCACTGCAGCGGGGCGCCGGCAGGACCGGCGAGCACCCAGTGGTGATGGCCATCGCCGATGGCTCGCACCTCCTTGACGTGCCGCATGAACCGCGGGAAGTTCTCCGGATGGCCCCAGAAGTCGAAAACCCGGTCGAGGGGCGCGTCGAGGTGGAAGGTCTTTTGGATGACGATGCCGCGACGGCCGGATCGCACCCCGACGATCTGGGCGACGGGGCGGTTGGCGATCGCCCGTGCGAGCACCCCGACCCCCACCAGGCCCAGGGCGCTGCCCACGAGGTTCCGCCGGATCACGCCAAAGCCCGCCATGCCCCCACCCAGGAGCCCTGCGACCAGGCGCACGCCAGGCGTCCAGTTCTCCTGCCAGAGCTCGGCGCGAGGCTCGCGATGCACGCCGCCCTGCAGCCCCGGAACGCTCTCCGCGCGCTCGTGGACCTCCAGCTGATTGTCGATCGAGACGACCTCCGGCATCGCGAGCAGGAAGCCGAACAGATCGTCCACTTCCTCGGCCAGGATGGGCCCGCTCAGAGAGAGGCGGCCTTGGTGGGCCGTGATCTTGAGCGCATGGGGGTGCGCGACCACCCGCCCGATCGCGGAGCGGGCTCGCTCCACGAGCACCTCGTCGGGGACGGGTTCCGCCTTCAGTCGGGACCGGGTCTCGGCGACCAGGCCCGAGGCCCGGTTGCCGAGGTCGCGCACGCCCGTTTCGAAGGCTGTGGCCGTCGAGTTGGCGACCCGGACCGCCTTGTCTCGTAGCAGGGCCTGCCGGCGCCCGCCCCGATCGGGATCGAGCATGTACATGAGGGCCGCTCCAAGCCCCAGGCTTCCCAGGACCGATACGCTCCGGTTCATCCCTTCCGTCCTCCCGTGGTCGAGCAGGCGACGGCCATGGCGAGGTCGTTCGCCGGCGAGGGGATGCGAGGTTGCGCGGGAGTGTACCGGAAACGGACCCGCCCGATCAGCAGGCGAGCCAACCTTTGTTGGCCGTCGAGGCGAGGCTTTTCCCGCCGTTCAGGCGAGCAACTCTTCGATGACCTGGGCGACCCCGTCCTCGGAAACGGGCGGGGCGACGCGGTCGGCGATCGCCCGCACCCGCTCGGGTGCGTTCCCCATGGCGACCCCGAGTCCCGCGTAGCTCAGCATGTCGAGGTCGTTGACCCCATCCCCGAAGGCTACGATCTCGTCGGCCTGCACGCCGAGCCGCTCGGCGACGTGGGCGAGGGCCACGCTCTTGCGGATGAGGGGGTTCGCGATCTCGAGGAAGATCGGGATCGATTCGGTGATGTACAGGGTCGAGCCGAAGCGCTCCTGCAAGGCCGGCACCCACTTCGCGACCTGATCGGTCGTCCCAATCGCGACGATCTTGGTCGGCTCGGCCACCAGCGCCTCGTCCAGGCTCGGGACCTGCCGGGGTTCGATGCGGGAGACCGAGGCGTACAGGTCCGACTCGGCGGTCTGGCGCTCGATCAGGAGCTCGTCGTTCAAGTAGAGGTTGACGGCCATGCCGGTCTCGGCGAGGGCGTCGAGGGCGGCCCGCGCTGAGACCAGCGGAATCGTGTGGTGCCAGAGGTCCTCGAGGGTCTCGTGATCCCGGATAAGCGCCCCCTGGTAGGTGATGAGCGGGGTCTTGATGCCGCACTCGACCGCGTAGGGCCGGGTCGAGCGGAACATGCGGCCCGTGGCCATCACGACCGGGATCCCGGCCTCGTGGGCGAGGGCGATCGCCCTCCGGTTGCGCGCCGACACGGTCAGGTCTCGCCCGAACAGGGTGCCATCGAGGTCGGTCGCGATCAGCTTGGGGCGCATGGGTCCTCCTGACGGGCCTCTCAAGGGCGCCGACGCACCAGTCTAGCAGATTCCCGCTGTGCTATACTGAGCTCGCCGCGTCAGGATGAGGAAGGGGGCCCCATGGCGAGCCGCCAGAACGCCATTTTCATCGTCACCGGTTTGAGCGGCGCGGGAAAGAGCCTGGCCATCCGGTGCTTCGAGGACATGGGCTTCCTGTGCGTGGATAACCTGATCCCGCCCCTCTTGCCCCAGTTCATCGCCCTGTCCTACCCGCGGGTCCGCCAGATCGCGATCGTGATCGACTCGCGCGGCGGCGAGTTCCTCTCCGAGCTGACCGGCGTCCTCGACCAGATCCGCCCCGAGGGCTACCCCACCACCGTCGTCTTTCTGGAAGCGGCCGACAACGTCCTGCTCCACCGCTTCAGCGAGACCCGCCGGCGCCACCCCCTGTGGGGCCAGACCACCCTCCTGGATGCCATCCGGCAGGAGCGCGATCGCCTCGCCGAGATCCGTGCCGCCGCCGACGTCATCATCGACACGTCGGACCTGACGGCCAAGCAGCTCAAGGAAAAGCTCATCGCGAGCTTCATCCAGACCGACCAGGTCGAGGCCTCCATGCAGGTCACAGTCAAGAGCTTCGGCTTCAAGTTCGGTCCGCCCCTCGACGCCGACCTGGTCTTCGATGTGCGCTTCCTGCCCAATCCGCACTACGACCCGGAACTGCGACCCTTCACCGGCCTCGACGTCCAGGTCCAGGACTTCGTCCTGACGCATCCCGTCACCCTCGAGTTCCTCGAACGGTTCATCGACCTCGCGAGCTTCCTGGTGCCCCACTACCGCAAGGAGGGCAAGACCCACCTCGCGATCGCCATCGGCTGCACGGGCGGGCGCCACCGCTCGGTGGCGATCGCCACTTACCTGGCCGGTTACCTCCGCAATGAGGGGATCTCCGTCGTCGAAGAGCACCGCGACATCGATCGCCAGCCCGATCACTACGCCGCGGAGCCGAGCAAGTCCGGGGTCTAGCCCTTGAAGCCCCTCACCCGGCTCAAACGCTGGCTCACGCCTGGTCTCGGGATCAAGCGCTGGCTGCTCCTGGGTCTACTGGGTCTGCTCACCGTCAACGGGGGCGTCATCTCCGTCACCTACGCCGTCCTCCGGGAGCTGCGCGGCACCCACGCCAGCATGACCTCGGGCTACATCGGCCTCGTGCTCATCGTGCTCGGCGGCTACCTGCTCATGTGGAGCACCCGCCGGACCGTGCGGGCCATCGTCCGCGTCCTGCACCCGGCTCCGCCGCCCCTCGTCGAGGCCTTCTACCGGCAACGCGTCCGGCGTGGTCCCAAGCTCGTCGCGATCGGCGGCGGGACGGGTCTCGCCACCCTGCTGCGCGGCCTCAAGGCCTACTCGGACAACATCACGGCGATCGTGGCCATGACGGACGACGGCGGCAGCAGCGGCCGGCTGCGCGAAGAGCTGGGGGTGCTGCCCCCGGGCGATCTGCGCCATTGCCTGACGGCCTTGGCCGGCGAGGAAGAGCTGCTCACCCAGCTCTTCGACTACCGGTTCCGGTCCGGCACGACGCTGCTCGGCCACTCGTTCGGGAACCTCTTCCTCACGGCCATGGCTGACATCACGGGCGACCTCGAGCAGGCGCTCAGGGCGAGCAGCCGAGTTCTGGCCGTGCGGGGCCAGGTGCTGCCCGCGACCTTGCAGTCCATGGACCTCGTCGCGACCCTGGTGGACGGCACCGAGGTGCGGGGAGAGAGTCAGATCTCCCGGAGCACCCAGCGAATCGCCGCGGTGCGCTGTGAACCGGCCGATCCGGCGGCCCTGCCGGACGCCGTCAAGGCCATCCTCGAAGCCGATGCCATCATCCTCGGCCCCGGCAGCCTCTACACCAGCCTCGCACCCAACCTGCTCATCCCCGAAATCCGCGCGGCCCTGCACCAGACACAGGCCCCCAAGCTCTACGTCTGCAACGTCATGACCCAGCCCGGCGAGACCGACCACTACTCGGTGTCGGACCACCTCCGGGTCCTCCTGGAGCTGGGCGGGCCCGGGCTCTTCAGCCACGCGATCATCAACGAGGCCGTGCCCGATCGGCTGCTCGCGCGCTACCAGGAGAAGGGCCAGTACCCCGTCCGGTTCGATCAGGAGGCCTGCGACGCGCTCGGGGTCAAGGTCTTGCCGGCCGCCATGCTCGACGAGGGGGACTACGTCCGACACGACCCGACGGCCCTCGCTCGGGCGATCGTCGACTGGCTGCTCAACGGGCGGCGCAACTCGGGCAGCAAGATCCTGCCGTTCCCGGTCGAGGCCGAGCTCTCGGCTCGCTCCAAAGGCTGGCTGTGACCTCGTTCTCCCAGGACGTCCGGACCCACCTGGCTCAGATCGAGCTGCCGAAACCCTGCTGTCAGCAGGCCACCCTGCTTGCCCTGCTCTCGGTGTGTGCGGGCGAGGCGAGCGACCGGACCCTCACCTTCAGCGTCGAGAACGCGGCCGTCGCCCGGCTCTTCTTCCGGCTCGCCAAGCAGGTCTTCGGCCAGTCCCCCCAGCTGCGGCCCCCCGATGGGCACCAGCGGACCGTCTACCGGCTGATCCTGGAATTGCCGGAAGAGGGTATCGGCGAGGCCATGCGGCTCTCCGACTTGCAGAAGGCCATCAAGCGCCGCGCCTGTTGCCGCCGGTCGTTCCTGAGGGGCGCCTTCATGGGCTGCGGGTCGATGGTCGACCCCGAGCGGGCCTACCACCTGGAGTTCACGGGACCATCGGACGTGAGCTCGTGGATCGTGTCCCTGCTCGCGTCGGAGGGCATCCGGGCGGGCCACTACCAGCGGACCGGGCACCAGCACTGGACGGCCTACGTCAAGAGCGGCGAGGACATCGCGCAGTTCCTCACGGCCGTGGGGGCGGTCCCGGCCCTGCTGGTGTTCCAGGAGCTGCTGATCTCGCGGGACCTCAAGAACCACGTCCAGCGCGCCGTGAACTGCGAGACGGCCAACCTCGACCGCACCGTCTCGACCGCCCAGGCCCAGATCGCCTTGATCGAGGCCCTGGTCGAGCGCGGCTCGATCACGGACCTTTCACCCGAGCTGCAAGAGACGGCACGGCTACGCCTCGAGCACCCCTACGCCAGCCTCGCGCAGCTCGCCGAGCTCCACGACCCGCCCATGTCCAAATCGGCCGTCAACCATCGGCTCAGAAAGCTCGCGGAGCTCGCCACGACGGGCCTGACGGCTGGGATTACCGACTGAGAGCGCCTAACAAGACTGTTCCTTCAAGCCGACACGTCGGCCAAACCGAGGTAACATGCCTGGTTTTGTTAGGCGCTCTAAGCGCACAGGGTATAACACTCGGAGCGCGCGAGGTACCGATGACCAATCAGGAGCTCCTAGCGGCCGCGGAGAAGGCCTTCAATTCGGGCGATCCTGACCGGGCGATCGCCCTCTTGGGCAGCGTCAACTCCGGCGACCCGGCCCTCTACGCGCAGGCCCTGGTGCTCATGGGCCGCAGTCACATGCGCAAGCAAGACCTCGAGCAGGCCAAGCTCTGCATCGAGGAGGCCTACACGATCCGCAAGACGTCCCGCACGCTCTTCTATCTGGGCGAGGTCCTGTACCACTCCCGCGACTTCGCCGGCGCCGAGGAGTGCCTCGAGGCGGCCACCAAGACCGATGAGACCCTCACGGACGCCTTCATCCTCCTGGGTGTCGTCCGCAAGGACGCCGGACGGCTCAAGGACGCCATCCCCTGCTTCGATCGGGCCCTCAAGAACGACCCCAAGGCCGTGGTGGCGCGCTACCAGCTGGCCACGGTCACCTACGAGATGGGCGACCTGCAGCGCGCGGCCGCCCAGGCCCACCACGTCATCCAGCACGCCGACGACTTCGCCCCTGCCCACCTCTTGATGGCCAACATCACCCTCAAGCTGGGGGACTACCGGCAGGCTGCCGTGGAGTTCTGTCGGGTCCTCGAGCTGCAGGGGCCCGACGCCAACGTGTACATGGCGCTCGGCCGGGCCTTCGCGCACCTGCACGACGTCCCGCAAGCCATCTCGGCCTTCGAGGCGGCCTTCCAGCTCGATCCGGCCAACGAGCACGCCTGTTCGGCGGTGGCCCGCCTGGCCGAGCGGCAGGGGAACAAGGACAAGGCCGGGGAATTCTACCGCAAGCTGCTCCGCTTCGAAGGCTCGCAGCAGCTTGCAATCGAGGCGCTCGAGCGATTGGGTCTGAGCGCCGAGGTGCCCCCGGAGCCCGCGCCCAAGAAGGGCAAGAAGGGCAAGAAGGAAACGGCCGCCGCGGCCCCCGCCGCCCCGGCGCCGTCGGTCACCTTCCAGCCGCCCAAGATGCTCGACAAATCGGGCCTTCCTCAGCAGTTACCTCATCGCCAGACGAGCCGCCTCATCGGCGAGAACGGCACGCAGCCGCTGCGTCCGATGGATGGCGCCGCTCCGGCGGCGCGCCGGCAGCCACCCGCGCCGACGACGCCGCTCGACAACTTCCTCGATGGCCTCAACCGCTTCATCGACCAGACGCCCTTGCAGGGGGCGATCAACGTGAACGAGGTCCGGGCGATGGTCAAGGACGTGAGCTCCAAGGCCAACGATGTGGTCAACCGGGTCAAGACGGGTATCCTCTCCAAGGTGTCACGCTCGGCGCCTCAGGAGCCCGTGGCCCCGCCGTCACGGCTGGCACCGAGCAACAAGGGGGGGGCGCCCTTCAAACCGCCGACCAAAACGGCGCCGCTGGATTCCAAGCAGGGGGGATCGGGTAACCTCGCGGCCAACCGTCCCAAGCCTAAGCCCTAGGTTGAGCGATGGCCAACAACAGCGCTCCGCCACCCAGCGCCCGGGACCTGCTCAAGATCGGTCAGGATCACTACCGGTTCGAGCAGTACGACCAGGCGATCGCCGCCCTCAAGCAGGTCACCAACGAAGATCCGGTGGTCTTCGCCCAGGCCATGGGCTACCTGGGGCGTTGTCACACCCGCTGCAAGGACTACGACCAGGCGATCGAGATCCTCGGAGTCGCCCTCCGACAGAGGCCGACTCCGCAGAACCAGTTCTTCCTGGGCGAGGCTTACTACCACAAGGGTGACTTCGCCTCGGCCGCGGCCTACCTGGAGCTCGCGATCGGGAGCGATGACAAGCTGACGGACGCCTTCATCCTCCTGGGCACGATCCGGCGCAGCGAGGGGCAGCTGGACGCGGCGACGCGGGCCTTCGATCGGGCGTTGCGGAACGATCCACGGGCGATCGCCGCCCGCTTCCACCTGGCCCAGACGGCCTACGACCTGGGCGACCTGCGCCGGGCGAGCTCGCAGGCCTACATGATCCTGCAGCAGAACGAGGCCTTCGCGCCGGTTCACCTGCTCCTGGGCCATTGCGCCCTGCGGCTCAACGACTATCGCCAGGCGGCCTATGAATACTGCCGTGCCCTGCAGCTGCAGGACCAGCCGACGGTCGAGATCTACGAGGGCCTGGGGCGGGCGTTCGCGAACCTCAAGGACTTCGAGCAGGCTTTGAAGGCCTTCGAGGCCGTGCTCGCCATGAACCCCGACCACGAGATGGCGCCGGTGGCTGGCGCGCGGCTCGCCGAGCGCCTGGGCGAGAACGAGCGAGCCAAGGTCCTGTGGTTGGCCGCTCTCAAGTTTCCCGCTTACGCCGATATGGCGAGCCAGGCGCTCGAGAAGCTGGGGGCGGCCGCCCCGGCGAAGGGCAAGAAGGGCGCGAAGGCGCCTCCCTCGAAACCGGTGGGCCTGACCGAGTTGCCACGGGACTTCAAGCCGCCGCAGCTGATCGATCGCTCCGCGATCCCGCAGTCGCGCCCGACCCAGACCTTCCAGACGGCCCCGCTATCGACCCATGCGGCGGGCACCCTGAGCCTGTCGTCACGGCAGCAGAAGGAAACCCAGCCCCTCGCGAGACCGACCCCGGCCGCTCCGCCGGAGCCTCAGAAGCGAGAGACGGGCCAGCTGCTGGCCCCCATCGCGAACGCCTTCTCGGGTCTGTTCAAGCCCAAGCCCAAGGCCCCCGAGCCGCCGCAGGTCGAGACGATCGCCGATCTGATCGCGAAGCGGAAGAACAATCCAGGCGACTGAGCTTTCCTGTGTGCTGCCCGATATGGTCTCCCCCCTGCCAAGCAGGAGGGGAATGGTTTCGAGATTAGCCCTTGAGGCCGCGCCGGGCGTTCAGGATCTTCACGAACGAGCGACCGCGCAACTCGTCGAGCGTCAGGCCGGTCACGAGCGCCTCTTCTTCGGTCAACGCCCCGCAGTTGATCCCGCGCAGGAAGTAGTTGAGCAACCCCTGACCCGTGGCCGCGTCGTCAAACACGTCGCCCACGAGGGTCGCCTGAGCGGCCTTCTCGATGAAGTTCTTGAGCCGGGCCGAAGCCGGAGCGAGTCCCTCGAGGAAGAAGGCGTAGACGGCCGCGTAGCGGGTGGGCAGCTGCGCGGGGTGTAGGTCCCAGCCTTGGTAGTAGGCGTGCCGTAGCGAGTGTTGGATGTCGTCGTAGTGCAGCTTCCAGGCGCGGTGCACGACCGCGCGGTTCTCGGCAATCTGGTCCTGGTTGAGCGTGGCGCCCTCGACCGCGCGGTGGGGACCGATCGGCATGACGTTGGTGGCGCCGTCCGAGAGGTTGACGCCCGTGCCGGCGAGGGCCACCTGCATGACGTGCCGGGCGAAGTCACAGGCCGGGTGCCGCATGGCCTGATACGCCGCCGTGATGTTGCAGCCCGCCGTGTAGTCGTAGGTCCCGAAGTGGGCCCCGACGCACCGCCCCTTGGCCGCCTGCACCAGGCCCGGGATGGCCGACTCGCCCTGGTGGTTGAGGATCGACTGCGGGGTCTCGACCATGATCTCGAGCTTGAGCGATCCCGCCGCGATCCCCGTCTTGCCCTCGATCAGCTCGAACAACTCGACCAGGGCCGTGACCTGCTCGGGAATCGTCACCTTGGGCAGGGTCACGACGAAGTTGCCGGGCAGCTTGCCGCCCGTCTTGGCCAGCATGGTCGAGACGAACAGGTCGAGGGTGCGGATGCTGCGATCGCGCAGTTCCTCGGTGAAGGGCTTGATCCGGATCCCGATGAACGGCGGCAACGTGCCCGCCGCGAAGCCCTTGGCGACCTCTTCGGCCGCTAGCGCCGCGTGATGGTCCTCTTCGGCATCCGGCCGGTTGCCGAACCCGTCCTCGAAGTCGATGCGGAAGTCCTCGACGGCCTCACGGCGCAGCTTGTCGGTGACGCGCTGGTAGATCGTGTAGGCGAGCCAGGCGGGGTAGTTGCCACGCCGGACCGACTCGTTGTCCAGCGCCAGCTGCTGCTCGAGGACCTCGACCTGTTCGAGCATCTCGGGCAGGCCAGCTGCGCCCGGGAAACCCAGGACCTTCGCAAAGGTGACGAAGTTGGGCGCGTACTCGTTGAGGGCGCGCAGGGCGAGCTGGCCCATCTTGGGGGCGCTGTCGGACTTGAAGAGGTGGGCGCCGCCGTAGACCGAGTGCACCGCCTGCCGCTCCGCCGAGTCACCGGGATAGTGCTTGGCGAACTCTTGATTGGCCGACTTGAGGCGGGCGAGGATGCCCTGGGTGGCGTCGGCCGAAAGCGAGGTGGCGGGGCTGGTGGTGGCGGTCATCGATCGTCTCCTTTGACTGGCGAGCCGGGCTGCCCGGCCCATTGATTGTAAGCTAAAATCGGAGCGGTTCCCAACCCAGTCAGAACGGAGCGTCCATGGCCCGGATCCTGCTCAAAAACCTCATCATCGCCCCCATGACGGGCGATCCGACCGCCCATCACACGGGTGATCTGTTGATCGAGGACGGACGCTTCGTCGACCCGACCACCTCCCTCGAAGCCCCGGACGAGGTCCTCGACCTGCGCGGCCAAATCGCCGTTCCGGGGCTCATCAACACCCATCACCACCTCTACCAGACCCTGACCCGAGGCCTGCCGGCGGCGCAGAATGCCGAGCTCTTCGAGTGGCTGGTCACCCAGTACCCGATCTGGGCCGGCATGGACGCCGAGATGGTCTACTGGAGCGCCGTTTGCGGCCTCTCCGAGCTGGCCCTGTCCGGGGCCACCACGGTCAGCGACATGTTCTACGTCTTCCCGCACGGGTCGGACGTGACGCTGGATGCCGTGATCCGGGCGGCCCAGGACGTGGGGGTGAGGATCCATGCGGGGCGTGGGGCCATGTCCTTGGGGAAGAGCGCGGGGGGCCTGCCGCCCGACCACGTCGTGCAGGATCCGGATGCGATCATGGCCGACGTCGAGCGGGTCGTGGCGGCCCACCACGACCGGTCCGAAGGGGCCATGGTCCGGATCGACCTGATGCCCTGCTCGCCCTTCTCGGTGACCCGCGAACTCATGGGCGAGATGCGGGACTATGCCCGCCGGCACGGGCTCTTGCTGCACACCCACCTGGCCGAGACGCTGGATGAGGAACGGTTCTGCCTCGAAACGATGGGCGTTCGCCCCCTGAAGCTCCTGGAAGACCTGGATTGGTTGGGGTCGGATGTCTATCTCGCTCACGGGATCCACTTCGACGACGCCGAGGTGGCCTTGCTGGGCCGCACGAAGACGGGGATCGCCCACTGTCCCAGTTCCAACATGCGATTGGGCTCTGGGATCGCGCGGGTTCTCGAGCTGGTCGACGCCGGCGCCCGGGTGGGACTCGCGGTCGATGGCTCGTCGAGCAACGACGGCGGGTCCATGCTGGCTGAGGCGCGCCAGGCCTTGCTGCTGGGGCGGATGCGGTACGGGGTGACGTATTCGGCTCATCAAGCGATCGCCCTCGCCACCCGGGGCGGCGCCGAGGTGTTGCAGCGGCCGGAGCTGGGGGCGATCGCCCCCGGCAAGAGGGCCGACCTCGCCATTTACGATCTCAACGACGTGGCCTACAGCGGGGCCGGGCTGCACGATCCGGTGGCGGCCCTGACGCTCTGCCAGCCGACCCGCCCGACGCACGTCTTCGTGAACGGGCGCGCGATCGTGACGGACGGGGTGCTCACGACCGTCAATGTCCGCGAGGCCGTGCGGCATCACAACAAGCTGGCGAAAAAGCTGGTCGAGAAGTCGGCGATCTTGGCCTGATACGGAACGGCCTGCGGCCGATTGAAGCCGGCCCCGCCCCCTGACCCCCGCCCCAAAGGGGTGGGGGAAGATGGCCGGCGCTGCGCGCGGCATGGGAGGCTCATCGGTGATGAAGAGAGCGGCGCTCGCCCGTGCGCTTCAGCGCATCTCTTTCCCGCGCGTCCAGCGCCGGGAAGGTCCCCCACCCCTTTGGGGCGGGGGCAGGGGGCGGGGGCTCCGCCAGAGCAGCGCTTACAACGGGATGGCCGGCGCCGACTCCACAGCCGGAATCGGCCTATCCACCCAGGTCTGCTCCCCGACCGTGACGAAACCCAGGCGCTCGTAGAGCCGCCGAGCCGGCATCGCGTCGGATAGCACCAGCAATTCGATCGCCCGTACCCCGGATTCGGCCAGATGGGTCACAGCATCCTGCATGAGGGCATTGCCGTACCCGCGTCCTTGCACGGACGAATCCACCAAGAGCCCCTGCAACAGCCCGAGATCGTCCACCTTCTGGCTGTGGGTGTAGCCGACAATGGCCCCCTCCAGCTCCAGGACGGCCGTCCGATCGTAGTTTCCCAGCATCTCCTGGTAGGCCGCCTCGGTGACCTGATCGGCCGGTGGGGTTTCGGCCTGGTAGAGCGCGTACAACTGGTCGAAATCTCGATCCTCGTACAGCCGGACCTGCCGCTGCGGCGCGAACGTCCGGGGTGGGTGCAGGCGATACCGGATCAGTCGCCTAGTCAGCTTGAAGCCCAGATCGACAAACGCTTCCTCGAGCGTGACCGAGCTGAGCCAGGCCTCGGCCTTATAACCTCGCGGCGATCGCAGGTTGGCTTCCAATCGCCGCCAGACGCCGGGCAACTCCTTCTGCAACGCAGCGGGATGCCGTGCCGCCACGTGGATCCAGACGTTGCCGTTGTTCTCCATCGCAAAGCCCGCGAGGAACAGATCCTCCGACCCGAAGACGAGGTCAGGCCGTTCCTGGTAGTGCTTGCGCAGGTTTTCCATGAACAGCGGCAGGCTCCGGCGTGTCGAGTGAATCGGGAACTCCGCCAGCCGCGCCAGCGTCCGCTCGAAATCCGCTTGGCGGGCCGCGGCATAGGCCGCGAGGTCGTTGAGATCGAGCAGGACTCGGTCATCCGCCGGCACCTCTCGGATCGCCGCGGCATGCCGCTGGGCGAGGGACTTGAGGCCCTGTGCTTCCTGCTCGACCTGGCGAAGTTCGGGCAGGAAATCGGCCCCGAACAGGATGGGGTGACCCGTTCGGTCGACCGACACGGGGCGAGCGATCGCCCCTGCCTCCCCCCCGACTTCCAGGAGGGCGTCCAGCACCCCCCCGTCCAGGGGCTGGTCGACGCCCACGATCAGGACGGCGAGGGGATCGGAGGCGATCGCTCCCACCCCCCTTGCAAGCGATGAAGAGCGTCCCTGGCTCCACGCCTCGTTCACGACGATCGTGGCCTGGCTCGGCCAGGTCACGGCCTCTCGGATCCGGTCGGCCTCGTGGCCCAGGACGACGATGACCTCGCCCCAGTCGGCCAGGAGGTCGAGCTGGTGCTGGAGCAGGGGCTTTCCGTCCCAGTCGAGGAGGGCCTTGAGGCTTCCCATCCGGGAAGAGGCCCCGGCCGCCGTGATGACGGCCGCACAGCGGTGCTTACTGAGCAAAGGTCACGTCCTGTACGAAGGAGAGCGGCTGCCCGGTCTTGGCGTGGCGGGTGAGCTGGATCTCGGCCATGATCGAGAGGGCGACCGCCTCCGGGCTCTTGCCACCCAGGTCGAGGCCCACGGGCGATCGCAGCCGGGGCAGCAACCCCGAAAGGTCGAGGCCCTCGGCCTGCAGGTTTCGCAGGATCTGGACCGTCTTGCGCTTGGAGGCGACCAACCCTACGTAGCGGCAAGGCAGATCGATCGCGGCCCTGAGGGCCTGCGTGTCCTGGTCCCGAGTCGCGATCACCATGAAGTGCTGCTCGGTCCAGGGTACCTCGCGAAAGCCCTCCACGGGCGTCGCCACGACGTGGGCGGCCCCCGGGTACTTCTGCTCGTTGGCCCACTCGGGCCGGTCGTCGATCACGGTCACCCGGTAATCCAGGCAGGACGCGATCCGGGCGACGGCCATGTTGACGTGGCCCGCGCCCACCAGGACGAGCTGCGCCTGCGGCCGGTACACGTCCACGAAGATCTCGGCCGAGCCCCCGCACATCATGCCGATCCCGTGGGCGTTCCGCTCCGTCAGGTGCCACTTGAACTTGCGGGGCTTGCCCTGGGCGATCGCCTCCCCCGCCTCCTGCAAGGCCAGGTGCTCGACGTCGCCCCCGCCGATGGTGCCGGCGAGCAGGATGCCGCCCGCGCCCACCAGCATCTTGGCCCCCACCTCGTTCGGGATGGAGCCCGTGCTGCCGACGATCGTGACCAGGGCGACCGGAACGTCGGCCCTAAGACACGCCTGCAGCTTCTCCAACAGCTCCAGCGCCATGCTTGGCCTTGGCCTCCTGGATGGCGCGCCAGACGCGCTCGGGGGTCGCGGGGAGTTCGGACGGGCGGCAGCCGACGGCGTCGGCGATCGCCGAGAGGATCGCGGGCGGCGTCCCGATGAGGGGCGGCTCGCCGACCCCGTGGGCCCCGTAGGGACCGCCCGGATCGTGGTGCTCGAGGATGACGGCGTGGATGGGCGGCACGTCCACCATGGTCGGAAGGATGTAGTCTGTGAAGTTCGGGTTGAGGATCTTGCCCTCGCGCCGTACGACCTCCTCCATGAGGGCCATGCCGAGCCCCTGAACGACTCCGCCTTCGATCTGTCCGGTCACGAGCTGCGGGTTGATAGCCTTTCCCACGTCGTGAACGGCCACGATCTGCTGAACATGGACCTCGCCCGTCTCTACGTCGACCAGGACCTCGGCGGCATGGGCACCGAAGAGGTAGGTGATGAAGGCCCGCGGTGAAAGGCCGTTGGGGTCCCCTTCCACCGTGGGAGGCTGGAAGAGCCCGTGCCCCTCGAGCGAGAAGCCGCGCTTTCGTCCCTCGGTGAGGACCTCCTGGAGGCTGATCCGCGTCGCCGGGTCGTCCGCGTGCACGATGAAGCCATCGACGAAGCGCAGCTCGTCCGGATGGATCGGCAACAGGGTCGCCGCGATGTCCATGAGCTGGTGGCGCAGCTCGAAGGCCGCGAGCTTGACGGCCGAGCCCGTGAAGAAGGTCTGCCTCGTCGCCGAGCTCGAGCCCGCTTCCGGCGTCCGGTGGGTGTCGGCGCTGATCACCCGCACCGTCTCCGGATCGACCCCGAGGTCATGAGCGGCGACCTGGGCCATGGCCGTCGTGAGTCCCTGGCCCACCTCGACGGCGCCCGTATAGAGCTCGAGCACGTCGTCCTCGGCGAAGCGCACCCGCGCCCGCGAGGTATCCGGGAAGCCGTCTCCGTACCCCAGGCCGAAGCAGATCACGGATACCCCGTAGCCACGCTTGAGGTGCGGCTTGGGGCTCGCGTAGTCCCGGCCAGACCAGCCGATCGTGTCTTGGGCCGCCTCGAGACACTCGAGCGCCGAGGCCACGTTCAGGACCTGGCCCGTCGTGAGGCCGTCTCCGGCCTGCAAGAGGTTCTTGCGCCGGAGCTCGACCCGGTCCATGCCGAGCTTGTCGGCGAGGGCGTCGAGGGCGCCCTCGTAGGCGATCGCCATCTGGCACGCCCCGAAGCCGCGCATGGCCCCGGTCGGGTTGTGGTTGGTGAAGACCCCGGTCACGTCGACCCAGATGTTCGGCACCCGGTAGGGCCCCGTCGCGTGGCTCGCCGCTTTGCGCAGGACGGCGATGCCCGTGCTGGCGTAGGCCCCCTCGTCCGCGAGCACGCGGATCTGGGCCGCGACCAGCGTCCCGTCCTTCTGGGCCCCCAGCTGGTACTGGATCTGGATGGGGTGGCGCTTGTGGCGCGCGATCATCGACTCGGCGCGGTCGTAGTCGAGGCGCACCCGGCGGTTGAGAAGCAGGGCCGCCATGCCCATGTAGATCTGGATCCCGATGTCCTCGCGACCCCCGAAGGCACCTCCGGTCGCGGGCTGGATGATCCGCACCCGCTCGGTGGGCAGGCCCAGGGCCAGCGCGACCAGGCGCCGCTCCTCGTGGACCCACTGGCCCGAGGCATGGATCACGACCGTGTCGCCGTCCATCTCGGCCATCCCGGCCTCGACGTCCAGGAAGGCGTGGTCCACCGTCTGGGTCATGACGGTCGTCTCGACCACCACCTCGGCCTCGGCCATGGCGCGGTCGGGATCGCCCTTCAAGATGGGCTTCTTGCCGAGCACGTTGCCCTCGGGGTGGATCCGCGGGGCACCGGGGGCGAGGGCTTCATCGATCGAGAAGACCCCCGGCAGGGGCCGGTAGTCGACCTTGATGAGCTTGGAGGCATGCTCGGCGATCGCCTGGCTCTCGGCCACGACCAGGGCGACTGCGTCGCCGGTGTAGCGGACGAAGCGGGTCGCGAGCACTTCTTGATCGCGCCGGATGAGGCCGTGCTTGTTGGTGCCGGGCACGTCCCGGTGGGTGTAGACGGCGACCACGCCAGGGAGGGCGCGGGCTCCGGTCGTGTCGATGCCCAGGATCTCGGCGTGCGGGTGGGCGCTGCGCAGGACCTTGGCGTGCAGGCAATCGACGCCCGCGAGGTCGCCGCCGTAGCGGGTCTCGCCCGTCACCTTGCCTCGGGCGTCGTTGCGCCGGACGCTCCGGCCGACCGCTCCTGCCGTCATCAGCGCCCCTCCTGCTGGTCGACCAACGCCGCCGTGATGACGGCGTCGATCACCTTCATGTAGCCCGTGCAGCGGCAGATGTTGCCCTCCATTCCGCGCCGCACCTCGTCGACCGAAGGCACGTGGTCGCAGGAGTCGATGAACGCGCGGGCCGCGATCAAGAGGCCCGGCGTGCAGTAGCCGCACTGGACCGCCCCGCAGTCGAGGAAGGCCTGCTGGACGGAGTCGAGGGTGTCGCCGGTCGCGAGTCCCTCGACCGACGTGATGTCCGTCCCCTCGGCCTGGGGGGCCAGGATCAGGCAGGAATTCTGGGGCACGCCGTTGACGAGCACCGTGCAGGAGCCGCACTCCCCTTCGAGGCAGGCCCCCTTGGAGCCCGTGCGGCCCAGGTGCAGGCGCAGCACGTCGAGCAGGGTCGTGGTGGGCGGGACCTCGGTCTCGACCCGCTCGCCGTTCAGCGTGAACGACAGGTGCCAGGTGCCGTCTGCCGAGCGCGACGGCGCCGTCCCTTCGCTAGGATGCGTGAGCATGGGCCCCTCCAGCCGTCATCTCGGTCAACAGGCGCGAGACCAACACGCCGGACACGTCGCGCCGGTAGTCGGCCGAGGCCCGGTGGTCGGTGATCGGGGAAACCTCTTCGCGGGCGAGGCGGGCGGCCTCGGTGATCGCCCCGGTTCCCAGTCCCTCGGCGCGCAGGAAGGCCTCGGTCTTGACCAGGCGCAAGGGCGTGGGCGCGACCGAGCCGAGCGCGATGCCCATGACCCGGTCGCCGTCGAGGGCGACGGCCGCCATCAGGACGGAGATGGCGACGGAGTTGCGCTTGCCGATCTTGTAGAAGCGGCTGTCGCTGGGTCTCCGGCAGGTGACGGAGAGGATCATCTCGTCGGGCTCGAGCACGGTCTTGCCGACGTGGACGAAGAAGGCGTCGAGCGGCACCGACCGTTTGCCGCGCACCGAGGCGATCTCGACCGTCGCGTCGAGGGCGAGGAGGCCGACCGAGACGTCGCCCGCGGGGCTCGCCGTGCCGAGCTGGCCGGCGACGGTGCCCCGGTTGCGGATCTGGGGGCCGCCCACCTGGCGGGCCGAATCGGCCAGGGCGCGGAGGTCGAGGCCCTCGAGCATCGCATGGGTGCAGTTGGCCCCCATCGTGAGGGTCGCGCCGTCGTCCTGGATGTAGCGCAGCTCGTCGAGCCGGCTGAGGTCGATCACCTCGTCGAGGGTGAGGCGTCCCTTTTGCTGGGCGACCACCAGGTCGGTGCCGCCCGCGAGGAAGCGCGCCGCGGAGCCGAGCTGCGCCTTGAGCTCGAGCGCCTCCACCAGGGTCTGGGGCTGGTAAAACATCGTCGGTTTACCTCGGAATGGGCCGATCAGGGGTGTTCATCTTAACACGAGAAACGACCAATTCCCCTTGTTCCACAAAGCGTCCCCGCTCAATCCCGCACCGCTTTCCCCGGACCTTCCTTCCGATTTAACTCGGACGTTCTGCCGTAAGCATGCCCGGATTGGATTCCGGGCTTCCTTGAACCCTCTCCCCTGGGGGATGAGGGGAGGGTGAGGGGGGATAGGCGAGCCCGGACGGCTCGCCCTCCCTGCATAGGCCCGACGAGCTGGGTATAGAACGCTTGCCACCGTTTTTCGAGGGACCGTTCGATGACCGCACCGATCTCAGGGGGATCCTCCTCGCCGACCATCCGGCGCGCCGCTGTCGATTCACCGCCGGCTGGCAGCCCCGTGGCTGAGCCACCGCAGCAGAGCCCCGATCAGGCCTCCTTCTCGGGAACGCCCCCCGCCGGAGGCGATCCCGTCGCGGCCGCTCGGGCGGCGATGGACCAAAAGGTCCTGGATAGCCTGGATGACGCCACCAAGCCCAAGTTCGAGGCCCTGACCCGGGAGCAGCGGGACCAGTACGCGGCCCTCTACCTCGCGGTCGGAGACGACAGCCGCTCGGCCCTGGCCAGGTTGCTCGCCGACGGCCGGCTGATCGGCGTGAAGAGCCTGCGGGACGACAAGGATGTCCTCGGCCAGCTCGCGACCCTGCTCAAGCCCGAGAACCTCGCGCCCACTCTGCGCCCCGACCACCATGACACCACCTCCCGGACCGGGATGCAGCAGCTTCCCTACGTCGAGCAGCTCATCCGGGAAACGGCCGATCCCGGGCTCATCTCGCAGCGCAGCCACAACACCTGTGGCGCGACGACGGTCGAGTACATGCTGGCCAAGACCAATCCCTCCGAGTTCGTCCGCCTGGCAAGCGAGCTCGCGAGCCCCCGGGGCAAGACGCGGCTAGCCGGCGGCGAGCGCCTCGACATCGCGGACACCCACGGCCTCGACATGGATCAGAGCGGCCGCACCGACGTCGATCGGCTCATGCAGTCGGCGCTGATGGACGCGGCGCGGATCCATTTCTTCGGCTTCGGCAACCACTACGACAATCGGACCGACAAGGGCAGCGTGGCCCCCAACGTACCGGGCTTCAGTCCGACCGAGATGGACAAGGTGCTCGGGCAGGTCCTCAAGCAGAACCGGATCGCCATGCTCACCCCGAACCATCCCCAGGACGGCGTGGTGAGCTTCTTCGGCAACCTGGTGCATGAAGGGGCCGACCTCTTGTCTCCCTTGGGGGCGCTGAACAGCCATCTGCGGAACTTCCTGGACACCTACCGATCTCATTCGATGAACGAGATCCTCGATCGGGTTCAGCACTCGTTGGACAAGGGCGGTATGGTCCCCGTGCTCACGACGTTCACGTCCGGACAGGACGTGCGGTCCAAGGTCGAGTCGCTGCACTACCTGGCGATCGTCGGGGTCGATCGCGAGAAGGGGACCGTCACCCTGCGCAACCCCTGGGGCTCTGGCGAGGACGGGGGCGGCCAGGGCAATCCGGCGCGGTCGCTCGTGCCCGGGGCCGACGCCGGGACCATCACGATGACCGTGACCGAGTTCGAGAAGGTGGCGCGCGTCGTTTTCCCGGAGAAGTGAGGGCTAGACCCGTTCGCAGTCGAGCCGGTTGCGAGCGCGCCCGCAGGAATCGTGCCGCAGCGTACTTCCCGTACGTGAGGCACGATTCCGAACAGATGGGCCGGCGAAAGCCGGAGGACGTAAGCCGCAACAAGGCCGACTGCGAATGGGTCTAAGTGTGGTGAAAGGCCCAGAGGGCCCGTAGCACCGTGTTGAGGCGTACGGGCTCGTAGGGCTTGCGGATGGTGGCGATCGCCGCCGGGTCGTTGGCCAGGGAGAGGGCGTCCGTGTCTTCGCGATCGACCGTGAACACCACCGGGATACGGGCATAGATCGGCATCTTGCGAAGGCGCCGCAGAAAGGCCAGGCTCTCCGCCCCCGTGGCGCCGAAATCAAGGAGGATGAGGTCCGGCGCCGAGCGGGAGATTGCCCGCAGAGCCTCGTCGTTGGACTTGCAGGCCTCCACCGTCACGCCGGTCATGGTCCCGAGCGCCTCGCGCCCGGTCTTGAAGAGATCGGGGTCCGGCTCCACGAACAGGATGCGATTGAGCGTGGGTCGGGAGAGCGCCAGGGCCATGCCTCCATCATCCTCTTGCCCGTGGGGGTCACCGGATCTTACTTACCCAGCCAAGCCGAAAGCTCGCCAGGAATTCCTGGCGAGCTTTCCGATCAGCGGGAACGGGTCGCTACTTGGCGGTCGCGGGTACGCTGTTGAGCCACATGTCCTCGGCAAGGCCGGTCTTGCCGTTCATCTCGAACGAGCCCTTGGTCGTCACGGCGTTGCCCGCCGAGTCGGTCTCGTTCACGGCCTGGCCCCCCAGGCTCATCTTGGTGATGCCGAGCTCCGAGGGCTTCACCTGCTGGTTGGTGCCGTCGCCGTTGCTCACGAGCATCGTCAGGTTGTCCTTGGCTTCGAGGGTCTTGATGTCGTTGGCATCCAGGTAGCCCTTGCTGGTGTCGATCCCGGCCTCCTGGGCCTTGGCCTTCAAGGTGGCGTAGGCGTCCGCGTTCTTGCCCCCGTCGGTGCCGATGGGCTCGTTGCCGAAGGCCAGCACCCCGTCGCCCTTGGGGGCCCACTTGGTGTCCTTGGCGCCGTCCACGTTGATCCCGTGCTGGGTGGCCGTGGCGTCGATCTTGCCGAGGCCCTTGAGGTCGAAGACGATCGGGTCGTGGCGGACCGCGTCGGTCGCCTGGTCGACGCTCTGACCCTGCTGGATCGCGTTCTGGAAGACCTCGACGTTGTGCTCCGAGGGGTTTGAGATGCCCTTGGACTGGAGGACCTTCTTGATGAATTCCTTCTGGGCCTTGGGATCGCTTTTGATCGGACCGAGGTCCATCTCCCCCTGCATGGCCTTGCGGAGCTTCTCGTAGACCTGGGCCACCACGTCATCCGGGCCCAGCAGGAGCTTGCTGGAATCACCCTTGCCCTTCACGGAGGCGCCGTCGAGGATGACGGGCTTGGGCGGATCGACCGTGAGGGTACCGGCCGTGATGGCCTTGACCTCGGGCTGTGGTGGCTGCGGCTTGACCACGTCGAAGTTGACGACCTTGGCCACATACGATTCCATTTCAAACCTCCTCGGCGATCGCCGCTTTCCCCCCGTAAACTTTGGAACACCCCTTTCATCGCCCATAAACGGATCCGGGATGCGTCAAATGTTCGTTGGCTGCAACAAATCGGTGTTAATAACTGGTTGGCTGATTAAAAAGACGGGTTCCCGCCGGCGAATTCTCCGGGATGGCCAGGGCCCCCGGCCCAGGCGGGCCCTATGATGGGCCCCGGTTCAAGCGGAATCGAGGGAGGGTGTGTTGGCCATGACTCGGGAAACCCGCCTGAAGCTCGCCCTGGAGCTCACCCGGCTGGTGATGGATCTCAAGGAGGATGGCACCGGGCGGGTCAACTGGGACTCGGACGCCGTCCTCGACGTCTTCGAGACCTGCTACCAGCGGATGGAGGAGTGGGACAACGACGCCGTGTCGATGCCCATCGTTCCCGCTGACTAATCCACCGCGGCGGTTGTCCGTTCGGTCACGATGGCGGGCTCCGGTATCCGGCTCAGGGCCGCGTGAACCAGGAGAGCCACTCCAAATCCGACGAACCAGCCGTAGGGCACCAAGGCGGCCATGGCCGGCAGGACCTTCCCGCCCCAGGCGCCCAGGCAACCTAGGACGGTCGCGAGGATGGCGCGCCAGTTCCAGCCACCCTGGTAGGTGTATCGGCCGCTCGGATCGTAGAGGTCGGGCAGGTCGAGCCGGCGGCGGTGCACCAGCCAGTAGTCGGCCACGAGCACGCCGGCGATCGCCCCCAGCCCCCCCGAGTACAGCAACAGCCAGTCGAAGATGTAGGCGCTCGCATCGGCCAAGAGGCGCCAGGGCTGGATCAGCACCCCCACGATGCCCGTGATCAGGCCACCGAGCTTGAAGTCGATCCGCTTGGGCCACAGGTTGGCGAAGTCGTTGGCGGGCGAGACGACGTTGGCCGCGATGTTGACGCTGAGGGTCGCGATCAGGATCGTGGCCATCGAGACCAGGACGACGACGGGCTGGGTGAACTTGCCGACCAGGGCGACGGGGTCCCAGATGGCCTTGCCGTAGAGCACGGTGGTCGCCGAGGTGATGACCACCCCCATGGCCGCGAACACGGTCATGGTGCTCGGCAGGGCCACGACCTGGCCCACGACCTGTTCGCGCTGGCTGCGGCCGAAGCGCGTGAAGTCCGGCATGTTGAGCGATAGGGTCGACCAGAAGCCGACCATGGCCGTGAGAGAGGGGACGAACACCGGCCAGAAGCGTCCCAGGGTGGGGAACTTGCTCGGCGAGCTCAGGATCGGGCCGATTCCGTGGGCCTGCACGACGGCCCAGACGAGCAGGGCGAGGGTCATGACGAGGACGAACGGAGCCGCCCAGTTCTCGAAGATCCTGAGCGTCTCCATCCCCTTGTAGATGATGAGGATGTGGAGGGCCCAGCACAGGGCGAAGCTGATCCAGGCTCCCAGGGGCTGTCCGGCGATCGCCCCGCCGAAGTGGCCCCAGGCGGGCCAGATGCTCGCGAGCAGGGTGTTGATGGCGGCCCCGCCGATCCAGGTGTTGATCCCGAACCAGCCGCAGGCGACCAGGGCCCGCATGAGGGCGGGCAGGTTGGCGCCGTAGGTGCCGTAGGCGGCCCGGGCGAAGACGGGGAAGGGGATGCCGTACTGGGTGCCGGGGTGGGAGTTGAGGAGGATGGGCACCAGGACGATCAGGTTGCCGAGGAGGATGGTCGTGATGGCCTGGACCCAGTTCATGCCAACCGCGATCAGGCCGGCGGCCAGCATGTAGGTGGGGATGCAGTGGGCCATGGCGATCCAGAGGGCCGCGTAGTTGTAGGTGTTCCAGGTACGGTCCGAGAGCCGGGTGGGCGCGAGGTCGTGGTTGTAGAGGGGGCTCTCGGACAGGTCGCCGATCAGCTCGACGCGGCCGTCGGGGTGGGTCTGGACCGTGGGGCGGCTCGCCATGGGGCCTCCTGAATCGGGATGGGGGGACGCGACGCGGTACGCCAACCCGTCAGGGTATCACCTGAGGCCCTCTCTCGTCGATCGACGACGCCCCCCGGTGTTGGACCGGGGGGCGTCGGGGATTGCTGGTGGCACCGGGATCAGAGGATCTGACCCTTGGACCGGCTGCGGCGGCCGATCTCCGAGTAGTGGGAGATGCCCCGCTCGGCCTTCACGGTCATGCCGCCCTTGCGGCCGATCTCCGAGTAGTGGGACTCCCCGTGCTTCTTGAGGGTCGCCGAGCCGCCCTTCTTGCCGATCATGGCGAAGAACTCGCTGCCGCGCTCGGCCTTCACGGCCAAGCCGCCGCGCCGCCCCGCCTCGACCTGCCGAGGATCGCCCTTCTTGGGACCCGGTTTCTTCCCTGCCATGGTTCGCCTCCTTATTGCCGTCTGGCTTACTCTCCTGGATGACCGGCGCTTGCCGGTTACACTCTCTTGACGTCCAGACTAGCCGAAAGGTTCCATGCAAGTTGCCCTTTTCTCTTGAAGGAAGGTTAAGCGCGTGTTTTGGCTTCGGCAGGGGAGGTTTTGGAAGGCGTTACTTCCCGGATTTTCGCGGGTTCAAACGGGGGGATCGTGAGCGCCAGACGAGGCAGAGCCCCCGCCCCCTGCCCCCGCCCCAAAGGGGTGGGGGACTTCCCCGGCGCTGGACGCGCGGGAAAGGAGCGCGCTGAAGCGCGCAGCGCCGGCCTCTCTTCCCCCACCCCTGGGGGCGGGGGTCAGGGGGCGGGGGATCCGGCCGTAGGCCGTTCCTTCTCCCTACCGGTACACCCGGTAGTCGATCTCCGGGAAGATGTTGTCCAGGTACTCGCACTTGCTGAGCCAGTCCTCGTCGATGCTCGAGGCCTTGATCTCGTCGTAGAGCTTGTTGAAGCGCATGAGGTGGCTCTTGGTGCGCTTGACGGCGTACTCGACCATCGTCCCGGTCTTCATGATGAAGGCCCAGTCCGAGCTCTGCGCCAGCAGGAGCTCCCGCGCGCACTGCTTGAGCGCCCGATCCTGGACCCCGTTGCCGTTCGCGCTGAAGCAGTTGGCGAGCTCCACCATCCGCTCGGCCGCGACGTGCAGGTGCGGGTAGATCCAGTCGTTGGTCTCGTTGAGCCAGAATTCGGCGTACCCCTTGTCCCCCCAGCTCGAGTAGGACGGCGTCGCCACCTGCTGCGTGGGGTTGTTCTCGAGGTACTCGGCCGGCGTCGTCAGCTGGTAGACGCTCTGGTCGAAGGCCGACTTCCGCAACAGGAAGTCGATGAACTGCGGCCCCTCGTACCACCAGTGCCCGAACAGCTCGGCGTCGTAGGGCGAGATGACGATGGGCGGTCGGCCCATGACGCCCGCAAGGTACTCGACCTGCCGCTCGCGGTTGAACATGAAGTTCCCGGCATGCTCAGCCGCCCGCTCCCGGGCCCAGTAGGGGTCGTAGGGCTGCTTCTGGTCGGTCTTGCCGGTGATCTTGTAGTACTTGATCCCCGTGTTCTTCCGGGTCCCGTCCGGCTGGACGTAGGGCCCGATGTAGTCGAGGTCCAGGTCGTAGCCGATGTCCCGGTAGAACTCGCGGTAGATCGGATCGCCGGGATAGCCCTCGATCGAGCTCCAGACCTGCTTGGACGACTCCTGGTCGCGGGCGAAGGCCGCCACCCCGGTGTCGGGGCAGTAGATGGGGGCGTAGGCCCCGTAGCGGGGCCGCGGGGTCGCGTTGACCACCCCGTGGGTATCCGTGAAGAAGTAGCGGATGCCCGCTTCCTTGAGATAGGCATCGACGCCCGGGTAGTAGCCGCACTCCGGTAGCCAGATGCCCCGGGGGCGCCGGCCGAAGTGCTTCTCGTAGGAGTTCGCCGCGACGTGGATCTGGGCCCGCACGGCCTGCGGAGTGATTTGCATGAGCGGCAGGAAGCCGTGGGTCGCCCCGCAGGTGACCACCTCGAGCATGCCCAGGTCCTGGAACTTCTTGAAGGCCGTGACCAGGTTGCAGTTGTAGCGGTCGACGAAGACGTGGCGGATCTTGCGGAAGTGGTCCAGGTAGTAGCGGGCTAGGTAGTTGAAGTGACCGTCGAACCGGGTCCGCTCGACCTCCTTGCCCGCGAGCTCGATCAGCTCGTCGAGGTGGTGGACGTAGCGGCTCTGCAGGAGCGGATCGGCCAGCATCGAGACCAGGGGCGGGGTCATGGTCATCGTGATGCGGAAGTCGATGCCGTCCGCGATGAGCCCGTCGTAGGCCTGGATGAGAGGGACGTAGGTCTCGGTGATGGCCTCGTAGAGCCAGTCTTCTTCGAGGAAGTAGCTGTATTCAGGGTGCCGCACGAACGGAAGGTGCGCGTGCAGCACCATGGACAAGTATCCGGTGGGCATGGTCGTGTCCTCTCGCCGCTAACCTAGCACCTGCGTGTCGCGCGAGACCGTGATGGTGATCGCCCGCTCCATGTCGCCATCCGCGTTCACGGCGTGGATGGGGATCGGGTGCAGGCCATCCGGGAAGACGAAGCGCATGCTGAAGGTGCCGTCGGGGCGGAGCCGGATGTCCTGCCCGCGAAGCGTGACCTTGGCGTCGGGGTCGGTGGCCCCGTAGACGATCAGCTCGCAATCGGCCACCAGCCAGAAGTCCTTCTTCTTTTCGGGGCGCTGAGGCGGGCGGTTGAACTCGGCGCTCGAGCGGCTCCACAGGCTGAGGGCCGCCGAGCTCATGGGGCCGGCGTTCATGTAGTCGCCGAACTTGGGGATGTCGGCCGACCAGAAGGAGATGCCACGCAGCGACTCGGTGGCCATCCGCTCGCCGAGCTCCGGCTGGGAACCGACGCTCGTGGGCTGGTAGGTCGGCTCTTCGACCGTCATCTCGGGCACCGGTGCCGGGGTACGGGGCAGGTCGCGGACGGGCTCGTAGCTCTCCTCGACCGGGGCCTTGACCTCGATCGTGGCGAAGCGATCGGCCACGATCGGCGACACCCGACCAATCGGTACGGCCGTCGGGTTGGACATGGCGAGCGAGAAGAACCGGCCGTCATGGCTCAGGTAGCCGATCTCGGCCAGGTAGGTGCGGCCGTCGGTCGGCACGTTGAGGTACCACATCCGTTGGAAGTCGAACGGCATGGCCACGTCGAAGGTGTAGTGGGCGTTGGCGCCGTTGAAGAGGATGTCGGTCACGTCGTGCACACGCATGGTGAGGCGCTGGCCGCCCTGCGACTTGGCCCGGTCGACCGTGGCCGCGGTGAGCTCCCAGTAGGCGTGGATCCAGAGGGGATCGCGCGTCAGGATGACGATCTTGTCGGTCGGGTAGGTCGGAGGCAGGGGCTCCAGGCCCTCGTCGATCAGGAGCTCGTGGTTGGTCCAGGTCTTCTTGAGGGGCGGGGCCTTGGGCTTGGTCGGCACGAGCTCGGTGGCGTCGGTCGTCTCGGTCGATTCGGCCGTGGTTTCCTCGACCTCGGGCTCGGCGGTCGCGAGGGCCTCGGCGGGGACCAGGACGGACTTGGGCTTGGCGGGGGCGATCGCCTCTTCCTTAGCGGGCGCGACCTTGGTCTCGTCGGCCTTGGGCTCGGCAGCCTTCACGACCTTCTCGACGACCGGAGCGGGGGACTTGGCGGAGACCTTGGTCGTCGCCTTGGTGGCCGACTTGGACTCGGCCTTGACGGTCGGCTTTTCGGGGGGGGCCTTGGCGGTCTTCGACTTGTCCGAGGGCTTCTCGGTCGTCTTCTTGGCGGTGGCCTTGGCGACCGGCTTCTTGGCGGACTCTTCGGCCTTGGGGGCGGCCTTGGTCGGCTTCTTGGGCTTATCGGTGGGCTCCTTGGCGATCTCGGCCTTGAATTCCAGGCTGTCGACGCCCAGGGCGGATTCGAGTTGGGCCTTCGTCATGGCGCTATATCCCTTGATGCCTCGTTGGCGCGCGAGGTCAGTCAGCTCTTTCTTGGTCAGTTCCCGTTGCACGACTGTTCAGCTCCTCCGTGCGTTTCGTAACACAGCTTAACAGACCTTTATGGAAAAGTTAAGACCACGCCTAACACTGTCTGTATGCATACAAAAACGACGGCAGGCCGAAGACCCACCGTCGGATGTTCGGATTCATGATAACACCGGAAAGAGGCGGGATCAACTTGGGTATGAAGCTGGCATGAGGCGTCAAGAGGGAGTCAAGGGCGATCGCGCTTCGTTTCGAGTGACGGAGCGGGGGAATATCGTCCTGATTTCAGCGCTGTTGGTGCTGGCACTTGGGGCTACTACTGTTGGGCTGGGACGCTTGGTGAGTGCCCGCATGGACTACTCGACCGACGTTCGCCTTTCGAACTACCCGGCCACGCTCGCGACTGAAGTCGCCGAATCGGCCATCAACGGATTCCTCTATGCGTGGAAAGTCGACTCTATTGCTCCCGTGGTGCAAACGTATGTTTGGGGAACGACCCCTCCATTCAATGCTTCTCCCTACAACAATAACGCGCCCTTCGTTCCAGTTACGACCACCTACCATGGACTGTCTGGCGACTACACCGTTACTTCAAATACTAATACTACGGCCTGTACCATTGCCGTCACCGACGGCGGCTCATACTATCAGCTGGTGGTAAGGGGTACAGTCTCGCCGGCGAACCCATCCATCTTGAGCCTGCCTTTCCGGCAGCCGGTTACCAGGCAGGTAACTGTTCAGATAATTAAGGCAACCTACAATATATCCAGTTACTCATCGCCATGACTGGTAGACCGGGTTTCACGCTTATCGAAGCCACGATCGGCGGGGGGATTCTGCTGATTGGTATTCTACTGATGGCAGCCCTGACCAAGAACATGCTAGACCTGAGCCAACAAGGAGGGGTGGCGCCGCTCAGAGACAACTCGGTTCAGGATGGTGCAGTGGTCGAGCAGTACTTGCGAACGACGGTCGCAGCAATTAGGGCAAGTGTCGCTGCGGTGAGCCCACCTCCCACCTCTAACCAAGATGTCACAAGTTCGCTAGGAATTCCCGATCTTCAATTGGGAAGCAGCTATTTATACGTGCGAGTTACGCAGCTAACCCAAATAAAGAATTCCGGGGCTACCATATATCTGGTCCCATATGATGTGGTTGTATTGGAGACGGCACCAAACACGACCAGCCACGTCGCAACTGATCGAGTCCTCGCTCACACGGTTTTCTGGGAGTTTTGCGATGGGTCTGGCTCCAAGAAGGGCATCTAACGGTGGGTTCACCCTGATCGAGTTGGTGGCCGCCTTGGCCATTTCGGTGGTATTCCTGACAGCTTTCTTGGTTGCCTACAACTCGGGCATTCGATCGATTGCGCTGCTGGCGAGCACACAGCGGGCGACAGGCGAGACGAGCGATGCGATCGATCGGATAGCCGGCGAACTCGAAGCCGCAGATCCGAGTCAAGTGCCTTCGGTTACACCTGACGGATTCACGCTCAACTTCAAGCTAAATGGCGCGCAAGTGTATTATCGTTTGTGGGTCATCGATCCGACGATCGGGGGAGATGCTTCGAGAAGCGAGCTGTTGCAAAGGAGTAGCTCGCCTACCGGGCCTTGGACGACCCTGGGTCCTAGTCGGCTGATCGCCAATGGACACCCCTTCCGGACGCCATACAAACTCTTTGATAACTCCGGCGTTACTTCCGGGCCTTACGATAATATTCCCCCATTCCGTGCGAACAACCTTAGTCCTTCAATTTACCTCGTCATGCAGACAAATCAGGAGGCCCCGGTTCGGTACGTTAAACGAACCGTTACCCTAAAGCGGCAACTATAACCCGAGATAGCCAGGCGCTCTAATGACATCGCGCCGCGTGCGAGACCTTTTCGGACACTCAGGCTACGCCATCCCTGTCCCCAGGCAGCGGATCACCTCGTCGACCGTCGACATGCCCGCCAGAACCTTCTGCTTGGCGTCGTGCAGCATGGTCCGCATGCCCTGGCGGCCCGCCTCGTCCGCGATCACCGTGCTCGGCTCGCCGCGGCTGATCAGGGACTGGACCCCGCGGGTGATCCGCAGGACCTCGTAGACCCCGATTTGGCCGCGGTAACCCGTGTGGTTGCAGCGATCGCACCCCTTGCCCACCGAAAGCAGCATCTCCTCGTCGGGCGCGAGCCCCAAGAACACGGCCTCCTTGGCGTTCGCCAACCGCCGGAACTGGCAGTTCGGGCAGACGCGCCGGATCAGGCGCTGGGCGACGATCGCCGAAACTGTCGCGCCCACCACGTAGGGCGGGATGCCCATCTCGATCATGCGGGTCACCGTGCTCACCGCGTCGTTGGTGTGCAGGGTCGAAAGCACCAGGTGGCCCGTCATGGCGGCGCTGGTCGCCGTCTCCAGCGTCTCCAGGTCGCGGATCTCGCCGACCATGATGACGTCCGGGTCCTGGCGCAGCACCGTACGCAGGGCAGCCGAGAAGCTGAGATCGATCTTCGTGTTGACCTGGATCTGCGCGATCCCCGGCACCGGGTACTCGACCGGATCCTCGATCGTGATGATGCTGTCCGCCACGCTGTCGAACTTCTGCAGCATGGCGTAGAGCGTCGTCGTCTTGCCGCTGCCCGTCGGTCCCGTGACGAGGATGATGCCCAGGGGAGTGAGCAGGATCTCTTCGAGCAGCTGGTGGTCGGGGTCCGACAGGCCTAGGCTCTCCAGACCCAGCAGGATCGACCGGGTGCGCAGGATGCGCATCGCCAGGCGTTCACCCCAGTGGGTCGCGATGCACGAGGCGCGGAAGTCCACCTTCTCGCCGTTCAGGACGACCGAGAAGCGGCCGTCCTGGGGCCGCCGCTTCTCCGTGATGTTCATCCCGGCGAGCACCTTGACGCGCGTGATGGCCGGGGCCTCGATGGCGCGGGGCAGCATGAGGGCCGGGGTCATGACCCCGTCGATGCGCAGCCGCACGGCGAGGCCTTCCTCGGTCGGGTCGAAGGCGACATCGGCCGCCCCGCGCTGCACGGCGTCGGCCAGGATCGAGTTGACCAGCTCGACGATAGGCCCGTCCGAGTCGCTGCCGCCCGAGATGTCGACCGTCTGCTGCCGGCGGGAGTCGTCGCGGCCACTCAGCTTGACCGCGCGCTCGATCACCGAGTCGGCGCGGCGCGTGCGGTCCTCGTAGAACCGGTTCAGCGCGGGCGCAAGGTCTTCGTCGCGGAACCCGATCGGCGTGACCACGTAGCCCGTCAGGAGCGACAGGTGGTCCATCATCTTGGTGTCGTCGACCCGGCGGGCGGCGATGACGAGCCGTCGGCCGATCCTCATGAGGGGCAGGATGGTGTGCTGGCGCGCGAAATTCTCGGGCACCATGGCGAGCAGCTCGGCCGTGATGGGGAACGCGACGAGCGACGTCTGGGTGGCGAGCACCTCCTGCAGGTGCAGGCAATCGGTGAGCTCGGCCTCCGTCAGGTACCCCTTGCCGATCAGGATCTCCCCGATCCGCTGCCCCGTCTCTTGCTGGATGCTCAGGGCCTCGGAAAGCTGGAACGGCGAGATCAGGCCGAGGCTGCTCAGCCATTCGCCGATCATCTTCTTCTTGATGCCGGGTTGCGGGGCGGTCGGCGCGTCCATACTTGTCCTTATCCCCCGGAACGGGGGTTTCTACCTGGCTCCGGCCGGAATCTGCGGCTTGGGAAGGGGCGGGACGGGCGGTAATGGTGAGGTCTTGAGGACCACATCCCTGGTTTCGGTCGGGTGCGGGGCGAACAGCGAGGCCGGCGTGTCGGCCCTCAGACCCACCCGGTGCAGGGTGCCCCCGAACCGGATCAGGACGAAGTCCCGCCCGATCGCCGCCACCTGGGTCGACCCGTCGATCACCGATCCCGGCCGCACGCGCATCCGCTCGCCCCCGTACTGGATGAGGGCGCTCGCCGGGCCATCCCCCGAGAGCAACACGGCGATCAGCGTCGTCTCGGGCATGGGCGTCGTCGGAAGGGTCCTCATGATCCGGTGGACCAACTGGAGCGGCGGTCGGCGAATCACGACCTTGCGCTCGATCGGCTCACCCATCGGTAGGAAGGGCTCTGATCGGCCGAGCGTCACGCCGCGGTCGACGCTGAAGGAATAGGCCTTGAGGGGCGACGTCCCCTGGGCGGGCTTCGCGGGCGGGTGGGACACAGTCTGGGCGGCGGCGGGCGGGACGAGCCAGGTGGCGATCGCCCGCCACACACTGCTCTGCCGCTGTACCCCGGCACTCGGCGTGCTCACCGACGGCGTGGCGGGCGCGACCGTGACCCCGGCGGTCTCGCTCGCGATGAGCGACGACGGGTTGGAGAGCACCTTGGCGCCCGAGGCGGCCCGGTCGAGGAGCGACGGGCCGGTGGTCGCGGCCGCCGAGACCGACACGGAGGCGAGGTCGACGAAGTGCTCGAACTGGCTCGTATTGACCAGGAAGTTGAAGCCCAGCCCCAGCTCGAAGTAGACCCGCGCGTGGCCGCCTTCCGAGCCGATGTACTGGATGTCGTAGTGGTCGATCTCGAGGGAGGGGGGCAGGGACTTCAGGGCCGTGAAGGCCATCTGCACGTCCTGGTAGCGCCCCTGGGCGTGGATGATGTAGCGGCGGTGCAGCACGCCGCCCTGGGGATCGGAGCCGGCCTTGATCTTTTGCTGGTCGATGGGGCCCGGCACCAGGCTCTCGATCGTGATGTGGTACCGCTGCAGGATCTCGGAGAGGGCGATGAGGCCGACGTTCGAGCGGTTGGCGAAGGCCGAGTCGAAGGCGGGCTCCTGCCTCAGGTCGAACAGCTTGAGCCGATCGATCTCCTGGTCGATCGACTGGAGCCGCGTATGTTGCTCGTCGAGCGAGTGCTTGGCCGCCCGCTGATCGGCGATCGCCTGCTGGATCTGGGCGCGCAGGCTAGCGGCCTGCTGATCGATCGGCCGGACCCAGACCAAGAAGACCACCATGAGCCCCACGACCAGGAGGCCGAGGGCCCCGCCGATCACGACCCGGGGGCTGGCGATCGCCGTCATGGCTTCGCTGCCTCGGCCGGCGGCCGGGCCATGCTCGCTTGCAACTCGAAGGCGTAGGCGTTCCCCTGCTTCTCGAGCCGGAGGATGCGGACCTGCGAGACCGACTCCAGGGCGCCCAGCTGGTCGGCGAAGTAGAGGCACGAGGTCTGGTTGAGGGCAGCGCCCTGCAGGCGCACCTCCTGGCCGGAGAAGTAGGAGATGTGGCTCACCCAGGCGTCCGACGGCATGATCCCGCGCAGCCGTGAGACCAGGTCGGCCGCGAAGCGGGTCTCCCCCTGGCGCGGGATCCAGGAGCGCAAGAGGTCGGCATCCGGCGGCTGCGTCTTGATCTGGCGCTGGATCTCCGAGCGCTGCATCTCGGCCTCGGCAAAGCGGTTCTTGAGGTCCTGCAGGCTAGCATTGGCCCGCTGGGTCCAGAAGAGGCCGCCCACCGTGAGGCCGACCAGCGCAACGGCGGCCCCGACCACGGGAAGCAGCAGCTCGGAACCCTCCGGCAACGCTGGCAGGGAGAGGGTTGGCAGCGAGAAGCTGGGTAGCGAGCCCTTGACCAGGTTGAAGGAGGGGAAGGTGTCGCTCCGGCCCCAGAGCCCGGCGCCCAGGGTGACGCAGCTGGGCAGCTCGTCCATGTGCTCGTCGGGCTCGGCGACGTAGATGGGCAGCTTGACGTGGGCCTCGGCGTGGTGGGCGAGGGAGCGGGCGTCCTCGATCCGCTCGGCCCCGATCACGATCCGCGGGTCGTCGTTGGGGCCGGTGGTCGCCACCGAGCGCACGGCATCCGGCAGGTAGTTGAGGGCGACCAGCTCCATCGAGATGTTGTCGCGCTCGGGCAGCACCAGCTCGCGGATGGCCGTCAGGCGGCCCTGGAGCCACGAGGACACGATCAGGCGCTGCTGCAGGAGCATGATCCCGATCCACTGGGCGTTCTCGTGGTGGTGGAAGTAGTCCATCCCGCGCTGACCGGCGAGCTGGACCAGGTCGACGCCCACGAGGCGCAACCCGGCCCCCTTGAGGGCAGCTTCGAAGGGCTTGATGAGGGATTCGGCGGCGGCAGCGTAGCAGACCCAGACGAAATCCCCATCGTCGCCGGTCACGAAGTAGTCGACCAACGGGATCTCGTTGCGGAACAGGGCGAACTGCTCGGCTTCCGAGAGGATGGCGTGGTTGAGCTGATTGAGCGGGATGTGGGGCAGGCGCACCAGGCGCACGATGGCCTGGCGGGCGTTGAGGATGAGCACGATCCGCTTCTTGCGCAGCCCGAGCTCGCGCCAGGCCTCTTTGAGGGCGTCGGCGAGCCCGTCGACCGAGACCACTGCCCCGTCGTCGTTGATGAGGTCGGGGGGCAGCGGATAGCTGTAGGTCTCCGCCACGGTCCCGTCGGGCCCCGCGGGAAGCGAGGCCTCGATGCGATCGGGGGTGATGTAGAGACCGATGAAGTCCTGTGGGGCCGCCACCGCGCACTACTTTCTAAGGGGAACCAACTCGCCTCCCCATTCTATGCCGGTGGTCGATTCTTGCAGTGTAGCAGCGCACAAATGGTCGGACGGATGGGGGTGAGGAACCGAATGGACGGCCTTCCACCGTCCGGTGCGCCCACGGCGCGCCCGTCATCCCGGCGAAAGCCGGGATCCAGGAGCGGCCAGGATCGCGATGTCCCTCTGGCCGCTCCTGGACCCCGGCTTTCGCCGGGGAGACGAAGCCGAAGGCTTCGAAGACGGGAGCCACCGGAGCGATGAAGCGAGCGGTTACCATAGCGACGGGTACTCCCCGCCTGGGGCCACGACTGTCACGGGTTGATAGGTGATGGTCACCCCGTACGTGGCGATGTTGACGCTGAGCGTACCCGCGGTCTGGTCGTAGTTCCAGCCGCCCAGAAAATCTTGATTGAGGGTGTTGCGGGCCATGCCCGTGATCGGCTCCTTGATGGGTTGGCCGGCCGGAAGGCCGCCCACGATGGGTTGTCCGCTCCCGTCGGCGTTGTTGAACAGCTGGGCAGACGGTGGAAACGAGCCGTTTCGGTAGCGGTAGGCCGAGATCCCAACCCGCATGGTGGCGAGCAACATCTTGGTTTGCTGGATCCGGGCGTCCGCCTGGTGCTGGCGCAGGGCCCACATGCTGCCGGCCATCAGCACGACCATGATCGCGACCGTGGCAGCCAACTCGAGCAGGGTGAATCCGTGCTGCTTCAAATGCCACCTCCCGTTCCGCCCTTGAGGAGACCTACCAGCGGCAGGTACAGGCTTCCCACCACGAACATGACGGCCCCCGCCACCACCACCGTCAGCAAAGGCTCGATGGCACTCGTCAGGGCCTTGAGCAGCGTCTCCACCTCCTGGTCGATGTACTTGGCTCCTCGCTCCAGCAGTTCGTCGATCGAGCCCGACTCCTCGCCCGCGATGAGTAGGTAGTTGATGATCGGCGGAAACAGCTCTGACCCCTCGAACAACGCCGACAGCCGCATCCCCTGCGACACCCCCACCCGGATGCCCTCCAGCTTGAGCGACGTATAGGCGTTGGAGACCGATTGCTGGGTCAGCTCGAGGGCCGTGATGATCGTGATGCCGCAGTTCAGGAACAGGGCCAGGTTGTGGAGGACGCGCGAGATCGTGATCTTGTAGATCAGCGGTCCGAAGAGGGGGATCCGGTACTCCCACAAATCAAAGAATTGTCGACCGAATCTGGTCGCCAGGAACCCCTTCACCCCAAGGAACAGGCCGAGCGGGATGAGCGGCACCAGGTACCACCGGTGGGTCATGAACCAGCTCATGCCCAGCAGGGCCTTGGTCGTCGGCGGTAGGGCCACGTTGAACGAGCTGAACAGCTGGATGAAGGTCGGCACGACGAAGACCATGAGCCCGGTGATGATCAGGCAGATCAGCAGGATCATGATGAGCGGGTAGCTCATGGCCGACTGGATCTTCTTCTGGAGATCGAGCTGCTTCTCCAGGTGCTGGACCAGGCGTTGCAGGGTCTGCTCGAGGTTGCCGCTCGCCTCGCCCACGCTGATCAGCTCGATAAAGATCTTCGGAAGCTCGCGATCGAACAGGCCGTAGGCGTCGGCGAGGCTCGACCCCTCCAAGATCTGCAGCCGGACGACCTCGTGGATGACCCTCAATCGCTGGTTGGTGATGAGCGACGAGAGGATATCGAGGGATTGGTTGAACGAGAGCCCCGCCTCGTTCATGGTCGAGAGCTGGGAGGAGTAGAAGAGGATCTCCTTGAGCCCGATCTTCCCGTTGAAGAGCCTCCGAAGGTTGTGGATCGCCCACTGGACTCGGTTCCCCTGGAACGCCTGAGCACGGCCGGCAGCCCGTGCAGCGGCTTGCGCGTCCTGCATGGTGGAGACACGGCCCGCGAGCAAGAGGTCGTGCCACAGTTGCTTGGGGGCGACGATCGAGGGGATGAGTCCGCGATCCCGCAATTGCTGGCGGGCCTCACGCTCGCCGGTGGCCAGGATCTCGCCGCGCTGGTTCTCCCCGCCGGCCGCCGGGATGGCGACATAGTAGTAGCGCCGGGTGGTCTCGCGTTCCTTGACGAGGGCCATCGGGTCGAGCGCCTGGCCATCGGCCCCCTGCAGGGTGGTCTTCTTGATCTCGATAGGGACGAGGCCCTGCTCGCGGAGGATGGCGCGGACCATTCGCTCGCTGTCGGCATAGAGCTTCGAGCGTTGCAGGGTCCCACCCGAAAGGGCCGTGTATTCGTAATACGTCTGCTCGGCCATCGCCACCTCGTCTTGCCCAGTCCTTTTACCCGCGGCCGCCCGATTCCTACCGATCTGCGAGGTTTCAAGCGATCTGACGCTTGGTATATGAGACTGGGTGATGACCGAGCAGAGGCGGCGGCCAGTGAAACGCTTCGACCGACAAGACGGCTTCACGCTGCTGGAGATGGGGCTCGCCCTGACCATCGGCCTGATCATCGCGGCCGCGGCCGTGACCTTCTATCGGCAGGCCAAGGACGACGCGGGGGACGCCCTCATGCGCCAGAAGATCACGAGCCTGCAGGGCGTTGTCGAGAACCTCTACACGGCGACCGGCTCCACCCCGGCCCTCTCCGAGGTGCAGAAAGCCTGGCAGTCCAAGCGCCCCGACGACTACCTGACGAGCCCCTGGGGCGGCACGATCCTGGACGGCACCAATACCCCGGGCGGGCCATACGGCGTCACCGGTATCACCGGCACGTCGGCCGATTATGCGACGAGCAGCGATCCCACCGTCTACGCCAACTATGGCCTCTTCAACATGGGGCCGGGTGGGCTGTACTACTACCGGATCATGGACGGGCCAGTGGGATCTCCCTATCCAAATATGCAAGCGACCAACTCGGTCGCCGACCAGATCAAGCAGGCCTACGTGACGGTCAAGGGGTACGCCGTGGCGGGCGGCAAGGGGCGGGCCAAGCACTTCATGGTCACGAGCGGCCGATGAAGCACGCGCGATCCCGTGGCTTCACCATGATCGAGATCATCCTGGTCATCGTGATCGGGGTGGTGTTGGTGGCCTCGGGCACGGTCATGTACCGCCAGTACCGGCAGTCGGTCGGGGACGCGGCGGCGTTCGACCGGGTCAACGCCCTGCAGAACGTGGTCGAATCGACCTACGCCCAGATGCAGAGCATGCCCGGGGTGACCACGACGGGGACCTATCCCCCCTTGAGCACCGTGGCCTCGGCCTGGCAGCTCAAGCGCCCACAGGACTACGCCAACAGTCCTTGGGGGGGGATCGCGGGGGCCGGGGTGGGCGGCGTGTCACAGGCGAGCTCCATGGCCGGCGGAATCGCGAACGGGGCAGTACCGCCCCCGAACACCGGCGACAATGGCATCCTCTATTACTGGCGCGCGACCAACCCGAACACCTACGTGAGCGCGAGCGACTCGGCGGGCGGTCAGACGACGTCAGTGGCCTTCTACAACTACATCGTCACGATCGTCTCCAACCTGCCCGTGAACGGGGCCCCGGCCTACGTGTTCGTGCGTAGCGGCCAGTCGGCGCCGCCCAACTGGTCGCAGATCCAGGGATCGGTCGGTGCCTCCGGAGGCGCCTCGCCGCCAGGCTACCTGTTCTGAGAGCTAGTAAATCCCTTGATTGCTTGATTCCAGGCCCGTTAGGCCGCTAGAGCCGCGGGTACATGCTCCGTGCCATTCTCACAGCCGGGACGCCCCGCGCCTGCGTAAACTAGCAGGAGTCGACCGGCCGGAGGAGATGCCCGTGACGCGAACCCGCCTCATACCGCCCTTGCTGATCGCGAGCCTGCTCGCGGGCGGACCCGTCTGGGCGCAGAGCCGAGACACCGTCACCCTGGGCACCCATGTCTCGCTGCCGGGCGGCCAGACGCGGTTCACCTTCCGCCTTAGGGGCACCACCCTGCGAGAGGCCCTACAGCTCATCTCCGACGAGGCCAACCTCAACCTCATCCTCGACGACTCGGTGCAGGGGGCCATTTCGCTGGACTTCTTCCAGACCCCGCTCAACCAGATCCTCGAGACCATGCTCTATTCCAATGGCTATCGGTTGCAGCCATATGGCAAAAGCTTCGTCGTGTACCGCACCGATCAATATGGTCAACCTGTCATGCGCTTCGTGCCGCTGCGCTTCGTCAGTGCCGACGCCATCCTTCCGACCCTCTACGACCTGCTCGATCTGACCCCGCCCAACCCCCTCCAGGGGGGCAACTCGGCGAGCGCCTCGGTCGCGGCCTCCGGATCGACGAGCAACTTCCAGGTCTCGGGTGAGACGGTGCGCGACCTGTTCAAGCTTTCGATCAAGACCGAGCCCCGGACGAACCGGATCGTGCTGAACGGGCCCCAGGACAAGGTCGACCAGGCCGAGGACCTGGTGCGTCGGCTCGACGTGCTGACGCCCAGCCGCGTTTTCCCGCTCAACTACATCACGGCCAAGGAGGCCGTGGACTTCCTGCGGGCGACCTTTTTCGAAACCGGGGCGAACGCGAAGGCGATCGCCTCCGTCCAGAACTCCCAGGTCGACTTTACCGCGGTTTCCCCGACGTCTCCGGGACTCCGGCCTCCGCTCAAGAAGGACATTATCGAAGTTTCGCAGGCGACGCCCCGCTTCGTGCCCCTGCCCACGCAGAATGCCCTCCTGGTGCTGGGCACCGCGGACGAGTTAACCCTGACCGAGCAGGTTCTCAAGACGATCGACAAGCGTCGGCGGCAGGTCCTGATCAAGGCCCAGGTCGTTGAGCTCAACATGGACGACGCCCGCAGCCTGGGCCTCTCCTACCTCGCGGGTTCGCGGCAGTTCTCGCTGGACACCAGCAAGAAGGACGGTACCTTCACCTTCGACACCGTCCAGAACGGGGGCCTCAACCTACAGGTCAAGCTCAATGCCCTGGTGACAGCCAGCAGGGCCAAGCTACTCGCAAGCCCACAGATCTTGGCGATGGACAGCCGGACGTCAATCATCAAGATCACCGACCAGATCATTTCGGCGCTCACCACCACCACGTCCCAGAACGCCAACCAAACGCTTATCACCAAGAACGTCACGCTCGGAGAGGCCGGCATCACGCTTGAGTTGACGCCCCGCATCGACTCGAGCGACGGCATCTCGATGAACGTACACCCCACCGTCTCGGTCGCCCAGCAGCCGATCACCAACACGCAGACCGGCGATATCATCGCCACACCGATCAGCGCCCGCGAGTACCAGGCCCAAGAGATCTTCGTGCAGAACGGTCAGACGGTCGTGATCGGGGGCCTGATCCAGGATCGCCACACCGAGGACACGACCAAGCTCCCGCTGCTCGGGGATCTGCCGTTCGTGGGGGGGCTGTTCAAGACGGCCAACCGCGGGACGAAACAGACCGAGGTCGAGATCCTGCTCACGCCGGAACTGCTGCAGGACAACGGGGTGAAGGCCCATGCGTAAGGTTGGACAACGTGTCCTGGCCATGTCCGTCCTTGGCTGCGGCCTGACCGCGTGCTCAACTTCCTACTTCACGGACCTGGTCAATACCAGTCGCGTCTACGCTGACCTGGCTTCACCGGGCCTCATCTCATGGACCTATGCTAAACCCTCTACCTCAGGAGGATCGATCACGGGTAGTTCGGTGATCACCCCGCCCTCTGTCACGGTCACCTTGGATCCGAATTCCTCGCCGGTCACTTTGAACACCGCTCAGGCGGACTTCTATGACACCACGGCCTCTGCTGACAGTAAGGGCAAGCCTGCCTTGACTTCGTTGGGCCTGAACACCATGTTTTTTCCATTTAATGCTGTCCTGCAGCAAAAGGACCGGGCGACCCAGCCACAAACTACCACTGTCGTTCTCAATGGCCTCATCAATATATCGCTAGTTAACCTGACCTATTTCAATCCAAACCCAGGTGCGTCGGATAGCAACAAAATCACCTCCGTCGTCGGAAAGGTTACGCTTCAGGGCAGCAACGCGTTGGGCCAAAAGGTGAGCGCGAACGTGAACGTTCCCATCAACGTGACCTATGGAGCGGTCCCCCAGTAGCCATGGGTCGTAAAGTCCTCGCGATCGCCCAGCTCACCCTCAAGGCCGCCCTCAACGAGAAGCTGCTCCACTTCGCCGCGGTGTTCGCCGTCGGCCTCATGCTCCTGGCGATCGCCCTCGGCGACCTGGGGCCGCTCTCGAACGGCAAGATCCTCGCCGACTTCGGCCTGGGCACCATGCAGGCGGCGACCGTGCTGGTGGCGATCGCCTTCGCGAGCTCGGACCTGCCACGCGAGCTCGAGCGCCGCACCCTCTACATCGTGCTGAGCAAGCCGGTGGGCCGCACTACCTTGCTCGTCGGAAAGTTCCTGGGCCTGTCGGCGGCCCTGTGGCTGTTCCTAGCCGTCATGGCGGTCGTCTTCTTCCTGTCCCTCGGACTCGCGCACCTGTCGGGGTCCCCGGCCTTCCTGGGGGCGATCGCCGTCATGGGCCTCGAGGCCTGCCTGATGGCTAGCCTGGTCATGCTCTTCTCGCTCCTGACCTCGCAGACGGCGGCGGCCCTCTACGGGCTCATGTTTTTCGTGATTGGCCACCAGACCGGCCTCATCCGCAGCTTCGGCCGCACGGCCGGCGGCAACTCGGCGATCGTCTCCGAAACCCTCTACCGGGTGTTGCCGAACCTCGAAGCCTTCAACTGGAAGAATGACATCGTCTACGGACACTTGCCCACCGGCCTCCAGATGGCGTCCGCTGTCGGCTACGGGCTCGCCTTGATCCTGGCCTTCCTCGGCCTCTCGGTGATCGCCCTGCGCCGTAAGGAGCTTTGAGGTGCGGCTTCTGGCCTGGCTCGCCGTGGTCGTGGGCGTGGTCGGGGCGCAGCTCTGCCTCGGAGCCGTCGAGGATCCCTCCGACCCGGTCCGACAAGGCTACCTGACCGTCCCCCCCGCCCCGCTCGGGCGCGCGGTGGCCGGATTCGACGCCGCGGCGGCCGACTTTCACTACATCCGCTTCGCCAACTACTGGGGTTACCAGCTGGTGCACGGGCGGCATTTCCAGAATCTGGCGCCCCTCGTGGAGCTGATCACCGACCTCGACCCCCGGTTCAAGCCATGCTACGAGCTGGGGGCCCTGGCCCTCGGGGACGCCGGGCAACCCGACGAGGCGGCCAGGCTCCTCGACAAGGGGGCCCGCCAGGCTCCGGACGACTACTGGTATCCCTATCAGGCCGGGATGATCCTGTTCTTCTACAGCGACGACTTCGTGCGGGCCGCCCGCTACTTCGAAGCCGCCGCCCGCAAGCCCAATGCCCCGCCGGAAGCGGGCTACATGGCCGGCCGGATGTACCAGAAGTCGAAGCGGACCGATTTGGCCATTCGGACCTGGCGGCGGATCTACCAGGAGGCGAAAGACCGCAGCATCCGACAGGTCGCACATAACGCCCTGATCAAGTTGGGGATTGAAGTTTCGGACTAGGAGCCGCGATCCGGTTCTGTTAAAAGCGAACAGTCGAGGGTATAGCACGGACAGTGCGCGTGGCGATAGGACAGGTCGCGCGACAGATGGAGAAGGGAGGCCGCGATGGCTCCGAAGAAAAGACAACAGGGGTTCACACTGATCGAGGTGTCGCTGGCCATCGTGATCGGGGTCATCATCCTCGCCGGCGCCATCACCCTCTACAACCAGTCGAAGCTCAGCGCTGGTAACTCGAAGGCCAATGAAAAGGCGTTATCATTGGCTTCCTTGACGGAGGAGATGGCGGCCAACAACAACGGCACCTATCCGACGCTTGCAAACTTGCAGACCCAGTTCCTGGTTCGCCGGCAAGATGCAGGCTTGAGCCCTTATGGAGGCACACTTACGACGGCCATTTCGCCGATGTTCCAGACGAACAACACCACGGCGATGACCGACGCTAACTTTGCCGCCACACCCTCATCAATTCCAGCGCCTGGATGGACCACGACGCAGGCGGCGAGCGCTGGACAGGCCTTCTACTATGCCACCGCGAACCCCGTACAGGGTACCTTCTATGACACGGTGGCGGGAAATACCAAGCAGGTCAACAACTTCCTTGTCGGCGTCTGCACGAATACGGGCGCAGGTCCGGCCTTCGTGGTCGGCGGTCGGTAAGCCGAAAACGCCAAAAGGTAAGGGGGGCCGGCGATCGCCGGCCCCCCTTACCTTTGGCCCTCTACTTCAAAGGCTCGATTTCGCGAGTTTGAACCCCAAAGGTGGCCACTGTTCTTCCCGTTTCATCAGCAATTTCCAGCTCGAATCGATCTTGCCCCAGCTCCTCGACAAGCGTTCCAACTGTGCCCGGCTCAATTGCCAGATCCGGGCATCCGGCAACCAAACGGACAGCGTCCAGCACCTGGAATTTCGCCATCCTGACCTCCTCAGGTTTTGACCCGAGAGACATCCTAGCACGCTCGCTATTTCGAGATCTTCGCCAGCACCTGCACGACCATGTGCACTCGGTTGGCAAGCGCTTCCTGGCCCTGCTGCAATGTCGCGAGTCCCTGGCGCAGGGCTGCGTTCTCGCGATCCCGCTGGGCCAGCTGCTGCTCTAGGCGCGCCACGATCTCCTGACCCTTGGCTAGCGAGGCCATCCCGGCCTTCAGGTTGGCGTTCTCCTGGTCCCGCTCGGTCAGCTTCTGGCCGAATTCGGCGATCGCCTGCTCGTGCCGCTCCTGGATCACGCCGAGTTGCTCGGCGATCCACGTCTCGAGCGTGAGACCCGCCGCCGTGTTGGTTTCGACGGCCGACGCCAGCTGCAACCCCTGGGCTGCTACGTGCTGAATGGCTTCCGTCAATTCGGCGAGCCGCAGCTCCGAGGCGGCCTGCGAGGTCCGGTCGGCCAGCTCGTCGCGGAGCTGGGCGATCGCCTCTTTCACGGATTCGGTCTCGGCCGCGTGCAGCACCTCGCCGACCGCGAGCTCTTCGAGCTGGGCCTTCATGCCGGTCAGCTGTTGGATTTGCTCGGCCGCCTCTTCCAGGTGGTGCAACAGGGACCCGACTTGACCGGAGAGCTCGTCGAGCTGCCGCTGGACGGTGTTCGTCCGGTCGAGTGAGGCAGCGTCCGCCTGCGACAGGCGCTGATCGAGGGTCTGGGAGTGCGATTCCAGTTGCGAGTCGAGACGATCGCCCAGTTCCTGGACCTGTTCACGCAGCCCTTCGACCTGGGTCTCGGTCTCGGCGCGCAGCGTGGCCGCCTGGGCCTCCGAGTCGGCGATCGCGGCGAGCTGCTTGGCTTCGGCCGCCGCGATCCGGCTCTCCAGCCGCGCGATCAGCCCGGAGACCTGGTCCTCGAGCGTCCAGAATTCTTCGATCTGCTCGCCCTGCTGCGTCACCCGGCCCTGCAGGTCGGCGAGGCCCTTCGCGAGGGCGTCGCGTAGCTTGCCGATCTCGCCCCGCTGCTCGTCCATGCGGGCCTGGACTTCCTGCTGCGCAGCGGCGAGCTTCTGCTCGGCGGCCTCCTGCCAGCTCTCGGTCCGGGCAGCCGACTCGGTCACGTGCTCGTCGAGGCGATCGCCCAGGCCCCGCAGCTGCTCCCGGCTCTCGGCCGCCCACTTCTCGGCGCTGGATTGCAGGCGCTCGTGCCAGGCCTCTTCGGTGGAGACCAGGTCGCTGCGCAGGGCCGCCAGGGCCTGCATCTGATCCGACAGGCGCGCGTCGAGCTCTCCGAGGGCGTGCTCGGCTTCGGTGCGCAGCTCGGCGCCCAGCTCGGTGAGCCCCGAATCCAGGTGCTCGATCCGGTGGTCGTAACGCTCGACGAGGGAATCGAGGTGGCTCGCGACTTGCGATACGTCCTCGATCTGGCGATCGAGCGAGGTCGCGAGGCGCAGGACTTCGGCCTGCAGATCGCCCGCGAAGGTCGTGAGCTGCTGCTCGGCCTCCGAGCGCCAGCTGTCCCGCCACTCTTCGAGCCGGGCGTTCACCTCGCCCTGAGCGGCCTCGAGCCGATCACTGCGCTCAAACTCGGCCCTCAACTCGGTGCGAACTTCGTTGAGCCGCTCGTCCACCTCTTGCAGGGCCATCGAGACCCTCTGCTCGAGGGTCTCGACCGAGGCGGCCACCTGGGCCATGCCCTCGACCCGAGTCGATTGGGCGGCCATCAGGTCGCGCACGCTCGCAATCGAAGCTTCGATTCGCCCGAACTCGGCCTCGAGGCGTTGGGCCACACCATCCGCGGTGTCCTTCGCGACGTCGACCCGCTCGGACAGAGCCGCCTGGAGATCCTCCCAGCCCTTGCGGGCCTCGTCGAGCCGCTCTTCGGCCATGCTCACGATGGCCCCGAGCTCGATGGCGCTCGCCGTCGACGACTCGCGAACCTTGCGCAGCTCCTCGCGGAGCTGCGCCGCCGAGCTCGCCAGGCGCTCCTCGAAGGCGGCGATCCACGTGCCGAAGCGACTCTCGTTCTGCTGGCGCAGCTCGTCGCTCACCCCGTTCAGGCGCTGAGCTACCTCGTCCAAGGCGGTGGAAACCCGGCGCTCGAGGGCATCGACCGACCGCACCAAAGCACTCACCCGGTCCCCTTGCACTTCGAGGGCCATGCCGGTCTGCTCGTGGCGGGCCTCGCTCGCCGTCAGGCGGATCTGACCCTGTTCGACCGCTTGGCGCAGGTCCTCGGTTAGGGCGCTCAGGCGCTCGTCAACCGAGGCGAGGGCTTCTGTCACGCGCCCTTCCAGCCCCTCGAGCGGCCGTGTGCGATCGGTGAGCGCGTCCAGGGTTTGGCGGGCCCCTTCGAGCCGCTCTTCGGCCTTGCTGACTAGGGTCCCGAGTTCGAGCGCGCTCGCGGTCGACGACTCGCGCATCTTGCGCAGCTCCTCGCGGAGCTGAGCCGCCGAGCTCGCAAGGCGCTCCTCACAGGTGGCGAGCCACTCACCAAACCGCCCTTCGCTCTGGTCGCGCAGCTCGGCCCTCACGGCGTCGATGCGCGTCTCGACCTCGGTTAGCACCGAGCCGACCCGCTGCTCGAGGGTATCCAGCGCGCTCAAGAGCGAACCCGCTCGCTCGCCCTGTGCCTCGAGGGCCATCTCGGCCTGCTCGCTACGGGCTTCGAGCGCGGTCGATTGGGACCGGGCCCGTTCGGCCTCGGTGCGCAGCTCGTCGGCCAGGCTGCCCAGGCGCCCGTCGACCAAGACGAGCGCTTCCGTCAGGCGGCCTTCGAGCGCTTCGAGCGGACGCAAGCGCTCGGCGAGCACGGTGAGCGACTCGCTCGTCTCGGCGCGATCCTCGCGATCGCCCTCGATCACCGAGTGCAGGGCGGCGATCGCCTCGCCCGTCCGACCTTCCGCCTCGGAAAGCAGCCCGCGCACCTCGGCCAAAGAGCCCTCGATCCGGGCAAATTCCCCCTGGGTACGTTCGCCAAGCTCCTGAAGCTGTACAAGTAGGTGGCCGTCGCCCTCGCTGCGTTCCATCCGCTCGCTGGTCATCGACTGGCGGGCCTCTTCGACCCGGATCAGGAGCTGGGACTGGACCTCGTTCCAGGCGGACCGGGCGTCCTCCAGGCGCTGCTCGGACAGGTTCACGACGGCGGCGAGTTCGGTCATCGACGAGGTGGACTGCTCGGTGACCCGGCGCAGCTCCTCGCGCACCCAGTTGCGCTGGCTCGACAGCCGCTCTTCGGTGTGGTTCCACAGCTCGCGCAGGTTGCGGACCTGCTCGGTGCGCAGGAACTCGACGTCTCCCCCGCCGATCACGGCCGGCAACTGGGGGGCAGGCTCGCTCGGCAGCGAGGCGTGATCGGGGGCCATCCCGCGGGCCTCGCGGGTCGAGCGGGGCAGGCGAGGTTGGTCGTGGCGCTTCTTCATCCGCCAGCCGAGGAAGAGGGCGGCGCCCGCGATGGGGAAGAGAATGAGGCCCTTGGGGTTGGGGCCCGCATCGAGCGGGCCCGTTGAGACCATGGTGGGGCCCGAGAGCTGGGCGGTGTCCAGGTTCAGGGGGGGCACGGTCACGCCGGCGGGGTGGCGCACGACCATCGCCCAGCCCGTGAGGGGGACGCGGGAGACGGCGTAGAGGGAGTCGGGGGTTGCGAGGAAGCCGTCGCCCTCTTGCAGAAGCTGCCGACAGTATTCCTTCTCGTCGTCCGAAAGCTTGACGGTGGCGTCGAGCGGTTCGCCGGCGGCGTTGAGCAGGAAGCGGCGCACGCCGGTGGGGGCGGGGAGGTGGGCGATCGCCTCGTCGAAGTACCGGTAGGGGACCTGGGTGGCGAGCACCTGGCCGTTTCGCCCGGGGGCCGCGACGATCACGCAGCGGCGGGAGGGGCGCTCGGCGACCCAGGGGCCCGAGTGCTGGATGTCGGAGAGCTCGGCGGTGTTGAGGTAGGCCTCGCCGGGGGGCTGCACGAGCTGGTCGGAGCTCTTGAGGGCGGGCTGGCCGAAGAGCGAGATGGCCCACTGGCCGTCCTGGGCATGCAGGAACATGCGCTCGCGCGAGAAGGCCGTTAGGTCACCCTCGCCAAGGGTCGAGAGCAGGGAGGCGCCGCGGCGCAGGGCGCCCTCGATGCGGTTGGAGAGGAGGTTGGCCTCGCGCTGCACGGCGCGGTCGGGTTGCTCGTGCAGGATGGTCTGGGTGCCCTGGGGGTCGGTCACCTGGGGCAGGGCCTTCCCGGGCACCAAGAGGGTGATCGAGCCCGCGAGGGCCACCCCCAACAAGCCGACTCCCCACCAACCCCGTTTCCGCAAAGGGCTTCCCTCCGTCGTGATCCGTTCGCCGAGGCCCTATTATGTTCCGGGCGATCGCCCCGAGTCTGAGACGTCGGTCACGCGTTATGTTGCCGGCGGCAACCTGAATCATCCCCCAATTCCGGCAACAGGCTTCGTACCCGAGGGTCGCCCAGGTTTCAACGGCCGTCAGGCCGCTATCTTCCCCCACCCCCGTGGGGCGGGGGCTAGGGGGCGGGGCGACAGGTCCAGCTGAATCTTGCGATCGATATGATATGGATCTTAAAATCTGAACCTCATATCAAGCCGGACGTTCGAAAGGCCATGGAGCCGATGACCATCTTTCCGTATCGCAACCCGGACCTGAAGGATCGATCCCGTGAACTCAGGAGCGGGGCCACTCTCGCCGAAGATCGACTGTGGCAAGCCCTGCGACGTCAGGCCCTTCGAGTCAAGTTCCGCCGGCAGGTTCCTTACGGGCGGTACATCCTGGATTTTCTCTGCGTCTCGTGCGGCTTGGCCATCGAGGTCGACGGGAGCCAGCATCGGGACAACCCCTACGACCAGCAGAGAGATGCTTGGCTGGATCGGCAAGGGATCATGGTGCTGCGGTTTTGGAACAACGAGGTCATGATCGATCTGGGGACGGTCTTGGAGGTGATCGATCGGGCCGTGCGCGACCTGAGCGGAGCCCCCGCCCCCTGCCCCCGCCCCGAGGGGGTGGGGGACTTTCCCGGCGCTGGACGCGCGGGAAAGGGGGCGCGCTGAAGCGCGCACATCCAGCGGATGACGCTCGAGACGGTCGAACCGCCTCAGGTGCCGCGCGTAGCGTCGGCCTTTTCCTCCCCCACCCCTGGGGGCGGGGGTCAGGGGGCGGGGGACTCGGCCGTAGGCCGTTCCTTACTTCGAACCTCCAGTCGCCTGCTGGATCACCTTGGACGAGACCCGCAGCTTGATCAGGCCCACCAGCTGGATGCTCAACCGATCGGTCGACCGCAACGTGATGGGGGCCTTGGTGCCGGTCGACGTGATCTGGAACCCGATCAGCTGGCAATCCTTGAGGATCTGGATCTCGTTCTTCTGCAGTTCGATGATCGATGAGACCGGCGCCGTGCCGTCCCCCAGGTGCAGGGCCTTCACCATGGGAGCCGGATCCGAGTAGGGATCCGCCTGCTTGCTGAACAGCAGGTTCACGTCGAGCGGGATATGGAAGCCATTGTTGACCACGAACACGATTCCGAAGTCCTCGACCGCCCCCTGGGCCAGGTAACCCTTGGTCGTGGCATCGAAGCCGAGCGGCGACGGTGGCTGGACGTTGTAGGGAGCGACCCCGTTGCTGCCCAACGTCGGGAATGTGAGGGTCAAGGGCACGCTGACCGCGACCTGCCCGGACACCTGGTCGGCCCAGGTCAGCGGCTTGAGCTGGCCCTGGGTATCGATGGTCACCTGGCCGCCGAAGGAGAGCGAGGTGGCCCCGCTGTTGAGGATGGTCGAGATATTCGAGTTCTGGTCAGTGACGAGCACTGGGCTGATGCCCGTCAAGCCAGGGCCCGCAGCCGCGATCAGGGGGAACGTCTGGTTCGGGTTCTTGAACTGGAGGGGGATCGATGCGCTGCCCGGCAGGTTGCCGATCAGGGCGAGTTGGATGTTGCCCGGCAACTGACTCTGGTTGAAGAGGTCAATCTCGATGCTGATACTGGACAGCCCCACCTTCAGCTTTTGCAGGTCCGGAGGCAAGGACACCGGTTGCGATTGCGTTGAGATCGGGACGGACCTGGTGATTGCGACGCTGGCGCCATTAAAGGACAGGGCTCCGACTTTCACCGTGCCGCTAACGTTGGCACCGGAAGGCAGCGCCGCAAATCCCGTAGGTGGTCCAGGCAACAACGGGTTGCGCGTGTCGAGGGCCGTCGAGGTGATGTTGACGGTGATGTGAGTGCCCTGAATGACGACGCCTGACAAATCGATCGACGCGGTCGCGTTCGTCGACGCCGTGGCCAAAACGGCAGGCGGGGCAAAGGTCGCGCCACCCTTCGTCATGCCGACAAAACTCAAGCCCAGTCTAACGTTGAGCCCCAGTCCGTTGTTCAACCCCAGCTGAATGGAGCCAGTTCCCACGGCGATGTTAGCGATCGCCGTGATTCCCTGGCCGGACGGGATTGGCACATCAAAACTCTGGGAGGCGGATGGCAGGGGACGATCGGCCTCATCCACCCCTGTGATGTTCACGTCGGCGCCGGCCGTCAGGGTTAGGGTCTGGGATGCCGTCTTTGTGCTGAGATTCTTGAGGTGAGTTCCAGCCGGGATCCGACCGGTCAGTGTAAACTGGACCAAAATGCCCGACCCGAGCGGTTGCGTGGGGTCGAGGTCGGCCTTAAACGACCCTGAGGCGGGAAGCGTCACAGTAGGATGGCTCACTCGCCAGACACCGTTGTTATCCGAGAACTGGTTCGCCGTAATCGCCGCAAACAGCTGCGCTACCCCGCCGCCGCTTACCGCCGCCGACTGAATCTTTAGGTTGCTCATGGTAAGCACGACGTTGCCCGCTTCGGGACCCGCGATCGTGAAGTTGGACGCGATGGTGAAAGACGAGCTGGCCCCATACTGGGCTTGCCGGATCAGACTGTCTGGCAGATTGACCAAGATGCCATTCAGGCCGGTCACGTCGAAGCTGAACGTAGCATCACGCGGCAGAACGTCGGTGGGTCCTGCGGTGTCTACCAAGTCCGAAAGAGAGAAATCTCCGCCCCCCAAGGGTTTCGGAATCCCCGAATCAATCAATGCGAGCGGCAATTGCAGACTCTTGTTGGCCAGATTCTGGTTGTGAATCGAAATATCGGGAATGCTCTGCGGAGGAATAGGGATGCCATTCTGAGCGTCTACGTTCAGGTTATTGCCGATCCCGCGGGGTGGGATCGACTGCGAGGCCGGATTGAGGGCGTAGGTGTTGTCTGACTGCGTCGCGATCGGGATCCCGTTGCCGCCCTTGAGCACCGAGCTGAGCAGTACCGAGGCGCCCCCCAGGCCGACCTTGGCGCTCACCGGCCAGCTGGGCAGGACGTTGAGCGGGCTGCCCGCCGTCTGCAATCGACTGACCGTCCTGAAGAGCTCGATGCCGCATCCCGAGACCAGGAGGCTGATCACCGTAAGGAGGCTGATGGCCGCTTTCAAGACGTGTCGCATGGCTACCTCGCTGGCGCCGGTGAGAGTGCGCCAGTTTGCATGTTCCCGGGGTGCCCGGGGGGCAGTCCTGTGAGAATCGGCACAACGCGGCCTTCAAAGGGACGGCTCGCCTTCCGGGCTCGCTTTTCCCCCGCCCCCTGACCAGCCGCTCTCGCGCATCCTGCGCTTCGCGGCACTAGCCCCTCCTGGGCGTCGCCGCCCCTCGGGGTGGGGGATAGAGGAAGTCCAAAATCCCTTTTGGACATCTCTAGGCCCTGACCGGAGCCCCGCCCTGCGCCTTGGTGCGCAGGCGCGGCGGCAGGTAGGAGTTCATCTTCTCCTCGACGTAGTAGCCGGGCCGCTTGTCGTACAGCATGAGGATCCCGTCCATGATCATCCGGTAGAACTGGACCTTCACCTCGGTGCGGCGCGCCAGCTTGACCGAGATCGGCAGGAACACGAGGTTGGCCGCGATGACCCCGTAGAAGGTGGCCGTCATGGCCGTCGACATGGCCGGGGCGATCTTGGTCACGTCGTCCAGCCGCTTGAGCATGAGGATGAGGCCGATCAGCGTGCCCACCAGCCCGAAGGCCGGCGCGATCATGGCCATCGTCTTGAAGATGTTCGAATCGATCCGCTCGCGCAGCACCAGGTTCTTGATGTTGCTTTCCAGGACTTCCGCGATCTCGTCGCGGCGAAAGCCATTGATCAGGAGCTCGAGGCCGTCGCGGGCGAAAGAGGGGGGCAGGGCCTCCACGTCCGGCTCGATCGCGGACAGCCCGCGCAGCCGCACCACGTCCGACCATTCACGGAACAGGGCGATGTACTTGGGGTGCTCGTCGATCGGCATGCGGAACACGACCCACATGCCGCGCAGGAGGTTCAGGATCTCGGGCATGCGGTAGGCGATGAGCGCCGCCGAGAACGTGCCTCCCACCACGATGGCGATCGCGTGCGGGTTGAAGTAGGTGCTGAGGTCCCGCGTGTCCGAGAGGATCGCGTAGGCGAAGATGGCGAGCGCCAGGATGAAGCCGATGATCGTCATGCCGTAGTTCCCTTACTTGTAGACCTTGATCACGACCCGCCGGTTCTTGGCCTGATTGTCCGGGAGGGCCTGCCCGTGCGCGTCCCGGTTGGGCGCCTTGGGAATGGTGTCGGCGAACCCCGAGGCCGCGAGCACCTTGGGGTCGATCCCCTTGGAGATGAAGTAGCGCAGGACGTTGGTCGACCGGGCCGTCGACAGTTCCCAGTTGGAGGGGTAGCGCCCCCCCTGGATGGGCGTGTCGTCGGTGTGGCCCTCGACGTAGAGGCGGTAGCCGTCGTGGGAGATGGCGTTGAGGGCGATCGCCACCTTGTCGAGGATGGGCTTGGCACCCGGTTGCAGGTCGCCGTCACCCGAGTGGAAGAAGATGCTCGACGAGAATTCCAGCTTGATGCCGCGCGGGTCGTGGCTGATGTCGAGCTGGCTCTCGATGTTGTTGTCCTTCGCGATCTGCTTGAGGGTCTTCAGGATCTCTTCCAGGGGCCGCTTGCGCGTCTCGGTCTGGCCGGTCGCCTTGCGCAGCTGGTCCGTGATCATCTCGAGCTTGACCGGGTCGATCTCCGAGATCGAGGCGATGATGATGAACAGGGCCAGCAGGAGCGTGACCATGTCGGCGTAGGTGATGAGCCAGATTTCCTTCTCATCCGGCTCTTCCTGCAGCAGCTCGTCGTCGATCATGAGGGCCTATGGCTTGGCTTTGGGCTTGGCGTCGGCCTTGGCGACCGGACTGCCCGCCACCCCCGGAGTCAGGCGGATCACGATGCGGCGATTCTTGGCCTGGTTATCGGGGATCGGCCTGCCGCTGGCGTCCCGGTTGGGCATCTTGGGCAGCACGTCGGCGTACCCCTCGGCCTTGAGGCGGACGGGCTCCACCTTCTCGTCGATCATGAAGCGGACGACGTTGGTGGCCCGGCGCGCCGAGAGCTCCCAGTTGGACGGGAACTCGGGGGTGTGGATGGGCGTGTCGTCGGTGTGGCCCTCGACCTCGATCGTGTAGCCCCGGTAGTCCTTGGCCTGGAGCTCGTCGGACATCTGCCCGAAGATCGGCTTGATCTGGGGCTTCAGGTCCGCGCTGCCGGGGTCGAAGACGGCCGACGAGGCGAACTCGATCACGACCCCCTTCTTGTCGCTGTTGACGCTGACCTGGGTGTCCAGGTTCTTGTCGTGGACCAGCTTCTTGATCTGCTTCTTGATCTGCTCGATCGGCTTGGTGGGCTCCTTGCCGGAGAACTCCTTCTTCAGCTTGGAGGTGACCTGCTCGAAGGCCGCCTGGTTGATGGTCGACACGGAGATGATCATGATGAAGAGGGCCATCAGGTTCGTGATCGTGTCGGCATAGGTGAGCAGCCACTGCTCGTCTTCCTTGAGGTGGCCGCCCCCCCCGCCCTTCCGGCCAAAGGGGCTCTTGTTCTGCCCGATCGAGTTCGACATGGGCGCCCCTTACTTCTTGGCTTCGGCGAGCGGCTTGGTGCCCTTGGTGGCGCCGTCCTTGCTGTAGCGCATGGCCGGATCCAGCAGGGCATTCAGGCGGTCCATGACGTAGTTCGGCGACTTCTTCTCCTGGAGCATGACGATGCCTTCGAGCTGGATGTAGCGCCGGTGCTTCTCGATCTCCTCGATCTGGATGATCTTGCTCGCGGCCGGCATGAAGACCAAGCGGGCGGCGAGGACGCCGTAGAGGGTGGCGAGCATCGAGAGGGCCATCGCCGGGCCGATCGCCGCGGGATCCGAGCCCATGTTGCTCAGCATGATGACGAGACCGACCAGGGTCCCGATCATACCGAAGGCCGGGCCGTGGCCGCCCATCTGGTTCAGGATGTTGGCCTGGACCGTCTTGCGGCCGAAGGTCGACTCGATCTGGTCGCCGAGGAAGAGACGCAGGTCGTGCTCCTTGTAGCCGTTCATCAGGAGCTCGACGGAGTAGGTGAGGAAGGGGTCCTTGATCTTGCGCTTGGCGAGGTCGTCCTCGATGGCGCCCAGGCCGCGCTGGTTGAGCGTGGCCCACTCCACCATCATCTTCACGTCGTCGCGCAGGGTCTGCGGGCCGATGGGCTGCATGATGAAGATGCGCCCCAGCCCCGCCAGCGCCCTGAGGACGTAGCGGGTCCGGTAGCCGACGAGCGTGGTCGCGAGCGTCCCGCCAATGACGATGGCGAAGGACTCGAGGTGGAAGAAGATCCGGAAGTCTTTGGTACTGTTGGCGATCGCCCAGATGCACAGCCCGAACCCCAGGATGATGCCGGCGACCGAGGAGACGGAAATCTTGGGCATCGCTTTCCCCCTACTTGAAGGCCAGGCCGAAGGTGACCTGGTAGGTCAGGCCGCCGAAGTTGCTGACGGTGTCGGCGAGCCCGGTCGAAGACGTGAAGCTGATCGTCTGGTTGGGCACGTAGACGGCCCCCAGGTTGAGGAACATGTCCGGCATGAAGCGGATCATGAGCCCGGCCTTGCCCGTGAACTGGTAGGCGAGCGTCCTCTGGAACACGAGGGTCTCCTCGGGGCCCAGGTAAAGGTTGAACACCCCGTCGTTCTCGGGGCCCTTGAAGATGGGGTCGAGTCGCAGCATGAACATGGGCCCGACCGAGAGCATGGGCAGGGAGAGGTTGGGGTTGACCGAGCCGGCCTGGTCGACTTCCAGGTCGAAACCGAAGGCCGCGTTGTCCGAGAGGGCCGTGTTGCGCAGGCCCATCATGCCGAAGCCGATGCTCGAGGGCGACACGGCGTCGGGTTGGGTCGGATCGGTCGTGCTGCGGCGCATCGAGAAGCCGGTGATGCCCGTGTAGCAGTAGAGACCGTTGTCCTTGGTCCGCTTCTCCTCTTCTTTCTTCTTCTTATCCGCGTCGGCGCGCGCCTGCTCTTCGGCGCGGGCCTGGGCCTCACGGCGGGCCCGCTGAAGGTCGAAGTTGTAGGCGAAGCGCTCGGTCCAGAGCAGTTCACCGTCCGCCACGCGCACCAGCTTGGCGTTGACCAGGACCATGCGCTCCTGGATCTGCGGGGCGTACATGAGCACGGCGTCCGCGCCGACCTGAGTGCCGATCTGGCGCAGGCGCGAGAGGCTCTCGATCGTGTTGCTGACCTGAAAGCTGGTCGCGGTCGATTCGACGCGGGTGGTCTTGGCCTCGCGCGCCTCGAGCACCTTGAAGCGGCGCAGGCGCAGGAGCTCCTCGGTGAGCCGATTCTCGACCACGTTCGCGAGCGACTCGGTCTCGTCCCGCTTGCGCTCGTTGTAGAGGAAGACCCGCACGACCGTCGGGTCGACCTTGACGATCGAGTCCGGCAGGGCGGGGATCACGTTGAGGATGGCCTGGGGATCGGCCAGGATCTCCGTCAGCTGAGGAGGCTCCTTGACCGGTTCCTTGGCGAGGGCCGAGGGGGCCAGGGCCGCGAGGCCCAGGGTTCCGGCGAGAGCGACGGTCACGAACTTGCTCATGGTCTTCCTCTAATGCTGCTCGTCGAGGGCGGCCCGGTGCTTCTTGAGCCAGGCGAGGCTCGCCTTCACGTCATAGGCCTCGGGATCCAGCTCCAGAGCCCGGTTCCACGCCGCTTCGGCGGCATCGACCTGGTGCATCTTGTAGAGCAGCGATCCCTTCAGGGCGTACAACCCGGCCGACTTGGGCGTCTGGGCGATCGCCTCGTCCACGTTGTCGAGCGCCTTGCCATACTGACCCAGCCCCGCCAGGCGCTGGGCCTGGTACATGAGCTGGACCCCCTGCTTCTCCGGGGGGACCGGGGTGGGCGTCGGAGTAGGAGTGGGCGTCGGAGTCGGCGTCGGCGTAGGAGCCGGGGTGGGCGTGGCCTCGTCCGGAACGTCCGAAGCGGGGGTGGGCGTCGCCTTGGGGGCATGCTTGGGCTTCGGCGTCGGAGTGGGCTCCGGCGTGGGCTCGGGCGTCGGCGTCGGAGCCGGGGTCGCGGTCGGCGCCGGGGTGGGTGTGGGTACGGCCGGGATCTCGACGTTGAGGTAGAAGTCGGGCTGGTTGGCGTTGAGGATCGAATCGAGGTCGATGGTCGGCCCCTCGCGCCGCAACCGGATCACGCCGTCCGAGTTGGCTGAGTCCTTGGGAGCGGCCGTCGGGGTGGGCGTGGCGGTCGGCTTCGTGGGAGAAGGGCTGGCCGCCACGTTCGCCGCGAGGCCCGGGTTGGAGATGGCGAGCCCGACCACGACGGACGCCGCGACCATGCCCGCGGCGAGGGCCCTGGGATGCTGGCGGCTCATCTAGGCGTTCTCCTTGGCGATCTGCAGGTCTTTCATGGTGAACCGGCCAGCAGCCATGAGCTGCCTGACTCGCGAGACCAGGTCCTTGCGGATGGCCTCGATCTTGGCCTCGCCCAAAGGCGCCACGGGGTCCGTCTGCAGGGACTCCTCGACGATGCGCCGGGCGCGGTCGGTGAGCGAGCCGATGACGGCCTCCTTGACTCCCTCGGGGGCGTCCCGCAGGGCCTCGGCGAGGGTTTCCTTCTCGATCTCGCGCAGGGCGTCCTTGAGGACTTCGCGCGGCACCTTGGCCAGGTCGTCGAAGGTGAGGTAGGCCTCGCGCACCTGGGCGAAGAGCCGGGGATTCTGGCTCGACAGCCCGCTGAGGATGCCCTGCTCGGTTGTCCGGTCCGAGTGGTCGAGCAGGTTGACCAGGAGCCCCAGCCCGTTCGTGACGGCCGTCTCGAACGTGGGCGCCTCGGCGGCCTTCTCGGCCAGGTGATGGGCGAGGTCGTGGAAGGCGCTCAGGGGCAGGAGGTGCAGCTCGCCCATGGCGGCGGCGATCGCCCCCTGCTCGGCGGGCGTCTTGAGCCGCATCAGTCCGACGGCCCGGTCGGCTGGCAGCTGCGACAGCACGAGCGCCTGGACCCGCGGGCCCTCATCCTCCATGAGGTAGACGAGCTGCGAGTCGTCGAGGGTATTGAGGAAGGCGAAGGGGCTCGTCTTGTCGCCCGTCATCGAGGCGACCTGGTCCTTGAGGATGGCCGTGTAGGCCTCTTCGAGGACGGCGCGCTGCTCGTCGCCCTTGGTGCCCTTCTGGTCGAGGGCGGTCATGTCGATCGAGCGCCATTCTTCGGGGGTCATGCCGGCGAACAGGCGCTTGGAAAGCCCCGAGCCGATCGCCTTGGTGAGGATGGCCGCCTTGGCGAGGCCGCCCTCTTCGCCGAGCACCCGGCGCAGGTAGCGCTGGCCGGCGTCGGGATTCTCGAGCAGGGCCACGAGCAGCTCCTGCCGGACGGGACCCGGATCGGCCATCCGCGCGGCCTCGAGGCTCGCCAGGAGCGACTCGGCTGATGCGGCCGGAGCCGGCGCCGCCGGCACCGGGGCGGGCAGGTTCGCGAACGGCATTTGAGGCGGCATCTCCGGCCGACGGCGCGTCAGGGCCCCGACGGCGAGCAGCAGGGTCGCCGTACCCAGGGCGCCCACGACGCCCCACAGCCAGCCGGGGATGTCGTGCGTCGGAGCGGCGCCCGGCAGGGTCGAGGCGAGGCCCGGGGCGACCGCGCCCGCCGCGCGCGGGAAGTCGCGGTGAGAGATGTCGAGCGTGTCGCCGCGCGCCAGGTTGAGGTCGGCCCGCTGGAACACCAGATTCTTGATGAAGTCCTCTTCGGTCGCCTTGAGGGTGTTGGGCAGGACCAGGGAGATGCGGATCCGGTCGATGTGCTGGGTGTAGGTAGGGGCGGCGGCCGTTTGGGGTGCCTGCGGAGCCAGCTGGGGCTGGGGCGGCACGGCGGGCGGCTGGCGCCGGATGGTCCGACGTTCGAGGGTGGGCCGGTCGTCGGCCGAGATGCCGGGCAGACCGGGCAGGCCGGGGGCCGCCTCGATTTCGGCCGCCGCGGGCTCGTCGGGCGGGGGCGGCGGGGCCTGCCAGGCGGTTTGCGGCTGAGGGGCGATAGGAGCAGGGGCCACGCTCTGGGGATCGCGCACCTGGGTGATCCCGACGCGGACCTGCAGCAGGAACTGGTCGGGGCCGAGGTAGGCCGACAGGCTCTGACGCAGGCTCTCCTCGAGCAGGCGCTCGTAGCTCAGCTCGGTGAGGGTCGGGGCCCCGTCGATGATCATCGTGGTACGGCCCGTTTGGCCGGCCACGGGCGTCACGGCACCGGCCGCGGCCGCGGCCGGCTGCGGGGGCGGGGCCACGGCCGCGAGGGCCGGCAGGGAGATCGATCCCAGTACCCCCAGAGACAAAGCGAGATGGAGTACCACTCGTCGCGTCATTCGGTCACCTGTCATGTCAATCCTTACTGGGCACGCCTGGCCTGCGCTTGCGCTGCGAGCAGCCGACCAGCGGCACCCAGCCTGTGTACCCAATATCAAGCGTACCTAAAGCCTATGTGAGAAAATTACGCTCGCCTGCTGAAGGATAGACGGGGAGCCGCTCCGGGATCGGTGACGGGGGTCGCTCGGGCCGGTATGATGGCGATCGATCCGTCCTTCCTGCCGTCGTCCGAGCCTGCGGCAGCAAGGATGACCCCCCCTTGCCCCCCCTGCCAAGCAGGAGGGGGATTTTCTACCCGCTGCGAAGCAGCAGGAGGAACACGGCTTGAATCCTCCCTCCTTCGAAGAAGGGGGGACCGAGGGGGGTCATCCTTGCTGTCGCAGGCCCCATCGCAAGGAGATCCATCGCCGCCATGCCTGCTACCCACTACCTCTGCTGGTTTTCACGCGGTAAGGCCGGACCGGACGGCTTCGTCCCGGCTGACGGCGGTTGCCGGCCCGAGCCCGACCAGCTGGCCTGGGAGATGGCCGAGGTCCTGCGGCATGCCTTCGGGATCAACATGGAGGCCTTCGTGCCGGCCCTCGGCGAGATCGGCCTGGCCGATCCCGAGCGCCTGCCCTCGCCGGCACGGTGCCTGGAGGTCGTGTCGGCCGACCGGGTGCTCGAGGCACGCGAGGCCGAATCCTACGGGATCAAGGATCTGTTCCACCAGGCCAAGACGATCCCGGGGGCGACCGTAGCCGAGTGGATCGAGGCCTACCGGACCCTCTGGAGTCAGGGATTCTACGTGGTGCGGGTGCCGGATCCCTCAGCAACCAATGCCCAGTAGGGAAACTGGGCTTCCTCTTGCTTCCCCACCCCTCGGGGCGGGGGTCAGGGGGCGGGGGATCGTGAGCCGGGATGGCGAACTCGCTTTTTTCAACCCGTGATCATGAAGTCGCGCTGCGGCTTGGCCCCCTGCAGGACGCTCGCCTGGGCGGCCGGATCGAGCCCCTTCCAGTAGTCCGCGAACTGCCGGACGAAGTCGAGCTTGGGCTGCTGCCCATGCATATGGAAGCCGAAGTCGTCCATCTCCTGGATGGCCCGCTCGGGCGTCCAGCCGTCCCGGGCGATCCGGATGGCCGCGGCCACGTCCCCCGTGCGGTCGACCCCATGGTAGCAGTGGAAGAAGACCTTGCCGTTGGCGGGGTTGAAGGCTTCCCTGAGCACACCCAGCATCTGTTCGTTCGACGGCGAGCCGAGGGGGGGTAGTGGCATCTCGAGGGGCTTCATGCCAAGTGACTTGACGAGATCATGTTCGGCCGTGTTCTCGGGCCGCAGGTTGATGATCGTGTTGAAGCCTTCGCGGGCCAGTTGCTGGAAGCCCTGGGCCGTCGGCTCGCCGCCCCGGGCCAGGGTGGGCCCGAGCCGCCCGAAGCGCTGCAGGGCTTCGGCAGCCGGTTTGCGGGTCATCATGCCGTAAATCTTGTAGCCGAGCGGCAACATCTTGGGGAAGCGATCGCCGATCCGGCACAGGTCCGCGGCCCCGGAGTCGGCGATCCGACCCTCCAACGCGCTGAGCCGGCCTGCGACCGGCGTGGAAATCTTGGAAATCGCCTGATCAGCCGTCTTGCCGGCTGCGTCCTCGGCCTGGCGCCCTGCCCGTGGCAGGACCGCCCGCTGGACCACCTGAGTCACGTCGGCGAAGCCCATCAAGACCTCCTTCGTTCAGAAGCTGTTAACCCGTTGTCGGGGCGTATGGGCCTCCGCTTGCGCCCGGGCGGTTAAATCCGGGGTAAGGTTGCGTTGGCTTGCTTTCGAGTCGCCGACCCCCTACACTCCAGCTCGTTTCCCTGCTGGTTGGAGCACCAAACAAAACCAGGCATGTTTCCTCTGTGTGGCCGACGTGTCGGCTGGTAGGAACAGTTTCGTTAGGCGCTCTAAGGAGGTCGGCATGTCGGTCACCACCTCATCGGTCCGTCACCTGGCTCAGGCGGCCAAGACCGCTGCTCCGACCCTCGCCCGAGCTGGAGAAACCAAGCGGAACGAGGCATTACGGGCGATCGCCGACCAGCTCGTGGCCGAGGAGGCCCGCATCCTCGAAGCCAACCGCCAGGACCTCGATCGGGGGGCGGCCGATGGGCTGACGACCTCTCTGCTCGATCGGCTGAGCCTGCAGGGTGGCCGGATCGCGGCCATGGCCCAAGGGCTGCACGACATCATCACCCTCGCCGATCCGCTGGGCGAGGTGGTGGCCGGCTGGCAGCGGCCCAATGGCCTCAAGATCGAGCAGGTCCGCGTCCCCCTGGGCCTGGTGGGCTTCATCTACGAGGCCCGGCCCAACGTGACGGTCGAGGCGGCCGGGCTTTGCCTCAAGAGCGGGAACGCCCTCATCCTGCGCGGGGGGACGGCCGCCTGGGAGTCCAACCGGGTGCTGGTCGAGGTGATCCAGGCGGGGCTCGAGCGGGTCGGCCTGCCCCGAGAGCTGGTGGCGGGCGTCGCCGAGCGAGATCGCGACGCGGTCGACGAGCTCTTGGGTCTGACCGGGGTCCTCGACGTCGTGATCCCCCGGGGCGGGGCCGGGCTGATCCAGCGGGTGATCGAGCGGTCGCGAGTGCCCGTGATCGAGACAGGGACCGGGAACTGTCACCTCTTCGTGGACGCCTCGGCCGAGGCCGAGATGGCGACCCGGATCCTGGTGAATGGAAAGTGCCAGCGGCCAGGGGTTTGCAACGCCCTCGAGAGCCTCCTGGTCCACGTCGAGCGGGTCCAGGACTGGCTGCCCGGGGCGCTCACCGCGCTGAACGAGCAGGGGGTCGAGATTCGCGGCGACGAGCGGGTCCGGGCCGTGTTCCCGATGGCGAAGGCCGCGACCGAGGACGACTTCGCCACCGAGTTCCTCGACCGGATCCTCTCGGTGGCGGTCGTGGACGGGCTGGAGCAGGCGATCGCCCACATCAACCGGTATGGCAGCAAGCATTCCGAGGCGATCGTGACCCGCGATTACGGGCATGCCGAACGCTTTCTCGCCGAGGTGGACGCGGCGGCCGTCTACGTCAACGCCTCGACCCGCTTCACAGACGGGGGTGAGTTCGGCTTCGGGGCCGAGGTGGGCATCTCGACCCAGAAGCTGCACGCCCGCGGCCCCATGGGCCTCAAGGAGCTGACCACGACCAAGTACCTGATCCGCGGCTCCGGCCAGGTACGCTGAACCCCGTGGCGCGGCGCATCGGTCTCTTCGGGGGCTCGTTCGACCCGTTTCACCTGGGCCATCGTCGGGTCCTCGAGGCCGCCCTCACGCTCGGGGGGCTCGATCGCATCCACGTCGTCCCGGCCCGGATCTCGCCCCACAAGGCCGACGAGCCGACGGCCACGGCCGACGAGCGCTGGCTGATGGCCGTGCTGGCGACGCTCGACGAGCCGCGCGCGCGGGTGGAGCGCTGGGAGATCGAACGTGCCGGCCCCTCCTACTCGATCGACACGGCGCTCCGCGCGCGGCGCGAGGCGGGGCCCGAGGCCGAGATCGTCTGGATCGTCGGGGCCGACCAGCTGCCGAAGCTGCACGCTTGGCACCGGATCGCCGAGCTGCTCGCGATCTGCCGGATGGGGGTGGTCCCGCGCTCGGACATGGCCGGAGAGCGGCTCGCGGCCGCGATCGCCGAAAGCCTGCCGGCGCCCCTCTCGGAGCGGCTCTTCGCCCTACCCATGGAGCCGATCGACCTGTCTGCGACCGATCTCAGGCTCGCGGCGGCTCGGGGAGCGGACCTGGCGGAACGCCTGCCTCGGTTGACTGCCCTTTACGTCGAGCGATACAATCTCTACTCTTGCCCCCTGCGCGACCCCCCGCGGACCCCTTCATGAGCCAACTTCCCCCCACGAGCCAGGTGCTGCCCTCGACCGAGTCGATCAAGGCCTACCTGTCCGAAACCCTGTCCCCGAAGCGGGTCGAGCACGTCCTGCGGGTCGCCGATACCGCCCGGGGGCTCGCCCTCAAGCATCACCTCGATCCCGATCGGGCCTACGTGGCGGCCCTCCTGCACGACGTGGCCCGCGAGACCCCGGGCCCGCAGCTATTGGCCGAGTTCAAGCGGCGGGGCCTCCCACTCCTCGCGATCGACGAGGTCAACCCGGTCCCGCGGCTGCATGGCCGCCTGGGGGCCATCTGGGCCGAGGAGCGGTTCGGGATCCGGGACCCCGAGATCCTCGAGGCGATCGCCAACCACACCCTGGGCCGGGTCGGCATGTCGCCCCTGGAGATGGTCGTGTTCCTCGCCGACTACGGCGAGCCGGGCCGCGACGACCACCCCGGCCTGGCGGAGGCCCGCGCCGCGAGCGAAACCGACCTCGCCCTGGCGACCCGCATCGCGATGGATTACACTATTCGCTATCTCGTCGATAAGCGACGGTCGCTCCATCCCCAGGTCATCGACGCCCGCAACTGGATCCTGACCCGCGCCGGGGACGACCGCGCCTGAACAGAGAGGGCGAGCCATCCAGGCTCGCTGGTCCCCCGCCCCCTGCCCCCGCCCCGAGGGGTGGGGGTTCAAGGAAGCCCAGATTCCCTTCTGGGCATGCTGAGCCCACACGGAGTGTTGATTGAACGATAGCCGCCACCTCGCCGAGCTCGCCGCCCACGCGGCCGATGACAAGAAGGCCTCGGCCATCACCCTGATCGACGTCGAGCAGGTCTCGAGCGTCACCGACTACTTCCTGGTCTGTTCGGGCAACACGCCCATCCAGGTGCGGGCGATCGCCGAGCACATCGAGGAGAAGCTCGAAGAGGCGGGGAAGCCCCCCTTGCGGGTCGAAGGAGTGCAGGCCGGGCGCTGGATCCTGCTCGATTACGGGGTGGTGGTCGCCCACGTCATGCTCAACAGCGAGCGCGACTACTACAGCCTCGAGCGGCTCTGGAACCACGGCAAGGTCGTGCCCTGGGCCAACGGTTCGACCCCCGCCCAGTCCGCTAGCGCTTGATCGGCGCCTGGGCCTCTGCCTCGGTGCGGCTCATGACGACGCTCGGCGTGATCCGCCGGGCGTTGCGCTCCGCCAGGTAGCGGACCGCCCCCCTCACCCCCGCCACCAGGCTCGCGACCTGGATCACGACCGGCTGGGCGACCGTGCGGTTGACCAGCACGGTCGTGTCCCCGATGGATTGCACGGCGTCGTTGGCGGCATTCAGGGCCTTGTCCAGCTTGCCCAGCTTGTGCTGGACGTCGTCCGTGATCCGGTCGACGTTGGTCAGGTTCTGCTCGACCTCATGCAGGGCGGCGCGCACCTCGGGCAACAGCGCCGTGCGGACCTGGGCGATCAGGAGGCTCACCTGCCACAGGACGACGACCAGGAGGGTGGCGATCGCCAGAACGGCGACCGCGAGCACGACGTACAGGACGTTCAACGGGGTCAAAGCGGGCCTCCTTCCGGGAGCCGAACCTTCCCTCTCCTAGCAAACCCCCGGGCGACGGTCAACGCTCAGGGGCTCGTTCGACGAAGGCTTCGCGCTCCTTGTACCCGGCCTGGGCCGGCGGCTTCCATCGGTTGTCAGATTCGATGGCCCGTGGCATGATGGCCGCGCGACGGCACTTCGAGGAGTTCGATGGCTCACGACCACCTGCGTGCCTTTCTGGCTGAATTGCCCCTTCTCTCCGAGACGATCGAGGCCGAGCTCGCCGCCGCCCCCGCCGCGAGCGCCAATTCGGACGACGTCCGCAAGGCCCATGACGCGGCCATGCGCCGGGTCGTCGAGTTTCTAAAGACCGAGCGCCTGCCCTACGCGCAGATCCACTACCCCGAGGTCTCGAACCCCTGCCCCGAATGCGGGGTGACGCTCGCCGGGGCCTACTGGGAGCTCAGCCATCCGATGGGGCGCGGCGTCTCCCTGCCCCACCTGGGCTTCCACCTGTTCGTCCGGCACGGCCGCCTAGAGTTCGAGGAGACGTTGACCAACCTCGCCGGCACGACGGTGGGCCAGGAGACGATCCACCTCGACGTGGCGGGGCTGGCGCGGGCTCTCGACGGCATCTCTCTGCCAGCCGACGCGGCCCGTGACCTGGCCGAGCTCGCGGTCGCCCCGAGGAGCCAGGCATGAACGACGTCCAGCTTTCGCAGCATCTCCTGGGCTGGCTCGATCGGGCCTTCCAGGCCGGGGCGTCGGACGTGCACGTCAAGGCTGGCCAGCCGATCATGATGGTGCTCAATGGTCGCGTGCAGCCGATCGATCCCGAGGCTCCGGCCCTGGCGGCGCCCGAAGTCGAGCACCTGATCTTCGACGTGCTGCCCCACGACCAGGTCGCGCTCTTCCACGAGGCGCTCGAGCTCGACACCAGCTTCGAGTTGCCGAGGGTGGCGCGGTTCCGGCTCAACGTCCACCGGGCCAATGGGGCGGTGGGGGCCGTGATCCGGATCATCCCGCCCACCATCCGCTCGGTCGAGCAGCTCGGGTTGCCACCCTCGATCAAGCGGCTCGCCTTCGAGCGCCAGGGCCTCATCCTGGTGACGGGGCCGACCGGATCGGGCAAGACCACGACGCTCGCCGCTCTCCTGGACCTCGTCAACCGCAGCACGGCGGGGCACCTCGTCACGATCGAGGATCCGATCGAGGTCTCGCACCCGCCCAAGCGCTGCGTCATCACCCAGCGCGAGGTGGGGACGGACACCCGGAGCTTCAACAACGCCCTCAAGGCGGCGCTGCGGCAGGCCCCCAACGTGATCCTGATCGGCGAGATGCGGGATCGGGAAACCATCGAGCTCGCCCTCAAGGCGGCCGAGACCGGGCACCTGGTGTTTTCTACCCTGCACACCAACGACGCCGTCCAGTCGATCCGCCGGGTAATCGACTCCTTTCCGCCTCACGAGCAAGAGCCGGTGCGCTTGCAGCTGGGGGCGACGCTCAAGGGGTGCATCTCGCAGCGGCTGGTGCCCCGCTGCGATCGCCCCGGCCGCATCCCGGCCCTCGACCTGCTCATCGTGACGCCGACCGCCAAGGACGCCATCCTCAAGGACCGGGTGGACGACCTCTACGACCTCATCCACCACGGGGCCTACGACGGCATGCGCTCGATGAACCAGTCGCTCTTGCACCACCTGATGGCCGGGGTGATCGACTTCGACACGGCCATGAGCTACTCGGAGAATCCGGCCCAGCTGATCGCGCTGGTGCGCGACTCGCTGCGGGCCCTGCCTCACTAGCTGGCATGCCCGTCCGCCCCGGCACCGACGCGGATCGCGCCTTCATGGTCGAGGCCTTCCGCTGGGCCGCGTTGGCGAGCTACCCCGAGCTCGAACAGCTGGGCCGCCTCACCCTCGCCGATCGCCTCGAGGAGCTGTGGGCCGGCTACGACCAGCCCGACCGTCGCTGGTGGATCGCGACGGACGGGGATCGGTCGGTGGGCGGTTGCTGGGTCAACCCCGGATACCACCCGGTGCTCGACCATCCCGAAGGGGTGATCCTGGCGATCGCCGTCCATCCCGACTTCCGAGGCCGCGGCCACGCCAGGGCCTTGCTGGAAACGGCTCGGGCGGTCCTGGCCAGCGAGGGAATCGTCCACTTGCGCCTGTTCGTCCATCCGGACAACCTGCCGGCTCGGCGTCTCTACGAGGCCCTGGGCTATCGGGTTTCCACGCTGGAGATGCGTCGGGACTGAGGGCCAGCGCGATCGGTTCTCGAGCGAGACTCGGGCGGGGGCTCCGCCTGTGGCGAATTTAAGCAATTTTCCTCGATTGCTCATCCCGCCCCCTAGGGGGATAATGGAACGTTATCGGCGGGTCAAGGCGAGACGCACGGCCGGCCCCGCCCCCAGAATGAGGAACCCATGGCTACGACACTGCCTCAAGCGGGCGAGGCCCCCCTGGCCGGGGGAGAGCCCGTCATCAACGACTTTTCCATCCAGGTCGCCACCGTCAACGGCTCGGGGTCGCAATCCGCCAACCTCGTGCTCTTGCGCAGCGTCTTCCAGATGGGCATCCCGGTGAGCGGCAAGAACCTCTTCCCGTCCAACATCGCGGGCCTGCCGACCTGGTTCACCATCCGGATCAACAAGGACGGCTACATCGCCCGGCGCGCCCAGAGCGAGATCGTGGTCGCCATGAACCCCGAGACCATCGCCGACGACGAGGCGGGGCTCATGACGGGCGCCCTCTTCATCTACAACGCCGATCTCAAGCACACCCCGACGCGCTCGGACATCCGGGCGATCGCCGTCCCCTTCGGCCAGATCGCGACCTCCTGCTGCCAGGAGGCCAAGCTGCGCAAGCTCGTGACCAACATGGTCTACGTGGGCGTGCTCGCCGAGCTGATCGGGATCGACATGGCCGAGATCGAGCGTGCCCTCGCCAAGCAGTTCAAGGGCAAGGAGAAGGCCGCCGCGCTCAACCTGGACGCCGTCAAGGCCGGCCAGGCCTGGGCCAAGGACAACCTGCCCCATGGGGTCCCCTATCGCCTCGCGCGCATGAATGCCACCCAGGGCCAGATCATCATCGAGGGCAACCGGGCGGCCGCGCTGGGCTGCCTGTTCGCCGGCTGCACGGTCGTCGCCTGGTATCCCATCACCCCCTCGTCGTCCCTCTGCGAGAACTTGATCGGGCTTCTGGGCAGGTACCGGAACGACCCCGAGACGGGCAAGGCGACCTATGCCGTCGTGCAGGCCGAGGACGAGCTCGCCAGCGCCGGGATGGTGTTCGGCGCCGGCTGGGCGGGTGCCCGCGCCATGACGGCCACCTCGGGCCCGGGCATCAGCCTGATGAACGAGTTCGTCGGCCTCGCCTACTACACCGAGATCCCGGGCGTCATCTTCGACGTGCAGCGTGTCGGCCCCTCGACGGGCCTGCCCACCCGCACCCAGCAGGGCGACGTGCTCTCGCTCTACTACGCGGGTCACGGCGATACGCGGCACATCGTCCTCATCCCGGCGTCCGTGCAGGAGGCCTACGAGCTCGCCTACCAGTCCTTCGATCTGGCCGAGCGCTTCCAGACCCCGGTGTTCGTCATGCTCGACCTCGACCTCGGCATGAACCACTGGATGGCCGAGCCCTTCCCCTACCTCGACCAGCCCTACGACCGCGGCTCCGTCGTGACGGCCGAAGAGCTGGAGCGCCGCGTCGCTGCGGCTCCGGAGGGCCAGAAGAACGACGTCTTCGGCCGCTACCGGGACGTCACGGGCAACGGCATCCCCGAGCGCACCCTGCCGGGCACCCCCCACCCCTTGGCGGCCTACTTCACCCGTGGGTCGGGCCACAACGCCGAGGCCAAGTACTCGGAGAAGCCCGGGGATTACGTCTGGATGGTCGATCGCCTCGCCCGCAAGCACGAGACGGCGCGCCGCCATGTGCCCGCTCCGGTCGAGGACTGGCGCGGGGCCGAGGTCTCGATCGTCGCCTACGGCACGAGTGACTTCGCCGTCGCCGAGGCCCGCGACCTCCTGCGAAAGCAGGGGATCGAGACCAACTACCTGCGGCTCAAGGCCCTGCCGATGGCCCCGTCGGTCAAGGAGTTCGTCTCCAAGAGCCAGCGGGTCTACGTGGTCGACCAGAACCGGGACGGTCAGATGGCCGACCTGCTGCGGCTCGAGGTGGGCAGCCCCGACGCGGGCAAGATCCGCTCGATCCGGCACTACGACGGGATGCCGCTCGACGCCCAGTCGGTGATCGACCCCATCCTCGCACAGGAGCAGCACTAAGATGGCGACGACGACTCCCGCCCCCCAGACCAACCGGGTGGGCCTCACCCTCAACGACTACAAGGGCGCGCCTTCCACGCTGTGCGCCGGTTGCGGCCACGACGCCATCACCGGGCAGATCGTGCGCGCCTTCTACGAGCTCGGCGTCGAGCCTCACCGGGTCGCGAAGCTCTCGGGCATCGGGTGCTCGAGCAAGACACCGGCGTACTTCCTCAACAAGGCGCACGGCTTCAACGCGGTGCACGGCCGCATGCCGGCCGTCGCGACCGGGGCCATGCTGGCCAACCGGGACCTCATCGCGATTGGCGTCTCGGGGGACGGCGACACGGCTTCGATCGGCATGGGGCAGTTCGTCCACCTCGTCCGGCGCAACGTGCCGATGATCTACCTCATCGAGAACAACGGCGTTTACGGCCTCACCAAGGGGCAGTTCTCGGCGACGGCCGACGTGGGCTCGACCCTCAAGAGCGGGGTGGCAAACGACCTGCCGCCCATCGACCTGTGCGCCATGGCCATCCAGCTGGGGTGCTCGTTCGTGGCCCGTTCGTTCTCGGGGGATCCCAAGCAGCTGGTGGCCCTGATCGAGGCGGCGATCGCCCACCAGGGCACTGCCCTGCTCGACGTGATCAGCCCCTGCGTCACCTTCAACAATCACGAGGGGTCGACGAAGAGCTACACGGCCGCCAAGGAGCACGACATCCCGCTGCACACCCTGGGCTTCGTGCCGGCATTCAGCCCGATCGAGGTCGAGGTGGAGCCGGGCGAGACCAAGGTCGTCGAGATGCACGACGGCTCCAAGGTCACGATCAAGAAGCTCGATCGGGACTACGACCCGACCAACAAGGCGATGGCCGTCTCGACCCTTCTGGAGGCCCACGAGAAGGCCGAGTTCCTCACGGGGCTCCTTTACATCGACGAGACCAAGCCGGACTTCGTCACGAGCCTGAACCTGGTGGACACGTCGCTCAGCCGGCTGACCGAGGCCCAGCTTCGGCCGGGCAAGGCGGCGCTGGACCAGGTCATGAACGGGCTCAAGTAGGATCCGCTTCGCTCGCTTCGGGGCCCGGGGGTTCGTCCTCCGGGCCTTCGGTGTGTCCGGCCCAGTAGCCCTGGGTTCGGATCACGCGGCGGACCTGCTCGAGGTCGGTCACCTCGGGGTCGAAGGTGATGCTGACCTGGTCCTGCTCGAGGGTCGCGGCGTGCAGGCCGGGGACCAGGATCAGGGTCCGCTGCAGGTTCTTGAAGTCGGCGCGGGCCGTGGGGTGGATCGGGAAGCGGGCGATGCGGTGGGGCATGGGGGTCTCCTCGGAGCGTGGTGCTCCGGAGGGTAGAGGCCGACCGCCTCGAAGTAAACAGGCGATCGCGCGTCGAATTGGTCCGGATGGGTGTTGTCAGGGCGCCGGGGGCTTTCTACGATGCCTCCGGGCCCCGGCACGGGCTGGCGGGCAAGGGTAGGGCGACGACAAGGAGGGGCGGATGGCGTTCTCCTGGTTGGCCATCGTGATGGCCGGTTTGCTGGGCACACTCGCGATGACGACCATGATGCTCTTGGCCCACGCGGTCGGCGCCTCGCGCATGAACCCCGGCTTCTACCTGGGGGCCTGGATCTTCGGGCTGACGCGGACGGCCTACGGGGTGGGGTTGACCCTGCACTTCGCGATCGGGGTCGTGGCGGCGATCGTCTACGCCTGGATCCTGAGCGCGTGGGGCGTGCGCGGGGGCGTGAGTTGGGGGCTCCTGCTCGGGTTCATCCACTGGTTCATGGCCATGCTGCTTTACGGGGTGCTGGGGGCCATGCATCCGCGGGTGCGGCGGCACGAGATGGTGGCGCCCGGCTTCTTCGCGATGAACGAGGGCTGGACGGAGCCGGCGAGCCGGCTGCTCGAACACCTGGTCTACGGGGCGGTGGTCGGCGGGACCCTGCTCATGATGCGCAACGGGGCGGACATGACGGTGCCCTATTCGTTCGATTCCTGGATGCAGCCGCAACTGGGGCCATCGATCGCCTACCTCGTGTTCATCGTGGCGCTCTGTCTACTGTTCATCGCGGCGGCGACGGTGACCGTGCAGCTGGGGCCGGAGGAGGTCTTCGCCGCGGCGGCTCCCCCGGATGCGCCGGAGCCCGACTGGCTGATCGCCGAGATCCGCAACCGGTACGAGCAGGGGCTCATCACGCGGGATCAGTTCGAGGCGGCTCGGAGGGCTCTGTTGGGCGAGTCTTGATTTTGCCCCCACCCCTGGGGGCGGCGACGCCCAGGAGGGGCTAGTGCCGCGAAGCGCAGGATGCGCGAGAGCGGCTGGTCAGGGGGCGGGGGATTCGGCCGTAGGCCGTTCCTCAATACAGCCACGGCTGGGCGAGCTTGATCGTGAGCCCCATGAGGTGCCGGTTCGCCCAGTCGGGGAACAGGGTGTTGCGGTAGAGGTCGAGCTGGTAGGTCAGGCTCGTCACGTCCGTGAGCGGCAGCGAGACGATCGTCTGATCGTCGATCAAGAGGCCGTCGGCGCTCAGGTGCGGCGTCGCGAAGAGCTTGAGATCGGTCGATAGCTTGAACCACCCCAGGGCCTGCCGGACGATCACCTCCATCGTGCCGCCGGTCTTGTCGGGCTGGGTCCGATCGAAGAGGTGGTGGCGGTATTCGGCCCCTTCGCGCAGCTCCAGGCCGATCGGGAGCTGGTGGCTGAAGCCGGTCGTGATCTGCCCCAGGAAAAACGGTGGAGAAGCCGGATCGTTGATGAAGCGCGTGGTCAGGGTCAAGGTCGCGAAGGGCTTCACGAGCTGGGACCACAGGCGGCTCCGGTAATCCCCGATGAACTGGATCTTGTCGGTGGTGGTCTGACTCTGACCCGTGGCCAGCTGGTCGCTGTGATAGGCCAGCTCCAGGCTGTCGTCCAGCTCGTTGGTGCCCCACGCCGTGCCGAGCTGGTAGACGACGTCGCCACCCCAGCTCATGCCGCTCTTGTCGCTGTTCCAGGTGAGGTCCGGGTACTTGCCCCCGGCCGTGTCGACCGCGTTGCGGGACATGTCGGTCGTCAGCTGCAGGTTGGACTTCCAGAAGGGAATCTGGGAGTAGTCGGGAAAGTCTTGGCTCGAGACCGCCCGCCCCAGCCGAGCCTGCTCTTGCAGGTACTGCACGACGGCCCGCCGAACCGACACCGTGAACAGGGTCGCCTTCATCCCCGTGAGGGCCTCGAAGCCCAGGTGCAGGCCCAACGTGGCCGGATAGGGCACGGCGACGGAATAGTGGGCCTTCGGGTCCAGGGGCCGGTCGTTGACCCGAAGGGTGCCGTCGAGGCGTTCCAGACCCGCGAACAGGCCGGATCCCGGCAGCGACTCGAGGCGATTGAAGAGGGTCTCGAGGCGATCGCCCGGGACGTTGACGACGCTGAGGGCGTCTTCCCACGGCAGGGCGTAGTAAAGGCTCTTGGCACTCGACACCGGACCGTAGACCTCTTCATCGTGGAAGAAGGAGCGCGGGACAACGGCGACCTCGGCGTGGGCCCGCAGGCGCATGATCTCGGCCACCACGCGCCGCGCCCCGCCGGGGGCGAGGTGGTTCGAGAGGTTCGCGAGGTCTCCGTGATCGCGGGTCCACTCAGCCGCGTCCCGGGCGATGAGGGCAGAGAGGTCCGAGGCGATCGCCGGGGCTCCCCGGATCGCTTGCTTGAGCGGCAGCGTCTCGTCGTCGAGCCGCAGCCAGTCGGGCTCGAGGCGGGCGAGGCGATACACCCCCTGTGGGTTCGGCTCGAGCGTGAGCCGGGCCTTACCGAGGGCGGTGCCGAAGGCCCCGGCATGCAGGGCCCGCTTTGTCTCCGAGCCGATTACTTGGTGGATGGCGATCGCGGAGGGGTTGGTCGAGACGAACCCGCCCACCACCAGGTCGATCCCGGAATGGCGGGACAGGAGCGGCATCTCCTGGTCGAGAGTGAGGTGGGTCAGGGCGACGATCACGTCCGGGCTCGCCTGATGACGGATGATCGGGACCCAGCGCTCGGCGGCTTCCAGGGGCGGATCGAAGGCGATCCGGGCGCGGTCGGCGAAGTTGACCAGACCGACCCCGGCCGGATCGACCAGGCCCAGCACCGCCACCTTGACCCCGCCTCGCTCGAAGGTGGCGTAGGGCCGAGCAATCGGCAGGCCGTTTCCCGACCAGCGCACGTTGGTGAGGACCGCCGAGGCCGAGGCTTCGGAGATCCGATCAAGTAAGGTGTCGACCCCGTAGGAGAAGTCGTAGCCGCACGGCAGCCAGGCATCCACCCCGAGACGGTTCATGAAGGCAACGACGTCGCGGCCGCGGTGAATGGCGGCGTGAGGACGGGGACCGAGGGCGTTCCCGGCGCACAGAAACAGCGTGGGCCCCCCTGCCGCTCTTTCGCGGGCCACCATGGCCGCCAGGCGCACGGCCCCGCCGGTCTCGCGCTCTTGGCTGGTGTACGGATCGACCCGGATCGGCAGGAAGCAGCCGAAGGTGTCGTTCACGTGCAGCAGGGTGAGCGTTCGCGGGCGCGGGACGACGGGCTCAGGGGGCGAGAGCAGCTGCTCGAGCGAGGCCGAGGCCAGGGGGACGGGGGGCGCCAGCGAGGCGGTGGCCGACGGCGTGGCCGTCTCCGCCCGGGCCGGTCCCGGCATGGTGCCCAGCCAAACCAGCAGGGCCAGGAGGCCGATCAGGACATGCACAGCTCGCGCTCGAGGTGACTGGCCTGGGCCTCTAGGTGGACCATGCGGGTGCGATCGTCTGCCGGGGCGCTCGCCGCGCTCGGAAAACGGGTGTACATCGCCCGCAGCTCCTCTTGCATGGCCGCGTGCTGGCGCACCTTCTGCCGGAATTCGCAGTAATTCAGGCAGGGCAAGCGCCCTTCCCCGAACTGCGGGTAGGCCTCGCGCCGGTAGGCGAGGAACCAGCGCCTCAGGCAACGGGGGGTCAGGTCGGTGGCCGGCTCAAGCGGATGATCCATCGTGACCTCAGCGCGCGGACCTCGGCACGGTGACCGGATAGAGGTCGTCCAGGGCCCAGCGGGCGTACCGGGTCAGGTAATCCACCCGTTCGAGCGTGCCGCCAGGTTTGGCGTCGACCGGAACCTCGTCGGGGATCACCGAGTTCCAGTCCGGGACGAGCAAGAGCGAGCCGACCGCCCCTCCGTCCAGCGTGCCCCGGTAGATCTTGACCTGGCGATCGCCAAAAAGCGTGCCATAGACCTTCTCGTTCTTGAAGGTGCGCGCGTACCAGCGTTTCAAAGCGTCCAGCAGGTTGGCGGCGGGCGGGGTCCGGCGGAGACCCAGCACCTCGTTGTCGGCGAGGAACTTGTCGATCGCCTCCGGGCCGTGAAACTCGACCAGCTTGGCCTCGCTGATCACGGTCCGACGGTGGTCGGGGGTGCGCAGGATGACGAGCGTCAAGCGAGGCAGGTAGATGAGGCCGCGCCGATCGGTCGGGTTGCAGGAAAAGAAGAGCGGGCCGTAGGAGAGCTCCTTGCCGCGCTTCCCTTCGAAGATCTGCAGCTCCATGCCCTTTTTGAGGCCACGGGCGGTGAAGCCGCCGGTCTGGTGCAGGCCGGCGTAGCGCTTCTGGTAAGCCTCGAGGGAGTTCCCCGGCACTGGATCGGGGACGGGGGCTTTGGACGGGGCGTCGGCCAGCGCCGCGAACGCCCACAGGGTCACGCACAGCCCCCAGGCGATCGCGTGCCAACGGCGTGGATTGGCGAACCAGGCGTTCATCGCCCCTATTCTACCCGGTCGCTTGCCCGCCCTATCTGGCGATCTCTCTCCCATTCATCGTTGATTTTCCCCCCTTCGAAGAAGGGGGGATTAAGGGGGGTCATCCACTCGTGGCCATTCACGCTGGCCACGAGTGGATGACCCCCCCTAGCCCTGCCAAGCAGGAGGGGAAGATAGGTGTCGCTATCGGGCGGTTAAATGGTCTAACAGATCCTTAACTAACAAGATCTTAACAAAAGCCCTTCTAACGAGCTAGTGACGCCGTGTTCCGGCGATCGCCGGGCCCGAAATTAGGTTAAGCGTCCTAGGCAAGTCTTAAACGGAACCCGGGATAACCATAAAGTCCCGATAAGGAATGGCGAAGGAGGTCCGCGATGCTCACCTCGATTCAGCGACGGATGGCGGCTCCCCTGGCTCGGGCCAAGTCGCCGGTGGCGGCGGGCGGTGGGGCGGACCAGGGCGGATCGAGCGCCCTCGGGCAGGACACCTTCGTGCGCTCCCAGCCCCCTTCGGGCGTCGCGGCGAAGCTGACCGCCGACCAGGCCGCGGCCTACAACCAGCTGAACGACGCACAGCGCGCCATGTTCGATCGGGTCTACCTGACCTGCAACCGGCTGGCCGTCGGTCCGCTGGGCAAGCTGCTCGCAGACGGGACGCTGCTCAAGAGCCGGGACCTGCGCAACGGGGGCAACCTCTTGTTGCAGTTGAACCGCATGGCGACCGAGCCGCTCGCACCGGGGCTCAACCGCACGAGCCTCCTGAGCGGCATGGTGACCCAGGCCCAGGACCCTGGCACGATCTCCCAGGGCTCGCGCGGCACCTGCACGGTCACGACGGTCGAGTACATGCTCGCGACCAAGTCCCCGGCCGAGTATGCCCGGGTCATGACCGACCTCGCGACGGGCGACGGCTCGGTGACGCTCGCCGACGGAACCCAGGCCCACCGGGTCCCCGACAGCACCGCGACCGATGATTCCGGGCGCTCGGACGTGAGCCGCCTCTTCGAGGCCGCCATGATGCAGGTGGGCACCGGCCTGTTGACCTACAGCGACAAGACGGACAAGACCGGTGTGGGCCCTTACACCTTCCTGCCCGGCGGGCTCGGCAACAGGCAGGTGACCCGGGTCGCCAACGCCGTGCTGGACGGTCACTACCGCTCCGACGACGCGGTCCCCCTGATCGGCGAGATCCCCTACACGAGCGTCGGAGGCAAGCGCCTGATGCGGGATCTCGAGGCGGCGCTCGCCAAGGGAGAGAGGGTGCCCGTCGGGCTGGACTGGCGCGGCGAGGGCGAGTGGAAGCCCGCTGGCCACGAGGTGCTGGCGCTCAAAGTCCAGGACGGCCGGGTCTACTTCCGGAACCCCTGGGGGGCCTACTCCGCCCCGGGTACCGAGGAAGGCGGCAAGGACAGCCCCCGGCGCCGGATCGAGGCGGACGGCGGCATCGAGAGCATGACGATCGACGAGATGCAGAGGCGGATCAAGGGCATCTCGGTCGAGTAGCGGGAGGGATGGCCGCTCAGAAGACCTCCTCGCAGGTCTGGGGGATGGCGTAGCGCGTCATGCGGTAGTGACGCACCACGTCGAGGCCAAAGCGCGCCACGTAGAGGTGGATGTTCTCCCGGTACCTGAGGAAGAACCAGAGCCCGTGGCCATAGGCGAGGCTGCAGCGACGCGTGCAGAGGGCCACCACCTCCTTGAGCTCGGTGTCGCTCATCCCTCGCGTCACCCCGTAGTGGAGGTTGCTCGAAAGCTCCTCGAGGTCCTCGACCACGTCCACGATCCCCACCTCGGTGGGGTCCTGGAACAGGGGGCTCTGCTTGCCCAGGGTGAAGACCGATCGACCGTAGGAATGGATCAGGTCCGGGTGGTCGCAGATGGCGTCGATGGTCGCGATCGCCTCCTCCCTCGTTTCAGTCGGAAAGCCGAAGAAGATGTAGGCGAAGTTCCAGATCCCCGCGTCGCCGGACGCCTCGAGCACCTGGTATCGGCCTTCCGCGTCGATCCCCTTCTTCATCAGGTCGAGCAGACGCGCCGAGCCCGACTCGAAGCCCCACAGGACCATCCTCAGGCCGCTTTCCGCCAGAAGGCGCATCAAGGGCGGGTCGAACGCCTTTTCCAGCCGACCGTTGCAGAACCAACGGATATCCAGCTGCTCGTCAAGGAAGCGCCGGGCCATCCGCCGCATGTAGACGGGTCGAATCGCCTCGTCGACGAACTGGAAGTGGCGCACCCCGTACCGATCGCGCAGGTGCCGGATCTCCGCGACCAACCGATCGAGGTTCTTGGTGTCGATCGCCACCCCGAAGTCGGTGTCGCAGAAGGTGCACTGCCCCCAGTAGCACCCCTTGCTCGCCTGGATCGTGAGCACGAGCTCCGGGGTGAAGTAGCGGTCGAGGGGAAGGCCTTCCAGGTCCTGAAGCCCGGTCTGATCGAGCGGCAGCGGGGGCGTCTCCCCGGTGGCGGCCACCCCCTCCTGGCTTCGATACAGGAGGTTCGGTACCTCCTCGATCGGTCGGCCGCTCGAAAGGACCTCGGCAAGCACCACCAGCTGCTGCTCCCCTTCGCCCACCGCGACGCTGTCGGCGAATTCATCGAAGAAGGCGGGTCGTTCGGCCAAGATGTCCCGGACACGGGAGAAGAAGTTGCCGCCAATTCCCACATGGCGCGCCCCCTGGCTCTTGAGTAGCCGTGCCAGGGTAAGGCCCGGCAAGACCTGGGAGAAGGCGTTGATCGAGATGCCGATGTAGTCTGCCTCCACGGCCAACAGACCGGCAACGTGGCGATCGAAGAAGGGACGGAACAGGTTGTGCTCGGGGTCCGCGGCGTGCCGTGCCAGACTTGCGACGCTCAGCCGGCAATCCGGCTGTTCGAAGTAGTTGAAGGAGAGATAGGCCGGATAATAGGGCAGCGAGACCAGCTCGAGGGCCTGGTCGATCACCTGGAACGCCTCGATCAGAAGGTCGGGGTTGTAGAAGCGACGCGGGTCCCGCAGGGTCTCCTTGGCGTCCAGGATGACCCGGGGCAGGTGTTCGAGCAGGGGCTCCTTCTCCTTCAAGTAGCGATCGATGACCCCGTAACGGAGGGCGTCCATGCGGGCGTCCACGGTCGGATCGCCGCTGAGCATCCGCAGCACGCTCTCGGGGCCCAGGTAGTCGTGGAGCAGTCGAACCCGATCGGCCGCGGCGGCCAGGGCCTCCGGGCTCAGGACCGAGTCGTAGAATTCGACGTTCAGGTCCCGGAGGGCGACCTCCACTCCGCGGCTCCGCAGGTGGCCGGCAAGGGTCCTCAAGGAGAAGTGAGGGTTCTGCGGTGACCACTGCGGAGGAAAGGCGAGCAGGACCCGTGGGCTCATGCCGTCCGCTTCTTGAGCAGGGCCTCCGCCCGCTTGTTGAAGTCGGCGAGCTCCTTGACGATGGGCAACATCTCGTCGTGGCGGCAACGCTCGATCTCGGCGATCAGGGTGTCGTGACGCCGCTTGGCTTCGGCGACCTGGGTGCGATCGCCGTACAGCTTCAATGACAACAGCTCGTCCTGCGCCTTGCGCTCCCGCGAAACGAGCTCGGCGAGGCGCCTGGTCCTTTGAGCGACCTCGTCTTTGGTGAGCAGGTGTGGCTCTTGCGGGGAGGGCTCTGCCTCGCTGCCCCGCAAATCCTTGTTGAGCTCATCGGCCCAGTAGTTGGACCAGTAGGCCACGTTCGAGACGGCCGCGATCGGGCCGCCATCCCCCAGGCTCGCCGGGTCGATGCCCGCCTCCTTGAGGGCCGAGTCGAACTGCAGATCGCCCAGGTCCAGGGCGCCGTTGCCGTTTGTGTCGGCGATCAGCTCATGGCCGTTGGCCGTGTTGACGATGGTCCCGTTGCGGATCTCGGTGTCGATGCCGTACTCGCTCTTGAGCGCCTTCTGCATCTGCTCGAGGGACATCGTGCCCTTCTCCTTGAGGATCGAGTAGAGCGCCGCGAGCTCGCTCGGGTACATCTTGAACTTCTTGTCGGCCCCCATGCCGCTGCCGGCGACCTCGATCACCTTCTCCAGCTCGGGGGGCGGCGGGCATTCGGTGTAGGTGACCTTCTCGGGTGGTTTGGAGCTGGCGTAGGGCTCGATGTTCTTGGCGCTGACGGCCGGGGTCTCCGGCTGGGGGGGCAACACCGGCACGGCGTCCTTGTTGACGACCTTCGCCGCGACCGCCTCGATGCTGCCGTGGGCGGGAGCCAGGCTCATGGTCGAGCGATCGCCCGCTGGGTCAACCCTCGTCGAGTCGCTGGACGGAAGGGGCCCAGGGGCTGAGGTAACGACCGCCGGCTGCGCGGGCGCCGTGCCGGAAGGTGGGGGAGGGGACTGGATCGGGGGCTGGTTCACGGCATCGAGACCCATGGCCTTCTCCTTCTGGATCGATTCGACGTTAATCCATGTCCTTCATACCCAAAGAAATGTTGTGAATCTTGACGAAATTCGGCATTAGCTAGGGAATTGCTCGCCGGTCAACTCGATGCTTGACCATTAGAAGGCTCTAATCGATCTGGAAATTCAGGTCTTTGATCAATTCACCGGAAGGATCGAACCATTGCTCCCGAATGGGATTGCCGATCGGATCAGATTCGAATTCCTGGCGGATCTGCAGCTGACCGTCCCCGCCGAGGAGGCAGAGGCGAATCAAGTGATCGCGGGAGTCGTGGGTGTAGCAGAACCGGCTCCTGACGTGCCCCGCTGGATCGTGCCAGGCTCGCTCCGTCAGGTTGCCGCGGCGATCGTACTGGAAGCGATTGAAGCCCTGCAACTCGTCGTGCTGGTCGTAGTGGAGCTCGGCGGAAAGCTCGCTGTTGGCCTCATAGGCGTAGGCGTAGCGCTTCATGAAGCGGTCGTGCGGGTCGAGCCATCGTTCCTCGACCAGGTGGTTGCTGGCGTCGTACGACGAGCCGATCGAATAGTAGAGATGGCCCTCGTGGTCGTATTCGGCCCGCCAGAGCAGGAGTCCCAGGACCTCGTCATACTCGTAGCGGTGGACGTTCTCGATCCGGCCGTAGCGATCGATCCAGACGGCCTCGGTGACGGCGCTGGTGTCGTCCTGGTAGCGGTAGCAGCGGATCGTGGGCCGAGAGAAGTCGCGGACGAAGATCTCCAGGTAGACGACCCGTCCCAGGGTGTCGTAGTGGTGATCCTGGCGCTCGAAGGGGACCGTTCCTGCCGGGAACTCCTTGACCCCTTCCACTCGGCCGTACTGATTGATCCGGCCCGACCGAAAGTGGCGCACGGTATGCGCCTGGGGCCGGATTTCGGCCAAGAGGTCCTGAGGGGTGGGAATGGGCGCGATCGCTCTGTGATGCATGGAGCCCTCAACCATCCGATCGTCCGATCGGTGTGCGGAGCCTATCGCATGGCGAGCGATCGGGCGTCCGTAGGAACTGCGGATCCGGTCTGGCGGCGGGAGAACGGATCGGCCGCTCCCGTACTTACTACCGGCGCGGCCGAGGTCCCCGCTCGCTATCCTGAATCCGGTTTCGGGAGAGCGAGGGGGGGACCATGATCAAGCTGCCGGCTGGAGGCATGGCGATCGCCGGGTTTGTCGCGGGACTCGGGGTCGCCGGGTCGATCGCGATCGCCGCCACCCACCCCTGGCCCCATCGCGCCGCGGCTTCCGCCGGCATCCCCGTCTCGGGCAACGTCGAGGTGACCTCGGTCGAGCTGGCCTTCAAGGTCCCGGGTCGCCTCGCGGCGCGCCCGGTTGACGAGGGGCAACGCCTGCATACCGGTGAGGTGGTGGCTCGGCTGGATCCGGGGGACTTCGACCGGCAGGTGAACCAGGCGGAAGCCGCCCTGCACGTTGCCGAGGCCAATGCCGCTCGCGCGGAGGCCGCTTATCAAGCCGTTCTGGCCGGCAGCCGGGAGCAGGACCTCTCGGCGGCGGCCTCCGCACTCTCCGAGGCGATGGCCATCGAAGCCCAGGCGCGCCGGGACCTGGGCCGCCTCGCCAAGCTCTATGACTCCGGCGCTATTTCTCGCCAGAGCTTCGAGGCCGCTCAGACGGCCCGGGACACGGCCTCCGCCAGGGTGACCCAGGCCCACGAGCGCCTCGACCTGCTCAAGGCCGGGGCGCGCCGTCAGGACATTGCCCAGGCCAAGGCGGCGTGGCAGCAGACGCGAGCCGGCGTGGAGCAGGCCCGCCAGGCGCTGGCCCTCGCGCGCTCTCAGCGTGCGGAGGCCGAGCTGCGTTCGCCGGTGAACGGGACGGTCGTCGCCAAGGAGGCGGAGCCTGGCGAGGTGCTCGCGCCAGGCGCGCCCGTCGTCACGGTGGCCGATCTGAGCCATCCGTGGGTGCGCGGATACGTGACCGAGCGAGACCTGGGCCGCGTCCACCTCAACCAGGCGGCCGAGGTGAAGACGGATAGCCACCCCAACGAGCGGTTTCGCGGTCGGGTATCCTTCATCTCCCCGGAGTCCGAGTTCACGCCCAAGAACGTCCAGACCCCGCAGGACCGGGTCAAGCTGGTCTACCGCATCACGATCGCCCTCTCCAACCCGCAGGACGCCTTCAAGCCGGGCATGCCGGTGGACGCCGTCCTGCTCGACGAGCCCAGGGCCACGCCGTGATCCGCGCCGAGGGGCTTACCAAGCGCTTCGGCGATGTGGTCGCCCTCGCGGGTCTCGACCTTGAGGTGGGGCGCAGTGAAATCGTGGGGCTGGTCGGACCGGACGGCTCCGGCAAGACGACCACCCTGCGTCTGTTGACCGGGCTGCTCGATCCGAGCGGTGGAAGGGCCCTGGTCGACGGACTCGACGTGAGCCAAGCCGGCGAGGCGCTCCGGGACCGGATCGGCTACATGAGTCAGCGGTTCGGGCTGTATCCGGACCTCACGGTGCTCGAGAACCTGACCTTCTACGCTGACCTGTTCGGACTCGATCGCCCTTCCCGGCGGACGGTCTTCCCGGAGCTGCTGGGCTTCAGCAACCTGACGCCCTTCCAGCACCGGAGGGCGGCCAACCTGTCCGGCGGGATGAAGCAGAAGCTGGGACTGGCATGCGCGCTCGTGCACGCGCCGAAGGTCCTGTTCCTCGACGAGCCGACCAACGGCGTCGATCCGATGTCCCGCCGGGATTTCTGGCGGATCCTGCGGCGGCTGGTCGAGGATCGTGGCGTCACCATCCTGATGACCACTTCCTACATGGACGAGGCCGAGCGCTGCCAGCGCTTGGCCCTGCTTCATCAGGGGCGCGTGCTCGCCCACGATACCCCCGCAGCGGTCAAGCGCCTGATGACCGGCCAGCTCTGGGAGTTTCGGCCCAACGAGCCCCGCCGGGCCGCCCGAATCCTGCAGGGACACCTGCCGACGGGAGCGGTGGGGTTGTTCGGCGATCGCCTCCACCTCTCGCTGCCAGACGATCCGACCCTGCGGTCGCGCCTGGACGAGTGGCTCTCCGGGACCGGGGTGACCTTGGGAGCGGGTGGGGTCGTCGCGCCCTCCCTCGAGGACGTGTTCGTCTCGGTCCTGACCGCACGGGAGGGCGCCCATGCCTGAAGTGGCGGTCAAGGCGCGGGGTCTCGAGCGGCGTTTCGGCTCGTTCCAGGCCGTGGCCGCCGTCGACCTCTCCGTGAAGTCGGGCGAGGTATTCGGCTTCCTGGGCCCCAACGGGGCGGGCAAGTCCACGCTCATCAAGATGTTCTGCGGGCTCCTGAGCCCGTCGGCCGGCACCGGCCGGGTTGCGGGCTTCGACCTCGTGCAGGACGCCGAGCGCCTCAAGGCCCACATCGGCTATATGAGCCAGCGCTTCTCGCTCTACGACGACCTCACGGTCGAAGAGAACATCGACTTCTTCGCCGGGGTCTACCGGATTCCGGCCCATCGCCTGAGCGAGCGCAAGGCGTGGGTCCTCACCATGGCCGGGCTGGAGGATCACCGCCACTCCATCACTCGGACGCTCGCCGGAGGCTGGAAGCAGCGCCTCGCCCTGGGCTGTGCCGTCTTGCACGAGCCACCGATCCTGTTTCTCGACGAACCGACCTCCGGGGTCGATCCCCTGTCGCGGCGCCGGTTCTGGGACCTGATTTCGAACCTGGCCGAAGGCGGCACGACCGTCCTCGTCTCGACCCACTACATGGACGAGGCGGAGTACTGCGATCGCCTCGCCCTCTTTCACCAGGGCCACAAGATCGCCGAGGGGTCCCCGACCGATCTCAAGGCGGCGGCCGGGGCCGCCACCATGGAGGAGGTGTTCGTCACCCTGGTGGAGCGCGCCCGGGACGAGCGGTCATGAACCCGCGGCGCACCTGGGCGATCGCCCGCAAAGAGACCCTGCACATCCGGCGCGATCCGCGCAGCCTGCTGTTGGCGATCGCCCTGCCGGTCCTCTTGCTCGTCCTCTTCGGCTACGCCCTCTCCCTCGACGTGACCCAGGTGCCGATGGTCGTCTGGGACCAGGACGGATCGACCCTGAGCCGCGCGTTCGTGAGCCGCTTTTCGGGGTCGGGGTACTTTGACGTCCGTCTGGGGGCCTCCTCCTACCGGGAGGTCGAGCGTGCCATCGAAGCCGGCGAGGCGAAGGCCGCCCTCGTGATTCCGCCGGCCTTCGCTCAACGGGTGCCGGCGGGCCGGACGGTGCCCGTCCAGTTGATCGTGGACGGCAGCGACGGTGGGACGGCCACCACCATCCTGAACGACGCCGAGGGGCTGGTGCAGGGCTTCTCGAGCGGCGTCGCGCTCGAGGTGGCGCGCCGAGCGGGCCTGCGTACCCCTGCCTTGCCCTTCGACCCTCGTCCCCGGGTCTGGTACAACCCCGAGCTCGCCAGCCGCAACTTCATCGTGCCGGGCCTCATCTCCATGATCATGGCCATCATGGCGGCGCTCATGACCTCGCTCACGGTGGCTCGCGAGTGGGAAAGCGGGACCATGGAGACGCTCATCGCGACCCCGGTCCGGCCCGCCGAACTCGTGATCGGCAAGCTGATCCCCTACTTCGTGGTGGGCCTGTTCGACGTAGGCCTCACGGTCGCCCTGGGCCGCTACGTGTTCGGCGTTCCCCTGCGCGGCAGCCTGGGGCTGCTGGTTCTCACGGCCTCGGTGTTCCTGGTCGGCACGCTTTCCATGGGCCTTCTCATCGGCATCGTCACCAGGACGCAGGTGCTGGCGAGCCAGGTCGCGATGCTGGGCACCTTCCTGCCGGCCTTCCTGCTGTCGGGCATGGTGTTCGCGATCCGCACGATGCCGTGGCCCATCCAGCTGGTGACCTACGCAATTCCGGCCCGCTATTTTCTCACCATTTCCCGCGGGATCTACCTCAAGGGCATCGGACTGTCCGACCTGGGGGCCGAGTCCCTGTTCCTGCTGGTCTTTGCCGGCGTGGTTCTGCGGATCGCCATCGCACGCCTCCAGAAGAAGCTGGCCTGACCATGTGGGCCCCGCTGCGCGCCATGCTGCGCAAAGAGTTCATCCAGACCCTGCGGGACCCGCGCATGCGGGTGCTCGTGTTCGTGGCGCCGCTCTTCCAGCTGCTGGTCTTCGCCTACGCCGCGACCACCGACGTCCGCCACGTGGCCCTCGCCGTCCTGGACCGCGACCGCAGCGTGGAGAGCCGGGAGGTCGTGGCGCGCTTCGAGCACTCGGGGTACTTCGATCGGGTGGCGAACGTGGCGCGCGAAGACGAGGCGCGCAGCCTCCTGGACCGGGGCGAGGCTCAGGCCCTGATCGAGGTGGATGCAGGGTTCGGGGCGCAGCTCGCGGCGGGGCGATCGCCCCAGCTCCAGCTCATCGCGGACGGGGCCGACTCGACGACGGTGGGCGCCGTCGTGGGGTATGCGAGCCAGATCCTGCGGGCGGATGCGGGCGATCGCCTCATCCGCACCATGCGCCGGCGCACCGGCCACGCCCCGCCCGCGACCCTGATCGAGCTGAGAAGCCGCGCCTGGTTCAACGAGGACCTGTCGAGCCGGAACTTCTTCCTTCCGGGCATCGCAGGGATGCTCGTGACCCTCATGACCCTGATCCTGACCAGCATGGCCGTGGTCCGGGAGCGCGAGGTTGGGACCATGGAGCAGGTCATGGTCACCCCGCTGCGGCCCTGGGAGTTCATCCTGGGCAAGACCCTGCCGTTCGCCGTGATCGGGCTGGTGGACGCGACCCTGGTCCTGGTCGCGAGCATCGGGTGGTTCCACGTGCCGATGCGCGGGAACCCGCTGTTCCTGCTGGGGGCCGTGATCCTCGCGCTCGTCACGACGCTCAGCATGGGGTTGTTGCTCTCGTCGGTGAGCCAGACCCAGCAGCAGGCCTTGATGGGCGGTTTCCTGTTCCTCTTGCCGGCGATCATGCTGTCGGGTTTCATGTTCCCGATCTCCAACATGCCGCCCGGCGTGCGGGAGTTGACGCTCATCAACCCGCTGCGCTACCTGATCGAGATTCTGCGCGGGGTCCTGCTGAAGGGGATCGGCTTCGAGGTGCTGTGGCCCCAGTGCCTCGCCCTTGCGATCCTCGGGATCGCCTCCTCGGGGCTCGCGACGTGGCGGCTCCGGAAGACGGCCGATTGATCGCCCTTCAGGGCGTGGCCAAGCCCTTCGACGAATCGGTGATGGCGAGGTTGTCGCGGTGCATGACCTCGTCGGCGGGCTTGTAGCCGAGGAGCTCCTCGATCTCGGTGGTGCGGTGCCCCATGATCTGGCGCAGCTCCTGGGCGCTGAAGTTGGTGATGCCGCGCGCGACCTCGCGGCCCGCGCCGTCGGTCACGGCCACCGTTTCGCCGGCCGCGAAGTCGCCCTCCACTCCGCTCACGCCGGCGGGCAGCAGGCTCTTGCCCTGGGTGGTCAGGGCGCGGACGGCGCCGGGGTCGAGGGCGATCGCCCCCTTCACCGCCATCCCGAAGGCGAGCCAGCGCTTGCGCGCCTCCAGCCGATCGGCTCGGGCGCGGAACACCGTGCCGTGGACCGACCGACCCTCAACCAGGGCGATGAGCTGGCCGGGATCACGGCCGGACATGAGGGCCATCGGGATCCCGGCGGCCGTCGCGATTCGGGCGGCCGATAGCTTCGTCACCATCCCCCCGGTGCCCACGTCCGAACCTGCCCCGCCCGCGAGGGCCTCGATCTCGGGAGTCAACTCCGGGACTTCGGGGATCAGGCTAGCTTCCGGGACCTTGTGGGGGTTGGCGTCATAGAGCCCGTCCACGTCCGAGAGGATGGCGAGCCAGCTCGCCTCGACCAGCTGGGCGACGAGGGCCGAGAGGGTATCGTTGTCGCCGAACTTGAGCTCGTCGACGGCGACCGAGTCGTTCTCGTTGATGATCGGCACCACCCGGACGTCCTGGTCGAGCAAGGCCCTGAGGGTGTTGGAGGCATTGAGGTAGCGCTGGCGGTCGGCGAGGTCCGAGCGGGTGAGCAGGAGCTGAGCCGAGGTGAGGCCCAGGGGAGCCAGGAAGGTCTCGTAGGCGTGCATCAAGAGGCCCTGGCCGACGGCGGCGGCGGCTTGCTTTTGGGCGATCGCCCGCGGTTTGCCGTTCATGCCGAGCCGGGCCCTGCCTGCACCGACCGCCCCCGACGTGACCACGACGGTGCGCCAGTCGCGCTCGGCCAGGTCCGAAATGGCCCCGGCTAGGCGCATGAGTGCCTTGCCATTCAGCCCGTCGGGGGTCGTGATGGTTGACGATCCTACTTTGATGACGACAGTTGGCAAAATCTGAAATGCCTTTCGATATGTCTTGCTATTGGTATACGTAATCAGAAAAGACCACCTCCAAAACCCTTCTTTCAGGGATTACCTGATTGATGGCCTCCTGAATCTCCCATTCAAGGCGATGGCGATTCATGTCGCCTACGATGTCCTGGTGTCGCTTAGATACCAGGACCTTGATGGCAGTGTCTTGGTATCGTTCCATTGCCGGCTTGAACAGGTGTTGTGCTTCGGGATCAAAGGGTTCCGTTTCCTTCCGTCTGTCACTTCCGGATGGCGAGAGACCAAGCTCCTTTCGGCTGTTCGCGATCTTGTAGGCTATGTCCACCTTGAGATAATGGCGACCCGAATCGGCTGTGTTTACGATCAGGTCTTCCCCTGCGATCCATACGCCTCCCCCCAGACGAAGGTTGAAATGCGTGTGGCATGCTTGTTCGCCCCCTATCACCAGCTGTTGCGGCAGCTTCAGCCTCCACAAGACGAACAGAAGCAATCCAATTGCCGCTATCGCTCCGACCATCCAGACCAACCACTTGAAGGTAGAGCGGCCCAGGAAATCGGCCCTATCCAGCTGCTTCAAGCGGCCTTACCTCACGTTCAAGGCGATCGCCCAGTTGCCCTCGTTGCACGGCCAGATCGAACTGAGCCTGCAGGCCCATCCAAAACTCCGGCGTCGTCCCGAAAAACCGCCCGCATACCGGCTCATCTTCCGCGAGTTGAACGGCTGCCAACTCGTCGTTGCGCTCGATGCTCATCCTGCCCCTACCCCTCAGTGATAGTCGGTCACTCGAATTCAGATCGCGATGTGCAGGTCACGTCCCAGGGCCCGCGCCACTTTGGCGAGGGTCTTGATGGACGGGTTGGCGTCGCCCCGCTCGAGGCGCTGATAAGACTGGTAGGTGACCTTCAGGCGATCGGCGACCTCGGACTGAGTAAGACCCGCCTCTTCCCGCGCCCAGCGAAGAAGAATAGGGGCCACCACGACGGGCTCAGGCTCCACCAGGAACACGTCCGGTCCTGTCGCGAGCGGAGGGCGAGGAATCGACTCGTTGTGCTTGAGCATCGAGAGCAGGATTCCGGTGAGGGCTTCCCGCGCCATTTCCAGCGCATGTTCCCGCGATTCGCCGTAGGTGATCACGCCGTCCATCGGGGCGATCCCCTGGACATTGAAAACGCCCGGCTGATCGGGCTCGGGCACCAGGCGCACGGGATACGCTAGCGTCACTTCAGGCCCGCCTTCTTGAGAATCGCATGAGCCGTGCCCTTGGGTACTTCCGCCTTGCCGTGGACGGGCACCGGCACCGTGACGGACCCCTTGCGCATGATGTGGTGACTACCGGTCACGTGATCCAAGTAGAAGCCGTTGCGCTCGAGCAGCTTGACCAGCTCCTTGCCCGTCATGCGACCACGATACAGGATTTAACTTGTAAATTCAATCAGACGACGAAGTTGAACTCGACCGGCCCGATCCGCACCACGTCGCCGTCCTGGATGCCGTGGGCCAGGAGGGCGTCGTTGACGCCGAGGCGGGTGAGCGAGCGCTGCAGGCGCAGCAGGGCCTCGGGGTTGTCGAGGTTGGTCATGTTGAGCATCCGCTCGATCTGCTCGCCGTGGATGATGTAGATGCCGTTCTGGCGGGTGATCGAGAAGGTCTTGACCGGTTGCGGCGCCTCCTGCGGGGTCGGCAGGAAGGCCGGCGGAGGCGGCAGCTCACGGACCCGGTGCCGGACGAAGTTGAGGAGCGGCGTGAGGCCCTCGCGCGTGGCCGCCGAGATGGTGAACACCGGAACCCCTTGCGACTCCAGGGCCTCCGTCAGTCGCCCCTGGTTCTCCTGCGCCGTGGGCAAATCCAGCTTGTTCAGCACGGCCACCATCGGGCGCTTGGCGAGCTCCGGGGAGTACTTGGCGAGCTCGGTGTTGATCGTCTCCCAATCTTTGAGGGGATCGCGCTCCTCGGGTCCTCCCGACGCGTCCAGCACGTGTAGCAAGAGCCGCGTCCGCTCGACGTGGCGCAGGAACTCGTGACCGAGCCCCGCCCCCGTGTGAGCCCCCTCGATCAGCCCTGGGATGTCGGCCACCACGACCTGGTCCCCGTCCGGGAACTGGACGACGCCCAGCTGAGGCTGCAGGGTGGTGAAGGGGTAGTCCGCGATCTTGGGCTTGGCCGCCGAGATGACCGAGATGAGCGTCGATTTGCCGGCGTTCGGCAGGCCCACCAGCCCCACGTCGGCGAGGAGCTTGAGCTCGAGCCGGAGCGTGACCGAGACGGCCGGTTGGCCCGGCTCGGCGTACTGGGGGACCCGGTTGGTCGGGGTCGCGAAGTGCTGGTTGCCGCGCCCACCTTTGCCCCCCGGGGCCGCCACGTAGGTATCGCCGTCGTGGCTCAGATCGGCGAGCAGGGCCCCGCTCGTGTCGTCGTAGACGACCGTGCCGGGCGGCACCTTGATGACGAGATCGGGGGAATTCTTCCCCGTCTTGTTCTTGCTCTCGCCCCGGCCCCCGGGCTCGGCCGTGAACTCCTTCTTGTAGCGGAAGTCGAGCAGGGTCTGCAGGTCCTCGGTGGCTTCGAGGACGACCGAGCCGCCGTTGCCGCCGTCGCCCCCCGAGGGGCCGCCGTGCGGGACGTACTTCTCCCGCCGAAAGGTGACGGCGCCGTCCCCGCCGGCGCCGCTCCGGACCTTGATGGTCGCTCGGTCGATAAACATGCCGACAGTGTACGCCCGGCCTCAGGGGGCGTCAACGAGCCCGAAAGCACCCAGGCCGCCGTTGCAGCGACCCCTCCCTTGCCCTACGATCGCTCGGACACCAAGGCCATCACCCCTGCCTCGACGCTTCAGCGATCGCCCGATCCGCGGAAAGGAGGCACCCGATGGCGTTCCCCTGGTTCCCCGTGATCGTCGGCCTCTTGGCTTCGGCTTCCCGCTTCTGGGTCCACCTCGACCCCGCGCCCCGCCCCCTACCCCCCGAGCCCTCTTCCGCCGGCTTCGTCCTGCCTCCGGCCCTTTCGGCCGCCGCCCACCACCCAATCGCCCTCGGGGACCAGATCCTGTTCGACACTTCGGAAGGGACCTTCACGGTCGTCCTGTTTCCGGCCGAGGCGCCCACCTACACCCGGCACCTCCTCGAGCTTGTCAACGAAAGAGGCTTCCGGCAGGAGGGAATCTGGCGACGGCAACCGGGCGACTACGTCGAGCTCGGCGGGCCGGACACCGACCTCCACACGGCCGCCTTCACGAGTACCTACGCCCTCTTGCCCACCTCCTTCGATACCAACGCCTTGCCTGAGGTGATGGGCAGCCTGGTCCTGAACCGCCGAATCGAGTTGCACGGCCGCGACCAGGTGGTCCGCGACGACTATGCCATCGTCACCGATCCGGGCGGTTACTTCCCGGGCACCGTGATCGGCCAGGTCGTGATCGGGCTCGACGTGGCGCGCCGTCTGCATCCCGGATCGACCCTGAACGGGGCCATCGACCTCAACGCGGGCTAAGGCGCCGCATGGTATAACCTTGGTCAAACGAACATCAAAGGAGATGTCCCAGTGAACAAGGTAAGAGCGAACGCGAGCGACGCCCTCCAGGGCGTGCTGCGCGATGGCATGACGATCATGGCCGGCGGCTTCGGGCTGTGCGGCATCCCCGAGAACCTGATCACGGCGATCCGCGATTCCGGGGTCAAGGACCTCACCTTCGTCTCGAATAACGCCGGGGTCGACGAGTTCGGCCTCGGCTTGCTGCTGCAGACCCGCCAGATCAAGAAGATGATCTCGAGCTATGTCGGCGAGAACAAGACCTTCGAGCGTCAGTTCCTCGACGGCGTGCTCGAGGTCGAGCTGGTGCCCCAGGGCACGCTCGCCGAGCGCATCCGGGCGGGAGGCGCTGGCCTCGGCGGCTTCTACACCCCGACGGGCGTCGGCACCCAGGTCGCCGAAGGCAAGGAGACCCGCGTGATCGACGGGATCGCCTACGTCCTCGAGATGCCGCTCAAGGCCGACCTCGCCATCGTCAAGGCCCACCAGGGCGATCCCCTCGGCAACCTCGTCTACCGCAAGACCGCCCGCAACTTCAACCCGATGATGGCGACGGCCGCCAAGGTCACCATCGCGGAGGTCGAGGAGCTGGTCGAGGTGGGCGACCTCGATCCGGATGGCGTCCACACCCCGGGCGTGTTCGTGCAGCGGGTCTTCCAGGGGGTGGCCTACGAGAAGCGCATCGAGCAGCGCACCACCCGCCCCCGCGCCGCGGCGACCGTCTAGGAGGGACCCCGACATGGCACTCGACCGCTTCCAGATCGCCCAGCGCATCGCCCGCGAGCTGCAGGACGGCTTCTACGTCAACCTGGGCATCGGCATCCCGACCCTCGTCGCCAACTACATCCCGGCCGGCATGGACGTGATCCTGCAGAGCGAGAACGGCATGCTCGGCATCGGGCCCTTCCCCTTCGAGGGCGAGGAGGACCCGGACCTCATCAACGCCGGCAAGCAGACCATCACCGAGCTGCCGGGCTCCTGCTACTTCTCCAGCGCCGACAGCTTCGGCATGGTGCGGGGAGGGCACATCGACCTGACCATCCTGGGCGCCCTGCAGGTCGCGGCCAACGGCGACCTCGCCAACTGGATGATCCCCGGCAAGATGGTCAAGGGGATGGGCGGCGCCATGGACCTCGTGGCCGGCGCCAAGCGGGTCGTCGTCGCCATGGAGCACGTCAGCAAGAACGGCGACCCCAAGATCCTCGAGCGCTGCGCCCTGCCCCTCACGGGCCAGGGCGTGGTCGACCTGATCGTGAGCGATCTGGCCGTCCTCGAGGTCACCCCCCAGGGCCTCGTGCTCAAGGAAACCGCCCCCGGTGTCGGCGTCGACGAGGTCAAGGCCAAGACCGGCGCCCCGCTCACCATCGATCCGAACGTCCGCGAACTGACCTTCGCCTAGCCACTAGAAAGAGCCTTTCCATGTCCACCGTCGTCATCGCCAGCGCCGTCCGCACGCCCATCGGGTCGTTCGGGGGGGCTTTCAAGGACGTCTCCGCCATCGAGCTCGGTTCCCACGTCATCCGCGAGGCCCTCGCGGCCGCGGGCGTCGCCGCGAGCGAGGTCGACGAGGTCCTCATGGGTAACATCCTGCAGGCGGGCCTCGGCCAGGGGCCGGCCCGCCAGGCCGCCCTCAAGGCCGGGATCGCCGCCGAGGTGCCCGCCACGACCATCAACAAGCTGTGCGGGTCGGGCCTCAAGGCGATCACCCTGGGCGTCCAGGCCATCCGGCTGGGCGACGCCGACGTGATCGTGGCGGGGGGCATGGAGAGCATGACCAACGCCCCCTACGTCGTGCCAGGGGCCCGCTGGGGCACCCGCATGGGGGCCGCCCAGTTGCTCGACACCATGATCCACGACGGGCTCGAGTGCGCCGTCAACCACTACCACATGGGCGTCACGGCCGAGAACGTCGCCGAGCGCTACGGGATCACCCGCGAGGAGCAGGACGCCTTCTCCCTCGAGTCCCAGCAGAAGGCCGTCGCCGCCATACAAGCCGGCCGCTTCGCCGACGAGATCGTTCCCTTCTCCATCCCCCAGCGCAAGGGCGACCCCAAGAAGGTCGACACCGACGAGTACCCGCGCGCGGACGCGAGCGCCGAGAGTCTCGCCAAGCTTCGCCCGGCCTTCAAGAAGGACGGCGGGACGGTCACCGCGGGGAATGCCTCGGGGATCAACGACGGCGGCGCCGCCGTGGTGCTCATGAGCGAGGAGAAGGCCCAGAAGCTCGGCGTCAAGCCCCTCGCCAAGGTCAAGGCCTACGCCTCGGCGGGCGTCGATCCGGCCGTCATGGGCCTCGGCCCGGTGCCGGCCATCCGGAAGATCCTGGCCCAGACCGGCATGACGATCGACCAGATGGATCTCATCGAGCTGAACGAGGCCTTCGCGGCCCAGAGCCTCGGGGTCGCGCGGGAGCTCAAGCCGCCCGTGGACCGGGTCAACGTGAACGGGGGGGCGATCGCCCTCGGCCACCCCGTCGGCGCCTCGGGCGCCCGGATCGTGGCCACGCTGTTGCACGAACTCAAGCGCCGTGACGGCAAGTACGGCCTCGCCAGCCTCTGCATCGGAGGCGGGATGGGCATCGGCATGCTGGTCGAACGCTAGGAACGGCCCCCTTGGCCCCCGACCGGGAAGCCGGTCGGGGGCGTTTCTTTCTCTAGATTTTCCTGAATCTTAACCTTTTCTTTAAGCATTTACGTCGTCTTAACGTCCATAACCTCCTCGACAGGATCGCCGGTTGCAAAGGAGGTTCCCGATGGGCTCCATTTCGTCCACCACCTCGTCCGCCACCCCGTATCGTCCCGCCGCCACCGCTGGTAACCCTTCCCTTAACCAACCCTCTGGCCAAGGCGCTGGCAGCTCGCTCAAGGCCTCGATCGACCGCTTCGTGCCCCAGAACATGGGCGGTCTGGTCAATGCCGGCACCATGATCGGCCGGGTGGCCAACGCGGCGAACACGGCCACCAAGGGCGGCGCCGAGGCCCTGCCGCAGGTCCAGGGATTCGTCACGGCGCTCAAGGGCTTCGACCTCACCGGGCTGTGGACGGCGGCTCAGGGCCTGGGCAAGACGGCCCTCAGCTGGGGCGGCAAGTCCGCCGGCATCCAGGGCGCCCTATCCTTGGTCGCGAACGGTTACCGGGCGATCACGGGTCAGGAGAGCTGGGGCGACGCCGGCACCAACGTCGTCATGGACACGACGAGCGGCGCCGTGGGGGGCGCGGCGGGCGCCATCGCGGGCGGCATCGGGACCATGGCCCTCACGGCCCTGGGCGTCGCGGGTGGTCCGCTCACCATCGGCGCGGCCCTGATCGGGCTCGGCGGCTACTTCCTCGCCGAGAACCTGTTCAAGCGCACCGGGATCTACTGCAAGATCGAGCAGACGGTGTCGGATGTCATGCACAGCGCCTTCAAGCCGTTCAGCAACGGCTAATTGCTCGGGAAAACGACAGCCGGCCTCAAGGGGCCGGCTGTTTGCTTTGAGCGCGGCTGGCCGCTCCTGGATCCCGGCGTTCGCCGGGAAGGCGGGACCGCGCGATACGCTCCTCAGCCGCCGTAGTAGTCCTCGAACCGGAAGTCGCAGGATCCGCAGCGGATCTTGAGGTAGTTGGCGTCGAAGGTGACGCTCAGGGTCGAGGCCCCGCAATCCGGGCAGACTTTGGACCCGGTCGCCATGAGGCGCTGGGTCAACTGCTCGAGTTCCTGTTCGGTGCGTTCTTTCATCGGGGCTCCCCCTGGCGGGTGGGACTGCGCTCTTGTACCCCGATTCGCGAAAACATGCCCGATAGGGACATCGGGCTTCCGCTATCCCTCTCCCCGAGGGGATGAGGGCAGGGTGAGGGGGATAAGCGAGCCCGGATGGCGAGCCTTCCTCAGATTAGACGGAACGGCCCGACAGCTCGCGGGCGCTGCTGCGAGCGAGCCAGACGCCTCCGATCAGCAATCCGACCCCGATCAGGAGCATGATTCCGTGTCCCAGCAGGACCACCAGCTGCTTGAGCACGAGCACGAAGCCCATCAGGGCCAGGATCGCCCCCAGAATCGCCTTCAACCAAGCCCCCATCACTTCCGCTCCTTGGCCATGACCATCGCGCACGGCCCGCCCCACACCACGTTCAGGCCCGAGGCCTCGGCGTGGCTCACCGCCTCGGGCGACTCGGCACCCGGCTGAAACCAGACGTGACGCACCCCTTTGGCGAGGCAGTCGTCCACGATCCCCTTACCCAGGGCGGGCGGCACCACCACGTCCACCACGTCGGGCACCTCGGGCAGGTCCCGCACGCTCGCGTAGGTCGGGGTCCCGTCATCCAGCCCGTCCGGTTCGCGCGGGTTGACGGCATAGACCTGGTAGCCGCGCGCCTTGAGCGTGTCGAAGATCCGCCGTCCGTACTTGTGGTGAGAGTTGGAAGCCCCCACCACCGCCCAGGTCTCTAATTCGATCAGCTCTTCCGGTGCCATGCTGCCTCCCTCGCCGCGTGAGAGAGACATTCTAGCAGACGGCCACCGGCCCCACCACGGCCGATCTGGCGATGGCCGGCCAGGCGGGCAGGGCGGCCGTCTCTGGTATCATGGGGTCATGTCTCGGAAGCGCCCGATCCAGCCGATTCCGGAGCGGGGCCCACTGGCCGCCCCGCAGCCGGACGCCACCCCCGAAGAGCTCTCGCGGCTGGGCGGGGAGTTCCTCGAGCGCGGCCAGCTGAGCGACGCCGTGTTCGCCCTCAAGCTGGCCCTGCGGCGGGATCCGCGCCATGCCGACGCCCACTACCTGCTGGGCGAGGTCCACGCCGAGAAGAACCACCTGGCCGAGGCGGCCAAGGCCTACCGGGCGGCGATCGAGGCGGATCCGGCCTTCGCCAACGCCCACTTCGCCCTCGCCTGGGCCCTCGAGAAGCTCGGCAACACGCCCGAGGCGATCGCCCAACAGCGCAAGGGCCTCGCCCTCGATCCCGAGAACGTCCAGGCCCAGGTCGAGCTGGGCACCATGCTGTTCTACGCCGGGATGTTCGACGGGGCCCTCACGGCCTTCCGCCAGGCCCTCATGCTCGATCCGGCGGATGCCTTGGCCCACCAGGGGATCGGGGCGATCCGCTACGAGCAGGGGGACTTCGCTGGGGCCGTCGAGGGGTTCAGGCAGGCGATTGCCCACAAGCCCGACTGGTCGCTACCCCACCACGACCTGGCCATGGCCCTGTCCTGTCAAGGCAAGACGGCGAGCGCGCAGCTCGAGACCCGCATCGCCCAGCAGATCGAAGAGCAGGAGCGCCAGCGTGAAGAGGCCGACGCCGTCATCCGCGACGCCCACCAGGCCTTCTTGAGGGGCGACGTGGCCGCCGCCCAGTCCCGGGTCGACCAGGCGATCGCCATCATCGCCGAGCACGCCCCCACCCACCGCCTCTTGGGCATGATGGCGGCGGCCAACGACGACTTCGCTGCGGCGATCGGCTACTTCGAGCGCGCCCTGCGGGTCGATCCGCGTGACATCGAGGCGCAGAGCCATCTGGCATGGGCCCTCGAACAGCAGGGCGACCTCGAGCGCTCGGCCGAGATCGCCGCGGGTATCCTGCGCCAGGCCCCGGCCGACTCGTGGGCCCGCAACCACCTGGGCTGGGTCCGCTACCGGCAGGGGCGCTTCGACGAGGCGATCGCCGAGTTCCGTCGGGCGCTCGCGACCGATCCCCGCAACCTGGGCGCCCTCTTCAACCTGGGCAACGCCCTGATCGAGCAGGGGGAGTTCGAGGCGGCCATGCCGCCCCTCGAAACCGTCCTGCGCGGAGATCCGGGCGACACGGAGGCCCGTCTGCACCTGGCCTGGTGCCACGAGCAGCTGGGCGATTGGCCGCGGGCCGTCTCCGAGCTCGAGCAGGTGCTCGCCGCCGACCCCGGGGACGTGGACGCCCGCTTCGAGCTCGCCTGGTCCCTCGAGCAGCTCGGGCGGATCCCCGAGGCCGTCAGGCTCTACGGAGAGGTCCTGGAACTCGCCCCCGACCACAGCTACGCCCACAACAACCTGGGCGTGCTGCTCGAGCGCGCCGGAGACTGGAAGGGCGCCGAGAAGGCCTATCGCCGGGCCCTGGAGGGCGACCCCAAGAACCCCGACGCCCACCAAAACCTGGCGGCGCTCTACTACGCCCGGCGGGACGACAAGCGGGCGGTTGCCCAGTTGCAGGCGGCCGTGCAGGCCCTTCCCGAGGACCTGGAGCTCAGGCGATCGCTCGCCGAGACGCTCGCCGGGACCAAGCGTCGAGCCGAGGCGGCCGCCCACTTCCGCAAGCTCGCGCAGGGGCTGGAAGAGGCGGGCGATCGGGCCGGGGCCCGCGAGGCCATGCGCCGGGCCGAGCAGCTGGCTCGCTGATCTCGCACAAGGTACCGGGGCTACTTTTCCCCCCCTGCCAAGCAGGAGGGAGAATCAAAGCCGTTTGACGAACTTGATTCTTGGCTGGCCAACGCGTTCACAAGGAGTGGGCTGGTTACGGGCATAACTCCCTTGACCCCCAAAGGAGCCGCCCGTGGACGTGACCCCTCCCCCGCAACGCCCGACCCCCGTGATAGTCCCGGCCGTGCCGGCGAGCCGGCCCCCATCCCCGACCGCGCCGAGCGCGCCAAAGCCGGCGGGCGATAGGGTCACGCTCAGCCCGCAAGTTGCTGATCCGCGCCCCGGACAGACCTTCGACCTGCGCTATGTCTTCCCGGACGGTAAGTTCGACGGTGTCGCGATCAAGCCCGACTACACCGAGGTCGCGAGCGCCCGGCCGCTCGTCTTCTTCAACTACAACGAGACGCTCATGCCGGGGGATGCCGGGCGCGGCTTCACCCCGATCGGCCACGCGGCCCTCACCCCCGGAGCCGCGAGCTTCGAGCTGAGCGGCTCTCACGCCAACGGTTCCAACGAGTCGGCCTTGCTTCTGGGCGCGCGCTTCACCAACACCTCTGACCAGGAGCTCGTCCTGACCCTGACCGACCCCGAGATCGCCCACCACGGCAAGCCTCCGAGTGACATGGCCCCCGCCCTGCGCCAGCCGGACGGGAGCTGGCAATTGACGGTGCCCCCCGGCCGCTTGATGGATATCCCTCTGGTGGGCTGCGATCGCCACGGCACCCCCAACCCGCGCGACGCGAGCCGCTGGGTCACCTACTCGAGCCAGGTCAAGGTGCTGCGAGGCGACCCACGCGCCCTGCAGGTCCTCGACGTCGGAGCCTTCCCGGATCAGCTTTCCAAACCGATCAAGACCATCCCGCCCACCCTGCACCACGAAGGCGTGTTCCGGCCCATGATCCAAAGCAGCGATCCCCCGCCGCTCGATGCCCTAACGGCCCTGTACGTGCGGATCCAAGGCGGCCCAGCGACCCATGACGCCCACTACCTGGTGTCGCACACCGTGCGCTTCTCGGTCGATCCGGCGGCCACGCTGGTCTTCCGGGGCCCGGGAGGGATGGTCGACCCCGAGTTCGGCAACGGCAAGAAGCTGCCGAACCCCGTCTTCGAGGCGGACTTCACGGTCGACGCCGATCGCTTCCGGATCGCCCGGAAGGCCCACGAGGAGCGGATGACCGTCGCGGACGCCGTCGCGAACGGCTTCCTGCGCGACACCGGGGCCAAAGACGAGAACGGTCACCCCGTCTACGAGATGACCGTCAGGTTCTTGCCAGGCAGCAACGGCGACTTGGACGTGTTCGTGGCGCGGTGATCAAGGAAGGCTCGCCGTCCGGGCTCGCGATCCCCCGCCCCTTCGCCCCCTCCCCCAGGGGTGGGGGTTAGCGGAGGCCCGGGATCCGCCCGGACATTTTTACCGATCCAGCTGCAGCGCGGAGCGCAGCTTCATCATGACCTCCGGGAACGAGGAGGGCTTGATCTGGCCGAAGATCAGCTCGCGCAGGATGCGCTCGGAGACGCCGGAGAGCTTGGCGAGCTCGGGCACGCCGAAGCCCCACTGGCCCATGCGCTTGAAGATCTCCTTGAGCGCGGGGTCGTACTCGGTGTCGCGCGGGAAGATCCGCCCAATGGCGGGAACCGATAGATCGAACTCGAGCGGCTGGTCGGCGTAGCCGCGATCGGCGAGCAGCTTGTCCACCAGCAGGTTGAGGAAGCGCGCCTCCAGCTCGGCCATCTCTTCGGGACGCCAGCGCTGTTCGCGGACCACCGCGTTCTCGGGGAACTCGTCGGGGTCCATGTCGAGGCTGGTGGCGAACAGCTGGATGAAGGCCCGGTTGGTCGGGAAGGGGTGATCCCCGCGCAGGATGCCGTAGAAGTAGGGGCGGCTGATGCGCCCTTCCATCCGGCGGTAGAGGTCTTCGCGGGTCAGCCTGAGCTCGCGCATCCGCTGCCACACCGTGAGGGCCGAGGGTGAGAGACCCTGCTGAAAGCGTACGTACTCGGGGAAGTTCGTCGGCTCGATGTCCAGGATCTCGGCCATCTTCTCGAGGGTCTCGCGGATCCCCGGAAACGAGACCTTCCCGTTCAGGATCCGGTAGATGTACTCGGGACTGACCCCCAACTGTCGAGCGAATTCGACCTTCTTGAGCCCCATCCGGTCCAGGCGATCGAGAATGATCCCTACCGAGGGAGAGGTGGTTTCGCGGTCACTGATCATGGGGGGCTGTCCTCCTGCATGATGATGGCGCGTAAACCAGGCGCCATTTGTTTCGCTTCTGGGGTCCATAAGTGGGCATTTGTCCCATCTTAAGGCATGACCGGCTTTCGTGGAAGGGTCAGTGGGTCAGATTCGCACCGAAAGCGCGCTCGGCACGATGGTGAAGCGAGCTTCCGTCATGCCCGGTTGTTCGCCGTCCAGGTCCAGGAGGCAGGAGGGCTGGGCCGAGACGGTCACGACCCGCGCGCGGCGGAGCTCGACCCCGGGCTGCTTGAGGTGGGTCCCCGGGTAGACCGAGGCCAGGTTCAGGGCGAGCGCCCGCCGGCTCAGGTCCCCGATGACGAGCACGTCGAACCAGCCATCGTCGACCCGGGCGTCGGGCAGGATGCGCATCCCGCCCCCGAAGTAGCCCCCGTTGCCGATCACCACGTTCCAGGCCCGCACCGACCGGGCGGGCTCATCGTCGAGGGCGATCGCCATCTCGCTCGGCCGGTAGGTCGCGACCGTCGCGAGGGTCCCCAGCAGGTAGGTCGCGAAGCCGCCCAGCTTCTTGGTCGTCCGGTTGACCCGCTCGACGATCGCCCCGCCCACCCCCGCCTCGGCCACGTTGACGAAGTGGCGCTCGACGGCCTGGCCATCGGGCCCCTGGAAGGCGACGTGCCCGGCGTCGATCGCGCGGGTCTGGTGCCGCGCGAAGGCCCGGGCCGCCTCGTAGGGGTTGCGGGGGATCCCCAGGGACCGGATCAGGTCTCCCCCGGTGCCACAGGGCAGGATGCCCAGCTCGGGCCGGCCTACCGCCTCGACGGCCATCAGGCCGTTCACGACCTCATGGATCGTGCCGTCGCCGCCCACTGCGACGACCAGGCGTTCTCCCGAACGGGCGGCGTCTCGGGCGATCGCCGTCGCCTCCCCCGGTGTTTCGGTCCAGCGGGTCTCGACGGCGACCCCGAGGTCGGTCAGGTGAGCGGCGATCGCCGGCCACCTCAGGGCCGTGACCCCGCCCCCGGCGCGGGGATTGACCACGAACAGGCCCATGGGCCCCCCTTTCCGAAAAAAATTTGCCGCGACTAACGCAAGTTTTACACCCGGCCGGCTATATTTAAATCAAGATTAAGGTTCAGTTGTTGGAACTTAACCTGACCCGCCCGTCCCAAAAGGAGGATTCCGTGCTGGAGCGCCTTTCCTCGACCGCCCGTCGCGTGCGTCGCGGCCGCCCGATCACCTTCGCCTATACCCGCCCTCTGTCGCCTCAGGATCTGTCAGGCATGACGGGGTTGCTCGCGGACGAGGTCGAGGTGGCGCCGGCCGTAGCCCCGGGCGCGGAGCGCTCGCGCAAGTCCCTGGGGGCCTGGTTGCTGGGTCTCTTCGGCCGCTAGCGCGGCCCCAAGCGACGCCCCGGCCTCCCAAGGAGGCCGGGGCGTTCCGTTTGGCTACTTCACCGCCTTGACGGAGATCATCTTGTCCGGCTTGCCGGCGTTGGGGCCCTCGGTCGGTTGCAGCTTGTCGACCACGTCCATGCCCTTGATCACCTGGCCGAAGACGGTGTACTTGCCGTCGAGGTGCGGGATCTTGTCGAAGCAGAGGTAGAACTGGCTGCCGGCGCTGTTGGGCTGCGAGGTCTTGGCCATCGCGAGGCTGCCCCTCAGGTGCTTGAGCGTGCTGTGCAGCTCGTCGGGGATCGTGTAGCCGGGACCTCCCTCGCCCGTCCCCTGCGGGTCGCCGCCCTGGGCGACGAAGCCCGGGATCACCCGGTGGAAGACCAGTCCGTTGTAGAAGCCCTTCTTCGTCAGCTTCACGAAGTTGTCGACCGTCTTGGGGGCCTCCTTGGGGAACAGGACGACCGTGAAATCGCCCTTGGTCGTGTGGAAGCGGATCTTGGGGCCCAGGACGACCTTGTGGCCGGCGGCCTTCTCGACCTCCTTGATCGGGTCGGCGGGTTTGGCGAGGGCGGCCGGGGCGATCGCCGTGAGGGCCAGGGCGGTGATGAGCGGGAACATGCGCAGCGACATTGGGTCTCCTTCCGGTAGGGGGCCAGGACGGGGCCATGATACGGGGGCTCGGATCGGGGTGTAAAGGCCGCTCGTCAGGGGAACAATGCGCCAGTCGAGCCCAGTGGAAGGACCCTCGTGAGCGACGCCAAGAAGAAGGACGACAAGAAGAAGGGCAAGGGCCTCAAGCTTCCCAAGATCTCCCTTCCCAAGTTCAAGCCGCCTCAGATCCGCCTGCCCTCCAAGAAGGGCCAGCCGCCCAGGCCCCCCATCAATATCCCGGCGCCGGACGGTACCTTCCTCATGGCCATGGTGCTGGTGGGGGGCCTCTCGGCGGCATCGGCGGCGATCGCCATCCACTTCGCCATGCCCAGGCAGGTCATCGTCCAGCGTCCCACCTCCGACGAGCAGGAGCACGGCAAGAGCTACAACCCGCAGGGGTTCCCGGACCTCTCGGTGGGTCCCAACGTGACCAGCGACTACTCGATGAGCATGGAGCGGCCCGTCATCGCGGACACGGCCTACGTCAACCCGCACGCCTGCATCATCGGCTACGCCTCGGTGGGCGATCGTTCCTACGTCGCCCCGCAGGCCTCCATTCGCGCGGACGTGGGGAAGAACATCGCGATCGGCAACGAGAGCGCCGTGCTGGACGGGGCCGTGATCCACGCCCTGCCGACCGAGGAGAAGGGCGTCCACAAGATGGAGAACATCATCATGGTGGACGGCCAGGAGTTTGCCGTGCACGTCGGCAACCGGGTGACGCTCGCCCCCCAGTGCCAGGTCTACGGCCCGGCCGCGATCGGGGACAACTGCTACGTGGGGATGCAGGCGCTGGTGTTCAAGTCCCGGATCGGGGACAACTGCGTTCTGGAGCCTCGATCGGCCGCCATCGGGGTCAGCATCGGGGACAGTCACTACATTCCGGCTGGGATCGTGGTGACCAGCCAGCAGCAGGCCGATGCCCTGCCCACCATCGGCAAGGACTACGCCTACAAGGACGCCAACGACCTCGCGGTCAAGGTGAACACGCAGCTGGTCGAGGGCTATCTCGGTCTCCACCCGACCGGTAACTGACTGAAAACCGCCTCCTCACAAGGGACAGAGTGTGCTACCCTGGCGGGGTATCCTTGTTTTTCGTCCTTCAATGAGGAGGTATCAGCTTGAAGCTCCGACTGCTGCCGGCTGTCCTGGGCATGCTCGGCCTCGCCGTGTCCCTTCCAGCGCACGCCGAGACTCCCCCTGCGCCCGTCTCCGTCCACCGCGTGGTCTTCGAGCTGAACACCGACAACCCGGCCGCATGGAACGGCGTCCTGAACAACCTCCAGAACACCCAGAAGCGCTTCGGGGTGGACAACACCGAGCTCGAGCTGGTGGCGCACGGCCCTGGCATCGGCATCATGCTCAAGTCGAACCAGGCCCAGGCCGCGCGGATGGAGTCCCTTTCGAAGCAGCACATCACCTTCGCGGCCTGTCACAACACCATGGAGGCCAAGCACATCCGCAACGAGGACCTCCTGCCCTTCGTGACGGTCGTGCCGTCGGGCGTCGGGGAGGTCATCCTCAAGCAAGAGGCCGGCTGGGTCTACATCAAGGCTGGCTTCTAACCACGCGAGGAAATTGAGATGAAACGGCCTTTTTTCTGGACCCTGCTCGCCGGGGTGATTCTGGCCCCGGCCGCCTGGGCAAGCGCCTCGTCGGCCCATCCACTGGCCACCCGGTATCCGGTGATTCCGGCCGAACGCGAGACCGATCTCAAGTTCTACGAAGCCAATGGCCACGTCCTGCAGGGAGCGCCCGCGCTCGCCAGGATGAACCAGGCCCAGCTCGTCATCTGGGTGGCGGGCAATCAGTTCTTCGCCATGGACGACGTCATCCATGGCTTCCAGCAGCGCCATCCCCACCTGAAGGTCGGTCTGCTCACCCTTCCCCCGGGTCTCCTCAAGTCGGCCATCGTAGCGAACGGCTGGAGCTACCGGGGCAAGGACTATCCCGGACGGCCGGATCTCTACGCCACGGTCAGCCTCGAATACCTCCAAGACCTGAAGCGGGCCAACCTCGTGGATCGCTACGCCACCTACATGCACAACGAGCTGCAGCTCATGGTGGCCAAGGGCAATCCCAAGCAGGTCAAAGGCATCGACGACCTGGGACGGGCGGACCTGCGTCTCTCGATGCCCAATGCCGTCAACGAAGGCATCATGCGGTTCTACGGCCGCCCCGTGCTCGAGCGGCATGGGCTGTGGCAAGCGCTCACAGGCGGCAAGGAGTGCATCTCCTGCCAGCCCAGCCCCACGACCTGGTTCACGGCCGTCCACCACCGCGAGACCCCGCAGCGCATCAATGACGGGGTGTCGGACGTGGGGTTGGTGTGGAAGACCGAGGTTCAGCGGGCCGTCGAAGAGGGCCGAACCGTCGAAGGGGTGGAGCTGCCCATGGGAGACAGCATGCGGGATGAGGTCTCCTACGTGATCGCCCCGCTCACGGGCTACCCTCATCCGGCCGCGACCCAGGATTACCTGGCCTACCTCGCCAGCGAGCCGGGCCAGGACGCCTACGCCAAACATGGATTCGTGAGGGCGACCGGCGAGGAGCTGCGGATCAGGCCGATCCCGACGCCCTAACCTTCCGCGACGAGCAGCGCGAAGACCCAGTCGAACTCCAGGTCCGCAGGGTCGGGGCCACCCATCAGGTCGTGACTCGCTTCCTGGTGGGCGGATCCGAACACGGCCTGCAGGGATCCGCGGGCGGCCAGCTCCCGGGCCATCTCGGCTCCGGAGGAAAAGCGCTCGGTGAGCCCGAACGGCTCGCAGGTCACGTTGCGCCAGCCGGCGAACGCCTCATACAGGCGCTCGATCGTCTCGCCCTGGGTCGGCCGGGACACGACCTGGCCGCGCCGGGCGAAGAGGGCCCGGCGCAGCATGCGATTTCCGCTGGCACGGCCGCTCGGCCGGCGCAGCGGCACGACCATCAAGAGCTTTCCCTCCGGAGCCAGCACCCGCCGGATCTCGTACCGCGCCTCCGTCTGAAACCAGTGATAGGCCACGTTCACGACGACCAGGTGAAAGGAGGCATCGGGGAAAGGAAGGGACTCGGCGGCTCCGAGGCCCAGCGGAACGCCCGCCAAGGCCGGCTTGGTACGGGCGATCGCCAGCATCCTCTCGGCCACATCCAGGCCCTCCCAAGCAATCCGGGGGCGATCCTGAACCAGGACCTCGGTCGATAGCCCCGTGCCGCAGCCCAGATCGAGCCCCCGTCCCGTCGTCGAGGGAGGAATCTGCGCGGCGATTCGGCGGGCGCAGGCCTGGTAGAGGCGGCGGGCCGCGGGGGATTCGTACCGGTCGGCCAGGGCCTCGTAGAGGCCGCCGGAGACCTCTCCAATCACTTGAAAACCGCCTGGGTGGGACGGGCGCCGTCCCACCCCTTGAGCTCGGTCGTCGGGTAGTAGTGGGCCAGGATCTGGTCGTAGGGATACCCCATATCCGCCATCGCCTTGGCGCCCCACTGAGACATCCCGACCCCGTGGCCCCAGCCTCGCCCGGCGAACGCCAGTGTCCCGTCCGGCTGACGCGCCACGTTGAAGTAGGTGCTGCGCAGGCCGAAGGCGAAGCGCAGCTTTTCTCCGGACACGTCGGCCGAGCCGGCGCTGCCGATCAAGTTGACGTGCTTGACCCGGCCGGTCGCGCTGCGCTGGGTCACCTGCAGATCCTGCAGGTCCCCGATCGAAACGCCCAGCTTCGCGAGGGCCTTGGTCACGCGATCCGAGGGGATGGCCAGATCCCAGAAGTAGCGCGGACTTTCCTGGTCGAAATCGACGACCGATTGCAGGTACGGGATGTCATGCCCCCACGCGTCGAGGCAGGCCTCGGTGCAGCCGCCCGCCGAGTCGCTGTAGAAGGCCTCGATCGGCTGGCCGTGATAGGTCAGGATCTGGCCGCGCGTCTCTTCGACGGCCTGATCGGTCGAGGGCTTCTCAACCGAGGCGCCGTTGTAGGCCTGGCTCTGCACGGAGGCCTTGAGGTCGTAGCCCAGCGAGGCGAACTGGCCCAGGTGCGACACGGCGTAGGTGCGGGCCGCGACCGCCTGGGCCTTGAGCGCGTCGAGCGCCCAGCTCGGGATCGACTCGGAGGGGACGACGCCTTTCAGGTAGTCCTCCATCGGCAACTCGTTGACGACCGTGAGGCCGCCACCCTTCACCAGGACCTCGAACCCGCCGCGATAGGGGTGGCGGCCGACCTTGACCCGGGCATCGGCCCCGGGGGCATCGGGTCGCCACTGCACGGGACCGGGCACGGATTCGCTCGCGATGCCGCTGAGCTGGATGGAGCCCGAGGCGAAGGAGATCCCGAGCTGATCGCCCGGCTGGGCGTGGGCGAGGAGCTGATCTCCGGCGTACAGGCTCGCCGGGACGGCAGCGCTCAGGGTCGCGGCCTGGGTCGATTCCACGATCCCGATCCGGATGGGATGGTCGTCGTAGGCCCAGGCCGGAAGGGCGATCGCCCCCCACACGAGGGCTGTTTTCAGCCAGATTCGCATACCCGTCAGTTTACCACCCGTCCGGCAATCTCGACTTGGGCTCGATCGAGGGGCTATCATGCCCCCGGAGGGACCCGCCATGCCGACCCAGCCCCTGGAACGAAAGCGCGTCGAACGCAAGCACGAGCCCCCCTACAAGGTTCTGCTCCACAACGACGACCACAACACGATGGATCACGTCGTGGGGGCGCTGATCAAGTCGGTGCCCCAGCTCTCGGCCGAGCAGGCCGCCTCGATCATGATGGAGGCCCACCAGACCGGCGTCGGTCTCGTGATCGTGGCCCCCCTGGAGCACGCCGAGTTCTACCAGGAGCGCCTGCAGAGCTTCGGGCTGACCGTCACCCTCGAACCGGCGGAGTGATCGCGTCCCCGATCCACCGGGTGACGATGCGCCAGGTGTCGGGGTGCCACCAGGTGCCGTGATGGTCCGCCCCCCGGATCCGGACCACGCCCGGACCCTGGGCGTCCGCGAAGGCGAGCACGCTCGGCAGGTCTCGCTGCCCCACCACGACGAGATGACGCTTGGCCCGGATGGGCTGCTGATTCAGGACGGTCAGGGTTTCGGTGAGTCCCGCCAAGGTCGAGCTTTCCCGGACCATGCGGGGGCGCAGCTCGCGCAGGAGCTCCCGGCGATCGCCCCCGAACTCGGCGGGCCCTGGGGGAGAGATGGCGATCGCGACGTCGACGGGCAGGCTGAGCGCCAAGCGAGCGCCAAGACTGAAACCAAGCGCGAGGAGGGGACCGTCTGGCGCGACCTCGTCGAGCAACTGGTGGGCTAACGCGAGGGCGCCATCGGCCGTGAGTGGATCCGGGTGGTTTCCATGGCCTGGCAGGTCTGTCAGTACCAAGCTATAGCCCTCCTGCCCTAGGAGAATGGCCGGAGGCAAAGCTTCTAGGTGGGTCTGGCCGTAACCATGCAGGACCACTCCGTGGCCGAAAGGACCGATTTCCGGTTCAACCCACCAGAGCCGGTCCGACGTCTCGAGTACTCGGATCTCGCTCACGGCCGCCCCGTCACAGCCTCGATCGACTCGGTCACGATGTCCATCAACTTCGCCAGATCGTCGTCGGCGATCGCCAGAGGCGGCATGACTACCAGCACGTTGCCGATCGGCCGTAGCATGGCGCCCCGCTCGCGCGCCTCCTGGCAGACCTTGAGGCCGATCTTCTCGCTCCAGTCGTAGGGTTCCTTCGTCGCGCGGTCGCGCACCAGTTCGATGCCCGCGATGAAGCCTCGCTGCCGCACATCTCCCACGTGGGGCAGGGAAAGCAGTCCGTTCAGCCGCTTTTCCAGGTAGGCGATCTTCGGAGCCAGCCGTTCGAGTGTTCGCTCGTCCTCGAAGACCTGCAGGCTCGCGATCGCCGCCGCGCAGGCGATCGGGTTCCCGGTGTAGGAGTGGCCGTGGAAGAAGGTCTTGAGCTCGTTGTACGAACCCAGGAACCCCTCGTACACCCGATCGGTCGTGAGGGTCGCGGCGAGCGGCAGGTACCCCCCAGTCAGGCCCTTCGCGACGGCCATCATGTCGGGCACGACCCCCTCGTTCTCGCAGGCGAACATGCGTCCCGTGCGCCCGAACCCGGTCGCCACCTCGTCCAGGATCAAGAACACGTCGTGCCGGTCGCACAGCTCGCGAGCCCGCTTCAGGTAACCGGGCGGCATCGCCTTCATGCCGGAAGCTCCCTGGATCAGGGGCTCGAGCACGAGGCCCGCCAGTTCGTCGCCGCGCTCGGCGAACACCCGCTCGAGGTCGCCCAGGCAGGCGGTTTCGCACGACGGGTAGGTCTTGCCGAGCGGGCACCGGTAGCAATCCGGTCCCACCACCCGCTCGACCTCGAACAAAAGCGGCTTGAAGGCCTGGTGAAAGGTGTCGATGCCCCCCACGCTGACGGACCCCAAGGTGTCGCCATGGTAGGCCCCTCCCAGGGCCGCGAACCGCGTCCTCTTGCTATTTCCCTGCTGCCGCCAGTACTGGAACGCCATCTTGAGGGCGGCCTCCACGGCCGTCGAGCCGTTGTCCGAGTAGAAGACCCGGGTGAGGCCGGGGGGCGCGATCGCCACCAGCCTCTCCGCCAGCTCGATCGCCCGCACGTTCCCGAGCCCCAGCATGGTCGAGTGGTCGAGCCGGGTGAGCTGGTCGGAGATGGCGCGGTTGATCGCCGGATGCCGATGGCCGTGAATGTTGACCCAGAGGCTCGAGTGGCCATCCAGGTAGCGCTGTCCGTAGGTGTCGACGAGGGTCGAGCCGTCGGCCTCCGCGATGATCACGGCGGGCTCTTGCTCGAAGTCGGCCATCTGCGTGAAGGGGTGCCAGAGGAGACGCTTGTCGAGCGCTTCCAGGGCCTCGGCCCGCTGATCGCTCGGGCCCTCGAAGGCCCGCGCGATGGCCTCCAGGTCGAGGGTTCCTTCCGCCGCCGCGATCAGGGTGGCGGGATCTGGGGCGAGCAAGTGAGGAAAGGATCCCCAGATCGGAACCCCGGTCCAGTGGGCGATCTGGGCGGCGTTGGTCTCGACCGAGGCGTCGGAACCCAGTGCGTCGCTATGGTTCAGGATCACCCCCGCGACCGGCACCCCGGCCGAACGCAGGGCGTTGACCGTGAGGACCGTGTGGTTGATGGTCCCGAGCTCCGCCCGGGCCACCACCACCGCCGAGGCCCCGAGGCGCCGGATCAGGTCCAGGATGGTGTGCCGGTCGTCCAGGGGCACCATCACCCCGCCCGCGCCTTCGACGACGAGGGCCTCGTGACGCCCCTCCAAGGTCCTGAAGGCCCCTTCGATCACGTCGAGGTCGACCGGAATCCCTTCAAGGGGGGCCGCAACGGCCGGGGCAACCGGGGACTCGTAGGGGAACGGGCACACGAGGCTCATGTCATCGAGCACGCCGGCGATCGCCCGCAAGTGATGGGCATCCGGCGGATGGAGCTTCCCATGGCGCAGGGGACAGCCCGTTTCGACGGGCTTCATGACCCCCACGTCGAGGCCCCGGGCCCTCAGGGCGGCCACGATGGCTCCGCTCACCGTGGTCTTGCCGACCCCGGTATCGGTCCCCGTGACGAAGAGGGCCCTCATGTCAGGATTCCCGCGCGGCGGCCGGCGGTCTCGAAGGCGGCGATCGCCCGATCGAGCTGCTCGCGGGTATGGGGGGCCATGACCGTGACCCTGACCCGCGCCGAGCCACGCGGCACCGACGGCGGCCGGACGGCCTGAGCGAGCACGCCCAGCGTGTCGAGGTGCTGCGCGAACTTCAGGGCCACGTCCGGCTCACCGACCACCACCGGGATGATTGGGGTGATCCCGCTCGGCACCTGCAGCCCGATCCGCTGCAGGCCCTCCCGCAGGTAGATCGCGTTGGCCCGCAACCGCTCGACCAGCCCCGGATCGAAGTCAAGCACGTCGAAGGCGGCGAGCGCCGCCCCTATGACGGCGGGTGGTAGGGCGGTACTGAAGACCAGGGGGCGCGCCAGGTTGATCAGGCTCTCGATCACGGCCTGGCTGCCCGCCACGAACGCCCCGAAGCCTCCCAGCGCCTTGCTCAACGTGCCCACCTGGATGACCCCCTGCACGCCCAGGCAGTAGTGCTCGAGCGTGCCGCGTCCGGTCGCGCCGAGGACCCCAGTGGCGTGGGCCTCATCCAGGACGAGGGTGGCCTCGTAGCGTCGGCAGAGGCTCAGGAGCTCGGGCAGCCGCGCGATGTCCCCATCCATCGAGAACACCCCGTCCGTGACCACGAAGCGCCGCTTCACGCCCGGCTTGTCGAGGAGGGCCTCCATCCGCTCCATGCTCTGGTGCGGGGCGTGGCGCACCTCGGCCTCGGAGGCGCGCGCCCCGTCGATCAGGCTGGCATGATTCAGCTTGTCCGCGACGATCAGGTCTCCGGGGCCCGTGAGGGCCGTCAGCACGCCCAGGTTCGCGACGTATCCGGAATTGAAGAGGAGGGCCGCTTCGGTGCCCTTGAACTGGGCGATGCGCGCCTCCAGGCGCTCGTGCCAGGTCAGGTTGCCCGCGAGCAGGCGGGAGCCGGTGGCCGAGCAACCGGAGCGCATGGTGGCGTCGACGGCGGCCATGACCACGTCGGGATGGGTAGCAAGGCCCAGGTAGTTGTTGGAGCTGAGGTTGAGGAGGCGGCGATCGCCCCGCTCGACCGTGGTGCCGGGCCGTTCGATCGCCTCCGGCAAACGGCGGCGCAGGGCCTGGGAGTCCAGTTCCGTGAGGGTTTCAGTTAACGAGGCTTCAATCAAGGGAGCCCTCGATCAGGGTGGGGGAGTGCGGTATCATCGTATCGCCCGCCCGGTCCGAACGCAAAGCCCGGCACGATCCCCCTCCCGCGAATAAGGAGTTCCCATGTCCGCCCATTCCAGCACCGTTCGCCGCACCTGGACCGTCGAAATGGCGCTCGAGCTCTACTCTAAGCCGTTTCCGGAGCTGGTATACGAGGCGGCGACGGTGCACCGGGAGCATCACGACCCTCTCAAGGTCCAGCGTGCGACGCTTCTGAGCATCAAGACGGGCGCTTGCCCCGAGGACTGCGGCTACTGCCCGCAGAGCGCCCACTACAAGACGAGCGTCGACCGGGTCGCCCTGTTGCCGCTCGACGAGGTCAAGGAAGCGGCTCAGCGCGCCAGGGCCGACGGGGCGACCCGCTTCTGCATGGGGGCCGCCTGGCGTCAGGTGCGGGACGGGGCCGAGTTCGACCGGGTGCTCGACATGGTGCGCCTGGTGCGGGACGAAGGGATGGAGGCCTGCGTGACGCTCGGCATGCTGACCGAGGATCAGGCGCAACGCCTCAAGGAGGCGGGCCTCACCGCCTACAACCACAACCTCGACACCTCGGAAGAGCACTACGACAAGATCATCACGACCCGCACCTACCAGGATCGCCTCGACACCCTGGAGGCCGTCTCCAGGGCCGGCATCTCGGTGTGCAGCGGCGGGATCCTGGGGCTCGGCGAGTCGGCCCGGGACCGGGCGGCCATGCTGACCACGCTCGCCAACCTCGACCCGCAGCCCGAGTCGGTGCCGATCAACGTCCTGGTTCCGGTCGAGGGGACGCCGCTCGCCCACTCGAACCCGGTCGATCCGCTCGACCTGGTGCGGGCGATCGCCACCGCCCGCATCATGATGCCCCGGGCCCGGGTGCGCCTCTCGGCGGGCCGTCTGGAGCTGTCGCGCGAGGCGCAGGCGCTCGCGTTCCTCGCTGGCGCGAACTCGATCTTCGCGGGCGACAAGCTGCTCACCACGCCGAACCCCGAGGTCGACCAGGACGAGCAGCTGCTATCGGAACTCGGGATGGAAGCCGAGTGCGCGGTTTGCGACGTGACGGTCGAAGAGCGGCCGTTCGCGGGCATCCTGGGGTAGCGCCATGCGGGGGCGTTGGGCGGCACTGGGGCTGGTCGGGGCGATCGCCGGCTGCCCCTCCAACCCGACCCCTCCGGCCCCGCCGATCACGACCCCGATCGGTCCGGTTCCGTCGCCGATCACCGCTACCCCGATCCCACAAGGGGTATTCGGCGTCGACGGGGTGCCGAACCCCACCGGGTTGACCGTCGACGGCCAGGGCAACGTCATCCTGATGAACGGGGCGAGCGCCTCGGGGTTCGTCGCCGGGGCGGCCATCCGGTACGACCTGAATCTGAACCCGCAGGCCACGGCCAGCATGGGCCAAAGCGTGGGGGCGACGACGCTCGGGGCGAGCAACAGCGTCTGGGTCGTCACCCTGGCCCAGCTCAAGCAGCTGGACGCCAGCTTCAATGCCGGCAGCAACTTCAAGGCCCTGCCAGCGGCCACGGCGGCCATCCAGCCGACGGCGATCGCCGTCGACTCCCAGAACCGGATCTGGGTCGCCGACCAGGCGAACGGCGGGATCTGGCGCTTCACCAACCTGAACCCGGACTTCTTCGTCACCATCCCCGTCTCGACGGACAGTGGCCAGGTCAACCCGGCCGGGCTCGCCGTCTCGACCGATTCGATCTGGGTCAGCTCGCGGGGGGACGTGCACCTCTACCAGCGCAAGCTGGTGGATGGCAGCGACGCGGGCTCGTTCATCCTGCCCGCGCCCGCCCGGGGGCCGGTCGTCATGGCCCCCAACAACCTGCTGTGGGTCAGCCATGAGTTCAGGAACGGGACCAACGCGCTCGCGAAGTTTAGCCTGACCGGCCAGTTGCTCCGCGACTACGACGTGAACCAGGACGTGCCGGTGGCCTTGGCCGCTGATAGCCGGGGCTTCGTCTGGGCGGCGTTGCGGGGCATCAGCCGGGTCTCGCGGCTGACGCCGGCGGATGGCAGCCTGCTGTCCTACGGCAGCCAGTGGATCGTGAGGCCCATGGCGATCGCGGTGGACGCCTCGGGGGATGCCTTCGTGGCGAGCCCGGGGGCGAGCGGGAGTCTTGCAAGAATCCCTGCGGCACCCTAGAGACAGCGGGCCTTCCGGTTTGCGCGCCATGCGCTTCTAGGGGGACTAATACCCTATAGGGGTATGCAGGTCATGTGGCGAAGCCTCGTCAATCTGAGCCCTGACAAGTAGAAACCCCTGAATTCAAGGGGGCCATGAGGTGCTAGGTTTGCCTGGCTAGGTTGTCTTTTCTACCCGACCTTTCCCGTCCTTGAAAGGAGTTGTCGACATGAAACCATCCATCGCGGCGGTGATCCTCACCTTCGGTTGCCTGGCTACGCCGGCCCTCGCGGAGCCGATGACGACCACCTCGGATCCCAATACGATGCCGGCCAACAAGCCCCTGAGCTGGGTCGTGGCCCCACTTGACAACGCTCCGCGGGACCTCATGTTGTTTGGGGTAGCCAGGGTGCCGGCCAACGAGGGCACGCTGGACCGGACGCTGCGGGTGATCGCGGGGCTCGGACTCATCGCGGGGGCGGCAACCCAGACGAACTGGCCGCTGGCTGGCACCGCCGCCGCGTATGCAGGGGGCGGCATCTTGACGCTGACCGGTGTCACCGGCTACTGCGCGCTTTATCATCCTTTCGGGATCAATACGCGCTTTTGAGAGAAAGCCGGGTGCATGTTCCGGGCCAATCGGCCACCGATTTGGCCCGGAACATGCCCGTGTCCGGGGGCCCCTGCTCAATGACTCGGCTGCCTGCCATGCCAGGATGTCCGAGGGCTGAAAGCAAAGCGGGCATACCAGGCGAGCGCCTTTGGCTTCGCGTCCACCAGGCCCCCAAAGCAGCAACCACTTGCCGATCCGATCCCGGGCGGAGTTTCTTAACCCTACGCAAGCTTTGACTTAATCTATCGATAGTCTCTTGGTCCGAGCCGTTCGACGATGAAGGAGGGACCATGCGCCTTAGCCCGACCGCTCCGGCCTCCACGGTGCCGGCTCGCTCGGAGAGTCAGACGGTGGTTCCTCCACCGACCCGTGCCGTGATGCCCGGCGATCGCCTAGAGCTGAGCCAGGCGCCCCGGGGTCGCAGCCCCGTCGGGACGGCCGTCAACCAGGCCGTCGCCCGCACCCAGCGGGGCACTGTGCCCACTCCGGCCGCCTTCACACGGGGATCCGTCGACGGCCTGAGCTTCGGGCCCATGTCGAACCCGGACGCCGCCTACGACGGCGTGGTCGCGGCCATCCGGCAGGCCAAGACCGAGGTCCGGCTCCAGGTCTTCTCGTTCGAGGGCAGCAGCGCGGCGGCGGACAAGGTCCTAAAGGCGATCGCCGACAAGCAGCGGGAGAATCCGGCCTTCAAGGCCTACCTGGAGCTCGACGGCGACTTCACGCCGACGGCCGAGACCATCAAGGTCGCCCTGGAGAAGCACCACCTCGACGCCGAGGTCGCGAGCCACGTCAAGTGGCCCTCGCGGGCGATCGACCACACCAAGACGACCATCGTCGACGGGACGACCGGCTTCGTCGGCAGCGCCAACCTCGAGAAGAAGCACATGAAGCAGGTCGTCATGCAGGTGAGCGGCCCCGTCGTGGACACCCTGCTCTCCGATTTCGACACGGCGTGGCGCGAGGCGCCGATCCACTTCTCGGTCCGGAACGGGTTGGTGTTGCCCTCCGAGATCGGGGCCGACCTACCCCTGGCGGCCCACCCCGACGCGAGCCGGGCGGACGACGTGCCCATGACCTGGCTTAGCAAGGACAACGACAAGCCCGGCGAGAAGGACTCCTACGACAACGACGCCGACCAGGGCCTGCTCGCGGCTCTCGCGGCCGCGACGACCGAGATCCACGTCGAGACCCCCAACAGCAACGACCCGAGGGTCATCCAGGCCTTGGCCGACGCGGCCAACCGGGGCGTCAAGGTCGAGGTCATGCTGCCCCGGACCTTCAACGAGCTGACCTCACGACTGGACGGCGGCAACAACATCCAGTTCGCCCAGCGGATTCCCCAGAGGTTGAGCGAGGAGGGCCGAGCCCACTTCGAGCTCCGGTACTACTCCCCCGATGGCAAGACCGACGGTTGGGACCACATCAAGTACCTGGAAGTGGATGGTCAGTGGGCCTACGTGGGCTCCCAGAACGCCGATCAGCAGTCCTGGAAGCACTCCCGCGAAGCCGGGCTCGGGATCGACGACTCCACGCAGGCCCAGAAGTTGGACGCCGCGATCTTCCAGCCGGACTGGGCGATCGCCCTCCCGCACCCTCTGTGAGCAGGTCGGCATAAAGAAATACCCCCCCTGGATGGGGGGGCTGGTGGGGGGCAATTTCCAAACAACGCGCTGCTTAGACACGGACCCGATGGTGCCCCCTGTGGTGCCGCGGGCCGGCCCCGCCCCCCTGGGCCGCCGAGCGGGAACTGGCCACGGCGAAGCCGCTCTCGAGCTGATCGACCCGGTCCAGGAGGTCCCGCGTGGCCCTGACGGCCTGAGCGGTGACGGGGACGGCGGAGATCAGCGCTACGTCCCGGTCGATGGCCTGCGCCGGACGCCTAGCGACCTTGTGGGCAGAGGGTCGGATTTCCTGCCAGGCGAGGACCAGCTTGCGCGAGTCGGCCGCCGCCTGCTGAGGGTCTCCCGCCTTGCGGTCGAGCAGGATCTGGCGACCCAGGTAGTCCAGCCGCGCGATCTGCGGGGGAACTGGGGTCTTGTAGTACTTCTGGAGGTCGGGGATGAAGGCCGTGACGGCGTTGGCCTTCTGCTCGACCTGCAAGGGCGTGCGGGTCGGGCTTTGCTCGACGTCGGCGAGCGCCACCACCCGCTGATCGATCTGCTTGAGCAGGGGATCGGGGACCTGCTGTGCGGCCAGCTGGCCGCGCAGGTGGGCCCAGACCAGGGTGACGTCGCGGACGTCCCGATGCACCTGGCTCCAGTTGGCCCTGGCCGCATGGTCGATCGTGTCCTCGGCGCAGGATTCGAACAGGTCGAGGGCCGCCGGAGGCGCGGGCAAGGCGGCGGCGCGGGCTGCCAAGGGCAGGCCGAAGGCCAAGAGGAACACGGCCGGTAACCGACACCTCATCGTCCCCTCCTTAGCTTTGCCGAGGGCGAAAGATCCCCTCGATCATGGAAAGCAAGAGGGGCGATCGCAACACTCAGGCGGCCGACAGGGGGGATCGGGTGATCCCCACCTCGACCGAAGGCCCGGACTAGACGCGCTCGATGATGGTCGCGATGCCCTGGCCGCCCCCGATGCACATCGTGATGAGGGCGGTGCCTAGGCCCCGCCGCTCGAGCTCGTCCAGGGCCGTGCCGACCAGCATCGCCCCCGTCGCCCCCAACGGGTGGCCTAGGGCGATCGCCCCGCCGTTCACGTTGACCCGGCCAGGATCCAGCTCGAGCGAGCGCATCACCTGCAACACGACGGCCGCAAAGGCCTCGTTGATCTCCCAGAGATCGATGTCGCCGGACGTCATGCCGGCCAACTCCAGCGCCTTGCGCGTGGCCGGGACGGGCCCCGTCAGCATGATCACGGGCTCGCTTCCCTGGGTGGCGATCGCCCGGATGCGGGCCCGCGGCCTCAGTCCATGCTCCTTCACGTACGCGTCCGACGCCAGGAGGACGGCGGCGGCCCCGTCCACGATCCCGCTCGAGTTGCCGGCGGTGTGGACGTGCTCGAGGCGTGCGACCTGGGGATAGCGCCGCATGGTGATCTCATCGAGGGTCTCGCCGCCCGGCTCGACCGGCGAGCTGCCCATTCCGGCAAACGACGGCGCGAGCTGGCCGAGGCCTTCGAGCGTGGTGTCCGGGCGCGGAAACTCGTCGCGATCGAGCGCGACGGCGCCGGTGCCCGGGCGTTGGACGGCAAACAGGCTCCGATCGAAGCGTCCTTCGACCATGGCCGCCGCCGCCCGGCGCTGCGACTCGAGCGCGAAGCGATCGACCGCCTCTCGGTCAAAGCCTTCGATCGTCGCGATGAGGTCCGCGCTGATGCCCTGGGGCACCTGGAAGACGCGCTCTCGCAACCGGAGGTTGTGGCCGTCCATCATGGCCCCGTCGGATCCCATGGGCACCCGCGACATCGACTCCACTCCACCGCCCACGGCGAGTTGCTGGGCCCCGCTCATGACCCCCATGGCGGCGAAGTTCACCGCTTGCAGGCCCGAGGAGCAGAAGCGGTTGAGCGTGACGCCGGTGACCGTCTCTGGCCAGTCAGCCGCCAGGACGGCCTGACGCGCGAGGTTGCCTCCCTGCTCGCCGACCTGGGACACGACGCCGAGCACGACGTCGTCGACGTGGGCGGCATCGACCCCCGTGCGGAGTACGAGTTGATTCAGGACCTGGGCCATCAGCTCCTGGGGATGGATGTCGCTCAGGGCCCCTTTGCCGGCCTTGCCACGCCCACGCGGCGTGCGGACGGCATCAATGAGAAAGGCGTTGCCCATGACTAACCAACCTTTCCGCCGTCGGCCGTGATCGTCTGGCCGTTGACCCAGCAGGCGTCATCGGAGGCCAGGAAGGCCACGATGTTTGCAATGTCAGCCGGTTGGCCCAAGCGCCCGAGTGGGGTCCGGGAAATGACCGCTGCTCTGGTTTCCGGGGGAAAGTCCGCGGTCATGTCCGTCTCCGTGAGCCCAGGCGCGACGGCGTTGACCGTGATCCCCCGCGGGCCGAGCTCGGTCGACCAGGTCCGAACCAGCGAGCCAAGCGCGGCCTTGGACGCCGAGTACAGCGACGCACCGGGGAAGCCGAAATTCGCCATCACGGACGAGATGGCGATCACCCGACCGCCCGCGCCGAGGTGCCGGGTGGCCGCCTGCGTGACGAAGAGGGCGCTGCCGATGTTGGTGTTCAAGAGGCGCTGATAGTGATCCGGGTCGATCTTCCCCAGCGGCCGCAGCTCGGCGATGCCGGCGTTGTTGACCAGGACGTCGAGCTTCCCGAAGCGCTCCACGGTGAGGGCCACCAGGCGTTCGGCCTGCCCGACGTTCGAGACGTCGGCCTGGAAGGCTTCCGCCTCGGCGCCGAGCGCGCGCAACTCGTCGACGAGCGCCTGTGCCTGCCCCGCGCTCGTGTGGTAGTTGACCGCGACCCGAGCACCCTCCTGCGCCAGTCGGCGGGCGATCGCCGCGCCGATCCCGCGCGAGCCGCCGGTGACCAGCGCGACCTTGTCCTTGAGACGGGGACTGGACATGAGATGACCTCCTTATCTTGGTAATATTACCTTCGTTATATTAAAGCGCGCACGAAGCGTTGGGCCGGCTCCGGCGGCGCTCTAGGGCTTCAACAGATGCTGGCGGACCGCTTCCAGGACGGAGTCTTGCAACTCGCCGGGCTCGAGGGCACGAGCCAGAACGACGGCGCCGACCGCTTCGGCCAGGGTGGCGATCGCGCGCTGGCGGCGGGCATGCGCCTCGTCACCCGGGGTGACGTCCGCGAGCCGATCGATCATGGCGGCGATGCCGTGCGAAAAGGTCCGTTGGACCTCCGCGGACCCGCGCGACGCCTCGGCCGCGAGCGCGGGGACCATGCAGCCACTGCCCGGGGCCTCGAGGTGAGCCTTGCTCAGGTACCGCTCCAGGAAGCGCCGGACGGCGTCTGGCCGGCCCTCCTCGGCACGGGGCCCGTACTGGTTGGCCGACTCGCTGAACGCGGCCGTGCAAGCGGCCCCGATCAAGGCGTCCTTGCTGGGGAAGTGGGCGTAGAAGGCGCCGTGCGTCAGGCCGGCCTCGTGCATGAGATCCTTGACCGACACCCCGTCAAACCCGCTCTCGCGGAAGCGTCGCGCGGCGGATGCGAGGATCCGTTCCCGGGTCAGGATGGTTTCTTCTCGGGACTTCTTCATCGCCGCCTCCCTATCGGAGAGAATTTATATGATGATAGTCATATAAGTCAAGCCACACGCTCGTCGAGGCGCTCGGGGAGCTCTTGGGGGGCGATTTCAGGCGCGCTGGACGGGGTTGCTCAGGGCTCCGATCCCTGAGACCGACACGGTCACCGTTTCCCCGGGCTGCATGGCCCGGGTGTGGCCAGGGGTGCCCGTGAAGATCAGGTCGCCGGGCTCCAGCGTCAGGTACCGGCTCGCGAAGCTCACGACGGTCGGCACGTCGAAGATCAGGTCCGACAGGTGCCCTTGCTGGGCCACCGTGCCCCCGATCTCGGTCGCGATCTCGGAGGTGCCGAGGTCGAGGTCCGTCACGATCCAGGGCCCCACGGGCGCGAAGGTGTCGCAGCCCTTGGCGCGCCACCACTGGCGATCGCCCGCCTGCCACTTCCGCTCGCTCACGTCGTTGCCGATCGTGTAGCCGAAGACGTGCTCCAGGGCCCTCTCTACCGGCACGTGACGGGCCCGCTTGCCGATCACGACGACCAGTTCTCCCTCGAAGTGGGTGTCCTCGGCGTCCGGTGGCAGCGCGATCGGCTCGTCCGGCCCGATCAGGGCGGAAACCGGCTTGAGGAACAGCTCCGGCTTCTCGGGTCGGGGTCGGCCCTGCAGGTGGGAGCCGTAGTTGATCCCGACCGCCAGGATCTTGGTGGGCTGGGCGGGGGCCAGGAGCTTGAGACCCCGCGCGGGGAGGGTCTCACCGGCCTCGGTGTAGCCCTCGAAGGGCGAAGCCTCGGCAAGCAGGTGGACCCATTCCCCGTCCAGGCGCCCCCAGGCGGGAAGGTAGCCGTGCCGGAAGCGGATCAGGGTGGGCATCAGGCGATCGCCATCGCCTCCGCGGCCTTCACGCTCTGGATCAGGTTGTTGTCCTTGTCCCACACGGCCGCGAGGTACTCGGGGTCGTGGTAGAAGGTCAGCCACCAGCCCTCGGCCTTGGCCTTCGTGATCCAGCGCTGCTTGGCCGCGATGGAGTCCATCGGGTAGTCGTCGTAGGCCATGACCCAGAGTGGGTTGAGGTGGGCGTGGGTGGGCAGGAGATCACCCAAGTGCATGGCCGTCTGACCCTCGGACTCGATCAGGATCGCCTGGTGGCCCCGGGTGTGGCCTCCGGTCGGGATCACGCGGATCCCCGGGACGATTTCCTTCTCGCCGTCCGCCGGGTCGATGAGCCCCGCCGCCTCGATCACCCCCCAGTTCTCGGGCCAGTAGGCGTGCGCCGAGCGGACGTTCGGGGCCTTGGCCTCTTCCCATTCGGCGCGCTGCATGACGTGCTTGGCATTCGGGAAGGTCGGGCGCAACTCGCCCGAGGCGTCGAGGTAGGTGCCGCCTGCGGCATGGTCGTGGTGTAGGTGGGAGTAGAGGACGTAGTCGATCTCCTCGGGGGCGACTCCGGCCGCCTTGAGGCTCTCCGTGAGGGTCGGGGGCTGCACGAGCTGGAAGAGGCCGAGCTGCTTCTCGGTGAGCCTGGTGCCGTAGCCCACGTCGACGATCAGCTTCGTGTCGGGCGTTTCGATGAGCAGGGTGTTGAGGGCGAGGCGGATGTAGTTGCGCTCGTCGCAGGGGTAGCGCTTCTGCCAGACGGTCTTGGGGACCACGCCGAACATGGCGCCGCCGTCCAGCTTGAACTCCCCGTCGCTCACCCAGCGCAGTTGAATCTTCCCGAGTTGCATGGTCCTTCCTTTCGAAACGCCCTTCCATCGTCCCCAAGCCAGGGCGGAAAGTCAAACCGCCCCGGGCGGTTCAGCCGAGCGTCAGAGACTGGCAACGGTTCTGAAATGTTGCCCCGCTAGGATGGGGCTACCGAGCGAAAGGAGCCAGCATGCGGGACATCAGAACGCACCGGGCGGCCCAGTTGATCCTCGACCGGGGGCTGGTGAGCCGCGAGGCTCTGCATGAGGCCTACTGGGTCCACGTGGAGCGGCCCAGCATGAGCCTGACGGACGCCCTCTTGCTGTTCGGCTACCTCACGTTCGACACCCTGCGGGCGATCCGCCCCGAGTTGCACTCCGACTGGCCGCTCGGTAAGCAGCTCGTCAAGATGAGGCTCCTGAAGCTCGAGCAGCTGGAGCAGGCGCTCGCCATTCAAGAGCGCGACGGGGGATCGCTCGCGAGCCTGCTCGTCATGAACGGCTGGTGCGGGCGCGAGGCGATCGCCCAGGCGATCCGCAAGCTCGAGCGTGCCGAGAAACGGCCGCTGGCCTGGCGCCTGATGGCGCGGCTCGCCGGCTAACAACCCTTCGATTTCGCAAAGCGACCAGCTTTCGTCCCCCTGTTTCACAGGAGGGAGAGTTAGAGCCGGTCGCTACGCGAAGTGGGAAGATAGAAAACTATCAACCGATCCGGTTTGGGGTAGGATGGCTTCGAGACGCCCACCTGTCTGAAGCTCGGAGGACCCCGTGACCGTCCGGCCTTGGGCCGCCACCTGTCTGGCCGCCATGCTCGCCCTCGCCCCGATCCCCTCCGCCTTCGCCCAGGTGGCCACCCCGTCGGTCGATCCGCAGGCCGACCGCCTCGCCCGGGCCCTCGAAACCCACGTCGACCCGCGGCTCGAACTCGCGGCCGCCGTGCTCGACCTGACGCCCTGGGCCAAGGAGTTCGCCCAGCTGCCGGCCTCGGCCTACGCCAAAGACGCCGCCACGGCCTTCGCCAAGTTCGCCAACCACTCGGCCGTCAAGACGCTCAACACCTTCCTCGAATCCGACGAAGGCAGCCTGGAGTCCTACTTCCAGGTCGCCCTCACCCTCAGCACCGGCCTGGACGACTTCGGCCTGCCCAACGATCGGCTCGTCGAGCGGATGGGTGGAGCCGCCGGGGTCCAGACCCTCCAGGCCGAGCTCAAGCAGTTTGCCGCGGACAGCTCCTTCCTGACCTTCTACCAGGCCCACGCCGCCTTCTACGCCGGCCTGGAGCAGCGGGTCTACAAGGCGCTCGCCCCGGACAATCCGATCGTCCGGCTCGAGACCTATTACGGCTCGACCAATACCCGCTACCAGATCCTGCTCGCGGCCCTCGCCCCCAAGGACAATTCGCCTCAGACCCTCACCTCGCTGGTGACCAAGGAGGGGCCCATCGCGGTCGTCCGCCCCGAGGCGACCACCAAGGACAAGCTCCCGGACTTCCGGCCCGAAGCGCCGGCCTTCGTGCGCGGGATCGACCATGCCTGGGGCCGGGCCTTCATCGAGCCCGTGACCGAGCGGCACGACAAGGACCTGCTCGTGTCGGCCAACCTCTACAAGCCCATCACGGTCGACATGAAGGAGCAGCACCACCCGAACTGGTCCGATTGCTTCACCGAGCACCTCCTGCGGGCCGTGGACGCCCGCATCCTGCAGGCCGACGGCGAGGGCAAGCAAGCCCAGATCTCGCTGCGCTCCAACGAGCGGGCGGGCTACGCCTACGTCCGCGACGTCTTCGACCAGCTGGCCAAGTACGAGGACGACCGCAAGGACTACCCGAGCCTCGAGGCCTTCATGCCGACTCTGCTCGCCCGCTTGAGCTACCTGACCGACGCCGGCGTCGACGAGGACGTGGCCAAGCGGACGGCCTCCTTCCAGGGCCCCCTCATGCGCGCCCTCGACAAGCGCTACCTGGCGAACGTCGTCCTGGTACGCCCCACCCCGGTCGATCCGAAGATGAAGGCCGGCGCCGAGGCCTACGTGAAGCGCCTTAAGGACGAGTTCCGCAAGCGCTACCACAAGGACGTCAAGATCGTGACCGGCGAGGAGGCGGCCCTGATCGATCGCAAGTCGACCGCCTTCTTGATCGTCGGGACACCGTGGTCCAACCCCTTCCTCGCGGCCCTCATCAAGTTCATCCCGCTCAAGGTCTCGAAGGACGCCATCTACCTGGGGGAAAAGCAGTTCATCGGCAAGGACCTGCGCCTCCTGACCACCTTCTCCAACCCCTACAACGGGACGCTGCCCATGGAGATCCTGACCAGCACCGACGACCGGGACATCGAGGGGATCTTCTCCCTGCCCATCGGGCCCACCGACTTCATCGTCTATCACGGCGATCGCCCCATCGCCGAGGGCGACTTCGTCTACGACCTCAAAGGGCGCTGGACCCTGCATTAGAGCGGTCGGCATCAGGGTAGAGCAGGAAGGGTTTGATAGCCCGCATGCTTGACCCACGCCAGTATGTCTGCCCGGGTGACTGTATCGAAGGCTTGGGCCAGTGCTTGATCCAAGCCTTCCTTGG